>Ga0066850_10000127_pt1 | contig 40081 bp, 36 predicted proteins | sample ETNtaG_4_FD_67282 | JGI IMG/M metagenome (GOLD analysis project Ga0066850, IMG submission 67282) | Marine microbial and viral communities from oxygen minimum zone, Eastern Pacific Ocean - ETNP201406SV67 | ecosystem: Environmental > Aquatic > Marine > Oceanic | place: Pacific Ocean: Eastern... | reverse complement strand
TCGAATCAGTTGATACTGGTCAGCCGATCCGCTTTATGAGTTCAGCCGCGATCCGTGGTGCTGAAAATTTCAGATACTTTGCCGACGCCGCGCCAGGAGCGCTTGACGGCAGGTCGATGCCTACTGCGACTCATTTGAACTATTCATCTCGACGCGCGATTGGCCCTGTGGGAGTGATTACCCCCTGGAACACGCCCTTCATGCTTTCCACCTGGAAAATAGCGCCTGCGCTCGCTTCCGGTTGCACGGTCGTTCATAAACCCGCTGAGTGGAGTCCTCTGACAGCTGCGATCTTGGGAGAAATCGCGCATGAAGCAGGACTCCCGGCGGGAGTCTTGAATGTCGTGCATGGAATCGGTGAAATAGCGGGCAAGGCATTGACCGAGCACTCGGCTATTCGAGCCATCGCGTTTGTGGGTGAATCTTCGACTGGCTCACTGATTCAAGCCCAAGGGGCGCCTACCTTGAAGCGTGTCCATTTTGAGCTAGGCGGCAAGAACCCCGTCATCGTTTTCGATGATGCTGATTTGGAACGTTCGTTAGATGCGGTTGTTTTTATGATTTACAGCCTCAATGGTGAGCGGTGTACATCAAGTAGTCGATTATTAGTGCACGACACGATTCACGATTGGTTTGTAGAGAAATTGACGGAGCGCGTCAAGGGGCTTGTGGTGGGAGATCCCCTGGATCCGGATACTGAGATCGGACCTTTAATTCATAGCGTTCATTGCGACAAAGTCCGCTCATATGTCGATAAGGCGATTGAAGACGGTGCATCGGTGATCACGGGGGATTACGAATTTGACGATAACTCAAATTTTGTTAATCCGATGCTGTTTGTGGAGGCTGACAACTCTATGAGGGTCAGCCAGGAAGAAATTTTTGGACCAGCCCTTACGGTGATCCCATTTTCAGATGAGACTGAAGCAATTCAAATCGCTAATGATGTTGAGTATGGACTTGCCGGATATCTATGGACTCAAGATGTTGGGAGAGCACACCGTGTCGCCCAAGCTCTTGATGTGGGCATGATTTGGGTTAATTCCCAGAATGTCAGGCATCTACCGACACCATTTGGAGGTACGAAACGAAGTGGCATTGGCCGAGATGGAGGTGACTACAGTTTTGATTTCTACATGGAAACGAAGAATGTTGCAGTGGCCTATGACGCTCATGGCATCGGGAAATTGGGAGTGAAAAACACTTGAAAAGTATGGATGACATTGAAATTGGCCAACAGGCTCATCTTCATGATGAGGCTCGTAGGACGGCGAACCAAATTGATCCCGTGACTGTGAACCACCCTCAAATGACGATTGATGATGCCTACGCCATTCAAAACCGTTGGTTGCAAATCGAATTGGAGCGCGGCCGTCAATTGATAGGACACAAGATTGGGCTTACATCTCGGGCTATGCAGCTCGCAATGAACATCGATGAGCCTGATTCGGGTTACCTGCTTGATGACATGGTGTTCGAAAATGGTTGCCGGTTGGAAGTTGCCAACTTCTGCGACCCTAAAATCGAAGTCGAACTCGCATTCATCATCGGGAGCCGAATCGAAGGGCCTGATGTGACTGTTGACGAGGTGCTGGGGTCGAGTGAAGCTGTAGTTCCGGCTATCGAATTGATTGATGCTCGTTCCTACCGAACACACCCGCGAACTGGGGTTACTCGTTCGGTTACCGACACCATTTCTGACAACGCAGCCGATGCTGGGATCATCTTGGGGGATTCCCGAGCGGATCCGAACAATATCGATTTGCCTTGGATGGCTGCGGTATGTCGTCGCAATGGCGATATCGAGGAATCAGGTGTCGCGTCAGCGGTATTAGGCCACCCCGCTTTGGGAGTTGCGTGGCTGGCGAAACGCTATTCCGATCATGGCGTGGGCTTAGAGCCGGGTCAGGTGATTTTGAGTGGGTCGTTCACACGGCCCGTCGATTGTCGAGCGGGCGACGATTTTAGAGTTGACTATCGAGACCTGGGCACTATCGAGTTTTCGTTTCACTGAACCTAGGGAATGAATTATCGAGGTGGATTGATTTTGCTTACTGTGTATTCGTAGTTCGATTTGGCTGGTAGTCCGCCATTGGACCGACATGCGATTGTTGGTATTTCTCGCCCGCGGAGTACTTCCACAGACCACTCATTGAGCGCTACTAGGAGGTTGACAGTCCAGCCAGCCTTTGAGGGGGTAACTGTTACATCTCTAGGCAAGGTGTCGAGATCCCACCCCATTTGTTGGAATACAGCACGCTCGGCTACCTGGCCTGGTCCCGAAGGCGCACCCCACCAACCACGACACTGGGAGCTCAATGTTGAAGGCTCTCCAGTAAGTTCAAGAATTGACAACGTTGTGTCCACGTCTAAATGGGCCCACATTCGCCCGTCAGGGAGTGTCATAGCTGTGGGAGCGAACCGATGACCACCTGTATGACTGACGCGAAGAACGTTAAGACCAGGAGCTCGTTGTTCTAAATCGTTTGCCAGCCTTGTTCCTTCACTCCCACAACAAATGTCATGGCTGCCCTGAGTACAAATCAATACTGCTAGCTCGGGAGGGTCTAGATGTCCCGGTGTCGTCGCTAATTGGTCGGGGGGTGTCGTGACAATGTCAGATGCGAATTGGGCAAGGTCAAAAGGGCTTTGAGGTCTAAACGTCCAACTCTTTGCTCCGACTTCGTCGCGTTGATAGATAAGCACCCCGATGCCAGGCTCCTTGTCCCTGGGAACTACTGCCAAGACTCGAGTTAGCCCAAGAGATGTTTCCATTGTTGAACTCAACCCTTCGAGTAACGGATGATCGAGAACCGGTTTGGGCCAGGGGAGGGGGATTTCAATAAGGATCAGAGCCTCAACCGACAACGCAGTCCCACATGGGTCGGCACTGATTAGTCGTGAATAAGAGGAGCACTTCGGAGCCTCTTCGTTCGATGGCAAGAGTTGTAAAGCGTCTTCTGATAACTCAGTTGGCATGAACCCAGATTAGATCGGCTTGCTGTGAGGACCAGCGTCTAATTTTTTACAACCAGGACTTCCTCGCCAGGGGTTTCGGGTTCGTTGTCGAGTATCTCCGGCGGGAAGCCAGGCGCTTGGATAACCAGGCCTGTCGCATCCTCGAGACGTTTGATCACATTGGGAGACCATTCACGCGGCCCGTAGCGGTCCTGAGCATCTTGAAAAATATTGATCAAAAGGGGAGAAATTTCAAGTGGGACTTGCGCTCTTTCGGCGATTTCTTGGAACAACGAAATGTCCTTCAGCACGAGATCCATGGTGAAGTTGATATCCCGACTTCCATTGAGGATTACTTGGCTCTCTGTCTCATGTACAAAAGAGTTGCCCGAGCTGATTCTTATAGCTTCATAGGCAGTTGCAAGATCCAGTCCCGTTGCTTCTGTGGTGACCAACGCCTCGCAAATTGAAACCAAATTCGCGGTTGCCAAATAATTTGTTACGACTTTAAGAATCGAAGCTGTGCCCAGCGGGCCGGTGTGAAGAACTTGTTGACCCATAGCCGTAAGCAAAGGAAAAACACTGTCAAAAACTGGTCGATCGCAGCCTGCGAAGATGGCGATATTCCCTGTCGCAGCTCTATGGCAGCCCCCTGAAACTGGGCAATCAGCGGTGAAAGCACCTCGTGCATGAACTTTGTCTGCGATCCGGAGCACTTCTTGTTCATCAGTGGTGCTCATCTCGATCCAGATGTTTCCTTCGGATAACCCAGCAAGCACTCCGTTTCTGTCTTCCATCACTGAAGCGCTGATTGCTGGACTGGGGAGGCAGGTAATGATTACGTCGCAACGTTCAGCTAATTCTCGTGGAGAGCTAGCGACGTTGGCCCCTAGTCGAGAAAACTCTTCCATTACGGAAGAATCTAAATCTCGCACCGTTAGATCGAACCCATTGCGGAGAACGCTTCCGGCCAATTTGGCACCAACATTGCCCAATCCGATAAAGCCAACTTTCATGCTTCCATTCCAATCTTCTATGGCTGCAATTGGCTTAATGTAATCCTCTTAACTATGGAGATTTGCCTTTACCGCCCGGAAGTCGAAAGTTAACGTGGGAGCCTCTTCTAGAACGAGGACCTTGCTTATGAAGCCATCTCATCCGAAGGTGACCGAAGATGTTCAGGAGGCCTATCTATCTGACGGTGTTGTGAAGCTCCCAGGCGCAGTTTCAGGTGAGTGGTTGTCCGAAATAGCCACCATGGCGGACGAAGAACTTGCGACACCTGGTCAATGGGTAACTGACACCAACCCAGGAGCGAAGACCAACCGATTATTTACCAGCCGGTATCGCTGGAGGACTGACTCAGTGGTAAATCGGTACGTGTATGAGTCAGGAGTAGCCCAGATGGCAGCAGCGTTGATGGGATCATCAACTGCTCGGCTGTATTTTGATCACCTGTTGGTCAAAGAACCAAAGACCGAAGCCCCGACTCCGTGGCATCAAGATATTCCGTACTGGCCATTTTGGGGTGAACAGATCTGCTCGGCTTGGGTCTCTGTGAGCGAAGTGACAGTAGCGGAGAGTTCATTGGAGTTTGTACGCGGTTCCCATGCTTGGGACTCTTATTTCGCTCCCGAGGCGTTCGATGGTGCAAAGAATTGGACTACTGATTTCGAAGGTGAGCCGGCGCCTGACGTGGCTGCTGATCGAGATAGCTATGACATCATTGGCTTCGATGTTGAACCGGGCGATGCGATTTTCTTTTCAGCATGGATTTTGCACGGCGCTCCAGGCAACGCCGGAAACAATCGTCGCACGGCGCTGTCCACTCGATGGCTTGGAGATGACGTGACCTGGTATCCGCACCCGGGTAGCGACCCAACCGTGACAGATGAAGATACCGAAGTTCAAAGTGGAGAATACCCTGATGACGACAACCACTTTCCTCTCGTGTATTCGGCGTAGATGGCGAGCTAAGACAGTTTTAGGCCCAACGCACGCGCGGCTTCCACCACGCGCGGCGCTACATCATCGGAATTGAGACTAAGTGCTAGGTGCACGACTGCGACTGCTGCTTTAGTTACCCCAGCACTTGTTGATACGGGAGCGGCGATGGACGCCATACCTTCGATTACCTCTCCCTCTGAATAGGCCCAGCCGAAGCTGCGAGCTGTTGCAACCTCTGTTCGTTCACCGGGTTGAAGTCCTAGTCCTGCGAGCAAAGCGATGCCGGGAGCCCCACGGTCAAGTGGGTGTCGAGTTCCAGGCCGGTAAGCGACGTGGGCAGCTGTGGCTGTTGGCTCAACCACTTGAACGGTGACAGCTTCTTGACCGTCAGAGACCACGAGAAAGGACGTCATCCCAAGGCCATTTGCCAATTCAGTCAAGAGTGGGGCTGCGACCGTTTGCATTTCGTTTTTGACGCCTCTAGCCAGCGCAACCAACTGAGTTCCACCGGTTAGCCGACCCGAGGAATCACGACTCACCAAATGATGATCTTCAAGCGTGCGAATCATCCGATAAGTGACCGAACGTCCCAACTTCAGTTGAGTAGCGACTTCGTCGATCGTCATCGGTGTATGTGAGGTAGCGATGAGGCTCAAGGCCTTGAGGCCGCGATCAAGTGTTTGAGAACGACTCGAATCGGGGGAGGGCTTTGGCTCCATATCAGGTGACAGGTTAACCGATAATCGGTTACAGTATCCGATATTCGGTCAAATCACCGGAAAGTGAAAGCTAGGACTAAACATGCCCGCACGAACTGGCAAAGAACTGATCGACCGCTTGCAGAGTCGTCCCCCCAATCTTTGGCTTGAAGGCGAGCTCATTGAAGACCCCACAAGTCACCCCCGTACGCGCAACGCAGTACGTTCCTTGGCAGCGCTGTACGACCTGCAGCACAGAGATGACCTTGTAGACGTCATGACCTTTCAGTCCCCATCCTCGGGCGACTTAGTGGGTCGAAGCTTCATCGTTCCTGAAAATAAAGATGACTTACGTCAGCGATCCAAAATGCACAAAGTCTGGGCGGACGCGACTTTGGGACATATGGGCCGATCGCCCGACTATATGAATGTCAATGTCATGGCTGCCGGCATGGCCGCCAGTTATTTCGCCGAAGCCGATGAACGCTTTGGCGAAAATATAAAAAATTACTTTGAATACGTGCGAGAAAACGACCTCGCACTGACTCACGCGCTTACAAATCCCCAGATCGACAAATCCAAGCAAGCGAATGAACTTGATGACCCCTATATAGCGCTCGGATTGGTGGAAGAAACCAGCGAAGGCATCTTGGTGCGTGGCGCCAGAATGCTCGCCACACTCCCGATATCGGACGAGATTTTAATCTTCCCCTCGACAGTCATTCAGGGCGGTGATGAAATGCGACCATACGCTCTTGGTTTCTCCTTGCCTAACGACACGCCCGGTTTGCGTTTTCAATGTAGAGAGCCATTAGACCAAGGCCGTAGCCACGCAGATCACCCGTTGGGCTCGCGTTTCGATGAATTGGACGCCATGGTCATATTCGACGACGTCGTCGTTCCGTGGGATCGAGTTTTCTTAATTCGAGATATTGACAGAGCTAATCAGGCTTATGCGCAGACAGGCGCAGTGCTACATATGGCTCACCAGGTAGTGAATCTAAAAATAGCCAAAACTGAAGCCATTTTGGGCACCCTTCAGTCGGTTATCGACATGATCGGCAGCGGGCACTATCCGCACGTACAGGAAATGGTTGCCGAAGTAATCATCACATTAGAAATAATGAAAGCCTTGAAGGTCGCTGCAGAAGAGGAAGCGAGCATGAATAAATACGGCGTAATGACGCCAGCGCGAGGGCCTCTAGATGCTGCTCGGAATCATTACCCGGCGATCCACAAGCGGTTGATAGAGATACTCCAATTGTGTTCTTCAAGTGGTTTGATCATGGTGCCCAGTGAGGCTGATTGGAAGGGTGAACGAAGCGCTGACATTGGAAAGTTCTTGCAAGGAAAGAATGGTTCAGCTGAAGAACGCCTTCGCTTATTTCGTCTTGCATGGGATATGACTATTTCGGGCTTTGGGGGCCGGCAAGCCCTTTACGAACAGTTCTTTTTCGGTGACCCGGTCCGAATGAAACACGCGCTGTACGGAATCTATGACCGGAGTGAGTATGTGGACCGCATCCAGAAATTCATTAGCGATGACAACTGGCCAGGCGCGTGAAGCTTGATAGAAACGAGATCAAGGAAGCGAGCCGACGGCTAGAGGACAGAATTGTCCACACACAAGTGCAGCCCATAGCTACCGGCCGGATCAAAGCAACAACCTTAAAACTTGAAAGCCTTCAGCACAGCGGGTCCTTCAAGGCTCGAGGAGCCTTGAACGCGATGTTATGTAGCAACATCGGACCTGATGGAGTCCTCGCTGCATCTGGAGGAAACCATGGAGCAGCAGTGGCTTGGGCCGCTCACACATTGGGGCACGTTGCAAACATCTTCGTACCTGAAATCATTTCTCCATTGAAGCTTGAAAAACTTGAGCAATACCAAGCAGTAGTGCACGTAGTTGGACGCGAATACCAAGATGCTCTGACTGCTGCCCGTTTATTCAAGGAACAACATGCATGTGTCGAATTACATGCGTATGACCAGGCCGAAGTCGTCGTTGGTGCAGGCACTCTCGCAATGGAGATTGATGCACAAGTCCCCGAGGCAACAACCATCTTTGTCTCGTGTGGGGGAGGAGGATTGGCTGCTGGCCTCGCTACCTGGTGGGGAACTGAGAAACGTTTAGTAGTGGTGGAGACTGAAGGAACCCAGGCGTGGGCGAAAGCACGACAAGCTGGGAGACCTGTAGATGTAGAGGTCGCTGGGATCGCTGCTGATTCACTTGGGGCTCGGCGTATAGGAGATATTGGCTGGGAGGCGCTGATTACTTCTGAGGCCGAAAGCCTTGTGGTTACGGACGAACAAGTAATAGAAGCCCAGAAAGACCTGATTGATAAACATGAAGTCGTGGCGGAGCCTGCTGCAGCTGCAAGCTTTGCTGGATACAAATCGCTAGAGATACCAGCGGACGAGAACTGCGTAATAGTGATCTGTGGAGCCAACTCGGCCTGAAACGTCTTGCTTCACCAGTAGCGTCAAGGGCATGACGTCGTGGTTGTGGCTTCTTCTTCCGTTACTAATGCTTTTGGCCGTAGCGGTGTATGACTTGACCCAACGACGACACGCGATACTTCGAAACTTTCCACTGATCGGTCACTTGAGGTATCTCATTGAAATACTCGGACCTGAACTGCGTCAATACGTAGTAGCCGACAATGACGAAGAGAAACCGTTCAGTCGAGACGAACGGCGATGGGTATATGCAACCGCAAAAAAAGAAAATTCGTACTTTGGATTCGGCTCAGATGATGACCACACCGAGGCAAACAGAGTTGTCTTTCGGCATGCTCCATTTCCTCTGACTCAATCAGTGCCGAGCGCAGCACCGATTCCATGCACAAAAATTGTTGGCCAATGGGGAAATCGGCCAGGTGCGTTTCGACCGGTTTCAGCGATAAATCTGTCTGGCATGAGCTTCGGTTCGCTATCAGGTGCAGCAATTGAGGCTTTGAATCGCGGTGCCATCATTGATGGTTGTTTACACAACACCGGCGAAGGAGGTATTTCTCATCACCACCTGCTGGGAGGTGACTTGATCTTTCAGTTTGGCACTGGATATTTCGGGTGTAGAGACGGTGAAGGGAAATTCTGTTCGAAAACCCTCATAGAGACGATCTCAAACGCCCCCGTTCGAGCGATCGAAATAAAGTTGAGCCAAGGAGCGAAGCCCGGAATAGGTGGCATGCTTCCAGCGGCAAAGGTGAGTCGCGAAATAGCGGAAGCTCGGAATGTTACGGAGGGTAAAGATGTCCTCAGCCCTTCAGGGCACTCAGCTTTTTCTGGTGTTCCGGGACTTGTTGACTTCGTTGAACATGTCGCTGACCTAACTGGATTGCCGGTAGGTATTAAATCGGCGGTTGGGCAGATTGACTTTTGGAGTGAACTAGCAACGCATATGGCTGATACTCACAAAGGACCGGATTTCATCAACATCGATGGTGGTGAAGGAGGGACCGGTGCTGGCCCATTAGTTTTTGCTGACCACGTTGCACTTCCGTTTTGGGAAGCGTTTTCTGTTGTACACAACGCTTTCGTAAAGGCTGGATTGTCTGATTCCGTCGTTTTTGCCGGCGCAGGCCGACTCGGCATGCCGACTCAGGCTGCTATGGCCATGGCGATGGGCGTAGACCTAATAAATGTCGGGCGGGAAGCCATGCTGGCGATTGGCTGTGTACAAGCACAGAAGTGCCATACAGGACATTGTCCGACTGGAGTAGCAACACAATCAAAGTGGCTGCAAAGAGGGCTAGACCCCAATGACAAAGGAGTTCGGCTAGCAAACTATGTCGTTGGGCTTCGTCACGAACTTCTGCGCCTATCGTTTGCCTGCGGAGTTAAACACCCGGCCCTACTAGGCCCCGACCATGTTTCAGTTCGTTGGATTGACGGCCGGTATCGCAGTTTGCATGATCATTACGGGATCGACGCATCGATTACTCACTCCGTTGAACGACTCAGATACATAGAGAAAGCTGTCGTTCGTTCGTGAAAGATAGACATCAGACAACTGTCATCTCTGTTGTAGATGAAAGACTCTTTAGCGGCATCGGATATGTATTACCGTGCCCCTATGACGATGATGACCGGTGGCCAGGCCGTAGCTGAGACACTCGCTTCACTAGGTGTCACTAGAGTTTTTGGGATCGTAAGCGTGCACAACCTTCCGATCTATGACGCTCTCTCGCTTCACCCAGGTATCGAAGTAACCAATGTTCGCCATGAACAAGCAGCAGCCCACGCAGCTGATGCCTATTCGCGGGTAACGGGAGGCCTAGGTGTCATTCTCACTTCAACCGGACCAGGCGCCGTAAATGCAATAGCTGGTATATACGAAGCAGCTTTTGTCTCTTCGCAACTTCTGATGATTACCGGACAGATCGAGTCCAGGTTTCGAGGCAAAGCAAAAGGTTTTCTACATGAATACGAAAAACAGCCCGACATGCTTCGAAGTGTTTGCAGGGCTGTTGCTTCGGTTCGATACACGGAAGACATCAGTACAGACTTAGTGGGAGTCGTTGACGACATAAGACGAGGTCGACCACAACCCGGAGCTATAGAAATCCCAATTGATCTTCAATATCGAACCGCCGAGGTTGAAATAGTTGGTTCACCAGAGACACAACGCTTGCTCCCAGACACCAGTTCGTTAGACCATGCTGCCGAACTTCTCCAAAAGGCCGAACGACCGATCATCTGGGCCGGTGGGGGTGTGAACATTTCCGGAGCATCTGAACAGCTCACGATGCTTGCCGAGCGCCTCGGCGCTCCAGTCGTCACCACAATTGAAGGGCGTGGCTCGATCTCAGAAATGCACGAACTAAGTCTTGGGTTTCGAACAGACAGAGTTCTCGGAATGGAAATTTTCGAAGAGGCGGACGTTGTCTTTGCGGTTGGTACTCGCTTTCAGAACTATGCAACGCGAGTGTGGACGCTACCGATACCTGAAAATCTGATTCATGTGGATGTTGACCCAGGAGTAATCGGTCGAAACTATCCCGCTGCTGTAGCTGTTGTCGGTGACGCCAAGCTTGCCTTAGAGGGCATGCTTGACCGAATAGGGAGCGGGAATGTAGACGCACAGTTCGTGGATCGTTGTCGAAAGATCAGAGCAGCAGACGAGCAGGCTGTGAACGAAGAAATCGGTGCGGACCACAGCCGAATTGTCTCGATCATTCGCCGCTTGTTGCCCGATGAATGCCCAGTAGTGCGCGATTCAACAGTCCCCAACTACACGTGGGGAAATCGGCTCCTTAAAATTGTGCGAAGCAGAACTTCGGTGCGACCCGCCGCGGTCGCGATAGGTCCAGGACTGCCACTTGCGATGGGTGCGGCAATCGGCAGTGGCTGCCATGCGCTAGTAGTGCAAGGAGACGGAGGCCTACAACTTTCGATAGGAGAATTGTCGGCATGTGCTGAACACCAAATTCCGGTAATTGTCCTGGTGTTTAATGACTCGGGCTACAACATTCTGAGAATCATCCAAGACAATGTCTTAGGACATAAACACGGAACGGAGTTACCGAAAGTCGATTTTGTAGCGGTAGCCAATGGCATGGGAGTTGAGGCCGAGCGAGTAGAAGGTGTGCACCAATTTGAGCCTGCTTTAGCTCGAGCTCTAGATCGTCAGGGACCAACGGTTCTTGATATCGATATGGAGTTTCTGGCCCCAATCCAACTGCCTCTTCCCGCGCATCAACGGGGGAAAGAAGATTGAAGACCTGTTCTGGAAGTTAAAGGACTGCTTCACAGTCGAATGGCACTCCAACGTCTTCGCCGACTTGGCGGAGCGCTCTTACAACAGAACCCGGATAAGAAACGATGCCTTCCTTACTTCGCAGGTCCATTGTTTGCTGCTCTATCTCACCTGGTAGGTAAACCTGCTGGTCCGGAAGTGCATCCTGTTCGCCTGCGGAACGGATTTGATTCACCATGTCTTCAATGTCGTCGTAGTAGTCGCCGCTATCTCGGAAAATGCTTGGGTCCATGAGTAGGAAGAACTGGCCTCGCCGTCCAACGGCGACATCACCGGTATGAGCGGAACCCGAAAGGATGCCCGCCAAAACGTTAGAGGCGGTGATCATGCCGATGCCCTTGTAGCCGCCAATTGCGGGAACTATTCCTTTCATCGCGACATCGGGGTCAACCGTTGGGTTGCCATCCCTATCGAGAAAACCCCACGACTCAGGAATGTTTGTTCCTTCTGATCGAGCCCGAAGTACTTTGCCTAGAGCAACAGGAGTCATTGCCATATCAAGGACAATGGGCGGCTTGTCTCGTCGCGGAAATGTCCAAACAATCGGATTGTTTCCGAACAACTTCCTTCGGCTTCCAAAAGGAGCGAGGTTTGGGACGCTAGTTGTGGTTCCAAAACAGACGAAGCCAGCTTCGGCAGCTTTGTATGGATAATTGGCGCCACAACCCCAGTCGTTGGAATTACGGATCACACCGGCAACCATCCCACTGCTGGAAGCCACCTCAATCAGATGTTCCATAAATCGAGTAATGACGAGTTGTCCTAACCCGTGACTACCGTCCGCCACCACCACAGCTGGAGTTTCATTAATGATTTGGAGTTGAGCTTTAGGGTCTGTTGATCCGTCTCGAAACCAGTTGATATACCAGCTCACCCTCTGAAAACCGTGGGTATCGACTCCTCGTAAATCGGACCAGAGCTGGTTGCTGACGACCGTGCTTGCGTCGTCAGGTGACATCCCCGCAGCGGAGTACGCAGCGACGCCCCACGGACGAAGCTGATCTATGTAAAAGCTAACGGGACCATCAGGTTGGCCATGACTGGGAAGGTCTTCCGGGATCCCTCGAGGTAAATGTTCATCAGAGTTTGTCACAGTGCTCCAATCACGGCGTCAGCGAATCTTTCCGTACCGGCATCGCCCCCCTGATCCGGTGTCAGGTCAGACCCAGCAACATATACGTCCCTGATTGCAGTTTCCAGGCGATCAGCAGCAGAGCCAAGGTTTAAGTAGCGGAGCATCATTGCAGCCGACAACAGAGACGCAGTCGGATTGATAATTCCCATTTCGGCTATGTCCGGCGCGGTCCCATGGGCTGATTCGAAATACGCGAAATCATTTCCGTAACACCCCGAGGGAGCAAGCCCAAGACCACCTATTGTGCCTGCACCTAAATCGGACAAGATATCTCCATAAAGGTTGGGGAGAAGTAGGACGTCAAGTTCGTCTGGCTTCAGCACTAAACGATGAGCCATATCATCCACTATGAATTCCTCGAACTGAACTCCGGGATAATCCTGAGTTACCTCTTTTACGATTTGACAGAACCAGCGATCAGTCGCCGGGAGCATGTTGGTTTTGGCGGAGACTGTCAACCTACCGGATCGCTGTAGGGCTAGCTCACACGCGAATCTTGCTACTTGTTCAGTCCCAGGACGGGTAATGATCTTTGCTGCGAACCTTCCGTCGGCAGCACCCTCAGGAAGGCGCGAACGTGGGTCGGAAAGCCCTGCGTCCAGTAAGGCCTTAGCGTCACCCATTACACCGACGTACATGTCTTCGAGGTTCTCTCGGACAATTATGTAATCAATATGTTCAGGGTCTTTCAACGGCGATTTGAAGCCGGTTTGCCATCGGATGGGTCGCACGTTGGCGAAGGTCAACTTGTCCCATCGCATATATCTGGCGCCAGGTGAGGTGCCGTTACTTGCTCCAAATAGCACTGTATCTGCAGCGTTTATTCGATCCTGGAACAGTTCTTCTCGTTCACTAATCTTTAGGTCCAAGAGATCTTTCCCCACGGGCATGTAGTCCCATTCAATGGGTAAGTTCAGGCAATGAAGCACGCGCATGGAGGCGTACATTGCCTCAGGTGCTGCGTCATCACCAGGAATTACACACACTCGCGAAGTAGTCCCCATCACAATGATCGTAGGCGTTTCCTCAAAGGGGCGAGCATTCGGTTAGCGTGAAACCTAGGCTCCGGCGATGCAGCACGCCCAACGTACTCTGTCTGGTTCACGACGAGACAGAAGCGCGATAGGGGTGGAAGGCTTCTTGCCGCTTTTAATTGCCGGCATGTGCTGGCACTGGGCGAGATGGGGCATAGCGTTCTTATCGGCCTTTTGGATCAATGACATGACTGATTCGCCGCGCATGGTTCAACTGACAGGAACAACGATGTGGGCCCCGCTCCTCTTAGGTGGCGCTCTAGGCGGTGTGTTGGCGGACAGGTTTGATCGATTACGAACAATCCAGTGGCAGTTAGCTGGGCTAGTCCCGATCGTTGTATTAGTCGGGTTCCTGGAATTGATCGGCCAGTTATCGGTATGGATGATTTATCCCTTCTTACTCATAGCGGGTATTGGGTGGGTGGGCGACATGACTAGTCGGCGGGCTCTGGTGTTCGAAGTGGTGGGAACAGAGAGACTTGATAACGCGATGGCGTATGAGTCGTTCGCCCTTGCTAGCGGGGTAGCAGTAGGGAACCTTATAGGCGGCAGCGTTGCTCAAAGTTTTGGCGTTGGAGAGGCTTTCTTCGTTGTTGCAGGTCTGCTCTTTGTTGGATTCATAATCTTGAATCGAGTACCCAGACACAAAGCTGAACCACCTCCGTTGCGGCCTGAGTCGTCGACACTGACGGAACTAAGAGCCGGTTTGTCGCTGGCGCGAACAAACCTTGGATTACGTAGCATTCTCGGAGTTACTTTCCTCGCTAATTTCTTTTTGTTTTCCTATTTCCCAGCAGTTCAAAGAATCGGTGACCGAATTGGGGCGACTCCGAGTCAAATTGGATTGATCGCTGCCATGACCGGCTTTGGAATGATGACTGGATCATTCATGATCGGACTCTGGGAACCCAAACGTCGCGGAATTGTCTATATCGGCGGAGTTGCTTTTGGAATGACAATGCTCATTCCCTTTGCAACGAGTAGTTCTGTGTCGATGGCCGCTAGTGCTTTGTTCGTAGCTGCCGTGGGATCAGGGTTTTTCGGCGCCACGCAGTCAACATTGGTGCTGACAACGGTCGAGAGTGATATGCGTGGACGGGCAATGGGTCTGCTGAGCATGGCTATTGGGGCCCTGCCAGTGGGAACCTTTTTGCTTGGTGAGATTGCCGAACAGCTGGGAGCCCCCTCTGCTGTTGTTTTGATGGCGGTGTCTGGTCTGATCTGTTTAGGCGTCTGGGTTTCTACACATCGACAAGTCCTGGGGATGAGTAGATCTGCCGATGTTTAGATCCTGAGTTCACCCCTCGCGGGTCCACCAGACCGTTGACCTTGCCAGCAGTCTGCAAGACTCTTATGACAGAAGGCCATACCTTGACTACGATCTCTTTCACACTTTCGAGAGGGGGACAGGGGTTATGAAGGCCGCCGTTCTAAATCAGATTCCAGGTGAACTAGAGATTGAAGACATCTCTATAGATAAGCCCGGACCAAATGAGGTTCTAGTCCAAGTAGTCAACGCTGGCCTATGCCATAGCGATCTGCACTTTATGGATGCCGCTTGGCAAACTCAGCTGCCAGCGGTGATGGGTCATGAAAGCGCTGGGATCGTTCAAGCCGTTGGTGCTGATGTCACGTATGTAAAACCAGGCGATCATGTGATCACCTGTCTTTCTGTATTTTGCGGCAATTGCAATTTATGTTTGACGGGTCGCCCGAATCTTTGCAGAAACCACTCTGCAGTAGGTAGGCCAGATGAAGCGACTCCAAGATTGAGTAAAGGCGACGGCACGGCAGTAGCGCAGTTTGCTCGACTGGGTGGCTTCGCTGAAGAAATGTTGGTGCATCAAAACGCGGTCGTAGCTATTCGTGAAGATATGCCGTTGGACCGTGCATCGTTAATAGGGTGCGGAGTGACAACTGGAGTGGGAGCAGTATTCAAAACTGCCAAAATTGAGCCCGGATCCACTGTCGCTGTGTTCGGAGCCGGCGGAATCGGCCTTTCGGCTGTGCAAGGTGCTCGCATCGCAGGGGCCGGACGGATTATTTCAGTAGATGTGACAGCGGATAAGTTGGAAACCGCTCGGTCCGTCGGAGCTACAGACACCGTCAATGGCGCAGAGACGGATGCCGTCGCAGCAATCCACGAAATGACTAAAGGCGGAGTCGACTACGCATTCGAATGCATCGGGCTGAAGGCCACCTGCGAACAAGCATGGTCCGCATCCAAGTTGGGTGGTACGACAGTTATCGTCGGCATGATGCCCTTTGGAGAGAAAATCGAAATCCCGGGCTACGAAGTTTTCATGATGGAAAAACGGCTGCAAGGGTCGATGATGGGTTCGAACTCATTTCGAGTTGACATGCCCAGATACGTAGACATGTACCTCGATGGGCGTCTCATGCTCGACGAAATGATCTCCAGTCACATCCACCTTGATCAGATCAACGAGGGGTATGAACAGATGCGTCAACGAGTTGGAGCTCGAACAGTTATCGACTTTTCGTGAATGTCTAATTAGGCAACCAATGACAGGAGGCGTTCGTCATGGACGTGAATAACAAAGTGGCTGTTGTCACTGGCGCGGCCAGCGGGATGGGTCTTGCAATGGCTCAGACATTCGCTGACTCAGGTATGGCACTGGTGTTGGCGGATATTGAGGAGGAGGCTCTTGACGCCGCTGTCAACGAGCTTTCGAAGGATGGACATAGGGCGATTGGGGTGCGCACCGATGTCTCGAAACTCTCTGACGTACAGGCACTCGCGGACGCAACCCTCCAAGAGTATGGAGCGGTCCATGTGCTCTGCAATAACGCTGGAGTAGGGGTTGGGGCTCCAGTAGGGAACACATCGATTGCCGACTGGAAATGGACATTAGATATTGATTTATGGGGCCCGATATATGGCGTAGAGACTTTCCTTCCCCTTATCGAACAACAGGGCGAAGGCCACATAAACTCGACCGCCTCGATGGCTGGGTTGTATGCGGGCGCCTCGTTAGGTGCCTACAACGTCGCTAAACACGGAGTCGTCGCATTAATGGCATCGCTTGAGCGAGATCTTCGATGGCGAGAATCAAAAGTGCGAGCATCGGTTCTCTGTCCGGGGCCGATCAACACCAAGATCGTAAACAGTGAGCGCAACCGAGACCCTGATGACGCCGCCAATCACATCGATTCCGAACAAGGACAGAAGTTCTGGGATTTCCTGACTCGGACGTTGGCCAATGGTATGGACCCGGCTGAAGTAGGACCCATGGTCCTCGACGCCGTAATCAACGAAAAATTTTGGATTCTGACCCATCCCGAAATGGGTGAAATTGCCGTCAGTCAATCGCGAGCAATGCTCGAGGACCAACGATTGACTAGGTAGCTGAAGCGGGATTCTAAAAAAATATAAAAATCTAAGATTATGTAGAAAAGTTGCCTGCTGCATACATACTTGTGGCAAATGAGCCTTGCCCCATCACCTCTCGCACCCAATGTTTGGCGCATCGAACCGCGAGAAGCAGGCGAAACAGAAATATCGGAGCAACCAGGGTATCGGTGGCTCCTGTTATGGGTCATTGGCGTATCCGTGCTCGGTTTTGGCTCTCTGATGACTTTGGTAACAGCAGCTCTTCCAAGTATCGCCGATGACTTAAACACCACTACAGCTACGGCTGGCTGGGTACTCACTGGACTTATGCTTGCCATGGCTGTGGGCACCCCAGCAGGAGGCAAGCTCGGCGACATATACGGTCATCGAAATATCTTCATTGTTGGTTTATTCGGCATGACCGTCACGATGATTGCCAATTACTGGGTATGGAATATCGGTACGTTCATTGCGGTCCGAGTTCTCTTCGGTATGACCGGTGCCCTATTAATGCCCAACGGCATGGCTCTTCTAATGCACGCCTTCGGTCTTGAACAGAGAGCAAAAGCCGTTGGCTGGTTCCAATTCGCTATGACTGGCGCGCCCACCATTGGAGTCGTCGTCGGCGGACCGCTACTCGACATCCTTGGCTGGAGATCCGTGTTCGTTATCTTTGGCGTTATTGGAGGATTGGCAACGGTTCTCGCCATCTTTGTCGTCAAACCCATCCCCAAAGGGGAACGAACCTCAATTGACTGGCTTGGAGCATTCTTCCTTGCTTCGGCAACACTGCTTGTACTCCTCGCCATCACGCGAATACCGATGGTGACACGAAGCGGGGCATCAATAATTACGGACCTACCCATAGTGCTTTTATTCGCCTTCAGCTTGCCGCTCTATGTGGTATTCGTGCTGTGGGAAAAACGAGTGGCCGTACCGCTACTCGACGTCAGATTATTCGCCAAACCCACTTTCGCGTTGCCGTTAGGATCATCAGCTTGTAACCAATTCGCATACATGGGCGCATTCGTGGTCATACCTACTGTGTTGCAGGGACCGTACGGTTACACGGTTGGTGCTGCCGCGCTGCTCATGGTTCCTCGACCTGGAGTTTTCGCCATTGCCTCCCCACTAGGCGGCACTCTTGTCACCAAGATAGGGATGCGTGTTCCAATGGTGATCGGTTCAACAGCAATGATTTGTTCCATGCTGGCCTTTGCCTACGGGAGCAACCCAGCAAAATATGGTCTGGTGTTCATCATAATTGGTCTCGTTCTGTCCGGTATTTCGGCAGGGATCGGATCCCCGGCCTATCAGACGATGGTCGCTAACTCCGTTAAGGATGCTGACCTAGGGGTCGCTAACGGTATGAACCAGACGGTGATGTGGATGGGTATGATTCTGGGAATTCAGTCAATGTTGGCTTTCGCCGGCGCGGATTTGTCTCCTGGCAGACTGAGAACAACGTTTATTTTCGCTGCGGCAGTCGCTGCTCTTGGCTACTCCGCTCCACTATTTGCTGCAAAACCTCAAAAGCATTCATAAAAATGGTACGTCGTCAGTAAGTAATCAGAAGAATCGAAGTTCCTAGCCCGCGGAGTCCAACTTTCAGCAAGACTGTGCAAATGGCCTTTCAACCCGATCTAGAGACACTCCAGGTAGAACCCGATGGGGAAGTAGTTCGAATCTGGTTCGATCGACCGGAATCGCGAAACGCCCACAACCAACAAATGGTTGAAGAAGTCGGAGATTTGTTCATAGCGCTGAATAGGCAGTCAGAATTCCGGGTTGCCGTTCTAGGTGGTAAAGGAAAGTCCTTTTGCGCGGGAGCTGACCGAAAAGAGCAGATTCTAGACCCAGCTAACGACCTAGAGGCCCGATACCTAGGGCAATTAGGTCGACGAGCGGCCAGGGCTATTGAAGATTGTGAAATCGTAACTATCGGACGGATCCATGGTCATGCCATCGGAGGAGGATGCTGTTTTGCTGCATCATGTGATTTTCGAATCTCGACCTCGGATGCTCTCTTTTATGTGCCAGAAGTTGAATTGGGAGTACCGCTCCCGTGGGGCGCAACCCCGCGACTGATCCATGAAATCGGAGCATCCCGTGCTCGTCAGATGGTTATGACCTCTGAGCGGATCGACGGAACAAAAGCTGCAGAGTGGGGTCTTGTACACGAAGTGGTGGGAAATGAAACTGAACTAGATGCTGCTATTGATCTATGGACGGACCGGATCCTTTCTTTACCTTCTATGGCAGTGCAGATGTCGAAGTATCAGATGCGCGGATATAGCCAAATGAGTCGCATGGGGGACCTCTCAGAATTCGATGGAGACGCGTCAGCACGCGCGATTAGAACATCCGATGCGCAAGCTCGTTTCGGCAACTTCGGTTAAGAATCAGAACCCTTAATTACTTCGAGCATCAATCTTCGCGAAAGCTCGTTTCGCTGCTTGAATTCCTTCAACCGCCCTCGGGATGCCTCCATAAATAGTCATTTGGACCATGATTTCTTCAATTTCTTCACGACTTAAACCATGATTCAGACCGGCAGGAACATGAAACGCAAGCTCATCGAGTCGACTCAAAACAGTGAGAATAGTGATCACTACGAGACTCCGGTCGCGACGACTCAGTGCATCTCGGGACCATAAATCACCGAACGCCCAGTGGTAGGCAATTACTCCTACATCACCCAGGTGATCGACCATGGCGGCATAATCGGCATCAACGTCATCGGCACACCGACCACCTGTGAGTGATTTCCGGACGTCGTGAGCTCGGAGGCGCCTTTCAGCGTCATCAAGTTCTTCGGCTCCAGCTCGTTCAGGAAGACGATCAACTCCGTCTATTTGGCAAAAACGGTCAGCCACAACGCGGCTCGCCTGCATAGCCATAGGAAAACCTGCGTACGCCGCCACATGGATGACCAGTTCTTCGATCTCACTTCGGCTTAGGCCGTTATTTATGCCAACTTGAGTGTGCAATGAAAGTTCTTCGGTACTGCCAATTGTGGCTAACACTGAAATAACGATGAGACTTCTGTCACGACGACTTAGCTGGGGCCGAGACCACACGTCTCCCATGACTACGTCGAAAGCGAAGCTTCCCAGAGCTCCATGCTGGCGGCGGAATGAACGCGCCCCCCGCTCAGGGTCAGCAACAGTGCCACCCATAAATGCGTCGAAAATCTCAAGCGCAGCGTTGTGACGCTCTTCGTAGGTGCGGTTCTCCATAATCCCCCCTTGGGCTGATCTAGACAGTGCAGCACATCTGGCGGCCGAGTGTCACCCTGTGCATAAATCCTTCCCATAAGGCATGCTTTATCCGCATATAGGTGAACAGATGTTTGAGGGGACCATGCAAGGATTAGAGGGCATCCGAGTAGTCGAACTAGGGCAAATGATCGCGGTTCCCTGGGCGACACGCTTGATTGCCGATTTAGGAGCTGACGTCGTCAAACTCGAGCCTCCTGAAGGGGATCGTTCTAGGCAGCGTGGTCCATTTCGGGGAGGACCAAACGCTTCTCAAAGCGGTCTCTTCACTCACCTCAATCTCAACAAGCGCAGCGTTGTTACCGACCTCAACGAACCGTCAGATGTCACTCGAATGCATGAATTGCTATCCGAAGCTGACCTGCTGCTTCATGACTTGCCACCCGACGCAGCAAATCTAGTGGGCTTACACGAAGACGACTTGGCAAAACGGCATCCCTCACTGGTCGCAGTTTCTGTTACGCCCTTTGGTCGGTCCGGCCCGTATGCAAAGTGGTGCGCCGAAGATTTACAACTGATTCACGGAGGCGGCTGGGGTTGGCTGACACCGGGTTGTTCAGACCAAACAGACTTGCCGCCGCTTAAACCGGCGGGGCAGCAAGCTGGTTTCCAAATAGGGTTCGCGGCTGCGACGATCGCCTTAGCAGCGCTTGATCGCGCTCTTTGCACAGGGCAGGGAGAACACCTTGATTTGGCTGGCATGGCCTACATATCCAGCATGCTTGAAGCAGGGTTCATTAGCTGGAGCTATCTAAACGAGATCCCAGGTAGAACTGGAAACCGAATTCTCAATCCTTGGCGGATCTTTGAGGTTGCAGATGGCCGGATCTTCATAGTGTGCGTAGAAGACGACCAATGGGCCCGACTCAAAGAAGTCATGGGCTTTCCGGACTGGTCACAGATGGAGATCTTTGATACTCAAGCTGGACGAGCAGATGCCGAAGATTTGCTTCACATGTGGCTAGGAGAATGGGCGGCTCCGCAAAAGGTTATGGATTTATTCCATTTAGGACAAGGCAATCGGATCGGATTCGCGCCTGTGAACACGATCGAACAAATGCTAAAGGACCCGCATTTACGTGAGCGAGGGTTCTTGGTAGACGTGGATCAACCGGGTCTCGGGACGATCACGCTTCCTGGTCCCGTAGCGCGTTTGTCGAACCCTTGGTGGTCCGTACGCGAACCAGCTCCAGCTTTAGGAGAACATCAAGACGCCACCTTTTTAGAACCCCGAACCACCGATCAGGTAGTTGAACAGCCGCGTTCTCGACCTTTGGAAGGAGTGACCGTAGCCGACTTCACTTGGGTTTGGGCTGGACCATTTTGCACTATGCACTTGGCTCATTTGGGTGCCGAAGTAATAAAGGTTGAATCACAACAAGCACCAGATTTAGGTCGCCGCCTACCACTATTTTCTGTCGACCATGAGGCCTCTGTTGATAGCAATGGCTATTTCAACCAGTGGGGGCAAGGAAAGAAAAGTGTCACTTTGGACCTATCGACTTCAGAAGGTAGGGAGATAGCGAAAAGAATTGCGACCAGTTGCGACCTAGTTGTTTCGAACTATGCGACCGGAGTAATGGAAAAGTTTGGCCTTGGATACGACGACCTCGCGCAACTACGACCCGACGTGATCGTCGGAGCTATAAGTGGCTATGGCAACTACGGGCCCTATCGCGAATATCTGGGATACGGCCCAACCACCGCCCCGCTCTCTGGACTGTCCTCAATGACTGGACATGAAGGCGGAAAACCTGAAGAAGTGGGTGTATCTCTCGGAGACCCCGCTGCAGGCATAGCTACAGCACATCTATTGATCGCCGCACTGATTGCTCGACGCCGGACCGGAGAAGGCCAATTTATTGACACCTCATTATGGGAGGCAACAGCTTCCAGTGCCATTGAAGGATGGACCCAGCAAATCCTCACTGGACAACAGCCAGAACTTTGCGGAAACAGAGACCCGATAATGGCACCCCACAATCTTTACCGCTGCCTAGGAGAAGACGAGTGGGTAGCTATCAGTTGCGCAACTGAACAGCAGTGGCAAAGCTTGGCTGACCTCCTAGACCTTCATGATTTGAAATTTGTATCGCAGGTCTCCAGAAAAAACTCCGAAAATGAACTTGACGCTCAGATTGAAGCGTGGACGATCCGCCACGACAAATGGGAAGTAACTCACCTTCTCCAAAGTGAAGGCATCCCGGCCATGCCCTCACTTGACGCGCAGTCACTAGACAGAGACCCTCACCTCAACTCTCGAGGGTTTATTGAACGATTAGATCACCCGGTAGTCGGAACCTTGGCACACACGGGCATCCCATGGCTTCTCCGGGACTGCCCAAATGGAGTCCGGTCTCCAGCACCAATGCTTGGTGAACACACCGACGAGATCTTGTCGTCGCTACTCGGTTACAGCAAAGATGAGATAGAGGGCTTACGGGATCGCAACGTCTTGGGTTAGCTACCAGCTGGATTCGACTTACGTCCCACATAAGCCGAGGAATAGCCAGGTTCGACCGACCAGCCAACATGAGCGAGATTAACTCGACATTCGGCCCAAATTTCATATTGGCGGTCTTCACTCGCATATTCGAACGGGTCCTGAAGACGCGCTTCTAGATCTCCGCCGCGCTCAAGCGGATTGTCAGCTAACCAACGCGCAGCTCGCCGCCAAGCCTCCTCAGGCCACACAACATCGCTATATCCCAAATCTCTGATGGTTGGCCCAATATCAAGAACCCGGTGAGAACTCGACCAACTTGTCAACATGGGACGAGTAGAGGTAGCCACCTCTTGAGGCAACGAAACAATCTCCCACTCGTGACCAAATTCGTCAGCAATTATCTCCGCTATTTGACGGATGCTGAACAACTCCTCATCTGACACGTTGTAAATATTCCCAATCCCCGCACTTGGCTGATCTGCAGCTAGGAGTGTGGCGTGAGCGGCGTTTTCGACCCAGGCCTGACTCTTCACTGTCAAACCTCCGTCTGGAACAATCAAGAATGGGCGACGATCAAGCACACGACGCACGATCGGCCATTCTCGGGGAAGCAATTGACGCGGACCGTATAACTGCGGATACCTCAGATGAATAGCTTCAGGATGAGCATCAAAAACAACCTCTTCCGTTTCGCGAATCCGACGAAGCTTCACAAAAAACTCATCTTCATCAACTAAATCCGAACCATGAGGCAAGGGGATAGGCATGCCGACAGGGAACAGGTCATCTGGATTTGCGAAGCCTTGGTATACCCCGACTCCCCCTATAGAAACGAAATGTCCTACTTTGCCGCGCAGTAGCTGAGCCAAATTACGCAGTCGCCCGTACATAACCACCGCCAAATCAAAAGTTCGGCCATCCAAGTCCGCAGCGGTCTTGTCGACATCGAATGGATCACTATGAATGTGCTCCACTTCCGGACCGATGAGGTCAGATTCGTGTCTACCGGTGTGGAGAATAGTGACCTGAAAGCCACGATTTACAAGGCCATTCACAACGTATGGCCCTGTCGGGCCAGTCCCACCAACTACTAGAGCATTGTTCATTTACACATTCTCGCCGCTCAGTTCTTGTTGAGGGAGGAAAAAGTGGCTTCATGTACGGTAGCTTTCTCTGAAAGTTCCATCGACATGGGGGGTACGCATAGTGGCGACCAAAGCAGGTGACCGTCTCGACTTTGACGGTGGCGTTCAAGTCATCGTGACCAAAGGCGGCGAGGGCGATATATCGCACAACGACGGCGGCGAAGGCCTGAAAGTCGGGAAACGCTACCAAGACGAAGACACAGGAATCGAAGTTCTGGTTACTAAACCAGGCGCGATCACACTGCAGTGCAACGGTAAAGACATGCAGCTGCAAGAACCCAAGAAAACCAAATCTGCCGACTGACCAGTCGGTACACGACGAAACAGCGAGGACTATTCTGCGGGCCGATTCGGTCGCCGTTACTACATCAGCCGGTGGTCGCGTTGCAACGCTGACCATGCCCGGCGGCACTCTTGAAGCGCGTGTGGCGACAGAAATCAGCACAGCATGTGAACAGATCCAAGAGGACCGCGAGATCCGGGTTGTAGTCCTGACCTCAGTTGATCAGGACTTCTGCACGGGTCTGGCGGAGGGTTTTGACCCTCAGTCGATTTCACCGGACCCAGCGACGGCGTTATCAAGATTGAAGGTACCTATAGTCTCGCTCGTGTCAGGAGTTTGTTCGTCTGGTGGCCTGGAGATGATCCTCGCCTGCGACATACGAATTGGCACGCCTGACAGCTGTTTCTCACTTACAGAACCATTAAATGGTTCGCTTCCCATGTGGGGAGGCACGCAACGGCTACCAAGAGCAATTTCACATGGTCGCGCTGCATCCATGCTCTTTCTTGGAACCGAAATTAATGCCACAACCGCTCATCTGTGGGGCCTTCTCCACTCAATAGAAGAAGACCACGGAGCCGAATTGCAAACGACCGTTGATTCGCTTCTAGCTTGCGGCCCATTGGCACTCGAGATGGCTAAGGAGGCAGTCCACCGAGGAAGTGAGCTCCCGTTACGAGACGGCCTGCGCCTCGAGGGCGACCTCAACCACCAATTAGCGGCCACTGAAGATCGCGCTGAAGGATTGGCTGCGTTTTTCGCGAAACGGCCACCTGACTTTTCTGGCCGATGAACGACTACTGGCTTCCTGAAAATCTGAACGATCGAGGGATGGAACTAGCGGCGATCATCGCGAAAAGGATCAGCAATGATGTCATAGGAGCAGTTGATCATTGGCTCGAAATGCCAGAGCGACTCGTAGACAGCCCGACCCGGCCTGAACCAGCAAGAAGCTGGGGCAAGGGCTTCTTGTGTCTAGACCTTGGACCTGAAGATCATGACACTTGGGGCAGATTTCACGCGATCACCAAAACTGACGACGATCCCGAATCAGTCGCTCAAAGAGCGCAGGTTTGGAGGCTTCCGGTAACCCCCTATCGGGAAAACCCCACAACCCTTCCACCAAACGATCTCGGTGATTGCACCGGTACTGTCGATCCGAGAACTCTGAGAATCATCGACTTAACGTCAATGTGGGCCGGACCACTATGTACCGAAATCTTGGCGAGAGCCGGAGCTTCAGTGATCAAGATTGAACCATCCTCCCGACCTGATGGCCTGCGATACGGAGACGGAGATGAAGGTTCAGGGAATGCGCCAATGTTCGTCGAACTCAATACTTCAAAAGAAATTGCAGATATCGACCTTCGCTATTGCTCTGAAGGAGGCGAATTTCATCAACTCATTCGATCTGCTGACCTAGTGATCACGTCGCTGTCACCTAGAGCCAACGCGAATCTAGGTATCACATGCGATGAAGTTGTCTCAATCAACCCGGATATCGCACTTCTTTCCATCACGGCATTCGCTTCTGATACGCCAGAAAGTGAATGGGTTGCCTACGGCACGGGAGTCCACGCCACCTCGGGTTTGGGCTGGAGATCGAGTCAACCCCTCACACCAGCATTCTCATATCTCGACCCGATAGCAGGACTGGAAGCGTGCGCTGTGGCACTAGGACAAGCAATGAGAGAAGCGCCACAGTTCTGCCGTGTCTCATTAGACCGATCCGCATCCGCATTTAGGGGACTGTCATGAGTGACAAAGTAAGCCTCTCTTTCTCGGATCAAGGCGTAGCAACAGTCGAGATCTCAAATCCTCCGCTCAACATTTATGACTTAGAGATGAGAGATGGGTTGATCGAAGCAATTAACGCCGTGCGGGACAATCCCGATGTCCGAGCACTCTTGCTTCGGTCAGAAGGGCAGCACTTTAGTGCTGGAGCTGACCTGACCGAATTCGGCTCAGCATCTTCGATCTTCGAAGCGCGGAGAATCAGATGGGACAGAGATCCATGGTTGCCGCTTCTGGCCTTACCAGTTCCCACTGTTGCTTCTATAAAGGGTTACGCAATGGGTTCAGGTTTGGAGATGGCCCTGCTGTGTGATGTACGAATCGCGGCGGACAACACAGTTCTCGGACTTCCTGAAACCAAACTCGGGATGCTTCCCGCTGCTGGGGGAACGCAGAGCCTCACTCGAATTCTGGGTCCTCACGCCGCATCACCGTTAATACTCACGGGTCGAGACATAGATGCATCCGAGGCGCTAGAACTCGGAATCGTCACCGAACTGGTCGACCCAGCAGATCTTGATGGTGCATCTGAGGAACTTGCCCAACAATTGGCCCTCATCGACCCGCTCATCGCGATGAAGCTTCGCAGATGCATAGCCGCAGCAAGCGATCTGCCTCTCAGTCTCGGACTCGATCTGGAACGGCAGTTGTCCATTACGGGTTGAACTTGGATTTAACCCAGATACATCGTTAACCCCACAAAAACCAAAACATGGACTTGGCCAACAGCTATCTTTTATTCCTCGCCAGGCGCGACGAAAACCACGCCACTCTTCTCAAGTTCAGCGAACTCTTCGGCAGACACACCCAACTCGGCTAGCACCTCGCGTGAATCTCCTCCGGTTGAATTCAAGCTCGTTGTTAACTCGGTCGTAGCGTCACTAAACATCCACATGGGGGCAGGTTGTCTTACCTGACCGAGACCCGGAGCTGCCTGCTCAGTGATCAAACCTAGATGCTGAATGGTCGGGTCCTCGTGGACTTCACGTCGAGTCACTACCTTCCCGGCCGCAAAGTCATGTTCCTCGAAACGCGCGAGTACTTCCGCAGTGGTGTACTTCGCTACCTCTGAACTGACTTCCGCAATCAAGTCAGGCAAATTAAGTACTCGGCCCAATTGTTCGGAAAATCTTTCGTCGGTTAACCAGTCTGTTCGCTCCAACGCGAGACACAGGCCGTCCCAGGGAGGTAGAAGGATGCCCGTAGCGATTTCACCGTCCGATGTCTCCAAGACAACCAAAAAAGATCCCGGAGCTGATTCAAGCCAGGGCGGCATCTGATCCAAGGGAATGGCCGGATTGAGTTCCGCGTGGGCGGCAGCTAGTCCGTCTGGCCAGAGAAAAGCGAGACCAGCCGCCACCATTGCAATATCGATTCGTTGACCTTTACCTGTCTTCTCTCGCATATACAGGGCAGCTAAAACTCCCTGAACGAGAGCATTAGCTGAGGTCTTGTCGACGACAACTTGACGAACTAAGTCCCCGCGGCCTTCCTTATCTCTCTGATAATCCACCATTCCCAACTTCGCCTGTACAACGTAGTCATACGCGGGAAGGTGGGCTTCAGGTCCCTCAGGTCCATGACCCGTAATTGCTCCGTAGATAATTCTCGGGTTCTTCGCCGCTAGAGCTTCATAATCCAGGCCCAAACCTTCTGCTTTACCAGGACGCATGTTGTGAAAAAATATGTCCGCATCGGATGCGAGATCAAAGAGTAATTGGCGCCCTCTGTCTGTTTTTGCGTCTATTGAACAGAAACGCTTTCCTCGGTTAAGAGAGTAAAAAATGCTGTTGACCCCATCGGGCCCAGCGCCCAATCCACCAGCACGCAACGGGTCCGGACCCTCTGGACTTTCCACCTTCACGACCTGAGCCCCAAGTTCTGCCAGCATCATTCCGGCCATCGGCCCTGAATAGATCGAAGTAATTTCCACAACTTTAATTCCGGCGAGTGGGCTATTTGTCTGGTTCGTCATATCGCTGAAGCTAGCCGTATCCGGGTTGTTTAACGACCGTTAATTTAATACAAGCGGGGTCACAGGTTCGAGTGCTGTAGCGCCCACCCCGAGAAACGAGACCCCTCTATCTGGGCTGCGTAATTATCAGCCTAGATCAGATGGGATTAAGCCCTTCCGACTGAGTCTCGTTTATCGGGTCGAGTCCTGTAGCGCCCACACCCAAAATGTGTACCTTGGGCCTCAGCGCCATGATCGCTCGCCTCGATGAGGCTTAGCAAGCATGTTTGTGCGAGAGCCCTAGTTCTCGGCGTTCTGCAGGGCTTCGGTCTTACTGTGTGGCCTTCCAGTCAAGAAAGTCCTGATGGGTATCGAACGCCGGCGGAGCGGCTCGATGACGAGCCAGGCGGTGGCGAGTGACTGCATCCATGTGCCGCTGAACGACACGATCTGGCTGAAGAAGTACAGCCGGTAGTTTCGGAACCTCAGCGACGCGAAGGTGCGATGGGGGTCCCGCCCACTTGTCGGTTCTGGCGCGAGGGACTGGCGCAACCGCTAGCGCTTCCGAAGCAGGGTGAGTCCGTCGGAGATCGGAAGCATGGCGAGATCCCACCGGGGATCGCCGACGCGGGCGTCGTTGAAGGCCCGGATGGCGACGGTGTCGTCGTCGGTGGCCGAGCGGTCCAAGACCCGACCATTCCGCAACACATTGTCGACGAGCACGACGCCGTTGGGCCGGAGCCGCGGGAACACGAGGTCGAGGTAGGTCTCGTAGCCCGCCTTGTCGGCGTCGATGAATGCCATGTCGAACTGCTCTTGCTCGGGCATCGCGGCGAGGCTCTCGGCAGCCGGTCCGATGCGGAGGTCGATGCGGTCGTCGACGCCGGCCTCCCGCCATGCCTCTCGGCCGATGGAGGTCCACTCATCGGAGATGTCGAGGCACACGAGCCGACCCTCGGCGGAGAGTCCGCGGGCGATGCAGATCGCGGAGTAGCCGGTGAACGTGCCGATCTCGAGCACCTGGCCGGCGCCGATCAAGCGGGTGAGCCAGGTCATGAAGGCGCCCTGTTCTGGAGCGATCTGCATCCGAGCGAAAACGCCGGCTGCTTCTACGGTGCGGGCGGTGAGTCGTTCGAGGATCTCGTCGGGCGGCGTACTGTGTTCGACGACGTACGTGTGGAGGTCGTCGAGGCCGAGTGCCTTCGCCATGGGTGTCTCCGTTCCGGGGGGAGTTGCTTTTCACACCGTACAATCTTTTGTACACTGTGCAAACAATGGGACTGCGGCAGGACAACATCGAGCGACGCCGTCAGCGGATCCTCACCGCGACGCGTGAGCTGATCGAGCGCGACGGCGTCGACGGGTGGTCGATGCGAAAGGTGGCCGACGCCGCGAACGTGTCGGTCCCCACGCTCTACAACCTGTTCGGGTCCAAGGACGAGATCCGATCGGCCATCTGGGACGGTGCGTTCGACGACCTCGATCGTGGGCTCGACGTCGACCGGTCCGTAGATCGGCCGGTCGACCGAGCGCTCGCGGTGGTCGAGCGGGGCGTCGCAAGGGTCGTTCGCGGCGCCGACAAGACCCGGCCCGCGCTCCTCGAGGGCTACGACTTCCGCAAGGGCCCCCGCGCGATCAGACGGCTACACACTGCCGTCGAGGAGGCGATTGACGAGGGGCAGCTGCGCGGCGATCTCCGTGTCGATCTGCTGGTCGCCGAGGGCTACGAGGGCTTCCGCCGGGCGGCAGTCTCGTGGGCGCGGGGCGAGGTCGACCCGGCCGGTTTCCGGGCCAAAGCGCTCTACTCGATGTGTGTCTGCCTGCTCGCCGTGGCCACCGATGACACGCGGGACGAGCTGCTGCACGTCATACGGGACCTCGAAAGTGAACTCAGCGGAGCTGCGTGACGGAAGGCTTGCGCCGTCGCGTCAGGGTGCCAACGCGTTGCTCACCAGCGTCGCGACGAGGTGCTTGGATCGAGTCACCAACAGCCGCTGCCATCGTCCGAGTCGCTCCCAGGTGTCCCAGCTGGTGTGGAGGTCGAACAGCTCGATGATCTCGGACCGTGTCGTCTCGTCGAGCAGGGAGAGCTCGGACTCGAACGTCGTCGTCAGCCGTCGCCGGAGACGTGTGGGTGCCGAGTTCTTGCGCGAGGAGCGGTGTGGCCGGTGCCGGTTGTAGTGATCGATGTAGTCGACGACGAGACGCTCGAACTGGCGGCGGTTCCAGATCGATGTGCGGTAGACGGTTCTCGTCTCAGTGTGCCGACCCAGCGTTCGGCGAAAGCGTTCGCGCCGGGTGTGCGGATCGGGGTCTTGAGGACCTTCCGGTGCTCGGGGCGGAAGGCCTCACCGAAGGCGTCGACGAATTGGCTGCCCGGTCGCGCCCGAGCGAGGCCAAGGCATGACGAGCCGTCTAGCCCAGATGGGCTAGACGCCGCCGCTCGGAGTGCGATCGCGGGATGGCCTGGTGGTGGGGGCGACTACTTCAGGCAGCAGCATTCGAGCCGATCCACCCACTCCGATGGCGTGGGTTACGGGTTGCATTCGCCCCTCCGACACCGCTTTAATGCCTTTGGCGCGTCCTTCTGGCTGTTTCCTTACGCCGTCTTCTCCCACACCGAGATGTGCGACGGACTGGTCGAGGTGAATGGCTCACGCGTCCAAGTTGCCCAACGCTCCCTCAGCGTCATGTCGATCAGCCGGCCGTTGTGCTTCGACAAGAGGTCGAGTAACTGGCCGGCCTCGGTTGCGCCCTTGCGGGTCCACCTGTCCATGTCCCAGACCATGATGGTGTCGAACTCGCCAGCCTTGAAGTCGGCTAGGCATCGCTCGAACTCTGGGCGGTGGTCGTTGGTGACTGAGCTGGCTGAGGTGCCATCGTCTTCTCTGTAGACGGCCGCGATGTTGATGCCTAGCTCTTCGGCCTTGTTTCGTAGCTTGCGCTCTTGCTGGCCGACGGACTTGCCGTCGTCCTCAGTTGACTTTCGCAGGTAGATCGCTGCGGTGTTGGTTTCCATACTCTTAGACATGGACGGTGCTCCCTGATTGGTTTCAGAGAGTTGGGAGGTTTTTTATTTCTCCTATCGGGTCGAGCCCTGTAGCGCCCACACCTCAATCCACGATGAAGCGCTAGGACAGCTCCAAGATCAAATGAAACTGAAAATATCGTTGAAATGAAAAGACAAGCTCCTTTTGGCGGTTAAGGTCCTCTGCGTTATGAATACCGCCATTCTCAGACAACAAGCACGTACTGCCGTGATCGAAGGACGAAACGCCGGTCTAGGAATGGAGGAGCCCGTGACGATGAAAGACGGCTCGGTAGGGGTGACTATGCGTTTCAAAGGTCGAACTCGGAGCCTGCGTTTCACAGAAGAAATGTCAAATTCTGGAGCAATCGATATTTGGGTGACCAATCCGTTCCAGGGTGCGATCTCTTGGAGACTTGGAATGATGCGCGCAGCATCTGAACTTGGAGCTCATATCGACAACCTCAAACAGGTCACCCACCGCTAAGAAAAAGCAACAGGTACTGTCGCCGTTGTTGGGACATCGTGACATCAACCCATTAGCGATGCGGCCGACTAGCTTGGCCGTTGCTAGCCTCAATCGAGGGATCTGCAATGCGACTACAGCGTTTAGGGCCTGTATTTGGGGCCGAAATCACCGACATCGATTTGAACTCAGTTGCTCCAAATAAGGGCCTTGAGGAAATCAATGAGTTGATCAGCAAACACGAAGTACTGGTAATTCGCGACCAACACCTCGACGCGGAGCAACAGTTAGAGTTCGGCCGACTATTTGGCAAGTTAGCAGTCTCTCCATTTTCACCAAGATCTGCTAGCCAACCCGAACTCATCGTGCTGGAGGCGAACGTCGACTCGAAGAAACCTCTTACCGATATTTGGCATGCCGACGAAACATACAAATTGGAGCCCCCAAAATTCACAATCTTGAAGGCGCTAATCAGCCCTGAGCTGGGTGGCGACACCATCTACTGCTCTATGCGTGGTGCATATGATTTCCTCAGTAGCCGTATGCAGACATACCTCACTGGTCTTACAGCGCTGCATGGATTTGGCCGCTTCCGGGACTTATTAGCAAATGATCGCGAGACTCTGCGCGAGATAGAAGACACCTTGCCACGCGCTAACCATCCCGTGATTACACGACACCCCGAAACCTCGGCATCTGTGTTGTATGTCAACCGACACTTCACCGAGCGGATAAACGAACTTCCCGATGAAGAAAGTCGATCGATTCTTGAATTTCTATTACAGCAAACAAGCCGACCCGAAATTCAACTCAGGGTCACCTGGAAGCCAGGAACAGTCGTGATGTGGGACAACCGCTCGGTCCAACATTACGCTCCTGCCGATTACTGGCCGCAGCGACGTCGAATGGAAAGAGTGACGGTGGAAGGCGAAGTGCCGATCCCTACATCAACGGACAACCAAGTTGCCCATCACAGGGTTGAGGTGGAGGGTGTTGTTGTCGAACTTCCAGAACGAGAAGATATGACGGCTCGAAATTACGAATTTGGGAGGAGTGAAGGCGACGGCCACTAGTTACACGACAGCCTGAAACTAGACGGCCGCATCAAGCGTGGTCCCAAGAGAGTTCTTCGACCTGGACAGGGCGTTATGTGGATTCCTGTAACCCGATCGCGAAGCTAGGAAATATCTATCCGATATAACGCAGCGGCATTGTCTTGAAGTACCGCTCGGATATCTGCATCTTCTAGGCCTTCGAACGCCTCGAGAAGCTGAACATCATCTCTCGGGTACAGGCAGGTTGGGTGAGGGAAGTCGGTTTCGAATAATAAACATTGGCTTCCAAGGAATTCGACGGTCGGCTTAATCGTCGACCTTTCAAACCAAAAGCATCCAAAAAACTGACGTCGAAAATATTCCGACGGAAGAAGTGACAATCCAGCCAACTCGTTTGGAGCTGTTTCAGTCATTTGGTGGTCGAGGATTTCAAGGAAAAACGGGATCCAACCAACTCCACTTTCAACGGAAACAAACTTCAGTTGAGGAAACCGCTCCGGCACACCTGAGTAAATTAAGTTGCCGATTGTTCGAGCATTGCCCATAAACAAATTTGCTGAGCCAACCGCTAGTTTGCGCTCTTCACCGAAAGACGGCCAAGGAGCTCGACCGAAGAAATCCATGTTCCCCTTGGAGGAACCAATGTGAAAGTTCACTGGCATTTTGAGGTCGGAACAGGTTTGCCATACTGGATCCCAATGAGCAGTTGCCATGTCAGGCAGACCGGCTTCTTCGGGGTTTGCGCAAGTAACTATCCCTCGAAGCCCATTGCCATGAGCTCGTTCGATTTCGCGTACTGCGGCGTCCAGGTTCCACCAAGGTAGGAGCGCCATGCCGAATACCCGTTCATTGGTGTCTGCTTGAAATTCGGCGAGCGCGTCGTTGTAAATCTCGACGCTGAGTAGTCGCAATGACTCATCGGGGGATTTAAGAAAATTTTGATTACCGAATCCAGCGACGTTCGGATACATAATTTGGGCATGAATACCCAGGGCATCAAGCATCGCGACTCGAGCCTCCGGGTCAAAGCTGGCTCGATGCACCACCTCGTTATCCATATCGAAGAAGGCGGTTCCAGTGACTTTTTCGCCATCGGGGTTGATAACTGAGGAAGCTATTGGAAGACCAATCGGGATGTCACCGTCGAACCACCAGCGACGTTTCCCTTCGCGTTCCGCCATTTGTGGAACACGGTCTCGCCATTTAGCTGGTGCCCGGCTAGTCCAAAGGTCGTAGGGCTCGGACCAATGACTGTCGGTGTCTATCACTTTTAAGTCATCGAAGAGCTTGGGGGTCACTTGGGACGCTCACCAAATTCGGGTCGTTCTGTTCGGGTCTTCTTTAACTCCCAAAATCCGTCGATGTCTCCAAGCATGATCATCGCGTCCCATAGTTTTAGTGCTTCGTCTTTTTGTGGTGCCCTAGTTATTACTGGTCCAAAGAGTGCCACTCGCTCACCATCGTCACGGTTCCACGCGATTATCGGAGTTCCCACGTCATCGCCTACTAAAGATAAACCGTCATCCATTTTCTCTCTGATTACGGCATCCCACTTTTCGTCGTCTGCAGCGGCGGAGTATTCCCCGGAAACTCCGGCTGCTACCAACGCATCTGATAGGTCGAAAGTTCTGTCGCCATCGTGGTGGATGCGGCTGCTGAATTCCCAATATAAATCGAAGACTTTACCTTCATGTCCCGCAGCTCTGACCGCTTCCATGACTCTCAGCATTTTGTGGGTCAGAGAAGTGGATTCGTAGTACGGAGAGCCCTCTGCGGGTTCATTTTTGAAGAGAAGACTGATTGGCTGCCAAGTGATGGAAAGGTCGCGTTCTGAAGCGACTTCGTCGACGACCCAACGGGCCGTCACCCAACACCAAGGTCATATAGGGTCAACCCAAAATTCAATGTTCTTTGCCATAAAGGCAGAATAACCTGCTTCTGAGCGTAAGTTCAGGAGATCAACTTGAAGGAAACTTCGTTCTGGTGTGGCGCGCGAGTGCTTTCATCCGCGATCATTCCTGAGGACAACAGGGGGACACCGTGAACCTGGGAATGTTGCTTTTCATGCCGGCGTCGATAGCTGGCGAGCAGATAATTCTGATTGATACCTCAACTGAGGTCGAAGGGGGAGTTGCGCGTGAAGTCACGTACAGCGAACTTCTCGAAAATGTAAGTAAGACAGCAGGGCTGCTGACAACGCTCGGAGTGGAGGCTGGCGACCATGTCGGCGTATTCGCTACCAATAGCGTTGAATGCCTTGAGGCAATCTTTGGAGCGGCGTTCGTTGGGGCGACCGTCGTGCCGATGAACTTCCGCGCAGGCGCCGAAGAGGCAGCGCACCTCATGTCAGATAGCGGAGTGAAAGTCCTTTTCACTGAAACGCGGTATCGGGAACTAGTGGATGAAAATCGACCAGACAGTGTTGAACATGTTTTCATGCTCAATGAGGACGACTCCTACGCCCAAGCTCGGGATGAAGCATTCGAACTGCCGGTACCAGAGGACGTTGACCCTGACGGACTATGTGCTCTTCTCTATACAAGCGGCACCACGTCTTTACCTAAAGGTGTCAAATTGACGAATGGTGCCCTCACGGGTTACGTCATGGGAACCAACGACGCCGCTACCGGTGAAGACATGGGCAGAATGGCCCTTGCCGCGCCGCTGTATCACATAGCCGGTGTCACTTCGATGTTGAATGCTCTCTACAGCGGTCGTGTAGTCGTGTTGTTGCCTCAGTTCGAAGCTTCTGCATGGATCGAAACCGTCCAAAAACACTCAGTGACTCACGCATTTCTTGTGCCCACGATGTTAGGTCGGGTAATGGAAGCAGAGAACTTCTCACACGAGGCGTTTAGCGGGATGGAGGCGATTACATATGGAGCGGCTCCAATGCCTCCATCTGTGATTCGTAGGGCGATCGGTGAATTTCCATCGAATGTCTCTTTCGCAGGCGCTTATGGTCAGACTGAAACCACCTCGACCGTTGCCGTGCTTGACCCTGACGATCACCGGGTTGAGGGCACAGAAGAAGAACAAGCGTTAACGCTCAAGCGTCTTTCTTCAGTCGGGCAGGTTCTCGACGATGTCGAAGTAAGAGTCGTCGATGAAGATGGGAATCCAGTTGACGTTGGAACTCTTGGGGAAGTTCAGCTCCGGACCTTTCGAGCAATGGACGGATATTGGGGAAATGAAGAGAAAACGCGCGTCACAGTGGATGACGAAGGCTGGGTTCACACGGGAGACCTCGGATATCTAGACGAAGGTGACTACCTATTTCTAGGTGGGCGAACTGGCGACATGATCATTCGGGGCGGAGAGAACGTGTCTCCCGACGAAGTTGAAGCAGTTCTGTATGAAAACAGTGCTGTTCTCGAATGTGCGGTCGTCGGCGTTGCTTCTGAGGAATGGGGTGAACGTGTCGTGGCAGCAGCCGTAATCCGCGAAGGCAGCGGAGTTGCCGCTGAGGATCTGGTCGCATTCGCTAAGGAGAAGCTCGCACCCTTCAAGAGACCTGAAGCGGTCCACTTGATGGAAGAGCTACCTCGTACCTCCACAGGCAAACTATTGAGGAGAGACCTGATTCCCTTGCTCGAAGAACTAGGTATCTAAAGCCGATGACCTCGCTCCTCGTAAGAGGAAAGGTCCATACTTTCGATAAGAACCGACCCGTGGCGACGAATTTATTGGTACGCGACGGAACGGTTTGCGAGATTCAGTCCAGCGCTGATGAAGCGGACAAAGTTATTGAACTCGGACCAGATGAGATTGTGCAGCCCGGCTGGCGAGACGACCATCTTCACCTTCTTTCCACACTGGCAAGCCGTTGCTCAATTGACTTGTCGCAAGCATCATCTGTCGATGAGGTGCTCCAACTCCTTGCACCTCGCTCTGTGGGGGCCAACGGCTGGATGCGTGGATGGGGTTATGAACCAGCCCTTCTAAGAGAGAAACGTCACCCGACCAGGTCAGAGTTGGATCAAGCGACATTAGAGATCCCTGCAGTAGTCCATGATCGCTCGGGACACGTCGCAGTTATCAACAGCGCAGCTGCTGAACTTTTGAAGATTAAGGGCTTTGAGGACGGAATATTGGTTGAGCAAGAAGACGTTCTCAGTCAAGTGCCGAGGCTAGAAATCGCAGAACTGAAAAGGATCGCCGTCGAGGTTTTCAAAGAATGGCGGCAGATGGGTGTAGTCGCAATTACTGACGCAACCCACACTAACGATCAAGGCTCGTTAGAGGTGTTAGCCGAAATAAGAGAAGAGTGTGGTGGCCCACATATCACAGCGATGATTGGTGCAGATCGGTTAGGGGATTTACGTTTCGGCGAAAAATACAAAGGGATCGAAATAGGCCACGCAAAAGTGATGCCAGACGTGGGGCTTCAAGAAGACCTCAGCAAACTTGTTGCAACAGCGCACCGAACGGGTTTTCCCGTGGCAGTTCACGTGATGGACATCGATATGTTGGAAGAAACATTGCTAGCGCTTGAAGATTCACCGCCACCCCCGTCAACTGTCGACCGGCTAGAACACTGCTCACTGGCAATGCCCGAACAACTGGACCGTGTGGCAAAGCTCGGTGCTTCGGTCTGCACCCAGCCTTCGTTCTTGACTCGACGCTTAGACAAATACCTTGAAGACATATCACCGGTAGAACAGTCGTGGCTGTGGCCACTGTCATCGCTTGTTGAACGAGATATCAGGGTGACCCTGTCATCTGACTCACCAGTCGTCCCCGTCGACCCCGATGAGTGGGTTCGTGTTTCAACAACACGACAGTTACAAAGCCAAGAAGCCGTCACTGAATCAGAGGCAAGAGCTATGACGGTCGTGTCACCGATAGTTCCAGGGTTACCCGCCGACTTGCTAGTAAGAGCGACGCCATCAGGTTATAAAGCCCTAGGTGGCTTTGACTGACTACGATCCCGCTTCAGGGAGGAGAGTGGCTGAATGTCAGGGCCCATGCATGGAGTACGTGTCGTAGAACTAGGACTTTGGGTAGCTGGCCCCGCTTGTGGCGGAATACTTGCTGACTGGGGAGCCGAGGTCATCAAAGTCGAACCTCACGAGGGAGACCCCTTTCGGGGACTTGAATGGCTCTTTCCCGGAGACAGCCATCCACCCTTTGAGCTAGATAACAGAGGTAAACGAAGCGTCGCGATGAACCTACGAAGTTCAGTAGGAATGGAAGTTATGCATCTCCTCCTGGAGAGAGCAGACGTTTTCTTAACGAATTATCGCCCGGCAGGCCTCCAACGTCGCGGTTTGGACCACGAAACACTGTGTAATCGCTATCCGAAACTCATCTACGCAAGCGTTACAGGTATGTCGCTCCGAGGAGAAGAAGCTAATCGCCAGGCATACGATATTGGAGCTTTCTGGTCGCGATCAGGTATTGCTCACGCATTGAGCTCTGAACAAGACGTCCCTCCCGTTCAACGCGGAGGGATGGGAGACCATATGACTGGCTTAGCGGCTGCAGCGGGAATATCAGCGGCATTATTCCATCGAGAAAAGACAGGCGAGGGTCAGCTAATTGAAACTTCATTAATGCGGATCGGAACCTACATGTTGGGCTGGGACCATAACGTCACAGCGGCGACCGGTGAAGAGGTCGTCGTTAGAAGCCGGAATGAACAGCCGAATCCGCTCATCAATTGTTACAAATGTTCCGATGGCAAGTGGCTATGGATGCTGGGTCTCGAAGGGGATAGACATTGGCCCCAAGTAGTTGAGGCGTTAGGTGTTTCAGAATGGTTGGGTGATCAACGGTTCTCAAGTATCGAAACTCGGATGGGAAATTCGTCAGCTCTGACTGCTCAGATAGACGCGATCCTTGAAACAAAGGAGCGCGATGAATGGGGCCGAATTTTCGATCAGAACGATGTTTGGTGGGCTCCCGTACAATCCAGCCTTGAACTATTGAGAGACCCTCAAAGCAGAGCTGCTGGCTGCTGGGTAGAAGTAGATACCGGTGACGCCGAGACTGTGGAAATGGTCGCATCACCTGTCGATTTTTCGGTAACGGACTGGGAGGTTACGGGTAACGCTCCTTCGCTTGGCCAACATACAGAACTCGTTCTAAACGAGTTAGGTATTGACTGGGATCGCATCATTGAACTGAAGGAATTGGGAGTCATCCCGTGACCAAGACGGCACTCGAATCTCTTCTTGTTGTGGAAATCGGTGACTCCGTAGCAGGTGCCTACGCCGGCAAACTATTCGCCGATTACGGCAGCGAAGTTCATGTAAGCCGAGACGGTCACGATTCATTGACTGACTCATTCTTCGACGGGTCGAAACATATCGGTGATGTCAATGTGGTTGCGCACGCTGACGTGGTTATCCAATCATCGAGCAACGACCCTCTGGACTCACTAGTTGAACCCCAACACTCTCGACAAGTGGTCCTCCGCATTTCACCGTTTGCTTCTCAGGGGCCTTATTCGAATTGGAGGTCCACTGACCTAGTTGACGCCGCGATCGCAGGACATCTCAGACTTAGCGGGGACCCTCAACGGGAACCACTGAACGGTGTTCCCGATATTGTTCATATGGCGGCTGGCGTTACTGGATTTATAGGAGCGCTCGCGGCACTCATGACCCTAGCTCGGACCGGCCAAGGTCAAGTCGTCGAAACCTCACATCAAGAAGTCATAGCGGCTTTGCACCAGTTCAGCCTTCTCCGATATACCCATAATGGGGAAATTCTGAATCGCATGGGAAATCGGTACAGCGGACCTGGAACCCCCATCGGCGGATACGAATGTGCCGATGGTTGGATCGGATTAGCAATTAGCCAAAGTGATCAGATGGAGCGATTGTTGGAGGTCGCGGGTCTGACAGCCCTGTTGGAACGCGATGACGTTGAAACGATTTACGACGTTATGACAAACCAAGAACTCCTTGACGGTGCACTAATTCCGTTCTTAAAGACACAGCGGCGAGACCAGTTAGTGGAATTGTTCCAAGCTCTACGACTGCCGGTAGCACCCATATCGACAGTTGATGATTTGTTTGATGACCCACATCTTCAAGAACGAGATTTTTGGCAGTTAGATAGCCACGGAACTCAGATTCCGGGGCCCCCGTTTCAGATGAGCAAACACGGTTGGCGGCTTGGACCCAAAAATCGTACCGGCACATTTCCATCAGGTAACGAGTCCCTCGATGAACTCAGCGATGGGCCCTTAACCGGATTCCGGGTATTGGACATGACCCGAGTGTGGGCAGGGCCATTGGCAGCGCGAATCCTGGCTGATCTAGGGGCAGAAGTTCTCATGGTAGAGGTCCCCTGGACTCGAACGCCGCTCGAAGTCCCGCAAAGCTATGTCGAATCGACCCATTTCTTTCCAGATGATGATGCAGGGGAACAGCCCTGGAATAGAACCGGCTTCCACAACAAGTACGCCAATAACAAACTTTCAACGGTCGTCGAACTCGACAAGCAAGAAGGAAGAGACTTTTTTGTCCAGATCCTTCCCAAAGTAGATGTCGTAATTGAAAATTACGCCCCGAGGGTTATGCCTAACTTCGGCTTGGATGAAATTACCTTGAGAACTCATAATCCAGATTTGATCTATGTCACGATGCCCGGATACGGAAGATCGGGACCCAATAAGGATTGGGTTGCTTACGGACCGACTATCGATGGTAACGCCGGCCACACCTGGCTGACTGGCTATCAAGATGAAATTCCATGGAAGTGCGGAATCGCATGGCCTGATCCGACCGCCGGG
>Ga0066850_10000125_pt1 | contig 40745 bp, 28 predicted proteins | sample ETNtaG_4_FD_67282 | JGI IMG/M metagenome (GOLD analysis project Ga0066850, IMG submission 67282) | Marine microbial and viral communities from oxygen minimum zone, Eastern Pacific Ocean - ETNP201406SV67 | ecosystem: Environmental > Aquatic > Marine > Oceanic | place: Pacific Ocean: Eastern... | reverse complement strand
CCTCGGGCTCGCCGAATCCCATCGGCGGAGGGGGTGGTGAGTCGAATCCTGCAGGGGGGGGTGGCGGGGCCTCCTCTTCCTCCTGGGAGTCTTGTTCCGAGTCTTCTCCCTCGGAGGGATTTTCTTCAGAAGCAGGTGGTTGATCCGTCTTTATTTCCTCTTCGCTAACTTCTTGATCTTCTTGATCCAATCCTAGAAGCATCCTCCTAGCGGTTTCTTGGTCGATTTGTGGTTTCTCTTCCTTGGGCTTTGTTTCTGTTTCCTCATGTTTTTCTGGTAGGGGAAAACCTGCAGGAGGTGGCGGTGGAGGCATCCCGAATCCAGGTGGAGTAGGTGGGGATGTAGAGGAGTTTTCCTCTTTTTCCTCCTCTTTATCTTCTTCTTGTGAATTTGAGTTTCCAACCATGAAATGGCCCTCAGGGTGCATAGTCACGAGTGACGGGTTCGTTTAACGGTTGCCTGATGAGAAAAGTGATTGTCGGCCTGAGAACGTTGAAGTTGGAAACGTCCTCGGCGACAATATGAGCTCCAATGATGGAAGTACTCCGCCCGTACTATTTGTCGTCGGAACTGCGGGTGCAGGAAAGAGTTCCCTAGTTACTTCCTTTCAAAGATGGGCACGATTCTTGGACATTGACGTGCTAGCGATAAATCTTGATCCTGGGGCAGAGAGAGTCCACTATGATCCAGAGTTTGATGTTAGGGACCTAATCTCACTGTCTGAAGTAATGGACGAATATGATCTTGGTCCAAACGGTGCTCAGATTCTAGCCGCGGATCTGGTTGCATCCCAAGCAGAGGACGTTTTCCAGGAGATCGAGGGGCTTTCTGGGGACATAATGATTGTCGATACTCCGGGCCAAGTAGAGCTTTTTGCTTTCAGAGAGGCTTCGAGTCACCTCGTGCAGGTTCTTGGACAGGGCAGGGCATGCCTTATTTTCCTGTTTGACCCATTGTTGTCCAGCACCCCTAGCGGATTTGTCTCTCAGATGCTACTTTCCTCAATAGTACACTTCAGACTTGGTCTACCTACTGCCAATTTCTTATCTAAGTCAGACTTACTTGAACCAGAGGCTCTGGAGCGGATACTGGAATGGGGCGATAACCTAGATGTTCTTGAGGCCGCTTTATACGAAGAATCCTCTAATCATAGCAACTTCAATGGCGGTGGGCAGAGGGCAGAGTTCGCAATTGGGCAACTAAGGATGATGCAGCATGCGGCAATTCAACCCGGATTGATACCACTATCGAGTGAGATGGAAGAGGGGCAGGCAGATGTTCTGAGTTTTGCCCAAAACATATTTGGTGGAATGTCCGATGCCAAAGATGGATTCGCAGGTGATATTGAGAATGAGAGGCAATGAGGGGAAATCCAACTTACTGGCTATAGATGATCTTTCTGAGAAATTATCCGATATTATCGATTGGGCAATTAGGATCAAGGGTGACGAAGAAGCACTGTATGACTTCAAACCACTAGATGGAATGTCAGTTGGTTCAATTTACGAAAAGCCCTCTACGAGAACTAGAGTCTCCTTTGAGGTTGGGGTGAATAGACTTGGTGGACAACCGATCACACTCCTATCGGGAGATCTACAACTTGGGAAAAGTGAGACTATAGCTGACACAGCTGCGGTCCTTTCCAGGTACATGGACTGCATCACTTATCGATGCTACGGGCATGACGATGTAGTGGAGCTAGCCAAGCATTCCACCGTTCCTGTGATAAATGCTCTTTCTGATCTCCACCACCCCTGTCAAGCTGCGGCCGACATGATGACTATAGTAGAGAACTCGGATAGGGTGAAAGGCCATGTTGCATGGGTTGGTGATGGGAACAACGTTCTCCATGATCTGGTACTTTCCTGTGCAATTCTGGGATTCGACATCAAATACGCCACTCCAGAGGGCCTTGAGCCAAACGAGGAGATAATCTCCAGAGCAAAGAAAATTGCAGAAAACTCAGGGTCTGACATAAGCGGGCATAATATTCCAGAAGAAGCGGTGACTGGAGCAGGTGTGATTTACACTGATGTTTTCGTATCTATGGGGGAAGAACATATGGGCGAGAAAATGGGCTCCTTCGAGGGCTTTCAAGTAAACGAGGAGCTGGTGTCTAATGCAGATGATGACTATCTTTTCATGCACTGCCTTCCAGCTCATAGAGGAGATGAGGTTACTGATGGGGTAATTGATTCTAGGAATAGTGTAGTTTTTGACCAAGCAGAGAATAGGATGTGGGCGCAAATGTCAGTTCTGACACTATTGTGTAATGAAGCAGCATGGCAAACCTACTGGGATTTGCGTTAATTTGGAATTAGTGAAATTACCAAGAATGCAATGAGGCAGAGTTGCATTGATTTTTTCGTCAATTTCTGTGCAGTGTGGTATTCTGATGACAATAACCTGGGCTTAACCATCATCATAGATACCATTGCTGGTATTACAAAAACTACATGCCAATATGTAAAGAGTCCGAATAGTGGCAAGAATGGGGCTAGCATTGCTGCTAGAGCGAGTAAAAGTATCCCTGCCGCTAAAGATCTTGCCCCGTCAACTCCAACCTTCATCGCAAATGTATCTCTTCCCTTGTCGCCCCCCATGTCTTCAATATCTTTCACTATCTCTCTAGAAAAATTGTACAAGAATCCCATTAAGAAAACCGACCATGCCCTATGATCAAGTGGCTCTGAAACACTTGCAGCACCGAAAATAATCACCAATCCTACTGACAGGCTGATTGCGACGTTTCCTGGGAGGCCCTTATCCTTCAGCCCATAGCTGAGCTTTGTTTTTGATTCATAGTGGAACAATAATATTAGCGCCGACAGCCAAATTAGCAGAGCTGGTAACCAACCATAAATTCCCATCTCACCAATGGATGAAAGGTATCCGGCAGACAACAAAGACAATGCAGAAGCAATTCCACTAGCTTGGATACCCTTTTTTGCTGATTTCAAGCTTATCTTTCCCGAAGGTATTGGCCGTTCTGGCCTATTGATTCTATCAATTTCGACATCCATGAAGTCATTAAGGGCGTTCCATGAGAACATGAATGTCATCACCGAAAGTGCATGAAGGACTGTGATCATGGCGTATTCTTGACTGGGCATGCCTCGAGAAGCGAGGATTGATCCAAGAACTACGCCGAATATACCAGTAATGGAGTTTCCAGCCCTAAAAAGAGAGAGCCATGGACGAACTGATTTGAGTACTTCCACAGTTATTGGAGGGGATAGTTTGCCTTCATCCCTTCCCCGGCTATATTGGGGCCAAGGTGATTTTCTTTGGGGACAGAGCCCATACACAAACTGTGTAGACGCTGCCTCTGAATGGTCCTCTGACGTGTCCAACCTTTGAGAATCTGGAGTCTTTTGCCATAATGTTTCCAACTTGATTCATGGTTGCCCCCCACCGAAATCTTTCATTCAGGTGGTCGAATATCTCAACCGTGTTCGCAGTCTCCCTCTCCTCCAGGAGGATCAAGACCTCTTCTCTGAGTCTTCTTGTCCTGGACATCATGAAGCCTCCATTTTCACTGGTGTGGAGGAAAGTAGCCTGCTGTGCAACCCTGACCAACTCCCAGAGCTGATTTCAACCGTATTTGGGACTCTTCTGAGTGGGTGCCATGATTCACCGTCATTGAGAGATCCAGAATGGGAGACAAGGGGGCTATCGTTTGCTTTTCTTTGGACTGAATTAGTTAGCTCCAGACTGGACAGGGGCACCATTAGACGTGGTTCTGGCACCTTCCTGTATCTGATTCCGCTGTATCGTGTTTTCCTGCTAATCATGACTCCATGTCTGGTCATCTGCATATTAACGGGGCTAAAAGAGGCGGGGCTGAAAGTGAAAGTGAAGATGTTTGAGATTTTGCAATACAACGTTTTGAAATAGAGGTTAGTCTTCCATAGGATACCGCTCGTGTGGTGTAGTTCGGTCCATCATGTCGGACTCTCGATCCGTCGACCCGGGTTCAAATCCCGGCACGAGCACCAAATCTCAGAAATGCAGCATTACAGTGATAAGTCTACCTTCGTTGGCGTAGTAAGGTCATATGCGAATAGAGCGTGATCTGAAACTTACTTTCGATGACGTCCTAATTCGGCCCAAAAGGAGTACTCTGATCTCTAGATCGGATGTAGACTTAGTTAGGGAATTCAAGTTCAGGCATACGAAAGAAACTTGGTCTGGAATACCCATAGTTGCAGCTAATATGGACACAACTGGAATATTCTCGATAGCCAAAGTCCTCCAGAAGCACAAAATGCTAACATGCACTCAGAAATTCTACTCCACAAGGGAGTTCTCAGAGGCATGGGCTGATGGGGTTGATCCGGGTTGTATAGCAGTCACCTGTGGATCGACCGAAGACAGCTTTGACCTTCTAAAGAGGAAGATGTCAACGGATGATTCGCTCAAGATGATTTGTATTGATGTGGCAAATGGGTATCGGGAAGCCTTCCTCCAGTTTGTAAAGAAGGTTAGAGCTGAGTTTTCTGAAAAAATAATTATTGCTGGGAACGTTGCAACGAGGGAAATGACAGAGGCCCTAATTCTAGCAGGAGCCGATGTGGTGAAGGTTGGGATTGGCCCCGGTTCAGTTTGTACAACAAGGAAGGTTGCAGGAGTTGGGTACCCTCAGCTTTCAGCGATTTCCGAATGTGCGGATGCTGCTCATGGCCTCAATGGGCACGTAATGTCTGACGGGGGGTGTTCTTCCCCTGGCGATGTTTCCAAGGCATTTGCTGCTGGTGCAGATTTTGTTATGCTTGGAGGAATGTTCGCTGGGCATGATGAGTCTGGGGGCGAGGTAATTGACGAAGGCAGTGGCAGGAAATACAAGTCATTCTACGGGATGTCGTCCGCAAAGGCCATGGAGACGCACTATGGCGAGATTGCAGAACACCGGGCTCCTGAAGGAAAGGAGGTCAGAGTCCCCTACATGGGTCCGCTGGAGGTTACTGTCCAGTCAATCCTAGGGGGTTTGAGGTCTGCATGCTCTTACGTAGGGGCAAGGAGAATCAAAGACCTCCCCAAATGCACAACTTTCATCCGAGTCAGTATGACTACAAATGAAGTGTTTCAGAAGTTCAACGTCGACTAGTCGTAGTTATTGCATAACTCGCCCTGAGAGGGGAAACTGGTGGGATCCTTTGGATTTGTGTTCCATCTACTTTCGCACTTGTTCACGAATCCATCGCCATCTGAGTCTATCATCGCATCGGACGAATCATGAGGGTCGAATCCAAAGTAGTACTCCCAACCAGCCCACATGTCATCCCCATCCTGATCCTGGTGGAATACCTCAGAGCCATCGTTCCACTTGTCGCCATCAGTGTCATTCTTGATGGGGCTAGTGCCATTCTGGAATTCTTCGAAGTTAGTATAGTTCTCCAAGTCATCATAGAACACTGATCCTGAGCTTGTAGATGGATCTATGTGGCACTCAAAATTCTGAGCGTCGTCCCAACCTGGGCAATACCTGTACATCAGATTGGTCCTATTTAGACCGTCATTATCCATATCTTCGCTACCATCATTGATTCCATCTAGGTCGGAGTCCGGCATCCTCGGATCCATAGGGCCCCTTGACCCAAGGGCGTTCAGGGTATTATTGTCAACAAGACCGAGCGCTATGGCCTCTTCGGAGTAGCTAACTTCCCATCCATCTGGTAACCGGTCCCCGTCAGTGTCATCGTCTACAGGATTAGTGTCCCACCGATCAGGCGCCTCGAGTGAGTTCTGAAGAGTATCATTATCAATGTCGTAAATAGAATCGACCTGGGAGCCGAATGATGGGTCCAAGGCCCACCTTCCCTCGTCAGGAATAGAGAATCCAGAAAGATTCATCTCATGTAAGAAGTATTGTGGATCAAGGACCCCGTCATCATTCCTATCTCCCGAAGAGTCGAAACCAGAGACATAGTTTGTCCAGATCCACCCCCCTGGCCCCTTTCCACACTCGATCATTGAGTCGCAACCGGGGGGGAGCCAATTGCTAGTTGAAATCCAGAGGCTGTGGCTGTTGGTATTTTCCTGGACAGAGAAAACCTGCATCTCCCATCCGTCGGGTTGCCCGTCTGCATCGGTGTCATTGAGGAGTGGATTCGTAGCGCTCTGCCATGGTCGAGGAACGAAAAGTACCTCGCCACCATCATTCAAGCCATCGCCATCTGTATCAGGATTATTTCCATGCGTGATGTACTGGTCAAGTCCGTCTACAACCTCCTCGCCATCCTCTAGGCCGTCATTGTCTGTGTCAAATGCAGAAGCATTGGTGAAATAGTATACAAGAGTCCCATTTTCGTACCATGGGTGACCATCTACGGCCTCCCTGTAGTCTTCCAGACCATCATTATCGGTATCCTTGTCCGTGGCGTTTGTGAATGTCTCATAGTATTCCACGGAGTCGGACAAACCATCCCTATCGGTGTCGAAGGCGCCGGGATCGGACCTGACGATAACCTCCCTCACTCCAAAATCGACAATCCTGATCTTCCACCCTATCACCTCAATTCCATCAATTAGCCCATCTGCGTCGGTGTCCGGGACCAACGGATCGGTTGATCTTCCGTCGACAACGCCGTCACCGTCTCTGTCTCTGGCATTGTACTCGTCCAGATTGGTGAATCTCTCGTGTTGCTCAACTACTGTAACCAGTGATTGAAGCCGACTTCTTACCTCGTCATCCACATCGACGTGAATGTGGTACACCCAACCGGAGGTTTCGGTCTTCACCGGGATGTTGACGTAGTTACTATCCACGACCGTCCTAACCCATAGGACCGTCCTGTTTGCCTGGACATATTCCCCTAGTTCGACATCGATCCTCTCGATAGTGGTGGCGCCAATCATATCTTTGTATGTCACGGAGCCATCCTTATCCGCATCATAACCGTCGAAATCGGGGTCTTCATCCGCATTGCTACCGTCATTTGGATGGATTCCACTTTGGAACTCCCATCCGTCTGGCATTCCGTCTTGATCGGTATCCGGGTTCAGTGGATCAGTGAAGTTGGACGGGCCCCAGTCATAAGAGACAGAGAATTCCTCCACATTATTCAGACCGTCCCCGTCGGCATCTCCGTATGCGTCAGTAGAATTCGCTGGATCGAGGAACCAATTGTAATCAGAATTGAAGGAATAGCAGAACTCGAACCCATCGGGCATTCCGTCTCCGTCGGTATCCCAGTCACCTGGACCGTTTAGCCTCCCATCCCCATCCATGTCCTCATTGAACCAATTTGGATTATCCAAGGGGGTCTTCTTCTGGAGAGTGGTCTGAACTCCGCCATTTGGTAGTTCTTGGGCGGTGAACAATATTTCTGATGAGAATGCACGTAAGTGAGGGGCAGGGAGTGTGAGTGTCCCGAATGTTGGGCGGCCGCAGAAAGTCTCCAGATCCACTAAGTGCGTGGAAATCTCCACGAGATCGTCAATCAAGTCGCCATCACTATCGGAGTCTCGGGGATTTGTATCGTACTTTTCTTCAACGAAATTCCTCAGAGTATCAGGCTCGGGTAGCTCTAGATCCAGAATTGCGTCGCAAGAGTGGCCAAACTGAGAACCCATCTCCTCCCACAACTCATCGCCGATATCGAGTTTTATCTCAGCCTGCATTGAGGGAGTCAGAAGTGGGCAATTCCAGTTCCCATCAAGAGGGTCCAACAGCGTTACAGGCCCCTCTGGGGTAGTAATCACGTGAGTATGCTTGGACTCCCACCTGTCGTTTAGTCCATCTCCATCCGTGTCCTTGAGGCGAGGATTAGTTCCCAGTTCAGCCTCATCTAGATTTGTCAGGCCGTCCCTATCTGGATCCCCTAGTGGCCCGTTGTCTGGATTTGGAAATGTCTCATTCTGCTCGCCTGTTTCTCTCTCAGTGTCGACCGAGGCGACAGGGATATCCTCACATTCGACCTCTGTGAGCCCTTCGCCTATTGTTATGCAGGGTTGACCGGTATCTAGGGGGTCGAGGCCATTCTCAATTTCCCATCCATCGTCGAGGCCGTCCCCATCGGTATCCGCCTCTTGCCAATTAGTCCCATAGAGTGTACTCTCCATGCGGTCAGCGATCCCATCCCCATCCCAATCGCAGCCGATTGTCGGCACTTCTGGAGGACACTCGCGTTGATTGCCGGGAGTGAGTTCCAAATCCTCGATGGCAGATTCGAAACCACCACTATTCGTACTAGAAAGGCCAGCTCCAACTACTGTGTAAAGACCTGCAAGACACAATGTTGCGGTTATTGCTGCAACTGCATATTGATTATGAGTAAGAGCCATGATAACACCGCGCCCTCTTAGAGGGCGTTTCATGCAAATTGGGTTCGGCTATAATGATTCACGGAGATTGACTGTTGGGAAACCGGTGTTTTTATTCCAATATGACGATTTTAACGTTAGTTCTCATTTAGAAAGTCCTCGATTCTGTCAAATGCCTCTGATAGTAATTCTATTTCTGGCAGGCATACCATTCTGAAGTGGCCCTTCCCCATCTCTGGAGAGAATCCAGACCCATGCACTAACAAAACATGCTTCTTGTGGAGCAGGTCCAAGACGAATTTCTTGTCGTCGATTGAAAGTATCGGATCCAAAATCCGCACGAACAAATAGAATGCTCCGCTTGGAGCTTGGCAATCAAGGCCATCGATGGAAGCGATTCTGCTCAACGAATAGTCCATTCTCTCCCTGATAACTTCCCTATGTCCAGTCAGCCACGCTTGGTCGTCTACAAGACCGGCCAAGAAACCGTATTGAGCTGGGGTTGAGGCGCATAACCTACTTCTGAGGAGCCTCTCAACACCATCTCTGACCTTGTTTAGGACCCCTTTTGGGTCGTGAAACGCCATGTAACCTATACGCCACCCTGGTGCGAAGTAGACTTTGGAGACCCCATTTAGCGTGATTACGGGGGCATCTTCTGACCTAGATGCTAGTGAAACAAAATTGCCGGACAGGTCTAGTCCATCATAAATCTCGTCTGAAATTATAGTGCACCTTGGATACTCGCGAGCAATTTCGATGAAGGAGTCAATTTCAGAAGATGTTGGCACGTTTCCAGTGGGGTTGTTCGGATTTATCAGGACCAATAGTCTGACTGTTTCGTCCATCTTTAATCGGATGTCGTCGAAGTCTATTCTCCAGCCATCATTTGAGTCTAGCTTGTATTCAACTGTCTTTGCCCCGTACATCTGCGGATATGCCATATATGGTGGATAATGGGGGCCAGGGGCAAGGACAGTGTCACCCGGTTCCAGAAAGGCTGCAAAGATAATTTGTAAGGCCTCAGTTACTCCATGGGTTACGTAGACATCGTCTTCAGAGCATTCCCAACCCTTTCTTTTCTCTGTTGATGCGATCTCTCTTCGGAGAGGTGAAATACCGTAAGATGGACCATAGCCGTTGTCTTGGGAATCCAAGGCCTTCTTGTACGCTGAAATCATGTGTTCTGGTGTTTGTAGGCCCTGATATGCAAGAGGGTCACCGATGTTTAAACGGATTATCTGATGCCCTTTCTTCTCGAGCTCAATTGCTGGGACCACAACGTCTCTAATTGCATACTCGATAGAAGAGGCGCGTTTTGAGGACTCTATCTGGCGATTCATATATTTACAATCCCAAATGTTTGCGTGCGGCGTCTAGGGCATCGGGAATTCCTTCCGGCTTCGATCCCCCTCCCTGTGCCATTGTGGCGCTTCCTCCTCCGCCTCCGTCAATATGGATAGAAATCTCATTGAGTATCTCAACTGCATTGTGAGCCTCTGAGGCCGAGGATTCTTCGGTGCAAGCAACGATAATTTTACCACCCTCATCCTTCGTCGCAAGTATCGCCAGAGTTGGTCTGGATGAGTCCCTAGTTAACTCACCAAGCATTTTCATTAGTGCCTTCATGCCGCCCTGTAATTCCATTATTGCGTATCTTATCCCATCTCTCTCTACGGCATCCCCCCCACTGCCGCCGGTCCTTAGCCTGACTATTTCTGACTCTAGTGATTCAATCTTCTTCTGCTGTTCTTTCCACTCCTCGAAAAATCTAGAAACTGCAGCTGGTAAATCCTCGGAAGAGACCCCTAGGACATGGCTTGACTCCCTCAATAGTCTCTCCTGCTCCCTAGCATGATCGCGCGCCGTTTCGCCTGCCACGATTTGCAGACGCTCTACCCCGTCTTGGACTTGACTGGAGCGAATGATGCGTAACTCGCCAATTTTGCCCACGTTGTCATGATGCGTTCCCCCGCATGCTTGGACATCATGATCGCCAATCCTGATGACTCTGATTTCACTATTCTTTGGTGGACCGCCCTGATAAAGTTCGAAGCCAAACTTCTGGTCGGCATCGGCTCGCTGCATGACGGTTTTCTCAACTGGAATTTTTGATGCAATGACGTCATTTGAGTGATCCTCAATCATATTCAAGTCGTCTCTTGAAATCCTTGAGTGGTGTGTTAGGTCTATTCTAGCATAGCGAGCACCCTTGTTTGACCCGGCCTGCCAAATATGTGGGCCAAGAATCTCTCTAGCGCTGCCACCGACCACGTGGACCGCAGTATGGTGGTCCATTAGTTGTCGGCGCCTTTCCCAATCCACATTACCGGAGATCTCACCCAATGGAATCGGCCCGTCTGTGAGATGATAGATTATCCCGTTTTCAATTACCGTGTCTGCCACCCTTGAGTTGCCCAATATCCCTTGGTCGCCAAGTTGGCCCCCTCCTTCTGGATAGAATAGGGTCCGATCTAGGACGGCGAAGTGGGTTGGAGTGATTGTGACTTCACTAGATAGATTCAGAGATTTTTGTTGAGATTCTGAGAGTTCTTGACAAGAAAGAACCATTGCTTTGAAGGAAGTTCTGCTGGAATCTGAGTAATACTCCCTTGAAGTCTCAGCAAAAACTTCAGATGGGAAGATTCGTAGTTTGACCTTTTCTTTTGCTGCTGCCTTTGTTCTTTCCGCATTTCTCGATGCCATGTCTGCAGAGAATCCTACTCTAACCCCTAATTCCGCCCAACCAGATTTTTTTGCTATGGAGATGGCCATCTCAGGAGTTAATCCACGCTCTTCTGATAGTCGGAATAGGATCTTGTCGGATACAGAGGCGGAGTCCCGTGGTAAGTCCCTCAAGGCAGTCCTCACGGCTGCCTCTCCCTTTCGAAGCATTTCGTGATATTTTCTTTCCTCCAGATCCAGGATGTGCAGAACTCCTTCTCTAGATTGAACGAAGCGAGAGAAGTCTAGATGGGTGTCGATGTGATGTGAACCAAGTTCGAGAAGGGACACCTCGAGACCCAATTCCTCCTTCATCCGGCAGACTCTTCTTGCTAGCATCCGTACCAAATATCCGGCCTTTGAATTGCTAGGGACCAAGCCATCCCCCAACATATTGCATATTGCGTGCATGTGATCGGGAATTGCATAGATGCTAGAAAGAGGTCCGGTTAACCTCTTCAGCTCGGCTATCGAAACCTCAAGGCCTGCTTCAAGAAGCCTCTCGGAGAGTTTGAGGAAAAGGGCATCAACATCAGTACCGACATCAATATTTAGAATTCCAGCCAGTCTTGAGAGTTCGCTGAGAAGTAATTCGGCGTTGGCGGAAAGGCCTAGTTCCTCTACCACCTCTTCAAAGCCGACCAAATCCTTCAGCCAATCTACAGACTCGGGGTAAATTGCATCGTAGATTGTTGGCGTTCCGGCTGCGGCCCAACAGAACCTCTCTAGCCCATAGCCTGTATCGATAATCTGCAAGTCCATCTCTCTATATCTCAATCCCTTGATTTCGACATCCCCCTCTTCATGCTCCTCTAGGTTCATGAAAACCAGAGTTGCCAATTCAAGGCCACCAACAATTACTTCCAGGGCCGGGCCAGCATTTCCCCCTCCGGACCAAGGATTCTCTACGTAAGTCAGATCATTCTGATCGATCCCAAATTCCTGTACAAGCATCTGGTCACAATACCTCACGCATTGGTCGATCCAATAGACCACATCCCCTTCCTTGGGTTTGTTGAAAGCATGATGAGCCATCATTTCAAATGTGGAAAGATGGCGTCCTGACCTCCCTACTGCAGCTACATCGGTTAGCCTGATGCAAGGCTGGCTAATAACCAGAGGATTTGCAGGAGGTGGCACTAGACCACTAGTAACGTGTGGTTGGAAGTCTGCTATGCTTGCTATAGTGAGGTGGATATCGTCCCTCCATCTCGCAACAATAGGATAAGGGTCAATTCGAGTGTGTCCCCAGTTCTCGAAGAACTTCTGGAACTTCTCGCGTAAGGCGTCCTTCAGTTTCTTTCCTCGCATCTGATATCCAGTTATTATTGGTTTTCCGATGAAGGTGTAAGGATCCTCAGTGCTATCTCCGCACGTCTTTCTGTTTTCGTCTCTAGTCCAGAATCTCGCTCCGGTTACGGAGCAATTCTTGCAAACGTGTCCTGACTCGGACCAGAAGGGAATATTCACCTCTCCAAAGTCCACTACCTCTCCCTCGGCCATCGCATTGGACAAAGGGTCTTGAAGTCAATGCGCGAAATTGCCCCGGTGTGTTGAAAGGAGAATGTTTCCCACGAGTATTGATGGTGGACTGGGGCCAGTTACTAGAAGTAGGCGGGGATGCTCTTCTGAGAATTAAGAAGCAGGGGGATATGCTGGTTGATGCCATGATTGTATCTGACAAAAAACATGCAGGTAAGAGTGATGACAAGTCACTAGAACAATTGGTCAATACCGCATCACTTCCAGGAGTAGTGGGGGAGGCCTGGGGCATGGCTGACTTCCACCAGGGATATGGATTTCCGATAGGCGGGGTTGTCGCTACTGACATTGAAAATGGAGGTGTGATCTCTCCCGGCGGAGTTGGGTTCGATATCAATTGTGGAGTCAGGATGTGCTCAATAGATCTGGGAATAGAGGATTTGCCAAATCTTACCAGAAGAAAGTCTGGCAGTGGCAACAAAGAGTTTGGAAATCGTCTGAAGGGAAGAATCCCAGCAGGGGAATCCGGAAAAAGCGGCCATAATCTTAGTGCTGTAGAACTCGACGAAATCCTCACCGATGGTGCAAGGGCTGCGGCAGAGATTGGGATAGGCCATGATGAAGACCTTGCTAGAATGGAGATGAACGGATCCCTAGAAGGGAGCGAGGGGGGCGTCTCTGAAGTAGCAAAGAGAAGGGGCATGTCGGCCCTTGGATCAATCGGAAGGGGCAATCACTTTCTTGAAATCCAAGTTATTGACGAGATATTGGATGACAGGGCTGCTAGGAACTTTGGTCTTGAGAAGGGGCGGCTAACGGCGATGATTCACACTGGCTCCAGGGGATTGGGTTACCAGGTATGTTCTGATCATGTTAAGAATCTGGAGGGGAAATTTCGCAAATCTGATGGAAGATGGAGATCCGATGAATGGGGGATTTCGATTGCTGACCCCCAACTTGCCTCAGCACCATTCTTTTCAAGGGAAGGAGAGGCTTACTTTGATGCAATGAAATCTGCTGGAAACTATGCATTTGCAAATAGGAGCAGCGTTACCCACCATCTTCGGAGGGCTCTAAGAGCCCATATGGGATTTGAGGTTGGAGTTGACGTAGTTTACGACGTATGCCACAACATTGCTAGAGTTGAGGAGCACGAAGTACATGGGAGCACGTGCTCGTGTTGCGTACACAGAAAGGGTGCAACCAGAGCATTCGGAGGGGATAATCAAGAGTTAGCTCAAAACTTTTCAGGGATTGGGCAGCCCGTACTGGTTCCAGGGGACATGGGTTCCGGATCATATGTCATGGCGGGGCCGAAAAGTGGCACAAACCGGGCATTTGGTTCTTCTTGTCATGGTGCCGGAAGAGCAATGTCAAGATCCGAGGCAAGGAAAAAGATAGATGGAGTTGCAGTGAAGAGAGAGCTCGCTGAGAAGGGGATTGCAATATATGAGACGCATGAGAAGTACCTCTCCGAAGAAGCACCAAGCGCTTACAAAAACGTTGATGATGTCATTGGCCTAACCGAGAAGGCTGGCCTTGCAAGACCTGTTGCCCGACTGAGGCCATTGATTGTAATCAAGGGTTAGTGGTTTACTTGGAAGTCAGGATAAGCTCGATATCATCGTGATCGAGCATGATGTACTTCTCGAATTTTTCATTTGACTCGCCGTTGACATTCATTCTGATATCATACTCATCCCAGTCGGATACCCCGTTCCTGTTCACATCGAACTTCTTGTCTTCGTCTAGAGATGGGCCCCCGTCTCTTTCCCAAATCTGGAAGAATGCTCCGAGTGGGACGTTCATCTTGTCTGGAGTCTCGATGTGAAGCTTTGTGTAACCTGTTTCGGATGCATCATGGACGTGGACCCACCTCATCCCCTCCCTGCAACCTACCTGATCAATCCCCGTATTGGGTTCGATTGGGATCTGCTGGCCGTCCAGGATGACCTTCAGATTAGGGTGGTAGTGGAAAGAGATCCCTACATCGGCGTGCTCCAGGCCACCGAGGCACCCGTCTGAGACTTCCCAATCGGGGTCGGGGTCGAATACACCGGGCTGAAGAAGTGCGATCCCGAGAAAGGCCACGGTGGTTACCACTGCAGCTCCCAAGAGCCATTGCTCAGTAGAAAAGGATCTCAGGTCCATGGCTTTCGGAGATGGGCATTTCTCTTGAACTTGGGGGACCGGGGATTACATCGAGTACCCTATTCTGGGCAATTGCGTGATTGGCTGGGCTGACCCGGACTGAACGCCATCGGCCTCCTCCATTATTATCGTCAGGAGGGTGTTAACTAGCATTCGGAGCTCTTCGAGCTCTTCCTTCATATCATCTAATCTGGTTACCTCTGTCATATATGCATCCCATCTGAGGAATTTCTCCCTCAAACCTATTCGTCAGACAATGGCCTATAAACAAGTCAGTTGTTTTTTTCGCCGTGGGGTACTTTCCCGGGACCTATGGCGATCAACTGTCATCTTCCTCGTAATAATCGTCGTAATCCTCGTCGTAGTAGCTTCCTTCACCGGATTTACTGATTACGTAGAAGGCCGCCCCCATTAGTGAGATTAAGACGGCCAATGAGCCGGCGATTAGGAACAACCCGCTATTGGGGCCGCTAGATCCATCGGACAGATCGCCGACCTCTATGTCGCTGATCTCGACATTCATGTAGTTTTCATTTCCGTAGTCCCCATCGACGACCAGTACCAATAGTGGCTGACCGGATTGTCCGGGACTGTATTCGAACTCCGCCCTAACACTAGTGCTTCCAGGGGCTAGGTACAACTCAACTGGGCCATTCATCAGCGTCGAGATTGAGGGTTGGAATGTACCATCTACCTTTTGCTCATAGAGACCCACTGTGATGGTTCCCTCGTCCTTTCCAGGATTCTCCCAATAGGTTACTATTGTGACTTTGTCGCCTACGAGTGGGTTCTTAGTAGGAGTAATCTGAGACCGAGTATACTGGCCATCAAACTCCACGACCCTAATTGTAGGGGTCCTAGGGTTGTCTGGGCCACCCAATCCAGCGACCTCGTTTCCTGCCTTGTCTGTTGATGTGATCCATAATGCCACCTTGTCTCCGTCATTGATATTGAACTCAGCAGAGGGCGAGAAGTCGATGTCACCTTTGTAGACGTGAACTCCTTCTGTGCTCGAGTACCAGGGTATCTCCCCATTGTCTTCGGATCCGGGAACAAGTTGCCCATTCCTCTGGAATGCCCATGAGACTTGTAGCGGGCCATAGTTCATCCCAATCTCTTCATTGATTGTAATGGTCACAGGGACTGACTTCATGCTATTGGTTTCAATCACTGTTAGTGATGAGTCGGGGTATTGCTCTACATCGAATAGAGCCGTGGGTGACTTTGTATCGATGGTCGCTGAAGCATCAGAGTTGGAAACCGAGTATGATGACCCGGGAGTACCGATTAGTGAAGTTGTCAGAGTCGTGGTGGGATTGATGGGTTGGAAGTTAGGAAGCGTCATCTCGACTGTGAAGTTCCCGGATTCGTCCACCTCTCCTAGTGACTCATAGTTTCCGCTACCGTAAACCATTGACAGTTTCACAGTTAGATCTGGAGTAACTTCTGCAATCTTAACGCCTGATCCATCGTGATATATGGCCCCCGTTATAGAAAATGAGTCCCCTTGCCCGAGGAAGAGAGAGGTTCCCAGAGAAGGAATTATCGGGGCTGTCAAATCCTCGGCAAAGTTCGGAATCGCAGAAATCCTGTTATCTAGGCGCCATGAAAGCGAGCTAAGTACTTCAGACTCAATCTGATCAAGTCCATCCTCGACAAGCACTCTAGGCTTGCAGTCGAAATCTTGCTCATCGAATGGCATGTCCCAAGACATCTTGAATCTTACACTCAATTCTGTTACTGAATCGGTGACTGTCTGCGTGCTAGAGCTAATGGTCTGAAGCATACTATTACTGGGGCTAGAAAGTGTTGATGTGAACGGCTCGTATGAGAAAACTCCGATGTCGCTACCATAGCCGCACAGGAACACAGTGATATTGTCGATTGTCCGGAATCCGTTTGGTTCATCGAGTCGGACCTTGAAAGTGTGTTCCATCCCGGGAATTAGGAAGTATTGGATGCTATCTTGCGTAAGCCTGTCTAATGAGAAAGTGGACCCTCCGCCAGAACCTGTGCCAAGCCCAGCACCAGCAAATTCAACCATTACATCCTCGGCAACGACTACAGAAGCCCACGAGTTTTCTATTCCGGGCCCGCCTCCAGTCCCCCCTTCCTGGTAGCCCAGCCCAGCCCAGTCGGTACCCTCAATGTACAGGTGTATCATTTCGTTGTCCAAGGATGAGACGTCGATTCCCATGAATTGGACTTGTTGTTCGCCGGTCAGCCCGACGCTGAGGTCACTAATCTGGCTTTGATACTCTTCTTCGTCCGCGACACCATCTGAGTTCTGATCATCGACACCCTCCCTCCAGTATTTCAGAGTCAGAGTTTCGCCTCGAGCTTCTCCCTCACTGATAGTGATATATGGCGAGAAAGTCGTAGGAGGTACGACCATCCCATCCACGAACTGGAGCCCTATGGGGGTTTGAACCTGCATCGATCCGGCGACTGGGGGATTTGTGTCGACTACGACTTCCACGATTGGTGGGACGCCAGTCGTGTCTTCTGCACCGTTAGTTGAGCTAGATGGGCCTACTCGAATCATCATAGGTGAGAGTGACATCGATAACGTACCGGCTGGAGGAGTAGCAGTGCCATGGAAGAATCCATCATCATAGGTCTGTAGTGGGTATATCGCCCCGGATAGGTTTAGCGCTACTGAGAAGTCGCTTGAATCTGGCCTCCTATTCTCTTGGTCCTGGAAACGAACTGTTCCAGAAATATTGAGTTGGCTTCCATCTTGAATGGGGAATGGATAAAACAGCGTATCGTATGTGTTTGATATGACTCTGTCAAACTCGTCCCTGATTTCGAACGAGTCGATCTGCAAGTCGTTCTCGACTGCGTTCTCACCTGAACGGCCACTTTGAGAAATTGCAGGCCATATCGTATCTCCATCAGCATCGTTTGCCCTGGCTACCCAGGAAATGGAGTCGACATCGTCCCAATTCCAGTCGATTCCAAATTTCCAATGAACTTCTAAGTCTTCGTAACCATCACTATGGGTTGACTCGGTGACGAAACTAGCCTCACCGTCAAGTGGTGCTAGAGATGCTCCAGAGTTCTGAGAGAACTTGGGGGAATCTGAACTCGCACCCCACAAATCATCATCACTATTCTGAACCCTAAAAGCTATGACGTCCCCATCTGAAGATGTCCCTACTAGGGTGATTTCAGCAATTTGCGAATTATCCATTAGATGATGGTGGCTTGTGACAATCTCCACCAGATCTCCATCTGGGTAGAGGGTGTTTGGAGCAGTGAATTCCCTATTTACAAACATGAAGTCGTAAACCACTGAGCCGGCGACCGAAATAGCACCATATTCAGAAGTGATACTCAGTGGGATATCGGTCTCTTCCTCGAAATCTTCCTCGGAGGCTGATTCAAGATACTCACCAATAGATTGGCCTAGTCCCGACACATTCTCGAAGAACAAGTAACCTATGCCCAATGATGTGATTGAGACAGTCTGTGCAGAAGAGGAGGTCACCGATAGGGGCACCTCCACCCAGTCCCTACCTGTGGAGGATTGGGAGTGAGTAGCCCCCATGAGGTTAATTCCGGACATTTGAGCGAGGCTTAAGGAACTGGTGAAAGGGGAGTTCCCACTCCCTCCAGAAATGGAAGACCCGGCAATTGAAATGGAAACTGGCGCATCAAATCCATCGGCATCGGGAGCTATGCTGACTAGACCCGAATTTACTGTTGAAGAATCTGGAATCAAGACACTGAGGCTCTGAGAGTTTGAGCCATCGAGAGAGAGGGAAGTGCTTCTCGAGACGGAATCTCCGAGAGTCAACCATGATTGCCAACCCAGATTTCCGTAAGCGTAGTCATCGTTATCGAACATCGGGAATGCCCACTCTTCGGATCCGTCATCCAAAACATCCAATCTGGAGTCTGAAGCAGGATTGGCGAAAGTAGATGAAATCCTCAGTACATCGATCCAACCATTGGTCGGTAACGTAACTGTGGCAGCGAAACCGACTTGCTGATGGGGGAATTGAATGGTCCCTCCCTTATTTGCAGAGCCAAGAGAGTTTCCAAGATGGTCATAGATAGAAACTGAAACGGAACTGGAAATGTTTCCTTGAATGGTTACACTCTTAATCGGCCTCGGAGAGTAGATGAAATCCGAGGTAATCGAACCTGTAACTGCAGTTGCGTTTAGAAGACCGTTGACAACTTCCACTCCAGTGCTTAGATCCCATCCGTTTTGGCCTGAATCGGCATTAAGAACCCTCTTCCCCCCAATGAAGACCCTGTCCAATACTGGAGTTTGCTCCGGGTCACCGGAACCCATGTGGATCTTCAGCCTAACTTGGGGGAATTGTTCTGCGTCGACCCCTGCAAGGCTGAATGGGAATGAAATATTGGAGAATCCGGGAACTTCGGCACCGGAAATAGCATCCAAGAGAGAGCCGCGAATCCACCCTTCGTTCGCCTGACCTTCGATATCTGCAAATCCAAGATTGAAACTCCTCTCTGATCCCATACTGATGGAAGGGCTGATCCAACTTCCAGGATTACCAAAGTTGGAAATCTGAACGCCGGCATTATCGATGAACCAACCGGCAAGACCGTAATACCCATCGGACCCAAATGCGAACTTGAACCTCACAGAGTCTCCCTTGTAGGCATCTAGGTTTGCTCTAAGATTTGTCATCTGACTAGTTGATGACCATGTTCCAGACCATGCCGTACCGGTACAATGGTCCATTGTGAAAATGCCCATCCCCTGGAGGTTGTGTCCCGCGAATGAAGACGCCGTGCCAGTATACCAACCTGGATCGAAGTACTGCCATGACCCCCCATTGACCTTGATGAACACAGCCCCTCCATCCCATCCAGCCTCGGAACAAGACCAGTGATCGAATGTTAGAAATGAAGTCCCATTCATTGGGATTTCATACTCTGGGGAAACTAACCTTGCCTCGTCAATTCCATTCTCGTAATTACCAGAAAAACCTATCCCATATGCATAGGGGAAAGAAGCGACCAGAGGTGGTCCGGAGCCTTGAGAAATCTTGTTTAGTGTGAATTTACACTTGTCGTTACTACATGTTCCAGCGGTTGATCTAGCCCACCCCGGGACTTCTGAGACTGTTGGGGAGTTTGCTGTGGAGTCTTCGAATCCTACCAGTGTTGAGCTCTCGCCCTTTGAGACTGACCTGTATATCCAGTCATCTGGAGCAGGGTTTCCCTGAGAGTCTGGCATCCCATAGTGAGACATCGTAGAAGAAGAGCCGAATTCATCAATGAACAGAGTGCTCCCGTCATAGTCGACGACTCTGATGTGGGAAACTGTTAGGCCTTCCCTGTCATCTTGGTTCGGCTCCCCATAATTGAATGAAGAGCTCGTATCGACTACGATTCGGATATCTACGCTGGACTGGTCCTGGAAACCAGAGGGTATGTCTAATGAAACGAGTCTGAAGTCACCACTCTGGTCCCCATATGTCTGCCCGTCGTCAGCAGCATATCCATTGCCAGGGATTGCTCCGGATCGCCCAGCACAATCAGAGGAAGTACTGCTGGTGCTAGATGAAATATCGGCCCAAGTGTTGCCATTAAGCGACAATTCCACGCAGGCATTGTCACTAGAGCCGCCTTCTAGATCCCATTCCATATTGAATTCAATCTTTGAGGTAGAATTGGTGCCAGAGAGATCGATGTTTCTCTCCAAAACTCCGTATGCATTGGCGTTATATGAACAGGAAGTAGAGGTTGTGGTGTAGCAACCATGGTGCCATACGTCCAAATCAACGCCCTGATTGATGATTTGTACATTGTCTACGAACCATCCTGGCCTTTCATTTTGTGAATCTGGATGGGTCCAGATTAGGAATCTGAACTGTATTTTGTTTGAGTCTTCTATGCCAGCGAGAGATGAAAGAGAAAAATTACTGGTTACCCAACCGCTATGGTCTGGTGAGGCGAAAACTGGAACTGGGGAGGTGGCCCCAGTTGGTGTCGGGGCATCTGTAGAAAGAGTGCTGGGGTAGCCGCCTTGGGGTTCGATGTGGCTCCATTCACCCCAAATTGAGTCTGATTTCAGACGATATTCCACCCACGTACCATCGCCCTCTCCGGAAGAGGTGCTGTCAAGGTGGTACCAGTGATCAAATGTAAGGTAGTATGAGCTGATATATTCCGACCTCGGAATGTTCTTCTCCGGCATAATAAGATGCCCGGAAGTTCCTGCTGGGACGGGCTCACCCGGCATTGTTCCTGCCGAAACTAGCCCTTGAGAGGAGGAGGACGGGACTACCCCATGTGAAAGGGTCTGTTCGTCTCCAAAAATACTTCCGTTTAGATCAAGGAAGGTCGTTGCACTCCAAAGTTTACTACCATGACAAATGAAGTTAGTTTCTGATATTTCTGAGGGGTCGAGATTACGATTTTCATTCAAATCTAGTCCTGCCTCTATTCTAAATCCTGCATATGCGCAGTTCTCCCCGGATGGTTCTGAAATAATGTCGACCTCGTATTCGTAATATGCCCCCAATACTGCAGTAATTTCTGCATCTGAACCACCGGAGTCGCTAATGTCTATGGTGGGGGGAGAAGTGTAGTTTCCACCCCCATTAACGACTTCTGCTGCATGGATTACACCGGTTGAGAAAACATTAGCTGATAGAGACTCACCAGTACCATTTGCAACCCCTACAGCGATTACATCGGTAGACTGATACCCAGAACCAGGAGAATCTACACTGATTGAGGTTATTTCCCCATTCGAACCCACGGATACGACTGATGCCTCTGCACCGGAGCCATCGCACTGACACTGAATTTGGACCTGGTCGGTAGTGGCAAATCCCGAGCCCCCGTTATTGATTGTGATACTCTCTATTCCTGAGCTAACTGCGTAAGTCCCCGAGAATCCTGACCCCCCTCCTCCTGAAGCAGAGAGGTTCCCCGTCACGTAACCATCACCTGGATCGTCGATTGTGAGTGAGGTTACCACGTCGCCATTTGCAAACCCCTCGCAGAATTCCAATGTCCCAAGTAATTCTCCTTCATCAAGAGCCTGATTGAAGTTATTATCCAATCCATGTTCAACGTAGTCTCCTGCTGACCCGCCGCATCCGGAGAGATTAGTAGATGATGATTTTACGAAGACTCTTCGCCAGCCTGGGGAATACTGGTAGTTAGAATTTAGAGTTACTTCAATTTCCCCTACGTCAAACGTGCTAATGTTAGAACGTGTTCCATCGTCCTTGAGAATCAGAGACCCATCGGCATTCAACTCCACTCCCATCAGATTACCAGAGGCGAAGTTATCTTCATGCCATACAATCCCAGTGTCTGAAGAAGAAGATGTAGGAGAGTTGGTTACATGGACCCAGCCATCCATTATTGTTGAGTTTGTAGGGACCGTGAAACCATCCACCACTGTTGGGCTCCCCTCGCTACTAATCATCGATGGGCCCGACCAATTTGAGACTCCGGCAAATGATATCGGAGATAGCATCATCAGAATGGTCATTGCAATTGCAAGTCTTGCGCGTTCACTGGACATGCTAAGTCTGTACATTGTATCAGTTATGAACCAATCTACTTATTTCCAAAAATGTGGTTTTTCGATGGAGCCACTGGGGGGAATTGAACCCCCGACCTTCGCCTTACCAAGGCGACGCTATACCTCTAAGCCACAGTGGCAGCGCGGCGACGACCGTAGGGGGCGGTTTAATCGTGGCGACTGCTGAGAACGGACTTTCTAGGAACGTCAGTGTGAAAACCAATGGTCCGTTGCGCCCCAGTAGCCGAGGTCGCATAGCCCGGTATTGCGCGGGCCTGGAAAGCCCGTGGGATTTTTCCCTCGCGAGTTCAAATCTCGCCCTCGGCGCCAAAAACTTCCTAATTGGACACAATTATGGAATCCATGGGATGAGTTTCTTATTCAATGCCAATGGCCTCTGAAGAACATGGAGCAGCCGGGGGGTGGACTTACAGCAGGTGGGGAAGAATTCCAAATGCCACGTTTGAGTGGATTCCCATCGGAATCATTGTTCTCTAAATTCAACAAGAGATTGGTTTTCATTGATTCGATATTGACCGAGATAAAATACATTTTTTCTCTAGTGATGAGGTACTGGGGAGCAAGGGAAGGGGCGATGGCATGTCTAGTGATAGCCGGGTTCTTTCTTGGAACCTGGGATCTTGGAATCGGCGAGATTTCCAGTGGCGGAGATTACAACAGATGGGGGATCTTAGGAGGGGAGAAAAGTGGTTTCTTGCATATGAAGGATCTAGCGCTCATACTAGCACTACTTTCGATAATCTGCTGGGCCGCATTTGTGATGATGCTTTGGAAAAGTTACCCAATAATGAAGGAAAATATGGTTTACCTTCTCATTGGGATGGGTTTTATCCAGTTTGGCTACATCAAAGCTCATGCAGAAAACCCCAGCTTTCCTTGGGATTCTGGGATTAGTGGGCCAATATGGGTGATTGGTGCGAATTTGGTGATGGCCTTTCTTTCAAACTTCGTAGTTAGAAGAGCAGTAGTTGAGACTAGGGATATTCACGTGCGGAGAAAGCATTCTCATCCGGACCCAAGAATCATAGATAGGGCTTGGAAGGACCACAGCCTTGGTGCTTGGAGTGTAGCCATCGGACTGTGGGTTGTTTTGCTGAATATTAGTTTCTGGAGTAGTACTCACTCAATTGCTCCCAGTCCTGGAGATTTGGAATTCAGCTACTCATTGTCGGTGCTTCATTTGGTAACTGGTGTTTTGGCCACATTTGTGCTCATTGTAATCGTGTGGTTTCCTGAATTCATGCTTGGGGCGTCGGAATCAAGGATCCAAACCTCTAGAGCAAGAGAGGTCTCGGGCGAGGCTTTCGAACCGGTGGAAAACGAACAAGGTAAGTGTCCCGTATGTAATCAAAAAACTACTGCAGTAAGGGATGCGGATGGTTCGATAATCATCCCTTGCAATTCTGAGGGTTGCTCCGGCAATGGCGTGACCGGTTTGGAATGTGGGGATTGCGGAGTAAGGATCCCCTCCAGAGTGGTGTGTGCAAACTGCGGATCGAATACTCCCGTAGGGAGTCACTTTGGAAGGGTTGAAGCTTGGTGATTGCTCAAAATTCAGAATTGCAGGGCCCTGAAAGTAGCGAGCTTGAAGTGGAAACTAAAGAGGATTCATTTGGGGCCATTGTTGCTATCAGCCTATCTCTCCTAGTGGTTTTAGCTTCTTCAGTTGCTCTCCTACATCTATGGAAAGGGGGCAATTTGGTTATCGAGAGGCCGACTTCTTCTCTAATTCTATGGGAGGAGGAATACAAGGACTTGGTAGGAGTAAATGAGCAGTCTTTATCCAATCTTGACGGGGGTGGAGTTGTTCTTTGTATCGTCGACTCTGGGATTGACCTCGGCCATCCTGATTTCGAGAATCTGAAGTTGAAAGGTTGGAGAGATTTTGTGAATGGAATAGAACACCCATATGACGATGAGGGGCATGGAACTGCAATGGCAGGAATCTTAGTGGCCGATGGAGGATTAAAGGGGATCTCTAGAGGGGTTGATCTGCTAGTTGCTAAGGCTATTGATGAGGAGGGGGAGGGGAGTGCAAGTAATGTTGCAGATTCAGTAGACTGGTGCGTCCAGCAAGAGTCGGACATTATTTCTCTCAGTCTGGGAGGGGGACAGAGTTTTGGTTCGGGGATTTTCACTACTGATCAACTGGAGCAATCTGTAGAAGAGGCTTTGGATAACGGAGCCTTTGTGGTCGCCTCGGCGGGAAACGATGGCGAAGATGATGATGGCGATGTGGGCTCCCCTGGGTCTGTGGAAGGTGTGATCTGTGTAGGCGGAATCACTCGCTCGGGAGATATCTGGGCAGGTAGTTCCGAGGGTGACAATGATGGAAGGCTGTGGCCAAATCCTATTTTACCCAGGAGTGACCCCGACAAGAAGCCAGAAATTGTTGCCCCGGGGCATGAAGTTCCGGTGCTTATGGCTTCCGAAGTTGGAAATAATGGATGGTGGGGGTGGTCCAGCGGAACATCGGCAGCAGCAGCATGGGTGAGTGGTTCTCTCGCACTTTTACTTCAGGAGAATTCCGAATTACAAAGGGAAAATTCATCGGGTAGACAATCTATTGAAGCCGTAAAAGAGGGAATTTCACAGGCTTCAAAGATGAAGGAGGGGCAAGAATCACATGACAGCCACTATGGTTATGGGCATCTTAGTGTTGATCTGCTAATTTCTCACTTTTCGGATGGAGGGGGCTAATTTTTCTTGAGAAATGCAACGATTGTCCCCCCCGATAAGTCAGCGAAACCTATGGAGTGCTCGGAATTGACCCTTTGCACTAGCTCTATCCAAGAATTGAATGACTTTACCTTCAACTGAGCCGGAGTTGGTTCGACTAATTCTGATAAATCCCCCACATCGCCCGTGGGAACCTTTGGTTCCAAGAGAATTACCAATCCGCCCGGTGATGACAGCTCAAATGCAGCATCGGCCGCGGCAACTCTATCCTCCTCAGGCAGGTCAATGATTACCAAGTCCAGTTGCATTGGAATTATTGAGTCTATGGCAGATTCAGGAATCGATAAATTGGAAGCTCTCGCTGAGGCCGACTCTGCAAAAACCTCTTGCCAAGTGGAAGAGACAACCTGTGCCCAGTCTTCAGCTTCATATCTTCTTATTAGCCTATCAATAATCACTCGAAACCTTGTGCCTGGTTCGATAATCCTGAAAGATTCGGGGGGTTTTCCCGAATCGCCTCCAGGGCCCGGAGAATCATCGCACCAAAGATCAAACAGCCATGCGGAGAGGTGCCCAATCCCCCCTCCAATCAGTATTGCATTACTTGGGTTGAGTCTGGAGCATACATCCCTAATCCTTGCTCTGACAGATCTAGGCAATAGAGGGATATCCATGTGCAGCATCTGTTCCCCTATACTAGAGGCGACTTCGGGTTCGGACTGGTCCCTTGCCGAGTCCTCAGAAAGTAAGACCCCCATCACGTCAGAGTCTGACATCTGAGGTAGACCAAAACCGGAGTCGCCATCATCCACGCCTTCTTCTGGCAGGTGTTGCTCTTCAATCATGCTCTAGGAGGGGTTGAATACGATGTCGCAGCACGGTTAGACATGAAAGATGATGGGGGTGCATTGTCCGAGTGTCCCGAATGTCTGGATGTGACCGAACATGAAATCCTCAAGAGGACAAACAAGGGAAGGGGGGAGGACGTATTGGTGAAGTGCGAAATCTGCTCTTTGGTGAAAACTATCGAAATTAGGCCCCCCAAGGCAGTAATGGTGAGGACCACATTGTCAGATGGGAGGGAGAGTTTCGGAGTAGAAGTTGAAGTAGACGAGGATGAAGAAATCTCGGTTGGAGACATGTTCGAGCATGATGAAATTACCTGGATGGTGACTAGAATCGATAATTCTAATTCTCGGCCAAAAAAAGTATTATCTGCGACGGAGATCTTCTCCATGTGGGCCACTAGGTCAGATAAGACCATAGTTGGAATTACCATGACTAGTGGGGAATATAGCGAGTCTGGAAAGTTGGAATGCGAGCCTGACAGAGTTTTCTCATGCGGGTCGATAATTAACTTCGCAGAATCAAGATGGAGAATTAGGGCGATTCATACCGGAAAGGGCAGGACGCTTACGGGGAGCAGGTTTGCAAATGAGATTCGTAGAATTTACTTACACCCGCCGGACAAAGAGCATTGGTGAGTATCTAGATACAATCTAAATTGGCTGAAAACCAAGATCGCCAGCATGGCTACGAAAGCGGGTCGCATGATTCGTTCGAGAAGTGGGCAGACTTGAATCAGACGGTTCCGAGTTCATGGATTGGATTGGGGAATTTTCTGAATATTGGCGCAATAGGGGCAATTCTCCCCGATGACATAGTATTCTGATCTCTGCTCATCCACGGACAATGGTTCGCGGCACTTGAAGCACATCTGAATTTCAGTCTCTGACATATCGGGATCTAAGGCGACGCGTTGATCGAAAACGAAGCAGTCGCCGTTCCAATTGGAACCTCCGCACTCTTCGAAGTATCCCAGAATTCCTCCTTCCAGTTGTTTTACATCCTCAAATCCAGCGTTCAGCATTACTGCCGAAGCCTTCTCGCACCTGATTCCACCGGTGCAATACATTACCACCGTTTTCGACTTGTACTCCTCGGGAATGGAATCGATAGCTTTTGGAAAGTCCCGGAACGAGGAGATGCCTAGTTCAAGGGCGCCCTCGAAGGAACCTATCCTAGTCTCGTAGTCGTTTCTAGTATCCAATACCAGAATATCTTCGTCCGCATCCATTAGTTTCTTGAAATCGGTTGGTTTGATGTATGGGCCCGTAAATTCTGAAGGTCTGATTTCGGACATCCCTAGTGAGATTATCTCGTTCTTCCTCTTAACGAGCATGCGGCGGAATGGCTGGTAATCAGTACGGCTAGATCTTATTGGAATCCCATAGAATCTCTTGTCTGAATCAAGATATTCCAGGAATTCATTCACCGATATCTCGTTTCCGGCGAGAAAGAAATTTATCCCATTTGGACTCAAAAGAATGGTTCCCTTTAGTCCTAGGCGGGTACTCAGATTCAGAAATGGTTCACGCAGGTTATCTCGATCGGGCAGATCTACGAATCGATATCCGGCTATATTCAGTATTTCGTCGGCCACTATTTTATTGCGAGACGGTGACTAGTAAGAACACTATGCTTCATCTTCTATTTGTCCATGGCATTAACAGGGCCTTGGTGACATGGACGGCGATTCCAGGGTTCTCCCTTAGTCTGCGCATTCCGTACTCGTACCATTTCTTCCCATAGGGTATGTAAATTCTAGTCCTATGTCCGTTTCTTGATAGTTCTCTTCTGATATTTCCTCGGACTCCCAGTAAAAACTGAAATTCGTATCCTGGTCCCTTTCCATCACTTCTAGAAACAGGAGTTTCGTGCCTTGGATCCTCCTTTCCGGGCCCTATCCCCCTAGATTCGAGGGACTGCAGAGAATGATCAATCACTGGAAGATCGTGAGATGCGATTGCAGTATAAGCACCTGAGTCCAACATCAAATCTATCGATCTATTTGTCGAACTCACGATGTCTCGATAGCTTGTGTGGGAAATTTCCGAAGATTCCAAGTATATTCCCTTGCAAATCCTGAAATCTGACTTGGGTCCAAGAATATTGCAAATTTCGGAGATATCATCCGGCGTCCTGAACATCCTTCCCTGGAGAACTAAACCGATATTTTCGAACCCTTTGGAATGCATTGCCAATGTTGCATCAATAGTAGCCTGAGTGGTTCGATTATCCTCCATATCCAATCGGACAAATATGTTTTTTTCAGCAGCTTTAGAAACGATTCTTTCAATATTTGAATGGGCTGATTTAGTATCAATCAATAGGCCGAGTGCAGTTGGTTTAATTGAGATATTCGCGTCAATTCCACTACTAACAATTGAATCGATAACTGCCTCATATTCTGAAATGAACCATGATGACTCTTCGATGGAATGAATCTCCTCGCCCAAAACATCGATTGTGAAGCAGGCCCCCTCGGAGGATAGTTTCTTCATCAATTCAAGTGCTTTTTCGAGGCTTTCTCCCGCAGTATACCTCTTTGCGACCCATCCTACAATAAATCGAGGTGCGAAGGGAAGAAAGGTGACTATTGCACGACCGAACAAAACCATAGACATCACACAGTGGCTAGAGACTTGACAATTACGGGGCAGTGATTTGCTTCCCCCGAAGTACTGGGACCTCCAATTCATCGAGGAGATCCAAAAGAGCCTGCCTCTGCCAACTCTTGAATGATTTGCGGTCCAAGTGCGCGAAGACGTTGCCGCCGGGGAATGCCGCCCTTGTCGAATCTACCGCAGTGCGAACCGCGTGGACCCATGGTCCCGAAGGCCGTACCCCTTCTTGTTCTTCGAAAACAATTGCATAATTTGCCAGGATATGGCCGACCCAAACATTCGAAGAAGAGATCACGGCCCTATGACGAGGTGCATAATGCCCACCCCCTAGTCCGATCATCACATCACCGGCCCCTTCCCAATTGCTTGCAGTAGAGTCTTCGGACATTCCCAAACAAATAGAGATTGTTTCAGACCATACCCTGGCAGCCTTCTCATCCCCCCATTGTTTGGCAGTTGAACCTATTTCCAGGTACAATGTGGGAGTTTCTAGGACAGGTCCGTGATGAGTCGCCTCAAGAGTAATGTCATAATCACTTCCGAGTTGATGTTTTTCTGAAATTCTACTCATAGTCCTGAATAAATCGCCGAATCTGGTCGAAGGTGGCACTACAGAGCCAGTTAATCCTCCTGATCGGGCCACCTCACCGTGAGGATATTCGCCGGGAACTCCGATGGCATGTAGTGTCATTGCAGGAGTCTCTGATGCTGAGGCGTGCTTAGAGAGGACAAGTACCTCATCGACACTAGTGCCAGTAATTACCTCGTGTTCCGAGTCTATTCCATCCGCCCAAATATGAAGCCCTTCAATCAGAAGAACCTCTACATTACCACATGAATGCCTAGAAACCTGTCCATGACTGTAATTATGAAAATCCCCCCATCCCTCTATTTCCATCACCTTGGAAAGGATATTCATAGAAGCGGGGTCCTCCGAGGAAGCCAGTATCAAGGTGCCCATGACGGGTGATAGCGATTGAGTATTCAATATTCCTAGGTACTCTTTCAATAGGCATTCGGCTTCGGATGCCCATGGAACTGGGAGAAATCGACTTTGCGCCATTCAAAATTTTCAGAGGAGGGGGTGCTCACGTGTTGACTGGAACGCAAGGAGAGATTGTGAAGATAGATCAAACTGGAAAACTTCTGAACTCTGTGACTATTCCATTTCCGGCCCCGATTCTAGATGCAGTAATAATTGACGATTGCTTGATTGGGGTTTGGTTAGATAGAGAATTTAGGCAGGCTAGGATGGCTTCCCTTCCAATGGATCGGGAATGGGAAGGAGGTGCGAGCAGGGAGAGACTGAGAGCATCCATCAATTCACCTGGAAAAGAAGAGATTGTGCCGCCCAATTCACTTTGGCACAGGATTTTGGACTCAGAGCCGATGAAAATTGGAGTTTGTGATGGCAATGCAGTTTTTGCCACCGTCTCGGGAATCTACATGATCGACCCTGAGGCGAATGAGATTTGGAGAGGTATGCTTCCGAGATGGCCAGAAATATCCGGAATTTCTGCTTTTGACAGCATTGTTGGGTTGACTGGTTTTCCCGGGGGATTGGCGATTTGGTCAAGGGGCGGGGGTGTGTCTGTCCTCGACCCCTCAACTGGGCTAGAGATCTTTTCGAGAGTAATTGACTTCGGGGACAGTGTCTCCAATGTAATTTTCTCTGAAGATGGCGGATGGTTTGTGATGCTTCATGAAGGTTCATTTTCTGTAATGGAAAATATAGAAGGGAGCCATAATTCATTCAGGACAAATGGACCTGTTTTGGATGCTGAGTTCAATGAGGGTTCATGGAACTGGACTGGTTGGAGGCATGATGGATCATTGGCTGATTCTACTGTCAGAGTTTCTGACAGAGATAATGTCGGAGTTTCCATTATTGGTGGCAGTATTGTTTTGGCGAACGATGGCTCATGGAGCAAGTTCCTGAACTAATTCAGTCTCTAGATTCCGAATGGCCGCATTTTCCGCACACCATCCTATCACTATGCTCACCCAAGAAAACCCCAGGTCCGCAATGTGGGCATTCTGTACCCTTTCTGACTAGCTCACCATCTTCAACAGCATATTTGGATGGTTTGGATTTCTTCCATTTTTCTCCGGACCCTCCCATCATGCCTCACCCCCATCTTCAACTTCATCGGAATCTTCAGTGGGCTGAGGAGCAACTACTTCCTCCTCCTTCTGAGCAGGCTCATTTAGTGACTTGTGCCTCTCAACCACATAATTAGGCTCTATTGACGCGGAATCTTGGGAACCGTAGACCAAGGCAAGTCCAGTCGTACGAGACATCCCGAATCTTGTGTTTACATTCTTAACAAATACCAGTTTCTTGTCTGCTCCGGGTTCTGCCTTCGCTGCAGCATCAACCATCTGAGAAAGTGATGGTGTTGCCTCTCCGGAGTGATTCCACTGGAAAGTTAGTTCGACCCTATCGAGCACTGGATTCTCCTTTCTCTCTACAATTTCCATCTTTTCACCTACCTGATGTTTACCTTCAAAGCATAACTTCCGGGTCTGTTGATTTGGAGACGCTTTGCGACCTCAGAGCGGTCAGGATGCATAATTACGACGAAACCCTGCCAGTCGGTAGTTACCGGCGAACTAGGGCAGTAATTGCACTGGGGAGGGTCAGACTTCTTTTCTGGGTCTGGCAGGATCATATTGCATTCCCCGCAAGCGAAAGGTTGCTTGACCATCTTATTCATCCCCTCCAAACCAGTCAAAGGATCCGAGTCCGTCCATCTTGCAGTTTAGTCCAATTTTGCTTGAACGGGGGTCGTTATGATTAATTGACTTAGAAACTATCCTGGATCTAATGAATGATCCCTCCTCCAAATTCCTGCCGCTTTGAGCTCCTTCGATTCTCTTTACTCCTAAGTTAACCTGTATAGGTTCATCTAGGATTTGGGACTTGTGCAATAGTGCCTCCATTGGGCCTATTCTGACGAATGCGCCGTACTCTGAAATCTCGGAAACGGCTCCGTCTATGACCTCATTGTTATCCATAGAGAAAACGATGGCCTTGAAACGAACATTCTGATAAATCGCCCCGTCTCCGTGGATAATCTTGCCCCTTCCAACTGCCTCGTGATCAAAAGTAAGAAGTGTGAAATTCTCATCCTCGTCGAATCTACATTCGAATGCATCGTGGGCTAACTCGTCTATATGATCCTCTAGTCTACGGCCTCTACGAATGTATTCTGCGGGTATGCGGATGGTGGACTCTCTTGTTTCAAGGGTATACATTCTTCTTTCCTCCTATGCGGACCTTCCCGAAGCCGGACGGAGGTGGGAGTCGCTCCCGTCCCTCATCGGCCATGCCTCTGGAGGAGAGGTCCGTGCGACCCGGCCACCGACCACTCCGGTATAAGCACAACGGATTGGCAATAATGCTCGGCTAATGGCTTTGGCCATCAGACCGTAGGTCTGAATGTGGGTTTGGTGCGAATGTTCAAGTGGACCCGGAATCGCATCTACGATTCTGATGGTAGCGGATGTCTTTGTACGAGTGGGTCGGCGAAAAACTATTTTCGCCATTTTTGTTGCTATGGCACTGGCAGTTCCCCTAGCAACAATCAATCACCACCATTACAATGTGGACTCTCAAGGATTGGAGATGGATTCGAAAATATATACTTCAGGGGATGAAACTGAGGTTTGGACGGATGGAGGTCAGCCGTGGCCTCAGTCTGGAAGAACCTCTTCTAGATTAGGAGAAGTGCCTCTTCATGACCCATCTGGAGGTGCTGGTTCAGGGTCTCCTACAGATTCTGAGTCACTTATGTCGGTAGTTGAACCTGCAGTGAACTGGGAATATGGATCATACTCAATTGGAACTGATGCTCTTTCAACTCCGATTGTGGACTTGGGCAATTCAATTGAAATCGGCCCTGGTGCCTTACAGAGATGTGGAGAGTCTTCGCTATTCACATTATTAGTTCAGAGTGAAGATGTTTCTGGATCAGATCACAGTATACTCAGGCTCATTGAGGGAGAAGATTCGGAGCTTGCTTGGCAAGTAGATCTGGGAGTAACTGAGAAAGTCAAGGCGGCGCCAGTTGTAGTTGATATCGAAGGAGATGGATTTCCAGAGATTGTAGTCGTCTATGATGCGGGGGGTTCATTGAATGTTGACGTGTGGTCGCCAAGATTATCTTGCACGGTGACTGGTTGGTCTTACTCTGGGAACTCTGGCGAGTTACTGTGGTCTTGGACTGATGAGTCACTAATGATTAGCAGTGATGAGGGGCCCTACACAAATGCCATTTGGGGAGGTCACAAACCCACAACACAGCCACTTCTAGCCGATCTAGACTTAGATGGTGATGCAGAACTAGTCATTGCTGCCATAGACGAGGTGACTGAGGATCCGGTAGTGATTGCTTTGCCGCTCCAGGAAAATGGGACTCCCAATTCACTATGGGAGGTTTCTTTGAACAAAGGTAGTCACCCATCTGATCCTGCCTTCGCACAGTTAGATGGCGAAACCGGGTTCATTTTTCTAACCACAATCGAGGCAAACAACGGCGGGATGTGGGTGTGGAAGATTGATTCTGAAAGTGGTAGTTCATCTTGGCAGGGTGGGCTTTCTCTGAACAATCTAGATGGAGACACTAATTCCCCTCATATCAGACTACCTGGTCCCATAATAGCAAATCTTGATTCTGATGAAGATCCAGAAATAATAATCACAATTCCCAGTGATGCTGATGGCTCGACAGCAGTAGATGGGGCGGAATTCAGGGGGCTTGAAATTTCCGATGGAAGTCAGATTTGGGAATTTGAAGCCTCAAATGGGTTTGCAGATGCACCTCCGACGGCTATTGATACAAACGGTGATGGTTCGCATGATAGGGTCTGTTGGAACACATGGTGGCAGACAACGACCGATAGGCATGGTGCTGCTGGTTGTCACGATGTAAGTGGCTCGACACCGAATCAAGAGTGGGTACAAGATTTGGAACAGAGTAGCGGAACTCCCAATGACGAGATTGCCGTGGCATCTCCTGCATGGATGAATATCGATTCCCAAGATGAGCAAGAGTTACTCGTTTCTTACGGCAGGTCGCTATGGGCCTTCGATGGATCCAGTGGATCTCCGGCAGGGATAAATCAGGAATGGTCTGATGAAATCGAGCTGGGGCACAGAACATGGTCCTCACCGTCCTTTGCAGATATCGATGGAGATGCGACCCTCGACATTGTCCTGGGAAGTGCGGTCGTCTCCATGTCAATGTCAGACGTGCGGCCTTTGACTGACGGGAGGGGGATCGTGTTCAACCCCAGCTCCCCAGATCCCGGGGGAGACGTGACTGTAACCGTTTACATCGAGAACGCGGGAACATCTGAAACTGACGAGGTAGTGGATGTTGCACTATATGCTGATGGGGAGAAAATTGGAAGTATGGGCATATCTGAAATGAGTCCAGTAGAGCCAAGTGGGTCTGGTTCATTCTCCTCTTTTAGTGTGGATTGGAGCGGCGGCCTCGGAGAACATACTTTCGAATTGGTTCTGGACCCCTATCAAAATATAAGCCAAACGAGATACGACAATGACGTTCAAACTCGCATAATTGACATCATTCCGACATACAACGCATCTTTCGAGATACCAACTGAACCTCTACGAGTGGATCCTGGAAGTGACAGTTTTGCTGATTTCGGAATAAGATCGACGGGCAGGCTAGCAGGAACTTGGACGTTGGAAGTTGACGATTCTTCACTTCCGGGCGGATGGTCATGGGAAGATGCAACCCCCGGAGGAATTAGTTCCATAGAAATTGGAGTCGATGAGCTATGGAGCCCTTTGCTAAGAGTGATTGCCCCCCCAGATGCACTAGGATCCGATTCGGGTTTTCTGAAACTAACTGTTTTCAGTGATGAAGGAGAAGGAGGAATATCGGCAAATCTACCCATAGAGGCTAACAGAACTAGGGGCTTATCGATAAGGGGGCCGGATGGTACGGCTCAGAGTATTGGTTTCGGACTTGTCGCAGAAGAGGCAATAGCCTGGGTTCTTCTAGAGAATCTTGGCAATGCCGAGGAGGACCAGATCGCCATATCTTGGGATGGGACAGAATGGGGTTCAGACCTCAGAATTTTCGACTCAGATGAGAATGAGATCAGTGCTCTTTCTCTTGCTCCGGGGGAGGAAAAAGAAGTTACTGTAAGATTGCCAGTACCGAGTGTAGCTAACCCTGGAGAAAGCGTTAGCACCCCTCTTAGCATGTGTGTTGGATTCGGCGATGAACAAGAGTGCAGCGAAATTCAATTAGATTTTGTAGCTTCAAGAACTGTTGTTAGACCCAATCACATTAGGTCTGTTCCGGATAGTAACCTGACTTGGGAAATCTTGACTGACTTGCCAGAAGGAACTAGTGAGGTTAACTGGTCATTGACTGAATTGGGGATGGTTTTGCAAGACTGGTCATGGGATGCAAGTGGGCAGCTGTTGATTTCTGGGGGCACTGCCTCCATCTCTGGAGAAGCCGGATCACGTGTTAGTGGCACACTTTCTCTAGATCTTCCAAATGATGCGAGGCCCTCATTCCATATCTTCGAGACATGGGACGAAAGTGGCTCGGTTTCCCCCTTGTCCCTATCAATTGAGATTCTTCAGATACATAGAGCTGGATTAGCCGTCAACTCCCCAACTTCTCAGCCTTTCGTAGTCGATGTTGGAGATGCGAATCTCGTAGTCCTACGTCTCGAGAATCCTGGCAATGGCGATGATTCTTATTTCCTCTCTCACACCCTTATTCTGGACGAAAACGTCACATCTGACCCAGGAATACAGGTAGCATTCTCAGCCAATCCAATTCAACTTGATGCGGGTAGTTTGAGAACTGTCCCCATAAGCGTGACATTACCCGAAGATACCATGGCGAGAATTCCAATATCATTAGTCTTCACAATGACTTCCACGGGTAATGATTCTGTCTTCGAGAGAGAAGTCGTCACTTTCGAAGTTAGACAGGATCACAGATGGGAATTTGACTTATCTCATGATGATTCTTCGATTGACGGGAAGACCTTCTTTTTGGCCCCTGGAGAGAACATTTCGATCATAGTGAATGCGACAAACACTGGAAACTTGGTTGATGATCTATCTCTTGAAACTAATACTCAGATATTCCGAAGGGGTTCAGATCAATCACAGGGATGGGTCGCGAATGGAAGCTCGGCATCTAATGTATCAGTTAATGGCTCTGAGGTGATGATCGTCACAGCATCCTCTCCTATGGAGTCTTGGAATGGGTCAAGAATGAGGGTGAATGTGGATGCTGATGCCAGAAATGAGATCATAATGAGCTTTCACTTCTTTGTAGAAGTGACACGTGAACCCGGATGGGGAGTCTCCTCGGTAATGACGGATTTGGAAATTGATGCAAATGGTTCGGTCGTGGAGATAGAAATCCTCCAAGAAGGAAACAACCCCAGCGTACCATTTGTCTCGGCGTATATTTCTGGCCAGAGTGGATGGGTTATTGGTGAGATGGGCGAGCTTCCCGAGATTACTCCTGGATCCTCTACAATATTATCGTTCAACGTAACCCCTCCAGAAAGTGCCACTCCCGGGAGAACTGTGGAGCTGCACGTAAGAGTTAGGGAGGGAGACTCCATTGGCCTTAACGAAATTACCCTCCCCCTTAGAGTAGCATCGGTTTACGGATTCTCAATAGAAGCAAATGGCAATTGGGTTATCTCTCATTCAGGAGGGCATCCTCAAGCAGTGGTTACTAACACTGGAAACGCCCCTGCAACAATCGATTTTCAAGTTCTAGATCTACCTTCGGGGTGGGAAGTCGAAGGGACAACTGGGGCCGTTCTTGGCGTAGGAGAAGTTAGAGGGGTGCCGATTGAACTGGTGCCGGAAGAGGGGTGGTCTGGCGAGAATAAGACGGTCAGAATCCTTGCTACAGATTCCATGGGGAATCAGGAGGAAGTTTCCATAGAGGTTGACTTTTCAGAACACTCTTGGGGAACATCCCCCTTTATTTCGGCCCATGAAGGAGATGATGCTTTGATTATGGTCCGCGGTACAGACTCTAGCTCCACCATAATTGATTACAACACGGGAGATGTCCTCGAATGGAGTGAGATGGGTTGGCTTATGCCTATCGATTCGTCGATAAATGGGACTCTAAATGTCGATGGTATTTCTTCCCTAGACTATGTGATATCGTCATCAAAATCGGAATATAGATTCTCTACTTGTTCAATTTCTGGTAATTTCGGTGATGTGAGGGGGACTTGCTCGATTTCCAATGGGAGTAGTTCGTTTGCGTTTCAGATTCTGCTAATTGGGGATGGAGGGGTTACTCTTGACTTCAAGCAGGGGGTTTTGGATAAAAACCAGTCTGCACAGTCCTTCAATCTGAGCGGAGAGGACTGGAATCCGGATCCGGGAGAACGTAGCATCATCATTCGTCTACTGGATGGGAAGGGCACGCTGATTGTTGAATCCGAAAGAATGTACGAGGTCAGGCGTACTGACTGGAACGTTGGGATAGGGGAACTGGAATTAGTCGGAGAGGGTGAAAGTCAGCAGATTAATGTCCCAACAAAGAGGTTGAATGAGAATGTTCTGAATGGGGCGGACTGCATAATTTCAATGAGTGCGGGGAATCATTACTCAGAACACATTGTTGATATGACGCAAGCATTTGTTCCCGCGCCGAAATTCGACAGACCGGAGGTAGAAGACGGATTGGAATTGGTAGTTTCTATTGGGTGCTCTTTCCCCTGGGACATAGATTCCGATTCCAGTGACAATGAGGCACGGATAGTACTCAGTGGAGGTTCGGCTATTCAAGATAACTTCGATGAGTTTGGGACGGGTTTGCTATCTGCATTCATGGTGGTTGGCCTATATCTCGGATTATCTTGGATCGTCAGTAATAGGAGAGAGAATGAGAGACTGATGTCACTAGCCCAAACGGCTATTGAGCAGAAAATCTCTGAAAAAAGAGATGAGGCTATTCAGCAGAAAGTCGAAGATCCAGTGGAAGAAGTAGAGGGTGATGTGGAAGAAGTAGAGGACGAGGTTGAGTTCATTCAAACTGAAGAGGAGGGTGACGAGTATGATCATAGACTCAGAAGGCTTCTTGATAGATAGCTAATGGAACAAAACATGGGGAGTTACATCCGCCCTTCTTCCTTCCATACATTTGACCCAATAAGATTGGCCCCAGATAGCTTGATTGATGCGATCCATTCATCTATTGATGGGGATCACGAACAAATAGAGGAGATATTGAATGGTTTTAGTGGCCTGCCCGAGCTTAAACAGGGAGAGGCGGCGCCTCTAGATAAGGCCACGATGCTATTCATCTCAATTCTCGATTGGCATGATAATGGTGGCGCACCCCAGTCCCTTGATGCAGGTCACTCTAGGGAAAGATTGGGCAGATTCCCAAGTAATGATGGGAATGCGATTGAATATCTCTTAGAATTCACTGGTGGAGATGAGGGGGTTTCCAGGCTACACACTCTTCTTGAAAAATTGGCCAGAGGGATGAGGGAGGAAATATTGGGGTATGGCGGATTCTCCAGTGGTTCAGCGGGTGTAGAATTGCTAGGATGGCTAGACATGGAAGACGTTCATCTACTCAGAAAGGAGATAGAGAGTGGAGGATGGTTAGTCAAGTCGGATGAACCTCTTGATGGGGGAGTTCAAGATGCTTTCAGGCACCTCCTAGTTTTTCTTAGATCTGCGAGTAGGAGAAGATGTGGAATATTGATGAGGAAGCATTCCTAGGGCCTAATTCTCATTTCCCGCAGTCCGAGATAGATTGGCATGGCCTCGGTGAGAATCTTCGAAAGATGACTGTTCAATTCGCCCTCTTTGTTTTTGTGGGCGACGAAACCTGAGGTTTCCCATACCGAACCGTACCAATCCTTAGCCCAAATTCCATCACACTTTCTAGGGCCCTTTTCCCAATGAAGCATCTGATTAGAGAATGGGATCCCTACTGATTCGCACAGTTTTCCGAGAATAGAACTTGTATTTTCCAGTAATTCATTAGAATCAATAATTGGGGGATTTTTGCCCTGGACCCCTGAAACATGTTCAAGGATTCTTCTCTGTTGGGGGAGCCCTGTTGCATTCAGATCGATCGAGTCGGTGATTCTAGATAGAGAAAGGAGGACATCTCGAGGATTTCTGATTAGGAAGCAATTTGTTAGACTGTCTACCCAAGAAATGTCATTATTATCTAAGATGTGATGGCACATATGCTTCTGATACCATATCGGCTTGTTCAGAGGATTTGATCCAATTAGTTCGGAAATAACAACTTCGAAGTCAGACTCTTGATTTTCAATTACTTCTTTGGCGCTCGGATGAGGTATTCCTGTGGATTTTAGGAAGTGGGCATAGAGTGGCTCATCAGTAGCATAGCAGTCATCCCTATTGTCGAATGAGTACATCAGTGCCGTTGAAATGTTCCGAGGTCCTGACCACATCGCTATTTTCTTTTCTTCGGACACGAATTTATCCCATTACTAACTCTTGATAGAGTCTCTGGAGTAATTCACATTTCGGCCCCCTTGATCCATCTCCGATTGGCAAGCCATCAAACGAAACGACTGGGGTCAATCCAGCGAATGTGCCTGTAACGAATGCCTCATCGGCAGAACTAACCTCTTCGAATGTGAAATTTTTTTCGAAACAGGGGATATCGTTTATCGCACAAATATCCAGAACCTTCTTCCTCGTAATTCCATCTAGGCAGAACTCCCCCTTGGATGTCCAGACAGCACCATCCTTAACCATAAAGAAGTGTGTCGAATTGCATGTAGAAACGAATCCGTAAGGATCCAACATTAACCCCTCGTCGCCTCCTTTCCGGTTTGCTTCTATGCAAGCCGCAATGCAGTTGTGCTTAGAAAGACTGTTGATTTTTGGATCCTGAACCTCGGGACCGCTTCTTCTGATTCCCACCGAAACAAGACTAATTCCATCGAATGCTCTACTCTGATTTGCCTTCTTGTATTCTGGAATGATTACCATCGTAGGTGAGGAAGAAATCACCCAAGGGGCTTGGTATGGAGTAGGCTTTTTACCTCTGGAAATAATCAATCTTACATGTACTTGGTCATGCATTTTATTTGCAGAAATGACCCGATCTATTTCGGCCCTTATTTCTCCCCTAGATCTGCCCGGATCAAGTGATATTTCTGATGCACCTCGGAAAAGTCGATCCATGTGATCCTCAATGAAAACTAGATTTCCCTGATGAAGCCTGAATGATTCCCAGACCCCATCACCTAGGAGGAATCCAGCATCGAAGACTGAGATCTTAGCTTCACTACGAGGAAATAATTCGCCGTTTATAGAAATCAGAACCGTCTCGTTTCTTGGGTCTTCTTCATACTCATGAGTACCCATCAGAGTTCCTCTCCAGTAAGACGCTGGAACATACTGGCGTATAGTTCAGCCGTACTGGCTATGATATCTTCTGGCAGGGCGGGGATTGGTGGCTCCTCATAATTGGACTTCCTAGCCTCGTAAAGTGATGCATGATGTCCGGTTTCAATGTAGTGCTTCCTGACAGACTCCTTTGACAATTGCACTATTTTTCCATTTTCATAAGCTTCCGCATCCCACCATCTATCCTCATCGAGAGTCCCAAAGGAGTCTATCAATACCGGTTCCCTTCCATCTCCAAGAGCAAATTCCTTCTTACCATCTACGTGAATTAGCCCCCTCTTCGAAGTCTCCCTATCAATTACTGAATCTACCTCCAGAACTATTTCCAGAATGGAGTCTAGCTCATCTGGATCCAGATTCGAGATTTCCAATGCCTCTTCCCTTCCAAGATTTCGGTCGAACTTCTCGAATTTAGTAGACACCTCCAAGAATGGTTCAGGGAGCTTAGCGCCTTCCTGCAAGTCCTCTCCAGAATCAAAACCAAGCTCTTCTGAAGAAACCTCTCCCCTCTGGTACCTCCTCCAGGCAGTTCCGGCCAAGTAATGCCTGCAAATTACCTCCAGTGGGACAAAGAAATTCTCAGCATCTTTGGGAATCGCCCCGGGTTCCCTGATTACATCAAATCTTCTAGCCAGAACTCGATCTGGGGCGTTCATTTGGACTAAATGGGTCTTACAAATTCCTTCTTTCTCTATCAAGCCGAACCAATGGCATGAAGCTCTATTGAGGGATTCGCCCTTCCTCGGGATTAAACTAGGGATAATCTGATCGAATACTGAAATTTGGTCGGTATACCTGAATTCGATAATATCCGAATCTTCTGTGCTCCAAACCTGCTTGACCTTTCCGCTGTACAATAATTCTCCCATAATCTACAACGAGCATAGTTCCACCATCAATATTGCCCATTGGACGTCTGTCTTCGAAAATTGAAATAAGCGTCTAGACTAAATCCTCCGAGTCTATCGACTGTGGTGGTAAC
>Ga0066850_10000124_pt1 | contig 40796 bp, 27 predicted proteins | sample ETNtaG_4_FD_67282 | JGI IMG/M metagenome (GOLD analysis project Ga0066850, IMG submission 67282) | Marine microbial and viral communities from oxygen minimum zone, Eastern Pacific Ocean - ETNP201406SV67 | ecosystem: Environmental > Aquatic > Marine > Oceanic | place: Pacific Ocean: Eastern... | reverse complement strand
TATTGCATTATATCTCATATCATTTTTCTTCATATACCTAGGATTCACCCAAATATTTTCTGGTGAAGCCGGATTTGGCATGTTCTTGATAGTAATTGGTATCATGATATTGATTGTGGGATTAGTCGGAATGATTACGAAAATCATAGGGGATGGAGTTAGTTGGGGCATCTATGCAAATAGAAGTAACATTGTAGTTGGAAGATTGAATGATTCAGCATCTAAAATCCCAGAGGGGGACTCCCCTTCTCAGACACACAGCACAGAAAATTCTGGTTTTGTTTCCCGTGCCAAACCACAATTTGGACTGATGCCTGAATCCAATAATGAAACCAATGATCCCGGGCTTCCACCTGGGATGAAGAAATGTAAAGAATGTCAAACACCAAACGATTCTTATTTTAATTCACGATGCTACATTTGCCATGGCGAATTGATTTGATGGGTACACCCATTACACCCTCGCGCTCACAATTGTTGAATGCATGGGCTCGCAGTGGGCTGCCTCAGACGCTACCGTTTGAAACGCCCCTGTTTCAAAGAAGAATAGAGGCGACTTCGGGTGCCCTATGATTTACGGGCATTATCCAGTTTTTTTCGTCGTTCATCTTGTGGAGTTCCGACCTCTCTGAGTAGTCGTTCTCGAAGGGCTTCATGCAACCACATTCCATCATTCAATTCTAATAGCAATCCACGTTCTAACAAGGCAGATGGAGGGTGACCATCATGATTGCAAGCAGCTGCCAAGACATCCCAAGAAACTGGTAAATCAGAGGTGGCCAATGTCGCAAGTAATTCTCGTTCGTCCTCTGGGAGAACATCTAGAATTTCTTCATCAAGGAATCGTAACCAATCACCATGCGTAACCTCCCCATACATCTCCATCAATTCAATGGCAAGCGGGTGGCCACCTGTTACCTGATGAACCACGGGTGCTGATGGTAAATCACCTTCTTCGAGGTCCGATATCCAAGCATCAAGGTCCTCAATAGACAACCCAGAAAGAGACATCTCATTCACTCGTTCACGCGTATGTACATCACGGCGGTCGTAGAACGTCAGTGTTGTTCGACTGATGAGGAGAAGTTTGAGGGGGGAAGAATCAGCGACTTGAAGCAGAGCACCTAGAAGATCTGCTGCTTCCTCAGAAATATGATGTACATCATCTAGAACAAGCAAGAAATAGGGAGGGGCACCCGGTTCATCATCCTCTGAAAACCTCTCTCTCAACACGGTTGGATCTGTTAGGTAGGATAGTAACAATCTTCGATATGCATCAATGTCCAACTTGGCACCAGGGGTAAGGGGGAGTGTTTCCATCAATTGGACGGGGTCATGTGCTGCATCAATTCCAACTCTGTGTAACAGTGATGTTGCAAGACCAAGGGGGGTATCCCAAGGTTGACATGGGTACCAACAAATCGAGAGTTGTTCATCCATTTCCATGCGTTTACTGATCCAATGAGCAGCGAGTGTTGACTTGCCAATTCCTGCTATACCATGGACCAACATACAGGATTGTTGAGAATTTATCCAGTTATCCAAAGTTCCCAATTCACTTGAACGCCCATGTACTTCGCGAGTCTCGGGAGGTTCTGTGTGATATGTTGCATGAGCCCCTGCCCCCAATGTCAGGCGACCTGGTGCAGGTTTCCCATCTTCCTCCCCTTTCGTAATCATGCCAAAACGAATATCTCCGAAAGTGAGTACGCCTTCGTGTTGAGCATGCATCAAAACTTGAAGAAGAGTCAAATCAGCTGCCAAACGTTGGCTAGCTTGAGAGGCTGTAACCTCTAAGAGTTGGCCGTCTTCATCACGAATGAGTACTTGTGTTAGTCCCAGAGAATTGCTACGGGACTTTGCTTCGGAACGGCCCAATTCAGTGAGTTGCCATGTTTTCTGCCGTCGACTTTCACCTCTGACTGTTCGCGTGTGTTCACTGACCCATTGATTTCGCAACATCGTTCGCATTGAACGACTGACGTTAGGTGGATGTAATGCACATGCTTCAGCAATGCCTGGACGAGTGACTGCGGCACTAACCATGTAGTGGTCAGCCTGTTCATCCTGCTCAAGAAGATGGAGTAATAATCGGTCCTCGACCGGAATGTGGACCCTGAGGTCATTGCTCGGCATCAGCCCTCCCTTTGCCTCCCTCATGTTGAACTTCACCCCCAATAGGACCTCTCGTGCGCGCGCTCGCGCGTGATGCAAGAACACCGGAAGACCTTATTCATAGGAAACGACCCGCGGCCATGGCCTCTGAGCGTGGTGAGTTCAAAATGGGGTCCATGCGGGCAATTCTACTCTCCATACTAATGGTCACAGGGAGTCTTTTTGTTTCTAGTGCCATGGCAGATGACACCGATGGTGATGGAACCGATGATTCACTGGATGATTGTCCTGTAGCGGCAGGTAACAGTACACTTGATCGAACCGGATGTCCGGACCGAGATGGTGATGGTACCAGTGACCTAAATGACCCTTGGGTGATGTCAACGGGCGGATATCTGCAAGATGCTCGTCAAGCATCTAGTGATGATTACCTCATGGTGCGATTCAACGGTGATGCGACCCAATATGTGACCCTTGAAAATGCGGGGAGTTGGCAGAGTTCATCTGCAAATTTGCGGGTGTGGGACACAGCAACTCAATCTAATTTGCGTACTATTCAAACCAGTGAATATGGATTTGATGTCGATATTTCTTCAGATGGAGCACATTTGGCTGCTGTATTCGATGATGACAGGCTTCGAGCATACCACTCCAGCAATGGCTCGGAAATGTTCTCAGTTAGCACCGACGTAGGAAGTGGTGATCAACCCAACGAAGTCGAGTACAGTCCTGATGGGACTATGATTGCAGTCGTAATCGGTAGGTCTGGGAACAGCGGGACAAATGGAGAAGTTCAGATTTACAATTCATTAACTGGGGCTGAAATTACATCATTTAACCCAGGTTCAGCAGACCGTTTCTATTCAGTTGGCTGGAGCCCAGATGGTAGTAGAATGGTGATTGGTGGAAATGAGAAGATTTTCATCTGGGACACTGATACTTGGACAGAGAATCGGACCATTTCAAATGCTTTCAGTTCGTTGAGCTCAGTCCACTATTCTCCAGATGGTAACATGATATCTGCATGCTCATCATGGGGTGGTAGTGACGCTAGGGCCAAGGTCTACGATGCAATCACAGGTGCTGAAAAGTGGTCCTATACAACTTCAACCTCTTGCAACGATGCTGCTTGGTCACCAGATTCATCTCAAGTGGCATTTACACACACTTACTACCGATCCGATGGTGCTAGTATCAACATCTTCTTCTCAGCCACAGGTGTCAAACTTGACACTCTATCTGCACCTCGGCCTGGCAGTTGTACTAGCAGCGGCAATGGAAACAACTGCGGTACCATCTATGGGGCTGATTGGCACCCCGATGGGAACCACATCATCTCAGCCCATGGTCGAAATGACGAGGGAGTATACCATTGGAAAGTCAACCCCGATATGGACAATGATGGATATCTGAATCCAGATGATGCATTCCCAGAAGAGCCATCTCAATGGAACGATACCGATGGTGACAATTACGGAGACAATCCCGACCCAGCATTTGAACCGGATTCTTGCCCCAATGTGTTTGGCACTTCATTCATGGATGTCTATGGATGTCCTGATGTAGATGGAGATGGATACTCAGATGATGGTGACCAATTCGATGATGACCCCTATCAATGGGCAGACAACGATGGAGATGGGTTTCCCTCCAATACGAACGACCCAAGGGACCCTAATCCCTATGGTGGCGTCGATTACTTTGACGATAATCCGACACAATGGGATGATTCAGATGGTGATGGATATGGGGACAATTATGCAAATGCCTCTTGGACAAGTGTCCGACCCGCTGAATGGCCTGGTCAATTACTCACAATGACTCCTACTCAACTGAATGATGTCGATTCATTCCCACTCAATCCTGAACAATGGAACGACACTGATGGCGATTGGATTGGAGATGAACCGTATACATCAACCTCAGATTCTTGTCCTCTAGCATGGGGGAATTCTGTTTGGGATCGAATGGGTTGTCCTGACGATGATGGTGACGGATATTCCAATCCAGGGAATGGTGAACCTGGTGAAGGTCTTGCAAGTCCAGCAGGAGATGCGGATGCATTTGTTCACGATGCCACCCAATGGCATGATTCTGACGGAGATGGATTCGGTGATAACAAATCGGGTAACATGGGAGACGAGTGTCCTGGTGAAGCAGGAACAAGTCAGAAAGCAATTCTCTGGAATATGGTCAATGAGACCTATGATGACATCGTATGGTACGGATGTGCCGACAATGACAATGATGGGTATGCCAACTCAGGTGAAGCGTTCCCCAATGACCCCACACAATGGTCTGATACCGATGGTGATGGGTATGACCGGAACAATGTAGAATCTTCATGTGGTGACAACCCAAATGGAAACAATCCCGATTTATTCCCAACAGATGGTACACAATGTGGCGACCGTGACGGGGATGGGTACGGCGATAACCCCAGTGGACCCAATGGAGACAGCTTTCCAGACGATTCATCCCAATGGTGGGATACAGATGGTGATGGGTTTGGGGACAACCCCAATGGGAACCAACCAGATGTGTGTCCCACAATGTACGGAACGACTACCACTGCAGAAGCCCGTGGGTGCCCTGACAGTGACCAAGATGGGACTCCTGATCCTCAAGACGCATTTCCAGATGATCCCTTCCAAGATACGGACACTGACGGTGATGGATTTGGCGACAGTCAATTGACTGTCGATGGAGACGATTGCCCCGCATGGCCAGGAACTTCCACTGAAGGCAATATCTACGGCTGTACTGATTCAGATGATGATGGTTGGGCAGATTCCATTGATACATTTCCCAATAACCCCTTTCAGTGGGTCGATTCAGATGGTGATGGTTGGGGTGACAATTACTCTTTCGAATTGGTGAATGGGGGGTATCTCTGCGGCGATAATTGTACTGGAACTGGGACTGGAACTATTGATGTTTCAATAGAAACAGAATATGGAACGGTGACACAGACATCTGAAACTGAATATACCTGGAATAATTACGAATTTTCCTGTGAATTTGAACCTCAAAATATTTATTTTCGAATTCAAAATGGTGATGCTTTTCCTGATGAACCCACACAATGGAGCGACACCGACGGAGATGGCTTTGGTGACAATTACAAGGACAATTCAACCGTTCGACTGGAATGCTGGCCTGGTGAAATGATTACTGATGTGAGGAACTCGGATGCATTACCTCTACGACCCACTCAGAACAAAGATGCTGATCGGGACGGGTATGGAGACAACAGTACAGGATTGGCCTTCCAACCAGACCTCTGTAAGAGTGTACAGGGATTTTCGTATGAAGATAAATTTGGTTGCCTAGACACAGACGGAGATGGGTGGTCTGACACTGCAGATTCTTGTCCATATGATCCAGACATTCACCTGATTGGACAAACGTGCAAGATTACCTCGGCAAATTCTGGGGATTCAGAAGATGGGGATGGGGATTCTGCTGTCTTCATGTATATCATGGGAGCCGTCATTGCCTTGCTATTATCACTCATTTTCGTGGCATTGATTGCCAAACAAATGGGTGCTCGTAAACGACTTACTGAAATTCGCGTCATGCATGCACAAGAAATTGCCTTCAATGATGAAGAAGAAGAGCGGAGGCAAAAGTGGATTGACCATTATCTCGCTTCAGGAGAAATTGAGAAAGCAAAGGAACTCGGTTATGTCGAAAAGGCAGAATGGCAAACGCACATGGAGCAAGAAGCTGCTGAAAAAGCATCTCTTCCAAGCTTTGGGGATTTCCTGGATTAGGCCGATAAATCGTCGTCGAATCGATTGTATGGAAGGGAATCAAAGATTTCTATGTTTGGCGCATTCAGAGAAATATTGTGTTTCAATGCTTGTTGAATAGTCACCCAATCTGGTGTGGAACCATCAATCCAATCATATCGATGTCCGGGGATTAGGCGCCATGTGCTAGGAAGTGTTTGCAATACGGATTTTGCTCTAGCCAAACTTCTCCATTGGGCATCTGGATCTGAGCCGGGCAAATCAACGCGACCGGAGCGCATGGTGAACAACAAATCTCCAGCAACATATACTCCATGTCCATGCATGGTAACATGGCCTGGAGAATGGCCAGGGGAATGAATCACTTTGAGGTGTATTGAACCACAGGTCCAATCAATCTCTTCATCAGGGGCTTGATTCCAAGTATGGGTGAAATCCGTGCGACGAAATATAATACGACCCAGAAGGCTTGGAGATACCGATTCTTCATGCCCCCAAATTTCGATTTCAGGATGTACTTTTCGAATGGTATTCACCCCCGCAGTGTGATCTTTATGTGTGTGGGTTAGAAGGATATGTGTGGGTTCCAAATTCTCTCCATTTAATGCCTTTAACCACCCTTTACCATCGTAGGGGTCGATGATGGCAACGATACTATTTTTTCGATCTACAAATGCCGTATTCATGTTTGCCCAAGGTCCCATTTGAGTAACCCATACTTCGACATCCCCGTCTCCGGAGGAGACGTCGAATTCACCCTTGGCGAGGACCATGATTGCCCATTGGGACACACCCAATCAATGGTTCGGCGGCTCATTGGCCCCCCTAAGGGGGTGCCAATGGTTTCAAACGGGATGACGGGGCTGACGATTTGGAGCGGAGCGGATGTTGAGGGGCGTTAACTTCAGACCGGCATCTCTGGCCGCTTTGTTGATTCTGATGGTACTCGCCCCATTAGCAACAGCTGAACCGGCAGAAAATGGACTCGAATTAAAAATAGAAATCGATGTACCGCAGAATGGACTGTACCACACCGACTCCTCAGATCTAGAAGTCACCCTACGAGTCAAGAACCATGCAGAAAATGCTAGAGAATTGACCTACAATCCTGCTTGTCCATTCGATTTAACCCTGTCAAATGACATTTGGGAGTTCGATATTGACGATGAGAGGATTTGTCCGACTCAAAGTCGTGCGATGATGATTCAACCGGGGCAAGAACGTATCCTGTCGACATGGACTTGGAATTGGGGGGATGCGCCAAGTGGTGAAATAGTGATGGAATTTTCTCAACCAGATTTTAATCTCAATGCTGTTGATTCTGTCATTCTTCACCGAGCTGTTTCAATGCCTGAATATATTCAACTTCAATCTGTTCTTTCAGAAACAATTGGCGAACAGATGGGTCACACCTCAGATATGCCAGCAATGATTCACATGTCATTGGTTAATTCGGGACCCGAGTCTATTGAGTTGCCATTTGACAAGAATTGCCGAATACAAACTGACGTAGTGACCACAATCCCTTGTGGTATTGGTACGATTTCACCCTCTGAAAAGATGGAGTTGGGATGGGTGGAGTGGGACTTTGTCGATGCTGTAGATGGAGATTATACAATTCCAATAACACTCACTGGGGTTGATGGTGCCATTACCAGTGTTAATACAATGTACACGCAAACATTGACCAACCCGGTTACGGCATTGGAACCAATTGTATCAATTGAAAATGGTGATCTGTTATCATGGCATTTCTCACTTGAGAACATGGCAGATACCCCTACAAAAATGCTGTTTGAAAATTCATGTATTGTTGAAATGCATATCATATCACCTAATGGGGAAATCGTATACGACACTAGGGGGACGCGTTCTTGCCCACCCTCTGGATTAGAGCAAAAAATTGCGCCACTCACAACACACACATTGGCCTCAGATACGTGGGATTACACTGACTTTGATGGTTGCGAAATCGAAGATGGAATGCATCTTCTCGTGCTAAGTCAACCAGACCATTCGCTTGTTGTCACCCAATCGTTTTTGCACAACAATAGTGGTGTGAATCCTACTTGTGGAATGATTGAACAAGATACATCGGATATTCGCTTCTCTGTTGAAAGTCTAGTGGTTTTGTCCCCTGACACTACTGATGAACGGATTTCATTCACTGTGGAAATTCAAAATTATGGAACTAATGAATTCAATTTGTACTGGCCAACTGACTGTACTCTCGAATTGCATCTCACTTTGGTTGGTTCCCAAACAGAACAAATTTGGTCTCAAGACTGCAATGGGATTGCAGGTCATGAAATCACAATTAATCCTCAATCCGGGCACACTTGGCCTACTATCGAGGTGCCGTTTGTCCAGTATGGTGTGGAATTAACGCACGGGATTTGGCAATTATCCGTTCAAACAACATCACTACCTGCATTTACAACTCACATAGCACACACCTATGATGGCGTACACGATCCAGTGATAATTGAGCAAGATTCTGAGGGCCTTGAACCTGATGATGTAGTAATTGAAGAACAACCAAACGAAATTATCGATGAAATCATCCTTTCCGGTCAATGGAATTATGTCACAACTCAAAGTCAAGGTTGTTGGTTACTCACAGATTCAATTGGAATAGAACATAGTTTCATTGCACATATGCAAGATGGGGGTTGGAGTCCAACCCCTGGACTTAGTGGAACGTATATGGTCGAATCAGGGGATGCTGTTGGTGATTGCTCCACATGGTCTGGAATCGTAATACTACATACCCTAGATGAATCCGACACTATGCCGGAAATTGTTGCTCCAATGTCTCCACCTACACCTCCTCCGACAACCATTGACCAAATTTTCGAGTATGCGCCTGCCTCTGTTGCAGTTGTAGCAACTGCCTCTCTTTCTCTGATGAGTTTGCTCTACCTAGGCAACACAGAATGGATTCGTATTCCTGCCCTACAAGTGGGCATTGGAATTGTCGGAATGGTTCGTAGGAACGGTGGTCACGATGGTGAATATCAGCGTGGAAGAATCATGGGTTATCTAACTGCAAATCCAGGGGTACATTTCCGAGCACTTCTAGGGGCGCTAGAAATGAGTAACGGGCAACTAACCCATCACCTCAAACACCTCCAGGGAGAAGAACGTGTTTGGAGACGGAAGGACGGGCGATTGGTTCGATTCTATCCTGCTAGCATCCAATCTTCATTAGACGATGAGGAATTGCCTGTACCGTTACTTACACCTGATTCAAATAGCCTCCAAGGCAAGATTCTACGTCTCCTTGATGCAACAGAGAATGACATTGTTAATCTCAGTCAAAAAGAATTAGCCGTGCGCCTTGAGGCGAGTCAACAATTGATCAGTCATCATTTGAGAACTCTCGAGAAATTTGGTCTCGTAGAACGAGAAAAGGTTGGAATGCGATATAGGTATCAATTGACTAGGGAGGCTATCTTCTTGGTTAACAGCAATGACTACCACGTTCCTCACGAATGAGGCTGTCTGTTGCGGTTCCTTCAATAGGCCGTCCCAATTGGCAGAACGTGCACCTTTGGTGCACGCACACGTGAGGAGAGGTCATGATGGATTACGACCCTGCCACAATTGAAGCACGATGGCAGGCCGCATGGAATAATGCAAAAGTGTTTGAAAGTGAAGTAGAAAAAAACCGACCTAAATTCTACTGTTTGGAAATGTTTCCATATCCTAGTGGAAAAATGCACATGGGACACGTTCGGAATTACAGTATTGGCGATAGTATGGCACGCTTCCGCCGATTGGCTGGATTCAATGTTCTCTATCCAATGGGTTACGATTCATTTGGTATGCCTGCAGAAAATGCCGCAAAGAAAATTGGTGGGCACCCACATGATGTGACTTGGTCAAATATTGAGAGCATTCGAGGGGATCTCAAACAAATGGGTTTCTCCTATGACTGGCGAAGAGAATTAGCCACAAGTGATTCATCCTATTATCGCTGGAATCAATGGATTTTCCTTAAATTTCATGAAATGGGATTGGTTGAAAGACGTACTGCACCGGTGAATTGGTGTGATTTGTGTGACACGGTGCTGGCAAATGAACAAGTCAAAAACAATCGTTGCTGGAGGTGTTCAGGGGAAGTTCGTCAGAAGGATATGGCACAGTGGTTCCTCAAAATGACAGAGTATGCTGACGAATTGCTAGATTCATTGGAAGATATTGAATTCCCTGAGAATGTTAAGGCCATGCAGCGTAACTGGATTGGCCGTTCTCATGGTGCTGACATTCATTTCCCTGTAGTGGATAGTGAGGATGTAATCAAAGCATTCACTACCCGTCCAGACACTATTTTTGGAGTGACATTCGTCACATTAGCACCAGAACATCCCCTCTGTGAAGATCTCGTAGTAGGAACCGAATTTGAAGTGGCTTATCGTGAACTTGCAGATGAGTGTGCCAAAATTTCAGAATTTGACCGCATCAATATGCTTCGTGACAAGAAAGGTGTTTTTCTGGGCCGATATGCAACAAATCCACTAACTGGTGAGAATGTTCCAATCTATGCTGGAAATTTCGTTGTTGCATCGTACGGAACTGGAGCGGTGATGGCTGTCCCTGGTCATGACCAACGTGACCACGACTTTGCAAAGAAGTATGACATCCCCATTCGTCAAGTCCTTTCCGAAGTGGAAGGAGACGAGCCCAAAGTAACAGGTCGGGCCTTTGAGGGATTGGGATGGATGGTCAATTCAGGGCGTACAGGATTCGATGGATTGTTTGGTGATAATGCAAAAGCCACAGTAATCGGTGCCTTGGAAAACGAAGGAATGGGGTCTGGAACAGTCCAGTATCGGCTCAAAGATTGGTTACTCAGTCGTCAGCGCTTTTGGGGAACACCAATTCCATTTATTCACTGCCAAACATGTGGTGTTGTCCCAGTACCTGAAGGGGACCTTCCAATCGAATTACCTCTAGACGTCGTTTTCACTGAAGGGGAGTCTGGAAACCCATTGGCCAATCACAAAGGGTTCATTGACACAGATTGCCCTTCCTGTGGTTCTGCCGCAAAACGAGAGACTGACACGATGGATACATTCTATGATTCGTCATGGTATTTCCTTAGATTTGCAGATGCTCTCAACCAATCTGCCCCATTTGACAAAATTAATGCTGATTATTGGATGGAAGGTGGTGTTGACCTCTATATTGGTGGAATTGAGCATGCTGTAATGCACTTGTTGTATGCTCGGTTCTTTACCAAGGCATTGCGTGATGCCGGATTAAATGATGTTTCAGAACCGTTCTCAAGGTTAGTCTGTCAGGGTATGGTGAATGCCCCAACTCCTTTCTGTTCGGATTGTAATGTGGAACACCATGTTGATCTTGAAGGGGTACCTTGTCCAACCTGTGGAAATGAATTGGGTTCTCGCTCAGCAAAAATGAGTAAAAGTTTGGGCAATACTGTGAGTCCAGAAATTATGATTGAGAAATATGGTGCAGATACGGTTCGTTTGTTCATTCTCTTTGGGGCCAATCCTGAAGCCGGAATGGATTGGTCTGATTCCGCAATAGATTCCAATCACCGGCAAATGAGAGCCATTCATAATGCAATGATGCAAGGGCTTGAGAATGATGCTAAATCGGGGACAATGGATGACTGGCTCCTAGCTCGTTCCCGTCATGTACACAATAATTGGGTTGAGGCTATGACCGATGTCAGTCTACGTGATGGAGTAATGTCAAGTCATTTTGAGATGGTTACTGATTGGCAGTGGGCCCAGCGTCGAGGTGGGGTTAGTGTCAATGCTTCTAGGGAATATCTCTCTACTTGGATTCCAATGCTCTATCCAGCAACACCTCATCTTGCTGAAGAAATGTGGAACTTGCTTGGTAACGAAACGATGCTTGCTCAGACAGTTCTAGACATGGACCAAAAACAAGGTAATCCCGTCCAGGATGAATTGGTTTTAGGTCGTGAAGAATTTCTTCGACGCGTCATTGATCGTGCAAGGAGCGTTCGTGAACTCGCTGAACGTCACACTGAGGGTGAACTGTCTGCAGTGATAATCCAAACCGCCCAAGAGTGGAAGATTGATTTAGCATCAAAAGCTGTTCAAATGCACAATGATGATTTTGATTTCAAAGAAGGGGGGAATAAATTCCTGCAAACTCAACAATGTTTCCAAGATGAAGATATGAAGGGAGAAGTCATGCAATTTTGGCGAACCATTGTGGTTGGTCAAAAGAAAAGGAGAGGTAGAGTTCACACATGGGGTGAACAGGAGAAAGCACTCGTTTCTAGTAAGTATGATGAACAGAAATTTATTTTGGATAATGCCAAATTTATTGCAACAGCCCTTGAAATTGAAAATGTAGATGTTTATCGTGCAGGGGAAGGGGAAGACGTTGCTGGTAAAGCACGCTCAAGTATCCCACTAGAACCTGGAATTGCATGGAGATGATTGGTATTGCCCATCGTTTTATTCGACGGGTTTTGTTCAACTTGTAATCGCTGGTCACAATGGATTTCAAAACGTGATTCACGAGGAATTTTCAATCTCGTACCTCAAGGTTCTCCTGAAGGGGCCGTGACCATGGAATCATGTCCAGAGTCCTTGAGAAATGTAGACTCTGTTTATTTGGTGACTAATGAAAAATGGTTTGTCCGCTCAAGTGCAGTTTGCCGAATGTTATGGGAACTCGGACTACATTGGAAAATTTCAGGACTGCTGTTGTGGTTGATTCCGAGACAATTACGTGATTTTGGTTATGATATGTTCGCCAAGAGACGGCATGGATTACGTACCTCGGATTCATGAACCTCCTTTCGTTGGAGAGGTACAGTGAGTACTAATCAGAATCCCAAGAAGGATTCCGCCCCCTCCAATTCCACCGCACCAAAAAAGGGTGCATCTGGTTCGCGAAAGCGGAAAAGACGTAGGAGTGGAACAAAGAAGGGTTCGGGTCAACAAAAAAAATCAATCGAAATCGACCAAGAGGCTGTTCTTAGAGCCAATGAACGATTTGATCGAATTCCCCGTGCAATGGGATTACCAGATAATCTCGAGCCTGCCCCAAAGAAAATCAAGATGAAATGGAAACTTACACCTGTTCCAAAAAATATTGAACGAGAGGTTCATGATATCGTCTGTAGACCTGGGGAATTTGGTTTTCTAGACGATGAACGTGTAGATGAAATTGCAGATCTCATTGGAAAACGTCCCATCTCACTTGAACAGGCTCTCAGTTTACGGGCTGCTCTAAATCAAGAAAAAGCGGTATTCAGCCATGGAAGATTACAAAGAAGAGCGAGGGAGATGCTTCGTAAGTACGAAGGGGGGGAAAGTGTTCTTTCTCTATCCAAACGCTATGATTTCCCTCCCGTCAATCTATTTAGAGCAATTCTCACGGCTAGAAATTGGTCAAAAAATCGAATAAAAGAAACTCTCAGGGAACCTGAAAGAAAATTGAAAAAGAGAGATTTAGAACAATTCAGAAAAGCTGAATCTGAAGACCGGGTTACGCATGTGAATCAAGCTGAAACTCATCATGCGGCGGATTTGTTTGAGAAAGTACTCTGTGACCATTTCACAGCCAATGGAGTTAGATTCAGAACTCAAAATGAACTCTTGACTGAACAGGTTGCTGCGGAAGGACGTCCTGTACGTACTCCAGATTTATTGATGTTAGACCATGTGGAAATCAACGGAGTCCCTGTTGCTTGGATTGATGCCAAACATTTCTATGGGGCAAACCTATCTTTTCAGAGGAAAAAAACACAGAAACAAGTTAATCGCTATGTAGAGGAATGGGGACATGGGGCGATTATCTATCGACATGGTTTCTGTGATGGATTGAAATTGAAAGGGGCAATTCTGTTGGATGCAAGCCCTATCGATTTGACTGAACTAATTGAACACAATAAGAAATTGAATGTAGAACGGGTCAGTGAAGATTGAGGGCGTCGGCAGCTACAGATACTGAAATTGCTCCAAGGCCACGCATTTGTAAATTTTCTACGACTGCCTCCTGCCACTCATTGGACATTGGAAATTCAGAAGGAACGATTACAGCGCTTTCACCTAACATACAAAGTCGTGTGGTCAAAGTGCCATCAGCAAATCCAGCACCTCCAAGAGCACTTCCAATTAAATGGAGAAGATTAAGTCGATCTGAATCTCCTAGCAAACCAGAACGTTCTGCAAATTCAGCACTTTTAGACAATAATTCAGACCAACGCTTGGCGTTCCATTGTCCTTCTCTGAGGCCGAATAAACAGTGTTCACCTGCAGCACGAATCGAAAGTTTCCAATCACCATCGTCAATATAATTCGAAGTGTGTTGACTTGATGTTGTTCGCCAAACCACGACCATTGGCATTTCAATATACCATGAAAGGACCGCCCCCGGACCACCCAAACCATCAGGCAATTGTGGGCAACCCGGTTCTAGGCGCAATTCAACGCCCCCAGAATGCAAAGCAGCAACATCCCCCAATCCACCCGATAGGCGGCGTTCAACTCTATGTGCAATGTGAATCGCTCGTGAGCGAGCAATGTCTTCATCGACATCTAAAGCTCGTTGTATTGCCAAGGCGCAAGCAATTGCACCTGCGGCTGAAAGACCGAATCCTTGTGATGCCGGGAGTTCACATTCGTGTGATAATTTCCAATCATATTGACAAAATATAGAGTCGTGAGAATTGAGTTCTTCCAATACCAAACGATGTAACTCTCCTCCTGGTGCATCGCCATTTATCACAAGTTTACCATTTCCAGGTTCACCTGTTGCCTCGATGATTACACCTCGATCCAATGAGATCCCTGCACCTCGACTACCTTGTTCTAACAAACTTTGAGAATCATCTTGAACACTGAAAATCAGTGTTATGTGACCACCAACGTGGGCTTTACCTTGCATCACGAACCCTCGAAGGGGATGTTGCACTTGAGTTTATGACTCAAAGTTCCTCAGACAATTGGTTCGAGATATCGTTGAATCTAGATGCAAGCGCATTACACCCCATTGCAAAGGCCGTTCGAGCAGTCATGGAGCCGTCTGTATCAAAACTAAAGAGATATTCTCCGGGCACATCCTCGATTGAAATCGCATCGGCAAAATCATCTATTCGTGCGGTACCGTCTCCAACATGATGCATCTCTCGAATTAGAGTTTCAACCTTTTGAATATCATCGAGTTTTCCACTCTTGAAATCTTTTGAAGTGATGGTCAAATCCAAATCCCATAGGGCCTTTGCCTTCTTCGGTTTAGCAATATTTGCAATCTTGCGCGAACTAAATGATACTCCAGATACGGGGTTCCACTTGGAATGATCTGAACCCACTCCTAGGACTGCGTACGCATAAAATTCAATGTATTGACCTAAATACAATTTAGTGATTGGTATCTTTCGATACAATTCTGGAATCTGCAACTTATCTTCACCAAGAACATTGAGATCACCTGCAGTAACTACGTGTCCTTCTGCTGTTCCTCTCGCACTACAATGGTAGATAATTTGACTTGCCGGAGTACCCCATTCTTCACGAGGGAGGCCTTCGTTTCCAGGATCATCTTCCAAGAAACAGAATTCATCATGAAATGTTGGGATGGGGATCATTGCTAGGCGGTGTGCAATGACCTCATCAGGTAGGGCACCTATCGATTCGAAAACATCACCTGTTTGGCTATCGGTAATTGTTCCCAATTCAAATCGTACCCGGTGAATTGCCATCTTTGGGACGTTGGTCATTAGGGTGCGACGCAATGCATTTGCAAATGCGCGGTCTGTTTCCTTGAGAAGCACTGTTACGTGGTCATCTCGTTCTTCGATAATTTCGATCTTAACCATATTTTCATCCTCCTAAATCAAACACGTCGGCCCCTACGGCCACCCTTTTTCTTTGTTCCATCATGAGGAATCGGTGTTACATCCTCGATTCGTGTAATTGACATGCCTGCGCGGGTAAGTGCACGAATTGCTGCTTGTGCACCTGGGCCTGTGTTAGGTGACTTATTGCCACCAACACCACGGTACTTGACGATGACCTGAGTGAATTCCTTTTCACGGAGCATGTCAGCAATTCGTTCTGCTGCTCTTGTAGCTGCGAACTGTCCACCGGCATCACTGCCTTTCTTGGTCACTTGGCCGCCACTTACTTTGGCAACAGTTTCAGCACCGGTTAAATCGGTAGCTGTAAGAAGCACGTTATTGTACGAACTGTAGATGTGAAGAACTGCCTTGTGTGACATTATTCATCCCCTCCTTTAACTTCGGTATCTTCGGCTGCTGGTGCAGCTTCAGCCGCCTCTGCAACGCCCGCTACAAATTCTTCAGAAGGTGTTTCGGATTCGCCCTCACCATATTCTGCTGCGGCGCGGGTCGCCTCAATTTCTGCTCGAATTGGGTGAGATGCATCCGTAAGTGGGGAGGTGTGGTGATAATTCAGGGCATTTTCATCATCACGGGTGATGATGTAACTTGGGACGGTCATTTTCTGATCACCCAATCCAATATGCCCATGGATTACCAATTGTCGTGCTTGGCGCATTGATGATGCTAGACCGCGGTAGTATACTTGGCTCTGTAAGCGTCGGCTCAATACGTGTTCAACACTAATCTGAAGAATATCGTCGAGTGAGGCACCATCGCCCAATAATCCTCGACGATGTAGCGACTCAACAAGATCCACCTTTTCTCGAGCAAAGTGGCCCTCTGTTGTATCGACACGGCCAATGAGTTTCATCGCATTTTGCCTCCATCGACGCAATTTGGATTTGGCCTTCCAAATTTCTTTCATTCCGCCAATCTTCTTTAGGCCAAACTGCTCTTTCAGAGCGTGTTCTTCTTCAATACGCCCTTTTTTCCAAGGGTGAGTTGGAGTGTCATACTTAGGTCTTGCAAATTTTGGATGTCCCATTCATTTCACCTCCATCTCACTGCTTGCGCTGCACACCGAGTGTGAGGCCTGTTCGTCCGTTTGAACGAGTTCGTTGTCCACGAACACGCTTTCTTGCTGCGTGGCGCAAGCCACGGTATGCCTTTGTCGCTCGGAGACGAGCAATGTCGTCATCCTGAGTCATTCCAACATCCATTGAGAAAAGGTGCAATTCGTCTCCTGTTTCAATATCACGTTGGCGATTGAGCATCCAAAGAGGAACCTCGGTAGGATATGTTTCGATCGCTTCTCGAATTTTATCTTGTTCGGCATCAGTTAGGTGTCCACCCAACTTGTTCTTGTCGATACCTGCGATTTCACAAATGGCGAGAGCGGTACGAACACCGACTCCCTTCACACTTGTCAATCCCATCCCAATTCGGGATAATCCGTCTACGTCGCTGTCAGCAAGTCGGAGGATGTAGTTGAAATCCTCACCGAGTTCTGACTCGTCTATTTTTGCCATTTTTGGGTCCTCCCCTTTTCACCAGTCGCCCAGTGGCCTCATGTGAGGCATCCTCGCGACTCGCCTCCCCTATATGAACGGCTCGCAGACTACTAAATGCCCCTACGGGGCAGAGATTACGGTTGAATACAGATGACGTAACCGTCTCCAGATTCAGTGATGAAGCCCAATGAAGATGTGGATTCTGAACTATATTCCCTCAATTCCCGATCGATCGCGGATTGTAATGTTGGTTGCAAATCAGGGTCTATTTTACATCTCAACTTCAAACTTGAAATACCTGCATTATTGGCTGATTTTGCAAGATTACCGATTGATTCCATTGAAACTTCAGATACTGTTTCAACTGCACGCCCAGAAATCTGTACGAAGTTCAAAACCGAATCCATTTCTGAAATTGCTTCGTCACTGATGAAAATAGGTCTCCGGCCTGCCAGTTTTAGCCAACCTGAAGTTTCTGAATTTACCGCTATTTTTCGCCAGGATTCTGCCAGACCACTTGAAATTAAACTAGGGTCTACAATTGTCAAATATTGTCCCAATTCAATTTGATATTTGTCGACTATTGAAGATTCATTGGATCCTTCTAACAGACTAACCTCTCCCTTTTTTGAAAGCCTGACTAAGCGATTCTGATGCACACTTGCGGCAGGTCCAACCCATAGTGATAGTCGATCAATTCGACCTCTACCTTGAGTCATCCATTGCCATGTTCTTGCAACCCCCCCCCATATGGATGAAACTATGTCGTCCACTTGGATTCGTTGCGCATCCGACAACCGGGGTGATAAGTCAAGAATTAATGCAGGGTTTTTTGGAAGAAATGATGACCATGATAACAAGAGGTGATCGAGTCTTGGTTGCATTTCGTCGAGGGTATGCTGTTGAGCATCTTGGGGACGAGCAGGGTCAATGTGAAGAAGTGCAATTTCGACTGGAGAACCAATGTTCTGCTGGTAAGTTTTCAAAATTGATTCAGCATCATTTCCATCGCCCCACATGACTCGACTAGATTCCCCCCAATCATTCTCCGCCCAAAGTGCACAATGTTTGAGGTTCACCGCTGCGAGTGGCGCGGCAGCTCCAGACAATTCAACACCCAAACCTGGGCGATTTAGAGCCGTACAAAGGGCGGCAAGTTGCGTGGCGCTACCACAGGCTGGATCCAATACAATGCCTTGGGGGATTTGGCTTGGATTGAGTAATTTTGCACGAGCCATTGAAACCCGCCAAGGTGTAGCCAAACGACGCATCTCATCTGTTGTATGGAGAAGGGGGCCTTGTGGCTCCTCGCGCGCGGGCGCGATAGATTCTGCATATGATCTCGCGTTCTCATCGGGAATCATGACAACTGGTTGGATGCCCGCCATAAGGTGAGCAACGCGTTCTGAGAGATGTTACTTTCGTAGAAAGAATCAGACTATAGCAAAAGCTGATTCAAGGTCAATTCCAAACTTACCCATCGGTCTTGGCCATCTTCATCGCCATTGAAATCAGGAGGAAGGAGTACTGTGTGGCTGGTTCCGGTTTCCCCGGGCTGGACGATATTGTCAATATCCAATCCGACCAATGCCCAGCCAAAACCTTCAGTTCGGCAAATCCACGGAACCGGTGAGTCGCAACGAGGATCTTCGCCGGCATAGGCACCTGTAGTTCCTTGTCCAATAATTTCTCCAGTATCTGCATCTATTGCTTCAAAATCGACATTTAAATGTTCACTTCTAGCATGACGTTCCTTGGCACCATCGGACTCAATTTCCACATCAAGACTGACCTTGGCTTTTGGTAAAGAGACATGGACGATGTCAATGGTGAATTCAGAATTTTCAACCATGACCTCAAGTTTGAGAGGGATGATGATAGCATCCCCTGCACCGATGGAGACAACTTTGCTCTGCCCATCGCCATCGAGTGAAATTGCCGCATGATTCACTTCGATTGAAAGAGGCAAATCACGTTCATCATCTACATTGTGAATGGCCAAGTGGGCATAATCCCCCACACCTTGGTGTCTCCAAATACACGACAATTCACCCGGATACCAGAAGATTTCATCCTGTTCTGCTAGATTGTTTGGGATTTCATCGCCATTACGCATTTCACAATCATAGAAAAGAAGGGTGGTTTCCCAAGTCCATCGACCATCCACTTGGATGTCTTCTTCAGCAACTGCAGCAAAGGCATCTTCGAATTGGTCAAGGAACGAAGTTGCTGAAAACCCAACCCATATCGCAGAAACAATCAACATCGAAATTGTTCCAAAACTTGCAAGAATGGAAAGCCGTGGGACGGTCATCTCATTGATGCCGAGTGGTATAACCGGGTGTTCCTCTGAAGCCGGTCGGTCAGAAATCCAAGAGCCGCTCACGACTGGGTCTACTTCTCCGACCTGCTTGAACATTCTCCCGTCCCTCTAAGAGGGACGAAAACTCAATCTTGGGCCAATTGCATATCGTGACGAGTGCCGAGCCACGCAACAATTCCAAGTTCTATGCCCAATGCAACAAGCATGAGTAAGAGCATGTTAGGCTCGAGAATACTGTTCTGTAAAATCAGTAAAGCTAGGCAGAATGATATCACAAGATCTAGGGCCCCCATTACGCGCATACCACGTCTAAGTTGGAGAATACCACCCACCCATGTTGCAAGAGAAAGGCCGAGTGTGCAAACAACCAGCCAAGGTGACCAACCTGCGATTGCGAAAACACCGACAGGAAGGATGATGTGAGCATTCCATAACCATGCAGTCGTCCACTTTGGCATCTCTGCAAATATCGTGTAAATTTGTGCTGCAAGCATCACAACGCCTACTGCAAATAATGTCCAGAGTAGGGCTGATTGGAATTCTGGGTTATTCGTCCAAGCAAGGAAAGCAAACATCCCACCCAATATGGCGTAAACCGATAGTGACACTCCGGCTGGTTGTTTCCAATTGAATGAGCGTTTCATACAAAGAAGGCCGGCGATTAAACCCGCGGGTCCGGCTGAAATCATCACGGTCATGAGAGCGAAATTGCCTCTACCAGCTGCCCCTCTGTGATCAGGCATCCCATTGTTCCGACGGACGCCTTCAATCCACTCCCATACAAGTACCATCAATAGCAATGTAATTTCATGGAATATCCAAGGTAATTGCCACTCAACAAAGGCGTGAGAATTGTCGAGGAGATTTATACTGAATGGGAAAGGAACTGCATTGAACAGTAGAGCGCCCATTAACCGTGAAATCAGTAACATCAGGATTACGCTTTCAACTGCACTAGGAATTCTCCATGGCAAGTCATCTCGGCCATACAAAGAGATGAGGGCTAAGCCCAGAAGACCGAAGGAAAGAACCAACAAATCAAGTTGATGGAATTGGCTCCCAAGTGGACCGAAATGTCCAACCAAGTAGATGAGGGCTAACGAACCCATCGTCACGAAAAATGGCATTTCAACGCCATTGATATCTGGCAATCGGAGATTGTGAATTTTCGCCCGTTGACGAGATACCCATGTTAGTGCTAACGCGAAGAGGCTAACCATCAACATCAATCCTGAGTTTAGTTCACCGTTGAACCATGCTAACCAGCATGCGGCAAATGTGGTTACTGCAATGAAAGAAAGAACAATGATTGGACGATGGTGTATATCTCCAACTAGGAGATCTAGTTCCTCAGAGTTATGTTGGGCACCTGACTTTCTTCGTCTCTTCCGTTGTTTATCAATCAATGAATAAAGTTCTGCATCAGCCATCTTCATGCCTCCACGTGATATGGCTTGAGACATTGATTTGGCTAGGGTGCCTGTCGGGTCATTTGCTGCCTTGGCAGCTGATTCCTCATCAGCAAAGTGAAACAAGTTTCCGGCTTGAGAAATATCGAGAGGTTTCTGTGTTGGTTCTTGGTTTATTGCAAGTGCAGATGTTGGATGTGTCGATTCACTGGTTTCTGTTAATAGCCTTGAAAAACCATCCGATATGGAGGATAAGTTGCCTTTCTCAAGTGCTGCCGCCAATGCCTGGCGGCGCTGAATCTGGGCCAACCTAGCATCACGTTTGCCAACTTGTTTGAGTTCCATTCGTAGTTCCCCAGTTGCGGCCAAGTAAATTGCTGAACCAATGAAAACAGCGATGGCTATGGAGGATTGAGCGATGTGCATATCCTCTGCATAGGCAGCCCAAATCTGGGCGGTTAACAGACATACAACTGCAATTGCAGGTGGTAACAATTTCTCCAACTTTCGAGCCTTGGGGAGATAAATTACGAGAAGCCCGCCAGTAGCAACCAACATCACAAATCCAGTATAAATTCTATCAAACGGTTCAGGATTCAACAAATGTCTGGTTGGATTGTGATCCAAACCAAATAATACAATTTGAAGTGTCAATAGACCCATCGTTAAACTCAACATTTGTGACCCAGGGCCTTCCACCCCTCTAGAAAGAAGAATGGCTACTGATGCCCCAGTAAGTAAGATCATCCAAAAAGCGTCAGCACCCACATTCCACTGTAGAATTGCAAAGGTCAGACCTAGGCAGAAAAGAATCACTCGGGGATTTCCTTGATGTTTTCCTTGGGCCTCGGCTGTAATGTGTACGAGAGCAAGGGTGGAAACGCCTAGCAATGTGAACCACCCCACATCATCACGGGCATCAATGAACATGAGCCACACTGCCAATCCAGAAATTAGACTGAGGTTCCATAAACGCATCATTCCTGAGTCTCGAAGTCGAGCACTCAATTCGGTAGCACCAATTAATTTGCCCGCTAAATTTACACCCGTATCTCCCAATTTCAGGTTAATTGGATATTGAATCAATGCTGCAAATGTAAGATATAATGCAACAAATTTAGGATCTAGTACAATCAAAACATCAACTGAAATTGACCTGGCTTCGGAGAATGATTCCAATGAAGATGTCCACAGTGCATGGGCAAACATCCACAGCCATGGCGCTAGGACTGTCGCCCCGGCAATGCTCGGTGAAATTCTTTTCAATGACAAAGCGCCAGTCGCCAAATGTACAATTGTGAGTACACTGAGAAGAAGTAATCCTTCATCACCACCTTCGGATGCTGATTCAGCAGGAATCAATATTGTAATGAGTAATATGAGAACTAAACTACCCAACCAAAGAACACGATCGGTAACATTCGATTGATGTTGGAGTAACATCGCAATAGTGACAATTGACGTTAGAATTGCAAAGGCTTCGTATCCTGAAATCAAGGTAGTTTCGATTATATTTACTTCAAGCAGAACGAGAGTAATGAGTAACACTGGAAGAGAGGACAATAATGGTTTGAGAACTGCCATCGGTTCGACACCGCGAACCACGAGATAGGAACCACCGTAAACTGCCAATAATGTGACTAATATTCCCAATGAATACCCAGTTTCATCCCGACCACTGGCTAGTAAAAGTAAGGCTCCAAACATACCTAATCCAACAGAAACACCCCACAAACCAGGTTTTCCAAGACCTGTGACTGAGATTCCCTTGCTAAACCAATTCTCAGATCTTGAGAAGCGAGCTGCCATTGCCCCGTTGATACATGTGACCGCTAGAGAAAGTAGGAAAAGTTGCATTGGTTCAGTAAGGGGAAGAATCTCCAACGCACCGATATTGAGGGGTTCTGATTGAATCGCGTGAAGGCCAATCCAAAGATGACTGGCTGCAATTCCAAGAGATGCTAAATTACCACTCTTCCTATGGAATGCTAAACCATGCAGCAAGATGGTTGCTAGTAGAATCATCAGAGCAACTCCAGTTTCTCCTGCTACTGAACCCGCAGTTGAGGCAAGGGCGAGAGAGACAAGTGTTGCCTGTGCCATTATTGCGTCATGTTTGTGGCGGTATCCAACCAAAATGTTCACACCAACTAGAGCGATGAGTGAACCGCCAAGTTGGGGGGTATCGATCCAACCCCAGTGATGTGCATCTATTGCAAGGCCGTAGAGTAGTTTCATTGAGATGATTACCCAAGTGACACCAAGAATGTGCATGCCCTTGTCTGGAATCCATCTCTCTCCAAGGATAAAGCCCAATGATGCCAAACCAACCAAACCAGCAGTTGCCAATATAGGGTCCAGTGCAGTTGCTACAATCCAACCAATCAAACTGTAAACCACAATCATCGTGACCATTAATGCCCAATGGAGACGTCTTTCTCCTTGTACTGCAACTTCAGTAATAGTATCCATTTCAGGTGATTTATACACGGTGCCATCTGGAAGAATGTCTCCTGGCTTAGGTCCCGAATCATCATCAAATACCTCGAAAATTTCACCTATTGCTGCATCATGAATATTCGCGTCCTCTTCCTCCACGGATTCGCCTGCAGTAGCATCTGTAGGAGAACCACCTGGGAGGGCTGGGCGTTTTGCATCGGTTAATGCGTCTGGCGAGATGAAGGCACCAAGATCAATTCCACCCCCTAATTGGAAGGCTCTAGAATCTATTATGCGGTCCTCTGAAGATGACTCAGTGTCTTTGTCACCACCCTCCGCCATGTGACCAAGCAAACGATTCGTCGCATAAGCGTCGCCCCCTCACGGAATGTGATTCATCGTGTTTGGTAAAGGCCCCATTGGGGCCGATTCTGTAGTACCTTCATCCGGAATGCACTTTAAGTGTCCAGTTAGGCGCGCTCGATATGGCCCTCTCGGTCATCGGTTCCGCTGGCACCAGGGGTGGTCACGGTCTCGACAATCACGGCCTATCTCCAGTTGGTCATGTTTATTGGAATCTTGAATGGCAAGCACTGTACGATGCTGCCCTCCGTAGAGGCGAGGGGGGGCTCACTGCACATGGTGTGCTTATGGCCGAAACAGGAGATCGTACTGGTCGTTCACCCAATGATAAATTTGTAGTTAGAACTGGAGATGCCAACAATCCCCTCACGGGTGATATCTGGTGGGGTGACGTTAACGTCCCAACAACACCAGAAGTTTTTCAGAAATTGAGTGCGAAGGTTAGAGATTATCTATCAAATCGAGAGGAGCTCTTTGTTCAAGATTTGCATTGTGGGGCCGATTCAGATGAACGATTGGCAATTCGAGTCGTAACAGAAAATGCATGGCATTCCGCCTTTGCTCGAAATATGTTCTTACGACCTTCCACCGAGGAAATTGAATCTCACATCCCTGAATTTACTGTGCTTCATGCTCCACATTTCCATGCGGACCCTAGTGTTGATGGAACCAATTCACATGTATTTGTGATGATTTCATTTGAAGAACGAACGGTGATTATCGGAGGAACAAGATATGCTGGTGAAATCAAGAAATCTATTTTCTCAATCATGAACCATCTTCTTCCAGGGCGAGGGCACTTGCCTATGCACTGTTCCTCAAACACGACTGGAGACAATACTGCAGTATTCTTTGGACTCTCTGGTACTGGAAAAACAACACTTTCTGCAGACCCGAACCGGGCGCTTGTAGGGGATGATGAGCACGGCTGGTCTGCAAAGGGAGTTTTCAATTTTGAAGGGGGTTGCTATGCGAAATTGATTGACCTTTCCGAAGAGGATGAGCCTGCTATCTTTGCAACCACCAGAATGCCAGGATCAATACTTGAAAATATAGTCACAGACAAAGAAGGGGTTCCTGACTTTACTGATGATTCATTGACTGCAAATACTCGTGGATCCTACCCAATTGAATTTATTGAAAATCGAACTGAAGACTCGATGGCGGGACACCCCCAAAATGTCGTTTTCCTTACATGTGATGCATTTGGTGTGTTGCCTCCAATCAGTCGACTGAATCCCGAACAAGCGGCTTACCACTTCATTTCTGGTTATACTGCAAAAGTTGCAGGTACCGAAGTCGGAATCAAAGAGCCGCAAGCAACATTCTCGGCATGTTTTGGGGCGCCCTTCATGCCAAGACATCCTAGTGTTTATGCTGATTTATTGGCAACAAAAATGGCGGAGCATGGAGCCCGTTGTTGGCTGTTAAACACTGGCTGGGTGAGTGGGGGTTATGGGAAGAGTAAACGCATCCGTATCAAGTGGACAAGAGCTTTGCTAAATGCTGCATTAGATGGGAGTCTGAACAATGCAGAATTCGTTGTAGATCCGCGCTTTGGATTTGAAATTCCGCAATTTTGTGAAGGGGTGCCTGAAGAAATTCTCAATCCACGTGACACATGGGGGGACGGGGGCGAGTACGATGAAACCGCTGACCATCTTGCGAACATGTTTGGTGAAAATTTCATTCAATTTGAAGAAGGAACCAGCCCGGATATTCTCAATGCTGCTCCGAAGCCGCTCTCTTGAGGCCTCAATGGCTGGAAAACCTTAGGCGAGGTCCCTATTGGGACCTCTGATGGACGTCACCGCGGCAGCACTCTTCCCCTCGCTCGCTGAAACTGGTGGAAAGGTGACTGGGCTAAGAATGCCAGAGAATGAACCTGCCTGGATATTACTCAATAAATCAAATCCTAACGGATTGGCAAATCAACTTGAATTTCTCCTACAGGGATTGGGTTCCAATCGTAGAGGATTACATTCTTCAGTAACCATTGACGAATCAAAGGGACCTGTTCACATCGTAGATGGTTCGTTGATTGGACCCAGTGTGCATATCGAAGGTCCGTCCTATATTGCTGGTGAAGTCAGACATGGAGCATACGTACGCAGTCACTCATGGATTTGCCGTGGTGCAGTTGTTGGTCATGCCACTGAAGTCAAACATAGCATCCTTCTCCCAGGTGCAAAAGCACCTCATTTCAATTATGTTGGTGATTCAATCCTTGGAGGAGGGGTCAACCTCGGAGCCGGATGTAAACTTTCGAATCTGAGAAATGATGGACGAGAAATACGTATACACAACCTCGGAATAGATACCCATCTGCGAAAATTTGGGGCTGTTCTTGGCGAAGGGGTCCAAATTGGATGCAACGCTGTTTGCAATCCGGGAACTGTTCTAGGTACTGAATGCAACGTATGGCCGAATGTGACTGTGAGTGGGGGGCACCCTACTGGCAGTATTTTGCGAGAGTGATTCTAATGATGCGGCCAAGACTGCATGGTACTGATGGTATCCGTGGACGTATTGAACAGTTCGAAGGGGATGATTTAGGAGCATTAACCGCATTGGTTGAACAACGAATTCTAAGCAATCGGGCGATGCGACTCATTGGAGAGGCGACGGGGCTTTTTCTTGTCGAAGATATTGGTGAATCGCCTTTAGTAATGCTCGGATGGGATCGACGAACTGGCAATGCATCTCTGGTTGATGCATTGGAATCTGGGTTGGGGGCGGCAGGGTGTCGTACACTCAAGGTAGGAGAACTGCCTACACCTGGACTTCACCATTCTGTTCTTGCTAGTGCTGCAGATGCAGGTATGATGGTTACTGCAAGCCACAATCCCGCGACAGATTCTGGAGTGAAATTATTTGATTCTGCAGGTTACAAATCAATGCCTGATACAGAAGACCGGATTTCTGCTCTCGCATGGTCCTTGGCAGATGGAGAACTCGCAGCACCTCAAGAAGCGGGGGTTTCATTGGATGAAATCGATGGGTTGAGCCTTTATCGTGGTGCTTTGAAGAAGCGATTGGAAGTTTTTGAATCACTATTTAATGTAGATTTTGAGACTGTGGATTGGAATAGTGTAATTGCTCCACAGGGTTTGCTCGTAGATTGTTCAGGTGGTGCAGCAACAACATGGTTTGCAGATGGATTAAGTCGTCGCGGATTAGATGCGATTGAAGTGAGTAGTCGTTTGGATCCAATAAACCACAATTGTGGAGCAGGTGATTTTTCACCTACGGCCCAATGGTCAGTGAGAGAACTCTTGATGGATGTGCCTTCACATCGATTACTGTGGAGTATAACACAACGATTGGAAGAAAATGATGGGATGTGCCCTTGGGAAACTGGACAAATTATTGGAGCAGCCTTAGATGGTGATGGAGATAGGTGTCTCCTAATCGAAGCAACTTCCGATGGCTTGCAAATTGTAGATGGTGACCGGATGTGTGATGACATTCTTCGTGCTGCAATTTTCGTTCAATCCGGTCAATGGAAAATGGCCGCCAGCATCGAAAGTGACCTTGGATTAACAGCCGATTTACCACGCCTAGGTATGCACACTGCAACAACGACTGCAGTGGGTGATCGTTGGTTGTCTGCTGCATTACGACCAAATAATGGAACTAGGTGGTTAGAATCTTCACTTTTCCCGAGGGTAATAGGGACGGAAGATTCTGGGCATTTGGTAATGCCAACACCTGTCCCTAATTCGAACAATTCTTGGGCTCTTGTAGGAGATGGAGCTGCGACCACTATCGCTTATCTTCTTGCTAGAACTATACTTCAAACAGATGGTGTAGCTCCCGCATTTGAAGGCGGCTGGAAGAAAAGATCCTCAATTCAACCTAGTGTCAGAGAACGATGGAATGGACAGAATGATATTTCTGAACTGGTTCAATCAACAGCTGAAGAATGGTGTGGATGTAGCCTGGTTAGAACAGAAGTAGATGGAGAGCCTGCACTATTGCTTCTTGAAGGGGAATTGAATGATTTGCCCATATCAATAGCAGTGAGAAATTCCGGAACCCAGGCTAAAACCTCCATTTCAATTCGATTTGCCCGAGGTGTTGATTCAAATGGTGATGAATTGATGGAATTAATCCTAAATCTTCTAACACCCCATTTATCTCCATGAATACATGAATGTTAGAGAACAAATAGTGAAAATCGCTAATACGAATAGGCAATCAAAGGATGTTGATACAGATGCTGAGTGGAGAGGTATTGGCCAAACTTGATGCCATGGATGACTACGATCGAATGCTGGCATACGAACGAATTGGGAGAGAATACGGAATGAGTGCGGCTGATGTTGAAACCCAATTCAATGCTTGGAAAAGTGGGGGGGCGATTCCGTCGTCATTTTCTGCCCCAACGGCACCCATTGTGCCTTCTGGACAGGCCGCGAATTATATCGCTGATGCATCTCGTTACAGGCCGACATATGACCCTAGCAAGGAAGGGAGGAGTCGCCAATCTCAAATTGAGCAAGCAGTAATGTGTCCCCTTTGCCACTCGGCTTTGGGGATTCCTTCAACTCGCCCAATCAAGATAACATGCCCAAGTTGTATGTCTGAATCAACTTTTACCAATTAATCGTGGCAAATTATCCAACAATTGAAAACACAGTCGCACCCCCCTAAGGGGTGCGGGGGGTACTCTGAATGGTCCGAACATTGGTTCTTACTGTGGATCGTGACAACGATTTAGGGGTGAAAGCTGGAATTCGTGGCAGCGTTGTTGGGCGTCGTCAGGTGCTCACTGCAGCCCTTCGTTTAGGCATCGCTGACCCCGAAGAGAGTGATACAAATGCGATTCTTGGGGCTCTACATCAACATGATTTGCTCGCAGAGACTTCTGAGCCCAATGATGAAGTTGAAATCGCAATCCTCACTGGTGACGAACGTGTCGGTATCAAATCCGACCGAATTATCGCCCAGCAGCTGGATGATGTAATTTCAGAATTTCAACCAGATCGGGGCGTATTGGTAACTGATGGTATGGAAGATGAATCCGTACTACCCATCCTATCGAGTCGTCTTTCCATTGATCATGTTGAGAAAATCATTGTTCGACAATCAAAAGGCATTGAGGGGACATACTACTACATCGCCAAGGCAATTGAAGATCCTCGATGGAGAGCTCGTCTTCTAGTTCCAATTGCTATCTTCATGATTATTCTAGGACTTGGAATGATTCTTCCAAACGGTAGTGTACTCATTGGTTCAATGCCATTTATCCTTGGTGTCTATCTCTTGTTCAAGGGCCTTGGAGCAGAGGATCGATTGGAACGTTTGATGCGGGATATGCGAGAATCTGCAGACGCTGCAATTCTATCCTCATTGCTTTGGGCTGTCACAGGTGTAGCTATTTTACTGGCTGTCGTTGAGGGATATGATACGTTTAGTGAATTCCAAGAAGAAGGCGGTGGCGGCAATATTCTAATGGCTCTAACTGTATTACAAATGTCTCTAACATGGATTGTTCTGGGCGCCCTTTCCTTTGCATTGTCAATGATGGTACTAAGGTGGAAGAAAGGTAACTTCAGTAGCCGCTCAATTCTAATTATTGCATTCGGCATTGTATTGTGGACAATGTCAACCGCTGCTCTTGAGGTTGCCATTCGTATTGCTGATGGAGTGGGATATGAATATGACGTGACCACAATCATGAATGATTGGGGCCAAACTCTCCTTGCACTATTCGCCTTCTGGGCGATTCGAACTGGAGTTCGGTCTTGGGAATCAAAGCAGGACACTGGGCGCTACTGGGGCGTCTGAACTATTCTTCAGAGGGTGTTACAACCGTTTGCTCATCACGATGTTTGGCTCGTTGTCTGGCCCGTAAATATTTCAGAGGATGATCCATCCATTCCCTGCTGCATAGATTTGACTTAGCCTCCCCACGAGAAATCGGGCAACAAGCGTTAATCTGCAACTTAGGGCAACCTGCAGGAGTGTATTCATGCTCATAGACGTGGTTCAGTTGATAGCGGGTTGTATCTGCCGAATAATCAGGGGCATTGGCAAAAAAAGCCTGGGCTTCATCTACTGTGAGACCGATTACCCTAGACATACTGGCAAGAAACACACGTCCCACGTGATTGATGTTAACCGATTGTGCAAGTTGCGTCGTAATTTCACGCATGCAAGGTGGCCAATCTTCTTCATCAGCGGATGAAAACGAGACTTCAGAACTCGCTTGGTGTTGTAGTAGGCCAACAATTCTTCCCACTTCCTCTGCCATTCTTCCGGTGAATGCTTCATCCATCAATTCCATCCTACTACGACACTCTTCGATGAGTTGTGTTCGAATTCTCTCTTTGAGAAGACGTGATAGACGTTGTTGACTATTCTCACCAGAGGCAGGTGAAAGTGTCACCCACCCATTGTGGATCGGACGGTTTGGCAAACTCCAATATGAGCCACTGATTTTTGGGCAAATCTCAATAAAGTCAATCATTGACACTTCCCAGTTGCCATCTTCACCCATCCGAACACCAGCCAAATAGGTCTCTGCAAGGCGTTGAAATGAGGACGGTTGCTCAATTGTCCCCCACAGATGATCTGCTCGACTAGCCTCGCCTTCTGCCCAACGCCCCAACAAGCGTTCATCAAAGGATGCACAAACTGTTACCATTGCATAAAGAAATGATAAGCATTCTACCATTTGACCATAGGGCGTGTGAATATCAACAGATGTTGTTGCATCAATATCCTTGCTAACAACTGATTCGACAAGCCGTACTCGCGCGCGAACGCGTACTGATTCAAGCCAATCCGTGTCAATTAATGCTTCAAGATTCACACCATTGGCCTCCATGTGCGCCTTGATAGCTGAGTTTGCCTGGGGAAGGAATGGATAACGAGCAGTTACCACTGAATCCTCGATGGCAGGCAGCTTCAATGGCATCGGCATGGAGTGTCTACCCGGTGAACGAGGGTTATTCAAGGCTCTCTATACCTCCGGATGAATGTGGACAGTGCTTCATCTCCCCGCCTGATTGCAATTCAGGATGAAATTCGCACCGATTTTGGCTGGGGTCTAGATGCTGATTTGAATTCGGCCAGGGAACTACGAGAAGCCTGTGAAGATAAATCTTGGACCCATGAATTGTGGTCTAGTAAGGGTCGAAAAGATGTGCTTTGGAGGCTCCAAGAAAAATTGATTTCTCAACCAATCACTGTTCTTGGAGCCGCCGCCGAGGTTGATGATGTGGAGGCAGCAATAAGAGATGGACATGGAATCATTGCTGCTGATGGGGCCGTCGGAGTCCTAACTGAAATTTCTAATTCTGTTCTAGCCTGGGATTCATTGCTCTGTGTAGTTAGTGATGGCGATGGGGGTGCAAGTCATTTGGCAATGGCTGCTGAACGTGGGATACCATTTGTTTTGCACGCCCACGGTGATAACATTGACAATTGGACTGAGTTACTCGAGGTCCTGCATTCTTATGGAACACCCTTAATTCTGACCCACCAAACACCCGAAAATATTCTTGGAATGCATAATCCAGGGGGATTTACAGATGGTGATCGAGCTGTTTGTTTTGCTCTAACAATGAATGTTATGACTAGTCAACTTACCCTCAGGGGGTTTCGAACCGATATTATTGGTCGGTGGACAGGCGTTACAATTCCTGAACGAAAATTGCGAAAGTTAGAGTGGATGAGGCGTATCCTTGAGATTGCTGGGGTGAGGATGTGAACTTGGTCCATGAGGCGATGGCACGTGAATCGAGCCCGGATGGTAAGAAGCCAAAAAAAGAAAAAAAGAAAAATGCACGAACAAGATTCATTGCTACACTAGTAACATGGGTACTATTGAATCTTATTTGGTTGCAAGCCTCAAATGCTATTGCTGTGAATGAAGTCAACGAACATGGCCAACGAATTGACGGAAACTACGTGCTTAATGTTCCGAATATGATGAATATGGGTCGGGATGTTCCAGTTGATATTTCGTGTGATTTTGAGAAAAAAAATTCTACAGTACCAGTTGTTTTGGTTCGAATTGAACATGAGCTTCCTTCTGGTGAACTTTCTCTCATTTGGGAAGGTAATTCTACCGACGATTGTCCTGATTATGCACTGTCCTTAACTCCTGGAAAACACAATTTCTACACTACTGTGGTTCTTGAGGGTGGGGCTGATACCAATCCATCAACAAACCTTAGTGCTGAAATGGAACTAGGTATGCACATTTGGGAACCACTCCGCTTTGAAGGGTTCATTGTAGCAAATGCATTGGGATTGTTTTTGGGGATTGCAGATAGGGCAATTCGTAGAATTATCCGACGTCGTCGTGATTCTCAGATACGGAATATGCCTTTGCATTCTCGCAGACATCAGGAAGATTGGGATCAAATTGCCCAATCTATGTCGGGTGGTGATGCTGTTGATGTGGATGATTTAGTAGCATTCCAAGGAAAAGAAATTGATGAAAGAAGGGAGATGCAACGTCGAAGAATGAGAGAACAATTTTCTGCCCAAACATCTGAAGTTGATGGGGATACTGATGACTTTGTGGATGATAGTACTGTCGAACAAGATGATGAATTGGGACCCGGTACAACCGAGGGATTGACGGGTGAGGTCAAACCAGATCGAAATATTCGAACCGTTGGAGACTTATGGCGAAAACTAAGTGGAAATGAGGGCGATAAAAAACGAAATCGCTAATCACCCACTGACAAAGTCATCTAATGTAAATACGGTAACTCGATCATTATTGAACAGTGAATCGGTGCTGGAAACCAAACCTTCAACTCGCTGTCGAGTATACATATCAACTTCGTAATGCTCGATGACATGCTGCATAACTCTGATGTATTTTCGAACTGCCCCTTCACTAACGGTTAGCGCAAGGTTACCTCCACAAAGTCTTCCTTCACGAACGAATTCTATCCCACGGCGCATTCCTTCACCACCACGTGAATCTGGTGTTTTGATGCATTTTCCAGACAGGGGGAAGCGACGATATGATTCCCCGCATCGTACACATCTAAATTTCTGTCTAGTGAAGGCAAGTAAATTGCCTCTAAGATCTGGAAGGAAATGGGATTCTACAACTTGGCTAGCCACATTACGTACATCCACACCCCGCAATTGTTGCCCCAAGAGAAGTTGAGCATTCATCTTGTCAATCATTGTTTCAAGAGTCTTGTAAGACGAATTCTCAGGACCCGAATCAATAGAATGAGCATCGTGGGTGAATCCATACCCGCGCAAGGCCCCAATTGTGCCTTTTCGTCTGTCAACGATATCCATCTGATTGGCAATTTCTGTAGGATTGGGTTGATCTTGTGTGGCTTCGTAAAACCCCCGATGATACCACCAAGATGTGTCAACATTCAGAGCTTCCTTGTCAAGTTCTTCAGGATTTAATCGAGTGGAAAGGGTGAGGGGGGCATCCATTCGACCACCACGATTACTCGGAAGTAATACACGACTGAAATTGAGGAGACAATCCAATAATAGAATTAAGGCATCTTCATCGCCATCACAATTTCTTCTTTTGGCTGCATGATACAATGTATGACCATAGCCAGCACTCGCGTTGGACCAGCCAATAATTCGTGTCAACACACCTCCCGATGTATGTGGGGCAAGTCCTACACAGAGATGGCCGACAAGGTCTTCTGCGGTAGTAGCATTGTAAAATGGTTCCATGCCATAGAATCGCTCAAGTAATTCATCAATAAAGGCTGAAGCACGAAGGAGATAATTCTCAGCCTTTCGGCTAGGAATAAAATCCTGAGGGTACAATTCCAAAATTTGGTCTTCCGTTGTGAGGGGGTGTGCATCAATGTCATGTGTGTACCCTAATTCAACTAATCGAGGTACACTGGTTCCAATATCCTTAGCCTTGAAATGTGTAACTGGAACATCAATCATGTCGAATCGAACGGTACCTGCTTTGAATGAAGGGAGTTGATGTTTGGCTCTCAAAATGCCTTTCTCCAATGGTTCTGGATATCGTTCCATAGAGGTTAATCCCTTGACTCCTTTGAACTTCTTAGGTATACGATCCAATCCCATTTTGATTCGTTTTGTTTCAAGTAAGGCTGGAATGTTCACTGATTGTATGATTCCTTTTCTGCGACCATTAGATGGCTTTCCATCATCAATGGGTTTGGTTTGCCCCCCACATTCCGTTGGGTCTTCTCGAATACTTCGATGATGGCAAATGGTGTAAGGTGATCTTTGTCCACATTTTGTACACTCTCTAGTTCCCATTGTAACGCGGATTTCACCTTTGTTTGCTGCCTGAGTAATCAATCGCTGAGGGCCGCCCTCATTTCCGATTGGGAAAATACTGTGCGGTTTTCCCTTCATTTCTCTGGGTGCCGCTTTTTCAGGACGGCCCATTCGACAGCCTACCCTACATGGGGCTGCAGCAATCCAACGAAGGTCGCTGCATTTTCGTACCAACCACAAAGCACCATCTACTGCATGTTCATCTAGTAAAGCCTCAGCACTTTCAAGTTCAATCGGATCGGCTGGTCCCTCATCAATGATTGACTCTGCTGCCTTACGTCCTTCCGTATCAGTTTCTGCAATTGAAGCGCCACGCTGTCGTGCTGCTGTTTCCACTCCAATTCTAAGCACTGACCTGCGCTGTTCTAATTCCTCACACCTATCTGTTTCAACTTTGGAAACATTTTGTGCAGCAACTAGATTTTCCAAACGAAATTCAATGTGTGCTTTAGCATCGACTCGTATTTCTGGTTGGGAATTCTCTAGATTTTCAATCTGTAACCCCAATCCCTCCAAGAGTGGTTGCCAACCATGCATGATTAGAATGTCAGAACCATCATGCATATGCGGAATGCCGAGAATCAACAAAGCGGATTTGATAATTCCATGTTCTTGATGGTGAGTGCCCCTGGGCCATGAACCTAGAACTGATGCATCTATCGATTCTATTTGACCTGGCATTTGACTGGGAATAATGTTTTGTGTGTGGGTTTGAATTGATTGATTTTGACCTCTCATCGGTAATTCTGCAGGCGTGTGATCAATTGGCATCCAATTTTCAATGCAACCAGGTAACCGCATCCAATTTCTATCCGGGTGGGGATGTGTGGAAATTCCATCTTCAGGGTGAGAAGCGGATTCGATGTGGCTATTGAGTAATGCATCGATTAGGTGTGGAATGAACTCCAGAGGCAAGTCATTCCACCAAAGATTCCAAGGTGGAGGAATCGCCGTTAGGAAATTACGAGAAACTTCTACAATTGTATCCCAATCAAGTGTCATTTTCCTTAATTGACGGTGCCAATTACGCTGTCTACGATGATTTTCAAGTTCTTCAGATGAGCCAAGATTTGCGCCGGTAGAAGGAAGTCCCTGTGGTAATCGACGGCGGGGGACACCCAGAATCTGGGCGAATCTCTCAACGCTTTCTTCTGTATCAAGTACCTCTAGTAAATCACTTGCAAACCAATCTGAAACGTAGCCTGATGGTACCAATGGTTTGTTATTCTCAGCAAATTCACCATACCCAATCATCAATTCGCCATTGTCCCAAATTGAAAGTACGTCATCTTCGATTCTATGCCACATTTCTGATGATTGTATTCGTCCATAACGGCCACTCTTGAGCAATACGGTCGGGCCATCCAAATCATCACAAGGGACTACTGCACATGCCTTACCTGGTCGTTCAATTTTCATCTGAGTTCCAACTGCTAGAAAATCTCCCATCGCATGCATGGATGCTGGATGAACACCTGCGGCTGCCAAACCAGAGGTGCGGGGGCGGCCATATCGTAGACGGAACCCTCCAGGTGTATTGGGTTCACCAAAAACTGGTCGGCCAGCGATAATATCTCCCATGAAGCGGTTGTCTGTCTTAATCTGTCGTCGCTTTGATGTGGTTGACGTCTGATCAGACTTTTTCCTTGATGCAAATTTAGAGATGAATTCCCAACCAGGAATTTCCAATCGTTCGGTGTGTTTCTGAATTTTAGCGGCCTTCAAACACAACCCTTCACCGATGACTAACATCACCCCACCTCTAATTCGTCCTCCGTCAATATTCCGAACTTCGCGATATCCTGCACATTCAATATCCTCTGTTTCTTCACCATTAATCATAATCGGGCATGCTTTGACAATCATCTCAATTTCTTCAGGGGGAGGTTTGTATTGCAACCCACCTCGATAAAGGCCAAATTCTTCTTTAACACGTTCAATCTCGGGAGTTGTTGGCTCATATTTTTCAATTTGGAGGGCCCTACGAATCATATCTGCAATCAATACTGCAAGTGCTTGTGCTGTACCTCCTGCTGCACGAATAGGACCGCAGAAATCAATCGAAACAAAACGAGTGCCATCCAAATTATTCAGGATGCGGACTTGTCCTATGCCTTCCAACGGGGCAACGAGAACCGCCTCTGTCAATACAGCAAGACCTACTCGAAGACCTACGTCCACACTTCGTTGCACATCTGCTGTTCTATCGTGCATCTGTAAGGCAACATGGACAGCCATTTCAATCGAGGCTGATTCCCGATCCTTCTCAGACAATATTCTACGGATGTCCTCAGCAATTGGAATCCCATCTAGATATTCTTCGAGTAGTTTTTCCGCACGATCTGCAAGGTCAACCGCTCTAGGAATTTCGACCTCATCCTTCAAGTCAAAGCCTTTCGAACGAGCTTCTCCAGCGAGTTGATAAATTTCGTCACATTGTTGGTCAAGTGTCGTTTGATAAGTGGCTATTTCTTTCTCTAGACGTTGGGTGTCCAATGGGGCGACTGGTCGACTAATCCCTCCCTCTGTCATACCATCACTCCGTGCGAACACCAGTGGAGGATTGTCGAACGCCCTAAAGCATTGGGTGTAAAACAAAGCACTTCCTATGGAAGTGTATTTACACACAGCGAAGGTTCATGGAAGGTCAGCAATGACGCATGTCGGGGAGAAGTATGACTGGGAGTACAGAAGCGGGGGATGCTAGAGCTAGACTCGTCGAGAAAGTTCGTGAACTTGCTTATCTTTGTGCCGACACCGAAGAGTTCACTCTCGCATCTGGGCGCACCAGTCGTCATTTCTTTGACACAAAACCGGTGATGTGTGATCCTGAGGCCGCCCATCTCCTTGGAGTTTTAATCCACCATACCATCGACGGAATTGAAGGAGGTGTAGATGTAGTAGGGGGGCTTGAACTCGGTGCTGTTCCTCTAACTGGAATTGCGATTGCCAAGGCAGGAGTGGGTAGTACATTAAGGGGGTTCATCATGCGAAAAGAACCCAAAGGAAGAGGAGGACGAAAAACAGGAAATCCCCCGGGTATTGAAGGTAGCACCATTCAATCTGGAGACCGAATCGTCATCTTGGAAGATGTCACTACCACCGGGGGTTCTGCTCTGAAAGCAGCTGGAAGATTGCGGGCGATTGGATGTAATGTGGTAGCGTGTATCAGTATTGTTGACCGCGAAGAAGGTGGGAAAGAAGCATTTGAAGGCGCAGGAATTCCACTATTGCCTCTTTCAACACTTTCTGATTACGCATAAAGTTGACAAAACAAGGCGCAAGGCCTCGGCGAACCTTGAAGGTGGAATGCGCACGGCCGTAGGCCGTGGCAGACGACGTGTTTGAGGCCGAACTCTTTGAGGGGGGTCCTGTTGATGAACGACGTGAGAAGCGTCAACTGAATGGAGCGATGGGGGCAACTGCCGCCATTGTCGTACTCTTCCTCATTCTCGCTGCAACTGTTGGGATCCCTCACAATATGGTTGATTCAGATGACAATAACAGTCATTGGTTGCCCCCTGTAGAACAACGAAGTGGAAAACTGTACGATGACAGTGATGTCTTTAGTCGGGTCTCGTGGAATGGGAGTCACAACATCTCTGAAGTGCAGTCCATCTTTGTCGATGTTCCCGCAATTACTCTAGCCGATGGTGGAGCCGGAGCAACTGGTGATGCTGTTGTTCATCTCGGTCTGTGGTTGCCTGAAATTGAAGGATGTGATTATTCTGCAGGAAACATCACTGAAGAATGCAAAGTACCAATCATTGCAGAAATTGGTCCATACTACGATGACGGGGATGTCGACGCATTGACTCCAGCTGACCGTTTGGGCCGGTTCCTCATTGAGAACTTCGTACCGCACGGATTTGGTGTAGCTCAAGTCTCAGTTTTTGGTACTGGGGAATCCAACCATTGCATGGACCTCATGGGTCATGATGAGATGGAAGGAATCAAGGCCGCTGTCGATTGGCTCGGACAACAGCCGTGGTCCAATGGAAAAGTTGGAGCAATTGGGAAATCCTATGACGGATCGACTCCCTGGAATGCTGCAGCCTCAGGTTCAGAGTATTTGGCGACAATTGTACCGATGTCCGGATTGATTGGTGTTCACGAATTAATGTGGCGCAATGGAAGCATGGAAGCACGTGGTGCCATCATGCACAACGGTGTGTATGGTTCATTCGGATTGGATGGTGATTTGGAAGATGCCCAAAATGGATGTGAAGGGTATATGGAAGGATACTATGCCGGTACTGCATCATACATGACAGGTGATAATCTGGAATGGATGAACAGCGATTATTGGGAAGAGCGTTATTTTCTTGACAGGGCCATGGAATTGTACAATGGTTCCATCTACATTATTCACGGAATGCAAGACTGGAACGTCGACCCACACATGGCATTTCCAACACATCAAATTGCAATAGACAATGGATTTGACGTCAAGGGCCTGTACGGGCAATGGACCCACGATTATCCCGACCGAGAAAGTGGGCATGAGGGGGGGATTGGTTACCCCTGGTCACTTCGATGGGATTGGGCTGATGACCTGCTTGAATGGTTTGATTTCTATCTACGTGATATTGGCCCTCAACCCAGATTAATTGCCGAAATCCAAGATGATATGGGGGGATGGAGGGTCGAGGAAACCTATCCGCCCCTAGATACTGAATGGAATGTTACTACACTCGATCAATGTGATTTGATACAAGGTAACGCAGCTGTGACAACCACCAGCCAAGCCATACTTGATTGTGGGACAATGGAGGAGGATTTTCGCATCGTTGGAATGCCAACACTGCACATGGGGGCGAGAATCTCGGTCACATGTGTCCCATTGTTAACTTGTAGTGGACACCTATTTGTCGAAATGCAACGGGGAAGTGATGGTGCACACCTTGGTCATGCTGTAATGGATCTCAGATTTTCAGACGGGGGTAAAGAGGGGCGGTGGTTAGCACCAGGAGAAACCGTTCTCGCTCAAATGGAATTCTTCGCAATGGATGTCGTTATCCCTGCAGGCGACAGTATTGTTCTCGTAATTACACAAACAGGTGAAGATTACGTGCCAAGTACTGCGAGTACGCTGCCTGTGACTGTTTTCCTAGATGATCGAAGTACACTTTCACTATCAACGGTGGAGCGGACTTGTGATGACATGTTCCTGCCCCCCATGCAGGACCCCCATCTTTGCACTGATTGAGGTGATATGATGACCATGACAGTAAGACCGAAAATGCATATGCTTCACACATGCCCATTTTGCTGGAAAGTTCGTAGTATCGCAGAACATCTCAATATTGATTACGAAAAAGTCCAAGTTAACGCCATGAAGACAAAAAAAGAACTCAAATTCGCAGGCGACTGGAGTAAAGTTCCTGTGTGGACTGAAACAGACGGGGAGATAATTGTTGATTCCACTCCCATCATGAAACATATCGATGCAACCTACAATGATGGGGCACTATGGTCCACAAATGATGAGGCGCGTCGTGATGAGTGGATGGAGTGGGTCGATACAAAAATGTCTAAAGCTACCATTCCAATCTTGTACGGAAGTCTTTCATCCGCGTTGAAGACGACTATCAGGGTCTCAAAATTGGAAACATTTGGTTTCATCTCCAAGCGGCTCTATGCTTGGGCAGGATTCCCAATCATGTGGGGAATTATTGCGAGAAGTCGTGTAAAGAAGGATGGGAGAAAACCCAAGCAGTTGTGGCATGATTTACTGACCGAATTCACAAATGAGTTTGGAGGTTCTCCATTCTTCGGAGGGGAAAGGCCGAATTTGGTAGACATTGCCGCATTTGGATATATGCGATCGATTTCGCCATTCCCTCAGTTTGAACAATTAACAGACCATGAAAATGGAATGGCATGGTATCGTCAGATAGAAGCAACGCTTCACGAATAAATCAGTTATTTGTGGCTGAGAACATCGACAAATACGAGCGAGTGTGCAAGTGATAAACCGTGAGTAATTTGGGATGGAGGTTGGCCGATGTTCTCTGCCATTGCTGAATTGTTCTTTTAGGACTATAGTATAGAACCCCAATATGTATGGGGAATTAGTCAAACATTTTCGTTGCATTGTTGGATTTTTCAATACTAATGAGGTTTTATTCTTGTTTTATCAGAGTTAAACTGAGTAAGAAGGCGATTAAGCCGAATCCACATGAAACATAAAAATGACCCATTGAAAAGAATCCGGTGATGGTTGCAGTTCGAATCAATCCAGTATTCTTGTTTTTGACACCGATTGCAGAGAGAATGATTGTGATTATACCGAGCCCAATAAAGCCAGTACCGAACATATCGTACATCGCCGCTGCCGTTTGGTCATAGAGTTGAGTGCTATTCTCTCGTTGTGATTCACTCAAATCAATCCAATGGCCCCCCCATTCTTCAGGTATTTTTTCAAATTCAGTTTCACTGGGCCATTCTATGACCAAATGGGTGAATCCAATGGGTTCAAACCCCGCGGGAGCGTTCAACAATACTAGATTCGTGAACAGGTCTCCACCCGGGGATGCAATATCCAATGTCATCTGTCCAGGGTCGAGTCCCTCTAACCTGAAGCTTCCATCGTCTGTTGTTGTGTTTTGGACATTGGTGCGATTTACTAGATGGCCCGTTATCGAATAATTGGACAATGGGGAACCTTCGTCATCAAATAGGACTCCTGTGAGAATCGCAGATTGAGGGGGCGCATTTACAGATTGAGTGAAAATCAATTGACGATGG
>Ga0066850_10000123_pt1 | contig 40821 bp, 43 predicted proteins | sample ETNtaG_4_FD_67282 | JGI IMG/M metagenome (GOLD analysis project Ga0066850, IMG submission 67282) | Marine microbial and viral communities from oxygen minimum zone, Eastern Pacific Ocean - ETNP201406SV67 | ecosystem: Environmental > Aquatic > Marine > Oceanic | place: Pacific Ocean: Eastern... | reverse complement strand
CTCTGATAGGGAACCAGAATTTCAGACAGCTTCGAATCGCCAACCATTTCCTTCAGCGATAAGCGTCCCCGCAGTCCTTCCAGCAAAGTGAGTGCCGATCACAAGCCGCCCATCACTCCAACGCCTATAGGCCTCATACCGTGTAGCTGTCGATATGTCTTGACGCCAGTCTGCTGATGATGCCAAATCCGGTTTGGCGAATTGGACGGGATGGTGAGTCATATCTCCCGTAATTAGAGCTGATTCGTTTTCAGAATTGATAGTTACGCTCACATGACCCGGAGTGTGACCTGCCGTCAGCTCTAGCCCAATTTCGGCAGTGATTTCGTAGTCAGTATCAATAATCGTTGCCATCTCAGCATCAAGTATCGGCTGCACTGAGTCTTCAAATACAGGTCCATAGTGCTGGGGTTCGCTAGACCAATGCTCGAGTTCGGTTTTTAAGAAGAGATAATCAGCGCTAGGAAAAGTTGGCACCCAACTGTCATCCACCAGCATCGTATTCCAGCCGACATGATCGACATGGAGATGGGTACTGATAACAACATCGATATCTTCAGGCTTGTATCCGCACCTTCCAAGCTCACCAATGAAGTCTGTTTGGAGGTTGTCGAACGGAATTGCACCTGGCCGCTGCTTGTTATTTCCGCAACATGTATCAACGATGATGGTCAAACCTTCCGATTCAACGACTAGCGCGTGAATAGAAAGTTTCATTCTCCCTTCTTCAGTGACGAAGTCGGGTCTCAGCCACTCATAGTCATCTATAACTTCATCAGCGCCGGGAAGTAAGGCAGAAAAAGGCCAATGCTTTTCCATCTCTAACACCTTGGTAATTTTGACGTTCCCAATGTTCCATGTAGCCATAGCTTCCCCACTCTTGACTTGAGACCGCCTACAGTCTGAAGATTCCATGAGTCAGACTAGGGGTCTGCGAATAGGCCGTGCGGTCGTGAAGCGAGAGGAATGCTTGGTGAGCGACGAAGAAAACCGTTTCGAAGAGGCAGCTATAGAGGCTGAGTTTGAAACGGGTTACCGGGAAGAAACTCGCGAGGAAGCTCGACGGGGTGCGGTCACTCGACTATTCCGGATGACATCTGGTGTATTTGTGACGATTCTGGGCGTGATCTTGATGCCGCTGCCTGGTCCTGGGCTTCTGGTCGTTGCCGTCGGACTAGGGATCCTGAGCAGAGACGTCGCCTGGGCTGACCGTCTGCTTCAAATAGTGCGACGTCGACTACCAAGCGACAGCAACGGACGTCTCCCTAGATCGAGCATCTTGACGATGGTCGTTTTGGCGTTAGCTGGAATTGCGCTTTCTGCTTGGATGACGTTTCTCCGCTAATTACTCAAAGCTCCTGAACGAAATTTGTTTCGATTCAGTTAATCGAAACTGGAGTTGACACCTCTGAGAAGAAGTCATTTCCTTTGTCGTCGACGACGACGAACGCTGGAAAATTTTCGACCTCAATCTTCCAAATGGCTTCCATTCCCAGTTCGGGATATTCAAGAACTTCAACCTTGCGTATCGAATCTTTGGCAAGTCGAGCCGCTGGCCCTCCAATTGACCCAAGATAAAATCCGCCGTGGGTCTTACACGCGTCAGTAACTTGCTGAGATCTGTTCCCTTTCGCAAGCATCACCATGCTGCCGCCGGCAGCTTGGAAGGGTTCGACATAGCTATCCATACGCCCAGCAGTGGTGGGGCCGAAGGATCCGGAGGCATATCCCTCAGGTGTCTTTGCGGGGCCGGCGTAATAGACCGGAAATTCCCTCATGTATTCAGGCATTTCCTCACCAGCGTCAAGTCGCTCTTGAATTTTTGCGTGCGCGATGTCTCGAGCTACGACCAAGGTTCCGGTAAGAGAAAGTCGTGTTTTGACCGGATATTTCGAGAGTTCTTGGCGAATTTCACTCATGGGGCGATTCAAATCCACAGAGACCACTTCATCGGATAACTCCGAATCTGCAGTGTCGGGAAGATACTTAGCTGGATCTTCTTCCAGTTGTTCGAGAAAAATTCCGTCCGAAGAAATTTTGGCAAATGCCTGCCGGTCAGCAGAACAGGAAACTGCGATAGCCACCGGACAACTCGCTCCGTGCCTCGGTAATCTCACGACACGAACGTCGTGACAAAAGTACTTACCGCCAAATTGTGCGCCAATACCAAACTGTTGCGTTAGCTCAAGGATTCGTTGTTCCCACTCAAGGTCACGGAAGCCGTGCCCAGCGTCGCTTCCAACGACTGGGAGCATCTCAAGATATTTAGCTGAGGCATACTTAGCGGTCTTCAACGCATGCTCAGCGGAAGTTCCTCCTATGACAACAGCCAGGTGATACGGAGGACAGGCCGCAGTGCCTAGAGCTCGTAGCTTCTCATCAAGAAACTTACTTAAGCTCGTTGGGTTAAGAAGAGCTTTAGTTTCTTGAAACAGAAAACTCTTGTTCGCCGAACCACCGCCTTTTGCCATGAACACCAGCTTGTAGATATCCCCTGGCCCCGAATAAATATCAATCTGTGCCGGCAAATTATTGCCGGTGTTCTTCTCTTCAAACATTGTCAAGGGAGCAAGTTGGGAGTAGCGCAAATTAGAAGTCTGATAGGTGTCGTAAACCCCTTGGCTGATCGCTTCACCATCATCAGCACCTGTTACAACTCGTTCACCCTTAGTACCCCAGATGATTGCAGTCCCAGTGTCTTGGCAACTCGGCAACACACCACCAGCTGCAATATTGGCGTTTTTGAGTAATTCAATTGCCACAAATCTGTCGTTATCCGATGCTTCGTTATCATCAAGAATTGCCGACAACTGGGAAAGGTGTTCCGCCCGGAACAAATGAGCTATGTCGCGCATCGCCTCCGCTGTTAGCAGACGTAACCCCTCGGGTTCGACCTTCAAAAAACTCATACCGCCAGCTTCAAAGGTTGAAACGTAGTCGTCTGTGATCTTTCGGTAAGCAATTTCGCTTTCACCGCTGGGCAGCAGGTCACTATAAAGAAACTCCGACACGCCATCAAAGCTACTGGCTTTCATCGGACACTAACGAGACACTTTGAATGATGTTCGGATTCGTGGTTAGCTTCACTCACCGGTCTAACGGCGGTCCGTACCGATTAGCTTCGATCTGTCCTCTCTGGCACATGAAGAAGATGATAAGGAAAACAAAAGGAGTCGGGACTATCCCAAGTGGGAGCCACCATCCGCTGCGGCCTATGTCGTGAAGGCGCCGAACCGTTATCGACAAGTTGGGAACCAGCACCACAAGCGCATACAAAAGGCCAAGACTCCCCAACGGCGAACCTAAATTGCCGATAAGCCAGAAGATCGCCGCCAGTGTCAAGTTCGCCAAACCAAACCACCAATATTCGGGACGACTGGCCCTGCCATGGAAGTCTGCGTATTTGAGTAGACCACCAATGTAATTCTCAACTAGGCGCATAGACGGACCGTACAACAAGACACGTCATGAGGCATTCCAACACCCAAGCGTGCTGTACTGGGAGTCACCAGGTACTTGAAGGAACTACGTCAGGGGGCATGGGGATATGAAACTTCCGTTGGTTCAAGTTCCAATTGTTGACTACGGAGCAGATGAGAACAACATGGCTGCCTACAGAGAACGCGGCACTCATCGCGCTCTTGAGTTAGACAACCGAGGACCAATCCGTTTTGGAGTTGACGGACGTCTACATCCCGAAATCCTCGACTCATACAGTCGTAACGGCTTTTATATCTTTACTGATGTCATAGAAGAACAAGAACTCGCAGAGATCGAAGCTGACGTAGCGGCAATGCTTGAAAGATCGCCGATCACCAAAGACGCCGATGTAGACAAACATGGAAATCCCGCTTTAGGTGTAGGCCTCACCGCTAGAAACATCAGCTGGGTTCGGCCTTTATCAGACCCTCTAGGTGGAACCGATGCTTCCTACGGCCGCCACGAAGCAAAAATGAATGAACCCGCTCCGCCTCCTGAAGCACCGGATCATGTCGTGCAACTATTTCTGGGTTCGTTGCAGTTTTCTGACGCTTGCCTGCGGCTCTATGGGCACCCTGATTTACTTAGAGTCGCTGAAGCCATCAACGGCCCCGATTTCACACCATTTAACGAAGCTGTGTGGGTCAAACAACCGGGCCTAGGGGGTTCAGTCGCTTGGCATCAAGATGGTTGGACTCATTGGGAGAACCCAGAATTAGATGACCACACCCACGGATTCAATTTCATGGCCCAGCTATATGGTTGCGATGCCACGAATGGTCTCTGGGTTGTGCCGGGCTCCCACCGCATCGGCAAAGTGAACATAAAGAGAATGGTCGAGAAGGCTGGTTCAGATCGGCTTCCTGAAGCCGTGCCAGTGATTTGTGACCCCGGCGATGTGGCGATGACAAGTCGCCAAGCAGTCCATGGCTCCTTCGCCAACACCAGTTCAAACGTCCGAGTGACAATCAATTTTGGATTCCACCGTCGATCCTCAGTTCTCGGCATACGAAGTGGGGGCGTACATAACCCCGTCTCTGAGTACGACGAGGAATACATCTTTGAACGCTCAAAGGCGATCGCTTGGGGAATAGATGCTCGCTCGCAACATTTCCCCGATGAGGATCGTTACATTTATGAACCGTTCAAAGGGCTCGAAGAGCAATTCATTTGGAGCGACGAAACAAAATCTCACTTGCGTGATTACAACCTGCGAGACATAGGGATCTGACATGGGCGTCCTCGAATACCAGCTAGATGGGCATGTCGGGTTGCTGACACTTAACCGCCCTGAGGCTCGAAATTCGCTTAATCCGGAGCTCATAGTGGGGCTTGCAGAGACCTGGGAACGCGTCAAAGAGGACCCCGTTGTTCGAGTTGTCGTACTTACGGGCGCTGACGGTTCAACCTTTTGTTCCGGTTTCGATTTGGGAACCACCATCCCCCTCATTACTGGTTCACGAGAGCCTCAAAATCAATTTGAAGAAGCAATAGCTGCAGACAGGGAGATCTTGCGTAGGGCAACTCTGGTTGGTCACGACATTGGCAAACCGATCGTTGCAGCCGTCAACGGACACGCTATCGCCGGAGGTATGGAGCTATTACTTGCGTGCGACCTTCGAGTGGTCGCCCAAGGAGTCAAACTAGGTCTGTCCGAGGTCGCCCTAGGTCTTATCCCAGGCATGGGTGGTACCGCTTTGCTGCGCCGACATTTGCCAGGTGCCTTGGCTATGGAAATGTTGCTTTGCGCAAAACCAATTATCAGCGACGATCTAGCAAATTCAGGCCTATTCAACCGCTTAGTGCCGGTATCAGAGACCTTGCCTACGGCGTTAGAGATCGCTCAAACTATTGCTTCTAATGCGCCGTTGGCCGTTCAATCAGCCCGACAGGTCGTTAGAAAATCATCGGATCTGGAAGAATCCGAGGCTCTACTTCTCGAAACTGAAATTGGAGAGGTCCTAGCTAAAACCGAGGATGCAGTGGAAGGACCCTTGGCCTTTATGGAGAAACGGTCTGCCAAATTTCATGGACGATAATCTTGAGGCGGTTGAACAGTTTCTCCCGTTATTAGCCACGCTCCCCCCTTTGGTGTTTCACGCAGGGCTCTGGATCATGGATGAGATTGCGATCAGACGGGTGACTCCCACACCCCGTTTCGCAGGTGTCAACCTTCCGATCATCAAGAACTGCGAGGGATTTGAACTCCCCAACCCCTGCGCATCATTCAATGGTCACCTGAAGCTAGGTAGCTCGACTAGCTGAGCTCCGGTAATTCGAGGATGTGGGCTTCTTCCACACATATTCTTCTGTAACGAAACATCTCCTTCGCACCTTCTGCATTGGGTAAGTCGAGGAACGCTTGATGGTTCGGATACCACACGGCTAACACCTCGTGGAAACCATCAAAGCTGCCCACAACGGACCCCTGAACTTCTACTCGCCATAAAACGGAGCCGCCGATCGCTTCGACGGAACGAGTTATGGCATCCATATATGAGTTGTAAGTTTCTCCGACAGGGAAGTTAACTTCAGGCCGATACTTGTTGATGTTCAACATCACCAACGGCTTGTCTTCTGACCCCTCAGCCAACTCTTGTAATCTGGATATCTGCTTGGCCGTTGACGCGTTGTCCCTACTCATGCGAGCACGCTACAGCGATCCAGTAAATTCTGAGAGCAACGGCACCTACCCTCTAGAGATATCTGTTTAGAGTAAAGGCACATTGTGACAACACCTTTGGAATACTTTGACGCTACTTTCCGGGACGACGCCTGGCACTTACAGCTACCTGTCGACATTCACGGGGCCTTCGGGGGTGTTACCGGAGGGGCATTAGCCGCAGCGGCTATTGCACTAGGGCGGGCCGTTGAACCTGACAGGGTTGCAGCCGGTATCGACATCCATTTTCTACGCGGTCTTTCAACCACCGAAGCAACGGTCAACATCACAACCCTGTCTTCTGGTCGCAGCCTCACAATTGTTCGAGCCGAATTCAGCGACGCTTCTGGAAAACCGACGACAGAAGCACGCGTCGCCTTCGCCGCCCCCGAAACCCTACGAACCGACATCCACACAACTGATCGCGACACCGGACTCTTGGGGCCTCCTCCTTCAGATTTATCGGCAGATGCTAAACCTTGGCGCAAGCCAGAAGGCGTTGAGGTTCCCATTATCGACACCGCTCGACCAAGAGCGGCTCGCGTCGGTGGCTCCATCGCAACCCTAGTCACAATCCCGTGGGACGCGAGCGGCGACGGTAGCGAAGGCGCTTGTCTCGCCGCAGATCTTTCAGTTGGCCCTCCCGTCGACGCTGCTATCCCTAAGGGCAGCTGGGTTCCACACCCCAACCCTGATTTATCACTCCGATTCTCAGGACCTGTCACCAACGAAGATCTCGTTGCGGTTGCAGTATGTCGCGAGATTTCAGGCGGACTCGCAACAGTTGAAACGGAAGTCTGGCAGGACCAGTCTCTGGTCGCCAAGGGAATCTCAACAAGCCTGCTGTTGGCAAAAACCTGAAGGTCGACTGTTCAGCCAATCATTAAACATCTGAATGACTTAGGATCATCTTTGTAATGCCAGAGTGGCTTCAGAGGAGGGTTCACTATGAAGTTCGGGATGCTGTACGAGTTGCAACTACCAAAGCCTTGGGACGAAGAAGCAGAGTTGCGTCTCATTGAAGAAGCAACTGAGCAAATCGTTTTGGCTGACAAGATCGGGATTGATCATGCGTGGGCAGTTGAACATCATTTCCTGGAGGAATATTCCCACTGTTCAGCATCAGACGTCTTTCTCGCGTCTCTAGCCGCAAAAACCGAACGCATAAGAATCGGATTAGGCATCCGACAAGTAATTCCGAACTACAACCATCCATCTCGCACCGCAGAGACAGTCGCCATGCTGGATTTAATATCGAGAGGGCGAGTCGAATTTGGCATCGGAGAAGGAGCAACTCGTCTGGAGCTTCGAGGCTACGAAATTGACGCTCGACGCAAGAGAGAACTGTCACTGGAAGCAGCTGAACAAGTAGCCAACATGATGGTGATGGAGCCGTACCCAGGTTTCGAAGGTGAAGGCTTCTCAATGCCTTGTCGGAACGTTGTGCCCAAACCTATGCAAAAACCTCACCCTCCCATGTGGATTGCATGCACTAACAGGTCCACTATTGAGGTCGCAGCACGAAATGGTTTAGGTGCACTCGCATTTAGTTTCGTAGACCCTGACGAAGCTAAAACCTGGGCGAACACCTACTACGACATCATCAAAAGCGAAGAATGCGTTCCCTTAGGACACACTGTCAATGCCAATTTGGCGATGGTTGCCGGCTTCAGCCTTCACCAGGACGCAAATGAAGCAATGCGTCGCGGGATCGACGGCTTCCAGTTCTTCAGATACGCAATCAATGCGCTCGTGGCCAACGAGACACGGCCAGGCCGAAGCAACTTGTGGGGAGAGTACGAAGAACTTAGAGGACCTGACTTGCCAACCATCGGAGCGCCAGGCATAGGGACGCCTGAGGATTACACAGCTTTGGTGAAAGAATTCGAAGCCGCTGGTGTCGATCAGGTCATCTTCTTACAGCAAGGTGGCAAGAACCGACATCAAGATATCTGCGAAAGTCTCGAACTGTTTGGTGAAGAAGTGCTTCCCCATTTTGCGCCTCACAGGGACCAACGAGTGGCCGAGAAAGATGCTGAACTGGCGCCTTTCATCGAGGCTGCCCTCCAAAGAAAACAGTGGATGGCCCCACTCACTGATGAGGAAATCCCTGTTGTCCCACCATCTCAGGCCCGAGAGGCGTTCTACGTAAAGTCTTGATAACTAGCTAGAACTCAACATCTTCGCGAGGAAATTGTTGATATCGGACCGAGCCTGCTTCGCGACCGCCGTTTGAGCCGCGAAACCGTCAAAACCATGCGGCGCTCCTGGATAAACATGGAGTTCTACGGGCACACCAGCATGATTCAGTCTTTTTGCATACTCGATATCTTCATCCGCGAATCCGTCGAGACTTCCCGTCATGATGAAAGCTGGTGGCAGATTAGTTAGGTCTGCTTCCCTAGCTGGGGCAGCATGACTGGGGACGGCGTCGGTTCCGAACAATTCACCAAGATAAGAACTCCAGCCAAAATGGTTTGATTCGGGGTCCCATATGGGGACCTGCCAACCAGCGGTTGTAGTGACTCGGGTGTCATCAATCATCGGATAAAGAAGAAGCTGATAGTCAATCTCAAATTCACCCCGGTCACGAACTAGCAAGGCGAGCGCTGCCGCCATACCACCACCGGCACTCGGACCGCCGATACCGATTCGGTTCACATCAACCCCGACTGACTCCCCATGTTCTTTAAGCCACTTCAGTCCGGCATAGGAATCTTCAAGACCACTCGGATAGGGATGCTCTGGAGCTAAGCGGTACTGCACAACCGCTCCCACTAACCCAAAGCGCGGACACCACCGATCGAAGCGATCGTCATCTTGTTCGGGGGTACCCAATACGTACCCACCACCGTGAGTCCAGTACAGCGCCGGTTTCAACTCCTGGGAGTCCTTTACGCGATGAACCCGGACCCTTACCTGATGGCCATCGAGTCCCGGCACATAATGATCAATGCGTTCGACCCCGTCAGAAAGTTTGATTTCTTCATTACGGAGAAGTCGCGAGTTTCGCGCGTTTTCAAGGGTTTCGGAATTGACCGTTCCCAAGCTCGGTTGAGCTTCCAAAGCTCTCTCAACCTCTGGGTCATAGTACGGCTGCGAAGTCATACCCAGCACCGTAGAGCAAGCTAGGTCTGCCTCGCTCAACTATGCGAATGCTTCGTAAACGATGTTCGTAGGAGTCTCAGAAATACGCTGAAAATTGTCATATCCGGCCTCTTGAAAAACTGCCCGCATTCCGGGTTCGCCAGCTTGCGCTCCCATCCCGCGACCTACGTCTTGAGAAAGCGAACAGGGGGTACAGAAGAAACTAGAGAAACCATAAAAGGCTCCGCCTAGCCCTGCATGGTTTTCCTGTCGTGAATCAAAAGCAAATGGTTCTATGAGCATGACTGAACCACTCTCTCCCAGCTGAGACTTCGCGTGCTCTGCAATACCAACGGGGTCTCCCATATCGTGCATGCAATCGAAAAAACAAATGAGGTCGTAGCTGCCCTGATAAGTAGTGGCGCTTTCCACCTCAAAGCGGACATTAGAAAGACCTTGCTCTTCAGCCGCAGCTTTAGCCATCTCAATCGACGGTCCGTGGAAATCAATGCCGACGAATGTGCTATCCGGAAACGCTGCGGCCATAGTCAAAGTTGAAAGTCCCGCGCCACATCCCACGTCAGCAACCACAGCACCACTTGCGATTCGGTCCTCGCCCCCCTGTAGCGCTGGAATAAATTCCTGCACAAGGTGGTGTTCATAACAGGGCCGGAAAAATTCGAGCGTGCCATCAAACAAGCATGGGTGATGATCGCCCCATGGTACGCCTCCATCACCACGGAAGGCAGCCTCCACTTGGTCTAACCCCATGTACATAGCCCGCACAGCCCCCAGGCCGCCGGCTAGCCAAGCTGGTGAATGCTGTTCAGCCATAACCAGGGCTCCAGCGTCACTAAGTGCATAGGTATCGACATCCCCGTCGTATATCAGTACTCCTGCCGAAGCCTGCTGATCAAGTAACTCTCGCGTCAACCGGTTATTAGTTCCGGCTGCCTGGGCTAAATCATCAGCACTCATACCACCACTTCCAGCTAGGTGACCATAAAATCCAAGCTTGTGCGCCAAATCACTACACACGACAGTGGCAGCCCCGACCATGTGACCCAGCACGTTTCCGGCGTACGTCTGCACTTCTTCCATATCTATTTCTGATGACATATTTTTGACCTTCCCCCAGGGATAAACGTTTGTGCGATAACACTTCGCTTTCTCGCTACACGTTGACTCTTACCCAGATAGGCAACGTATTTCCAGAAAACTTGTCCTTCGTCTTCATGAGATGACATCTTTCTGGGTTGGACGGTGTGTGCCGAAATCCACCTTCTCAAGATTGGACTTTCGGTGAACTAAAGCGGACGCGCCGCAACTGAGCTGCGGTCTACGTTGTTGGCCGTCCTACTAAAGGAGATCCCAGTGCTGGACGACTTAGGAACAATTGCACAAATAATCGAAGGTGCTCTTCTGCCTCTCTCACTCATTTATTTAGCGAGAGAAGCTCAGTTGAACGTAAAGCTCACAAAAGCACAATTCGGTCACACCCTCACCAACCGCCTTTATGAGCGGTACCTGTCATCGACACAGAATGAAGAATTCGTTTCCTTCCTAGCCAAAGACTTTTCATCGCAAGAGCTAACGAACGAGGATCAATGGCGAGTCACATTGTGGACGAACACGATGCTGGTCGACCTATTCGACACCTACGAACAACGAGAAAATGGGTTAGCTACCCAAGACCAGCTTGACATGCGAGTAAACCTGCTCAAGTTAGGACTGATGCAAAGCCCCGGAGCGAAGGCAGCTTGGTCGCTATGGAAGCCCGCGAGAGACGCTTCGTTCGTTGACTGGTTTGAAACAGAAATCTATGGAGGTCCCCTAACCGAAGACTCGAGCGATCACGCAGCATCACTCAATATGAGGCGCTAATGATTTTCGCCTCACCATTTACTGCTGAAAGCTAAGTTATAAACATGGAGGGGACTACTAACCGGCGTGCACCTGGGCCTACTGTCCAAGAAGTCCTACAAGGTGACGCCATTGCTCCACCTGAAGTGCTGCTTCGTGAATATCCACCAGATTTCATTGACAATCGAGAGATACCTGTCGATCGGTACCTAACTCAAGAGTGGCATGACTTAGAAGTCGAACATGTCTGGCGGAAAGTCTGGCAGATGGCCTGCCGAACCGAAGAGTTAGCAGATGTGGGTGACCACATTGTTTATGAAATCGCTAGCGAGTCAGTAATCGTTGTCCGAACCGGTGATGACCCCCACGACATCACCGCCTACATAAATTCCTGTCTTCACCGTGGGACGCAGTTGCGCACCGAGGGTGGCAACATTCAACGATTCAGGTGCCCTTTCCACGGATTTACCTGGGATCTTCAAGGCGAGTTAATCGACATTCCAAATAGTTGGGACTTCCCCGATATCAAACCCAGCGAGTTCTGTCTTCCAACCGCCCAGATTGCCTTCTGGGGCGGATTTGTTTTCGTCAACTTCGATGACGAATGTGAGCCATTCGAAAGCTACATCGAAGTTCTTGACGATGAATTCCGCGATTTCCCCTTGAACGACCGCTGGAAAGCAGCTCACGTAGAGAAGGTGATGCCCTGCAACTGGAAGCTTGCGTTAGAAGCCTTCATTGAGAGTTACCACATAGGCGTCACCCATCCTCAAACGACGGCCTACGTTGCCGACGCAAACACTCAATATGATATTTTTCCCGGCTCTCGACACGTGAACAGAATGATCACTCTCGAAGGAACTCCAAGTCCCAACCTCAGGGACGTCCCAGCAGAGGAAACCATCAGGAAAATGCAGCGTGATGTGCCCTTCCATGGGGGAGACCCCATTGTTCCTCAAGCCGGCGACCGTGTGCGAGACCTTCTCGCCGACCGCGCCAAAGAAAAACTCGGCGTGTCCGCTCGAGCTGACATGTCCAACCTTTCAACCTCTGAAGCCCTCGACGCCATCGAGTATTTCCTCTTCCCAAATCTGGTCCCTTGGGGAGGGCAAGGTGTCCCGATCTGTTACCGTTTTCGACCCAACGGCAACGACCCACATACGTCGATCATGGAAATCATGTTGCTGTTCGCTAACCCAGACGAAGGCCCTCCTCCACCTCCCTCTCCCATCACGAAACTTGGTCTCAACGACTCCTGGAGTGAGGCAGCAGCGCTCGGAGGGGCGGGGATGGTTGTCGATCAGGACACCGACAACCTGATTCGAATTCAACGAGGTCTGCAAGCCAACAAACGAGGGACGGTCACGTTAGCTGCGTACCAAGAAAGTCGTATTCGCCATTTCCACGAAACTCTCGACCACTATTTGGCGGGCCGAAAGTACCCTGTCGCCGATGGGTGAAATAGAGCTAATCAGAGAACTGGTTCACACCTACTGCGATCGAGTCTGCACCAACGACCAGAAGGGGTGGCTTGAACTTTGGACCAGCGACGGCCTATGGAATATCGGCCGTGGACCCGTACGCGGACACGAAGCGCTGCAGGCCGCAATGCAGACATCAATGGCGCTCTTTGAAGCAGTAAACCAGTTGACCTTCAACGGCACAGCGACCATAACCGGCGATACGGGCGAAGGCCGTTGGTACATGTGCGAATTCGCGAAAACTAAATCAGGCAAAGCCTTGTTTTACCTCGGTCATTACGACGACACCTATCAAAAAGACAATGACGGCTGGAAATTCTCCAGCCGGAAGTTGACTTGGCTCTACCAAGGACCGCCAGATCTCAGCGGCGTATTTGGACCCCCACCTGGCTACGCCATCTAGGTCTCTAAGCCATGCGAAGCCTCTACCTCGTTGCTGCAATAACTATGGCTGGGGTCTCTTCAGTTTTTGCGCTCCTCGCTGAAATACATAACGAGTATGGGATAGCTGAACGAAACCTAGGGTGGATCGCTGGTGCCGCCTTCGTGGGCGCCTTAGTAACACAACTGTGGCTCTCACGGTATGCCGATAGAGGCCATGGAGGATTACTGATGCGGCTCGGAGTCATCGCATCATCTCTTGGTCTTTTATGGTTCGGCATAGCCGACCAACTATGGCAATTCATCCTTGCCCGACTCATTCTTGGTGCTGGTATTGGAGTGATCGTCCCAGCAAGCAGGCGTTTCATCATCGTGAACTCGGGCGCAGACCAGGGTCGTCAACTCGGCGCGTTTTACGGGTCTTACATTGCCGGTTTCGTTTTTGGGCCACCTCTCGCTGGAGCTCTCACTGTCACTTTCAACCTACGAACACCTTTTCTTCTTTTCGGCATTTTGACTGCCGCTTCCTATTTGTCGATATACCGATTGGAAGTTCCAGCTGCCGAACACGGTGATAGGTCACAGAAACGAGTTCTTCGGCGTCTACTCCGCAGCCGCCAAATGATCGCCGCATTGTTAGTTGTGATCTCGTTCCGATATTCGATAGGTGTTTTTGAGCCCCTATGGGCACCTCACATGGATAATTTAGGTGCCTCCACGATGGTGGTCACCTTGTCATTAACGGGCTTTGCTTTACCCATGCTGCTTATCGCAAGGTGGGCTGGCTCTCTTTCAGACCAGTTCAGTCCTAGAGCCACTTCATTGCTTTCAGCTTTGGCGACAGTACCCCTAATGGCGTCCTACGGCTGGATATCGTCCGTGCCGCTTCTCTTCATCGCTGCTATGCCGCATGGGATGATGGAGGCGGTCCAATCTCCGGGTTCCCAAGCCGCTGTTTCAGATGCCGCACCGTTAGACGATGCCGCAGCAGCCCAAGGGTTAGGTGAAGCGATGGGTTCCGCCGCATCGATGATCGGAGCGTTGACCGCAGCACCCCTCTATTCGTGGCTCGGGCCAGGTCCAGCCTTTCTTATAGGAGCCGTAACGATGGCTGCGCTACTGACAAGCAGCTGGCTACTAGATCCTCCGCCTTTGACCAAACGAGTCCTGAGTCAGAGTTGAGTCACTGATCAGTAATGAGAGCAGCACTCGATGCTTTCTCTCTCGGCGCACGGTCAAGTATGAATTCAGGTGGCCGCAAGTCATTCACTTCACTGACACCATTAGGGTCGCTGTAATAGCCCAAAGCGTAACTCCCCATCGTGTAGCCAAGCATCTCTTGTAGCTCATGATCAAGGTTCTTGGCTACATCAGGTGGGCACGACAGATACTGGTTTTCTTCGGTGCGTAACCAACCAAGACAGTACGTAATGTTGACACCGGTTCTGTCCCCGTCAGAAAAATTCTTTCCCCCACCGTGTATGACTGACCCCGAATACAGCAACACAGATCCGGCGGGCATTACCGCCTGGATTGTTTCCTCGTCCGTTGGTCGGCGATCGTCAGGCCAGCTAACAGACCCAGGCACTACTCGCGTAGCTCCGTTTTCTTCAGTGAAGTCTGTTAAAGCCCAAATCGTATTGAACTGGGGTTCAATTTGCGCTGGCACGTACCCACCCCAAGCAAGTCGGTCACGATGGCGGGGCTGAGCGCCTTGACCTGGTTGAATATTGATAATTTGAGTCAAGTGCAACTGAATTTTGTCGGTGTACGGTTCAAGGAACCCCTGAGCAAGGTCTGTAATAGTCGGGTGCATAACTAGTTCTCGAGATGCTTTACTTCGGGCAACAAGAGCTCCGGTCCGCCCAGTGAGCCTTCCGGTAAAATCGTCCCGCCCCGCCGGAGTCGCATCAATAAATGGCTGCAACTCTTGGTTAACTCGAGATCTAAGATCTTCATCCATAACGTCGACGAGTACGCACGCACCATCTTCACGGAGCGCTTTCAGAATCTCATCGCTGTCAGCGTCAGCATCAAAGTAAACAAGGTCTGGCATCTACCTAGCCTATGTCACTCGGACTGTCCGTTTTATCGAAGCGCTTTTGGAAGTCAGAAGTTCAAGATCCCGTTTTGCGCCGATCCATCATCTTCTTAAAATGTGTAGCCCCATTCATCGAAGGGACCCGCCCCTCACCCGGGCCCATATCAGCCATCACGGTAAATGCTGCGGGCACACGGAAACTGAACGTCTTCTCGTCTGGCACTAAACATGTCTCGTAGTCGCAAGCCTGCCAACGGACTTTGCCACTAATGGAAACCCAGCGACCATCATCATCTTTGGTCATGGCCCGGCCGTTTTGGGCAATCGGCAAACGCAAGACGACGTTTCCTTCCCAGACCTCAAGTGTGTATCCATCGGTTCCCAAAGTAAGCGGTTGAGTCTCAGGAGCAATGAGCGTGTATGCCACGACCCCTTCTGCCTCACCGTCTAACTCAATCGACGCTGCGACTAGTCCTTCAGGAACCGGCTCTTGATAAAGATGCATCCCTTCTGGCACCGAAAACCGGGCAACTATTTGCCGCGTAATACCCACCGGAAGGTCGTTGCCCTCAAATTCAATCTCAACGCCCACTTCCTGGTCCATCGTTGGTCTGTTGGCAAGAACTACGTCTTCGCCCTGAACAGCCGCAACTAGTTGTTCAGGTCCGGGGCGAACGGTGAAATTATTCTCGAAGAACTTTTGAGTAATAATTCCTTCCTCATCAGTTACATACACGCCGGGATACGGAATGCCATGCCAAGGGTGGTCATCCTCGGCAATGGTTGTGTTCAGAATTCCGAAAGACCGAATGACTTCGCTATCGGGGTCCGAAAGCATCGTAAACGTAGCCCCGTGGGCCTTTTTGTAGTCAGCGACTGCGTCGACTTCGTCGTAGCTAAGGACATACAGCTTGGCCCCTACAGCTTCGAAGTCGACCATTCCCTTTTCCAGCTCGACCAGCTGGGTCCGACACGGCGGTCACCAAACCGCTGATCGAGTAAAGACAAGAACGACGGGCTTCCCTGCGCGGTCAATGTGTAGGTCAACAGTTGAACCTTCTGAGTTCACAGCCACAACATCAGGGAGACGGTCACCGACTTCCGGTCCTGTAGGGAATGCACCCAAAGGGTTAGATCTAGGCCCATGCCCGGATGGCAATGGGGCAATGTACCCCTCTGCATCCTCATACTGGTTGGGACCTAATTCAGCCCCACGCATATCCCGTTCAATCTTCACAAAGGAAACTTAGCTTGTCGGAAACGGCTACGGTCCACAGAACGGTACGAGATAGGGAGCACTTGATGCCCAAACCACTTCGATTTGGTGTCATGTATGACTGCCGTCATGTACCTGGTGGCAGTCTGTCTATGACCGATGTCTATTCGGCCACAATCGAGCAAGCCGTCCTTGCCGACAACCTTGGCTTCGACCATGTTTGGTTTACTGAACATCATTTTCTTGAAGATGGTTACCTACCGGCCTTCCAACCTTTGGCTGGAGCAATAGCTGCGCGGACTAAACAAATCCGTATCTCCAACGACATCGCTCTGTTGCCGCTGTATCACCCTGTGAGACTCGCGGAAGAACTTGCTGTGCTTGATCACATTTCCGAAGGCCGAATGGAGTTCGGAATCGGCTTGGGTTATGTACCTAAGGAATTCGAAGCATTTGGCGTTCCGCTGCAAAACCGAGTCTCCATGACTGACGAAGCCATTGAGATACTGCGTCTCTCGTGGGCTGATGAACCATTCAGTTTTACGGGCAAGCGCTATCAACTTTCGGACATAAACGTCTACCCCAAGCCAGTTCAGGTCGGTGGGCCACCACTGTGGATAGCAGCGATGAAAGAACCAGGGGCATTACGAGCTGCTCGTTTCGGAACTAATTTACTTCCGCAGGGCCGAAGAGAAGAAGTCCTCGATCCATGGAGGGCGGCCGTCGCGGCAGACGGCCGAGACCCCAATGATTACCGGGTGGGAATAATCAGGTCTGTTTACGTTACGGAGGACTTTGACAAAGACTGGCCCATTATCCGGGAGGCCGAGCGTTTCCGTATGGGTGTTTACGGGACGTTTATGGCTGAGACCCCGGACGATTATGGATGGGGCAGCGACGACGGCATCCCTCAAAACGTCATCATCGGAAGTGCCGAAGAAGTGACAGAAGAGCTATCAGAGTTCATTGACCTATTCGGCATAACCGACATAGCGACTTCAGGGTTACCGCCAGGAATTGAGCCCGAATTTATGGCCCGAAACCTTGAACGTCTCGCTTCAGAAGTAATACCGCACTTGAAATAGTGCTTTAGGCGGATTCAAACAGGTATGTGTCAAGCGTTTCCTGCGCTCGTACACGAAACTTGTGCCAGTTGCCTCCTCCGTAATAGGCAAGGCTTCCTGGTTCGGAATCACCATGGCCGTTGTAATAGGAAAGACAATCCCGCAGCGGCGCAGTGGCTATATCGGCCTGTCGGCAGTGTTCGGCATAGGTCAATTCCGCCTCTTCCGTGATATCGACTACTTGATGGCCTTCATCTCGCATCTTTGAAAGCATCCACACGATGTAATCCGCGTGAGTCTCAATGGCATCAGTGAAATTGAAGCTGCCTCCGCCGCCCTGTGGTCCTGTCATTATGAATAGGTTGGGAAAGCCATTGGTATGAATTCCTAGGAAGGTCTTAGTGCCTTCGTTTTCCCATTTGTTCTTCATTGTTTGGCCACCTCGACCGGTAACCATGTTGAAAGTTGACGTTGCCATCCATTGAAAGCCCGTCGCGTAAATCAGCACATCAAGCGGGTATTCCTCATTTTGATGCACGACTCCGTTTTCGTTGATGCTTGTGACCCCAACAGGGGCAGTGTCCACGAGATGAACGTGTGACAGGTTGAAGGTAGGCAGATATTCATCGTGAAAGGTCGGCCGTTTACAGCCGTACGGATAGTAAGGCTTTAACGCTTCAGCAGTTTCAGGGTCTTCCACTATGGCGTCGACCCTGGCCCGTATCTGTTCCATGATGCGGAAGTTTGAATCCAACTGCTTTTCAACCATTTCTTCTGGTGTGAGTTTTCGGTCATGTTCTTTGCGTTCTTTGAAGTCATCGACCTTTCCAGCCAGGTAATCATCGTTGGCTTGGATCGCGGAACGGCCAGCCGAAATTCTTGAGAATCGCTTTCGTCGGGAGCGAGCCCATCCAGGTTCTTCTTTCCATGTTTCAATTTCGTCAGCCCTAGTTACTCGCTGATCTCGCACATCGATTGATGAGGGGGTGCGTTGGAAGACGTATAAATCACCAACAACTTTGGCGAGTTCTGGGACAGCTTGAACTGCTGTAGCGCCCGTCCCGATGATTCCCACTGTCTTTCCTTCTAGGTCAACGTCGTAGCGCCAACGAGAGGTGTGAAATGAGTCCCCTTCGAACGTTTCCATACCTTCGATTCGAGCCAATTTGGGGGTCGTCAAAATCCCGTTAGCCAAGATGACATAGCGGGCCCGCATTGCGTCACCTCGATCGGTAGTTACGGTCCAGCGTCTCGTTTCTTCGTCCCAGTCTGTCCTTTCCACTGTTGTGTGGAAAAGACATTTGTCGTAGAAGCCAAACTTGGTTGCCATCGATTGGCAATACTCGAGAATCTCGAAGCCCGAGGCAAACTTCATTGTCGGGAAATATTCCATTTCCTCCAAGAGCGGCAGATAGCTGTAGGACTCGACATCACAGGCTATGCCGGGGTAACGATTCCAGTACCAAGTACCGCCTACATCGCCGCCTTTTTCGCAGAATCTGACGTCTTGAAAACCTGCCTCTTTGAGTCTGTACCAAAGCAGCAACCCAGCAAAGCCAGCACCTACTACAACAATTTCGCATTCATCGGTTAGCGCGTCACGTTGAACTGGCGCTTCTGAGTAGTGATCCTCAAGATATTTTGAGAATTCCCCCTCCATTGCCATGTAGTCAGCCGCCCCGCGACGTTGCTCCTTAAATTCCCGATATTTGGCCTGTTCAACAGCGTCGAATCGCGCTTCGGTAGAAACTTCTGGAAGCGTTTTCAGGGAAGTATCAGAATTTACTTGATAGCCCGTCCCTCGAATCTTGTCACTTGCCTTGGCAGCTCGGGTATCAAAAATCTTGAGGCCTGTATCGGGATCGATACTGATCGCCATGTTGCTCTCCTATGTAGACGGTAGTGATGTTAGGCAACTGTGAAGGGGTCGCGCCTGCTTTGTGGAGGGCAGATCCTGACCCTTTCAGAGCCGCTCCTTTCTATGGGGCTCCGAACTGCCTGTGACTATCAAATTGATAGTCTCTAACCGTGACTGCTCGCGCCTGGATAGCCGTCGCGTTTGCAGCAGCGAGCGCTGGTGTAGCTCAAGGGTTCGGTCGATTTACCTTGGGCGTCGTATTGCCCGCAATTCGTTCAGACCTGGGTTTATCAAATACCGTTGCTGGTTCTATAGCGACAGCAAATGTCGCTGCCTATCTTGTTGGCACTCTCACAGTTGCGATAGCTGCATCCCGTCTCAGATTGCTAACAATCATGAAGGTCGGACTTCTTATCGCCGTCGGGGGCCAGGTCGTTTCAGCACTTGCCCCCAATGCTCCTGTCTTGATGTTCGGCATGTTCTGCAGCGGTTTTGGTGGAGCATGGGTCTGGATTCCAACCCCAGTTGTTGCCAGCGCTGCCTTTCCACCTGAAAGACGAGGTACGGCGATCGGACTTCTTTCATCAGGCATGGCTCTTAGCATCGTCTTCACCAGCCAACTAGCAGGCTGGGTTCGACGCCTATGGGGAGATGAAGGTTGGCGCAACGTGTACGTCGTCCAATCATTAATCGGACTTCTGGTCGCGGCCGGAACTATTGCAGTCATTAGACACGCTCAAGAACAGCTTTCACCTAAGGGCAGCGTCGGCGGGTTCGATGCTTTACGCCGTGTGCCTGGCTGGAAACCTATAACGGCCATGTACACCACATTCGGCTTCATGTACCTACTCGTTCTGGCGTTCATGAGTAGTCGATTAGAAGGCGACAACGGTTGGTCAGCTAGCAACGCATCCTTGTCTTTCACTTTGATCGGACTTGGGATGGTTTTTGGCGGCCCCATTGTCGCCAAATCAGTTGCCGCCTTTGGAACTCGCGCGACCCTTGGCTGCGCTTTCGGTCTCTGGACTGTGTTAGTGATCACCGTCCTGCCTGGGTGGGTGCTCCCCACACTTGCATCGTCGGTGTTCATCGGGATGATATTTGCGTCGATTCCTGTCACTCTCACTGTGTATTTCGTTGAAAACGCGTCTGCCGAGGATTACGGGCCCGGTTTCAGCGCGGCAACTCTGGCTTTCGGAGTGGCGCAAATGGTGTCTCCCCAGGTCGGTGGATTGCTCGCTGATTGGACTTCAACATTTCTCTGGGTGCTGCTGTTATCAGCTGCCTGCGCCCTATTAGGAATAGTCGGGGCACTTCGTCTACCAAAACATGGAACGCCTGATTCTCATCATCTGCCAACACCGCCAGCTCCACGCCCACTGGTTTCTCCTGCAGTTTTCTCGGTACGGCCGCACTGAGCACAATTGTGAAATATCAGCGTAGATTCGTTGCATGAATGATGATCTTTCTGAGTCTGGTTTCGATCTTGCCCACGTCGACCGCTTATTGACGACGACGCGGGCTGTTCGGAAACGGTTGGATTTCGGGCGCGAAGTTACCGATGAACTGATTTTTGAGTGCATCGATTTAGCCGAACAAGCACCGACCGGTGGTAACGATGCAAGTCGACGTTGGTTGGTAATCCGAGACCAAAGTCTCAAAGATCAGCTAGGAGTGTTGTACGCCGAAGTCGGGACTCTCTTTCTCACGGCACGAGGCCGGTTAGATGGCACGGGTCACCCCAAAGAGCACATAGTGAGTTCAAGTGCATACCTCGTCGAACATTTCTCCAAAGCCCCTGCCCTCGTGATGTGTGCCATCTGGGGCATCCATGACAACAGCGGTCGTCCAGGATTGTTCGATAGCGCTATTCCCTCGGCATGGAGTTTCAACTTGGCGCTGCGATCTAGGGGACTCGGAACCGCTTACGCCACAATGTTGAACGAGAAATCTGCCGAAGTCGCCGAACTTCTCGGTATCCCTGCTGGCGTGACAACGCTTGTTTGTTTTCCTGTCGCCCACACCATTGGTCACGATTTCTCTCCCGCTGTGAGACGACCAGCATCAAGCATTACCTACTTCGATCAGTGGGGGTTCACTCGCGAACAGCCAAGCATTGACGGTTCATCACGAATCGTGGATGGCCCCGGAGTTGTAGCCGAGATAGACACCGATGCTCGACCAAAAGCTGTGTGGGAAGTTATCTCCGACATCAATATGCCGGCACTCTTTTCTGACGAATTCACCGGCGCAACCTGGATTACCGAAGGTGAGGCGGGCATCGGCTCAAGATTTACAGGCCGGAATTCAGTCCCAGGAGTTCGAGAGTGGGAGACCGAATGCACCGTCACAAAATGGACCGAAAAACAGCAATTCGAGTGGCGCATCACCGATCCGGAAAACCCGGGTGCTATCTGGCGTTTCGAACTCGCTGAACAAGGATCAGGATCCCGGTTACGATTTTCGATGGTCATTGGAAAAGAAAACAACGGGACAGCACCACGGGCTCAAGAGGATCCCTCTAAGGAGAACCAGGTGTTATTCGATCGAAGGTTGATCCACAAGGCCAATATGCAACGCGTTGTAGAAGGAGTGAAGTCATTAGTTGATGGCGAAGTCAACGCCGATCAATAATTACGTGTTCTTTCGTCAAAAACATTGACGAACGTGCAAAATCTATGAACTTGGCTTCATCCTCATAAGCGCGTTTCGACGCCGCCTTATTCTCTGGAGTGGGGTTCCCCATCGCAGTTCGGTCCATCCAAACTTCAGCATGGCCAAGGTAGGGCTCGACTTTCGACCCTCGAGAACCATTGATGCCAGCCGTCAATTCTGGCTCATCGCGGTGTACCTGTTGGTAGCGCAATATTCCCGATCCGTGGGCTTGACGGCGGATGACCGGTCCGTGATGCGTCCGCCAATACCACTGAGCTTCTTCCATGTTCAGAGCACTAATTTGACGTAGCGGGAAGTACAACTTCAGCAAACTCGAACGTTCAGTTGCCACCACATTTTCTGGGGTTGGGTTTACCTGCGGATATTCATAGTTAAACCAAGCAACAGAGCGTTCCATGTCCATAAAGCGTTCTTCGTCGGATCTGAGAATCTGATCGATTTGACGCCCTTCTTTGGAGCGTGTCGCTTCCAGCATGGCATCTTTTGAGTCCCACCAAACTTCCGCGACGCCGTCATAGGGCTCTTCCATCTCGCCTCTGCGACCAGTGAGACGGCTGTGGTCGTCATCTGTGGTGTGCACCTGGACGTAACGCAGCATGCCCAAAGTTTGCGAGTGGCCAGCAACCAGAGGGGCGTGCTCTTCAAGCCAATATTGCTGCATCGCTTCTCTAGTCATGCCTTGCTTGCGGCGAATTAGGAACGTCAATCTAAGCATTTTGCCTCCTCTTACATCTCGACCCTAGTTCTCTTCGGAAATCGAACACATCAGAGCCCTCATGTCCGCCAGGGTTCTATATCCAGATCATCAGGCAGGACTATGAATACCTGTTCTCGTGGAGTTTCCACTCCTCTGCTGATATGACCTTGACCTGTAGTGTCATCAGCTAACAAGACGTCACCTACACCAAATCTGCGTTTGCTCCCATCGCCGATCTCGATCTCGACTGAACCCTTCAAGTGAATAACGAACTGCCGTCGGGGAGCGCAATGGTAGTCATACACATCGTCATCGCCTTCGGTCTGAGTTGCTCGGAAAAACGACGAAACACTCGAAACTGAGGCGCTGATCTCTCCCAAGGGAGGGCCCAGGTCAGTGCTCGGGATTTCAAGTTCTTCGAAGTGTGACTCGCCATCTTCCCCGGTAAATATTCTGGTGACCTGCATAACTCAACCTTGCCTTTACTTTTCGTTCCGAAGGTGGATCCATCGACCATACAACCAGATTTCACCGGTGATCCTTAACCCAGGGCGGCGGGAGGTCTGCAACTTCTAGCTTCTACGAAGTACTTTCCTCGTTTGAACTTTTACGATGCCGGGCCTAACAGTTGAATGGTCAACACTTTTGGCAGATAAGTTGAACCAGAGCGCCGGTGGCGGAACTGGCAGACGCGCCGGCTTTAGGTGCCGGTGTCTTCGGGCGTGTGGGTTCGAGTCCCACCCGGCGCACAAATCTTTCACCTCGGATTTTGTGATGTTTACCCATTCCATACATCGTCAAACCATACGCTGACTGGTGCCTCGAGCAGCAGGAACCCTTTGTCATCGACAGCTCCACACGTGACACATTCGATACCGGCTCTTAGGCCCTGACGCCAAGACACCACGGTGTGAGTTTCATGCTCCAAATACAGGTCGGCCACTGTAGGAGCTGATGACAGATTCAGGTCAATGTCATATAGCTGAATCCAATCGTCGCAACTTCTACACCGCAGCCCAATTCGATTTTCATCCCAAGCTTCGTATCCCCACTCGATGGCTAAGTCGTGACCATCGTGCATTGACCATTCATCACCAGCTTCGAGTGTCGAGCCACCTTCTTCCAAATGGTGCAGATACCGGATTCTCCAATCGCGTCCATGTATCAGTTTCAACTGGACTGTCGGGTCTAACTGGGTTCTCGGGTTCTGATCTGCCTCGGAAAGAATCTCTTCGGACAGACGGATGGATTCTCGTAACATTTCCAAACGCTCATCGTCACCCGCCATCTCTCTTACCTCCCATGACAGATTTAGCATCATCTCACGCGCCGCTCATTAAACGGGCAGAATGGCAGACATGCTTTCGCCATACCGAATTCTTGATCTCACAGATGAACGTTCTAACTTGACTGGGTTGCTGTTAGCTCAGCTCGGAGCCGAAGTCATCGCTATCGAGCCCCCGGAGGGAACTCACTCGCGCCAGGTAGGGCCGTTCGCTGACGATGAGGAAGATATCGAAAGGTCTCTGACGCATTGGGCATGGAACCGAGGTAAAAAATCCGTCATCGGAGGAGTCGAAGAAATTGAACTTCTAGCGGCGACCGCCGATGTCGTCCTTGATTGTGGAGTATTCGAAGGACTCGATCTAGCGAAGCTAAGGGTAGACAACCCGTCCCTCTTGACTGTCAGCCTGTCACCCTTTGGCGCGACGGGCCCCAAGAGCAATTGGCTAGCAACAGACCTGACGCTACTAGCGGGCGGAGGCCAACTGGGCCTCACAGGGGACCCTGACCGAGCTCCTGTACAGGTCGGGGCCGTTCCTCAAGGATGGTTACACGGCGCCCTAGAGGCAGCCGAAGCTACAACCATTGCCCTATTCGAGAGAAGCGCCTCAGGTTGGGGTCAGCACATAGATGTTTCAGCACAGCAAGCTGTAACTCAATGTACCCAGACCATGTTGATGACCAGCGCCGTCGGCGCGCCCCCCATGGCGCGAGCTGGCGGTGGAATAAAGGCCGGTGAGTACGTCATCAGGACCGTCTACCCAGCAATAGACGGTTTCGTGTCAATTACTTTCATGTTCGGCGAGATGCTCGGCCCATACAGTCAGCGACTAATGAACTGGGTACATGAAGAAGGGTTCTGTGATGAAGCAACGCGCGATCAGAATTGGATTGATTTCTTCATGATGATCTTTTCGGGACAAGCTGACCCTGACGATCTGTATCGAGCTCAAGACGCTATTGCAGCATTTACAGCAACAAAGACCAAAGCTGAGTTAATGGATGGCAACAGCCAACGACGGCTTCTCATAGCACCAGTTGCAACCACGAAAGATATTGTCGAATCCGAGCACCTCGCGGCCCGAGAATTTTTTGAAGAAGTTCCCCAATTTGGACACAAATTTCCAGGCCGTTTCGCTAAAGCAACGGTCGCCCTCAAAGAACTTGGACCGCCTCCCAAACTGGGTGAACATACAAACGAAATACTGGAGGAGACTGGCCGAACGCCTACGAGCCCTTCCCCCGCGGACCCAGCGCCGACAAGCCGACCATTAGAAGGAATCAAGGTTCTGGATTTCACGTGGGCGATAGCTGCGCCAATGGCGACGCGCAATCTTGCCGACCACGGTGCAACCGTCGTAAGGATCGAATCTGAAGGGCGCATCGATGTGATCCGCAACGCCGGACCATTCGTAAATGATGAAACCCACCCAGACAACACAGCGCAGTACCACTCCGCTAACGCCGGAAAGTACATGATCAGCCTTGACTTATCGGTCGAAGAAGCTCAAACAGTGGTGTGGGATTTAATCGACTGGGCAGATGTCGTCATCGAGGCGTTCACTCCAAAAGCGATGGCGAATTGGGGACTCGACTATGAGTCCATAAAGAAACGAAAACCCGAAATCGTTATGTTGTCAAGTTGCCTGATGGGCCAAACCGGTCCTATGAACATGTACCCCGGTTTCGGTAATCTTGCCGGCGCGTTAAGTGGGTTCTACGAAATTACTGGCTGGCCAGACCGACCCCCTACCGGCCCATTTCTTGCCTACACCGACTACACCGCGCCGCGCTTCACAGTCACAGCTCTTGTCGCAGCGCTAGACCATCAACGACGAACAGGTGAGGGCTCATATGTAGACCTCAGTCAACATGAATCTGCACTACACCTTCTCGGCCCCGCTCTTTTAGACCAAGAAGTCAATGGACGAACTGCTCAACGGTCAGCAAACTTCAGCGAACGCTACGGCGTTCATGGCGTCTACCCAGTTCAAGGTGACGACAAATGGATCGCCGTGGTGTGTCAGGACCTAGCGGCCGAAAAGGCTCTTCGTGAGCTGATCAGAGTCGAAGATCTGAATGATTCAATCATTGGAATCTGGACCGCTTCCCAAGACCGTTTCGAACTTCAAGAGCTGTTACAGGCCCATGGTGTAGCTGCCCACGTCGTATCTGATTCGGCTGACGCGGTCATTGACCCTCAGCTGGCGCATCGGAATCATTTCAGACGTGTACCTCAGGCGTACGCTGGTGAGACCGTTGTGGAAGGTTCTCATTATCAGCTAAGCCGAACTCCGTCTACGGCCCTATGGGGTGGGCCCCCAATAGGTGAACATACCTTTGAAGTACTAAGCGACATGTTGGGTTACGACGGCGACAGAATCGCTGACCTAGCAGCAGCCGAGGCCCTTTACTAATAGCCCTTTTCTTATTTAGCGATGAGGCTTGGGATTCAACATTGCTGCGAATCCGATAATTCAGTGCAACAATCAACCTGGAGCGATGAAGAAGGGATGCTTGTGAACGAGCAAGAACGAGTAGAGATCGCAACGTCATTCATAGAAGAGCTTGATATCAAAGCACAGCATCACACCTTGGCGGACAGGGTCGATGACCCCTCTCTGGATAATGCGTACCTCGTCCAGGATGCCTTTATTGAAATCATGGTTGGCCGCGGCGAGCAGATAGTTGCTTGGAAAGTCGCCCTCACCAGCAAAGCAATGCAGGAGTTCTGTGGTGTGGACCATCCCCTGTCTGGAGCTGTTTTCGATAGCCGAGTCCAATCCTCACCAGGGCAGGTCGCTCTGAGTGACCACCGCCATCTTGGTCTTGAATGTGAAATTGCTGTTCAGCTTGGCGCCAACTTGGACCCAGGAAAGACGCTTCACACGAAAGAAACTATTCGCGGGATGGTCGACGCGTGTTATCCAGCCTTTGAGTTGATCGAAGACCGCGATGCTGATTATGACCAACTGAACCCGTTTGATTCGGTATCCGAAAATGCTTGGAATGCTGGAGTCGTTTTGGGTTCTCCCTTTGCTAGTTGGCAAGACCTCGACCTGGTCAACACCCCAACGGTCTTGGAAGTCAACGACGAAGTCCTCGGGTCCGGTCAAACCGGTGACGCATTGGGTCATCCTTTCGAAGCAGTCGCCTGGCTGGCGAATCACCTCAACGAGCGAGGTCGGTCCATTAAGGCTGGAGAGTTTGTGATGACGGGCAGTACCGTCATTACTTATTTCCCGCAGGTTGCTGACCAGGTGAAATTTTCGGTTGGCGGCCATGGATCGGTCGAACTCGCCTGTTCTTAGTCGTCCTTACTGCGCGTTTCGTCTCTCCGGCCTCGCTCGTTGGCTACGCTGTTTTCAACGAGAAACTTGAGGACCAAAATGGGTGACATCAATATCGTTCCAATGGTTGGCAAAACCTTCGGTGCTACCGCCACTGGAATAGATCTCAAAAATCTAACTGACGATGATTTCAGTGAACTGTACACAGCCTTCCTTGAGCATGCTTTCTTACTCCTCCCCGATCAACACCTGAACGAAGAGGAAAGCATCGCATTGGGTGAGCGTTTCGGAGATCTGGAATTTGGCGGGGCTCCCATGGCAAATCAGAAGAAACATAAGGACGGTACCTTCGGCAAGATTTATGACCTTCAGTCCCAACTAATGCGAACCAATGTCGGGAACGAAGGTTGGCACACCGACTCGACGTACAAACCAATCGCAAGCAAGGTGGCGATGCTGTCAGCGGTAGTTGTTCCAGACGAAGGCGGACAAACTGAACTAGCCGACCTGCAATCAGGCTACGAAACTCTCGATGATGCCACCAAGGAGATGGTCGCTGGATTGAGCGCATTCCATTCGACAAACTTTTCTCAAGCGAATGATCTCGGGGACTTTCCCGATGCAAACGGCGACGACTTATATGGCGAGGTGTACCACGGAGAGGCTTATCTGCGACCTATGGTCAAGATTCATCCTGAGACGGGGAAGCCAAACTTGTTCGTGGGACGACATGCCTTTGGAGTCCCGGGACTTGACCGCGAAGAAAGTCGAAAATTAATCAGGTCTCTCATCGAGCATGTTGTGAGCGATGATTCTCGGGTCTACAGCCATAACTGGGTTGTCGGAGACACATTGTTGTGGGACAACAGAAGAGCTCTTCATCGGGCACGTCCTTACGACTACGACAAACCTAGGTATCTGATCGGGACCCGAGTCGCCGGGGACCCTGCATCCGAGTTGGCTTATTACCCTGAAGATCCAGAAGCCGACGCAGGCAGGAAAGCTCTCATAGAGGAACTTGGGTTTTTACGTGAGGAAACCAAGGACCAAATGTATGGAGCTACAACTGCATCCTTCTGACCTCAGGCCAGCATCGTTGCCTTGATCACTCTCGTCAATTCACTCCAACGACATCACCTGGTAGAGGAACGCAAAAAGTCCTCCCCACGGTGAACGTATATGAGCGACATAATCAATACCGAAACGACCATCAAGATCTATTGGAATGGCATTACCAATCTGATGACCTTCCGGTGCCAAAGCTACAAAGCCGGGAATTTGGTGTTGGCGAACCCAAGCTAGTTGGCTGGATTCGTCACGCAAAAAACTGCCGCTCCCATCGTTCAAATAGATCTCTATGCCAGGGCATCTGTCTTTCTCACCGTTCGCACCACCGTGTGTTCGGTCTGTAATATCGATGTCGCCGTCGTTATCGATATCGAGAAGGACCACCTGGCCTTCTCCCCATACACTGCACTGCACCTCAACTTCTGAGTCTTGGTAATTCAAGGCCCTTGGTTGTTCCCCCATTGCCTCTTGGCTGATATCGGTGAAATTTCCTGAGCCGTCGTTGCGGAGGATTTGCATGAATCTTCCGACGTAGTAGAGGCTTCCGGCCCTCGTCGTTCCAATGACAATGTCTGCATCTCCGTCACCGTCGATGTCTGCGGTCGCTGCGTGGTTGAATTTGGTGGTTCCAGGTCCGAACGGTCCCGTTGGCAGACTGTGGACCTCCCATTGAGCGCTCGGCTTTTCCTTGTCGCTGATAGCTATTTGTGCGGGCCAGGGGTTCAAAGACTCTATTTCGTCGCCCCAAAAAAGGACTGGGTCGGCCAAACCATCGCCATTGAAATCTTCAAGTAGGGACGACATGACGTAGTGGTCAATCCGACGCATTTCCTCAGGGAGATTTTCGAGTGAATTCACAAAGCCTGCTCCGCCGTCATTCAAAAACAAAGTCCGCGCAGCCAAGATGTCTGGAAAGCCATCACCGTTTATGTCTCCCGACGAAGCATCATGGGCAAAAAATCTGTTGCCGCGGTAGTCAATGGTGTCTGAGGCGTCAAAGAGTTTGCCGTCACGAGATAGCAGTAAAACGTGGGGGTCCATGTCACTGATTCTCTCCCCGGTCGGGAGGAGTTTGAGTAGTCCTTGAGATCCGGCGAAGATGTCGTCGACTCCATCCTGGTTAAAGTCGTCAACTACTAGCCGGTAGGACATGTTGCGTTCTGGGGGCTCCCCCGAGGAGTAAATCGTTGGATCTGCTATGAGTCGGCCTGTTCCGTCATTGAGGTACACCCTCACCGTGCTTCGTTCTTTGTGGGTCATCGTGTGTGGAAAGATGACCCAACCGACTACTAGGTCTTGGTGGCCGTCTCCGTTGAAGTCTCCCACCATCATGTTGTGTGCGTCAGCAGTAAACGACCCACCTAGTTCTTTGCAGTCATTAACAGTTGGGTAGCAATAAGTTTCGGTGTAGCGCTCGTTAACGAAAACTGTCTCAAAGCCAAAGTTAAACACGGCGTAACCCTCGGTGCTCGTGCCTTCTAAGTCCGCGGGGTTGAGGTGTCGGGTACGCGCGACGTCATGTTCATATAGCGCCACCTCGATTTGCAGGTCAACCCTTTTTGAGCGTCCATCTGCGGTGGTGACATCAACCGAGTAGTCGATCGTTTCGTTTTGTTGGATGATGGGGCTAACAAGGGTGAGTGATTGTTCTGTTGTAGACAGCACAACAAATCGGTCGGAAACGACGCTGGTGTCAACTATCTCTTCTTCTGAGATGACTAAAACCTCGAACTGTGAATAGCTAGTGACGAGCGTGGGTGCTGTAACTGTTAGTTCAAAATCGTTGACGGTCTCATCTGACCCGACAGTTGTTGTGGTGTCAGCGGATTTCACTGACGTTTCGGTCACCGAGCTCTCAGGACCTGCAGTAGTAGTCGGCTTTGTAGTGGCACTATCAAGGCGTTCGGTCTTCGCGGTATCAACTGAGTTGGAACATGAACAAGCCAAAAACAAAAACCCGATACAGACGCGCCGCAACTTCACCTACTTATTATGCACTCTATCTCTACTGCGCCTTGCTCTCGCCGGTGATTCTTACAAAAGACCGGCCAGGCAACGACCCATTACTATTGGAGTAGCACGGAAAAAGAGGACCCAATGAACGTTTCCGACAATCCTGGAGATCTACTCGAACAGTCCGCTTCCTTTGGGGCGATGACCGAAGGAACCCCTCTGGACTGGAAGATCATCGCAGCACACAACCAACATTTAGCTAACGACGTCGCTAGTCGAGTGTTAGACCACCTCAGGCTGTTGGAAGGCGATCACGGAGGGTTCTCTGTGGACCGAATGGAACATTCGTTGCAAACGGCTACGCGCGCCTATAGGGCCAACAAGTCCGACGAATACGTTGTGTGTTCCCTTCTTCACGACATTGGTGACACTCTCGGCTCCTACAACCATCAAGACATAGCGGCAGCAATTCTGAAACCCTTCGTCACTGAAGATCACCTTTGGATGGTAGAGAAGCACGCGGTTTTTCAGGGCTACAACTTTTTTCATCATCTTGGGCTTGACCGCAATATGCGGGACCAATTTGAAGATCACCCTGCCTACGACCTCACAGTCGAATTCTGCCAAGAGTTCGACCAAACCGCCTTTGATCCAAGCTACGACTCGATGGCTCTAGAGGAATTTGTACCTGCGGTAGAAGAATTGTTCGCTCAACCCAAGAGTTCTATTTACATCACTGATGAGGGTCAAATGGCCGGAACCAATCCGGGATCTTCGTGAGTGAGGGGAAAGGGTGAAAGTACTGGTAGCGGGCGCCGGCATAGGTGGTCTCACGGCGGCGTTGTGCCTTAACAAGAGTGGTCACGACGTGGAGGTTTTCGAACAGGCGCGTGAGTTGGGTGAAGTGGGCGCTGGCATTCAATTGGGAGCCAATGCGATCCGGGTGATGCAGCACCTGGGGTTACAGGAAGAATTCGAACGAGTCGTGGTGCGCCCGGAGGCCGTGCATATGCGGCTGTTCAGTACCGGGGAGCTTCTGCTCTCTTCTCAGCTCGGTGACAAATATGAGCACGATTACGGCGCCCCTTACTACCACGTGCACCGAGCCGACCTTCACAACATCCTGGCGGACGCGTTTCAGGCGGCCGTACCTGGCGGTATCCATCTCGGTTGCACCGTCAATGGCTTCGAAGAGCACAGCGACGGGATTACGCTCGAGTTTGCCGACGACAGCACGGCCCAAGGCGACCTGCTAGTTGGTGCGGACGGTCTGAAATCCGCTGTTCGGGATCAGATTCTCGGTGAGGTGCCTTGCAACTGGACCGGCAACGTGGCTTGGCGCGGCATCCTGCCCACCAACCGGCTGCCGAAGGGTTTCATGGACACGGTGGTGTCCAACTTCGTTGGACCGGGCAAACATATGGTCATCTACTACCTCCGCCGGCAGGAGTTGGTGAACTTCGTAGGTGTGGTTGAGAACGATGAGTGGAAGGAAGAGGGCTGGACCATCAAGTCGCCCTGGAAAGACCTCAAAGCCGACTATGCCGGCTGGCACGAAACGGTGCAGGCGGTGATCGATGCGGTAGACAAGGACGAGTGTTACCGGTGGGCGCTCTACAACCGGCTGCCGGTAGACAACTGGAGCACCGATCGCACAACATTACTAGGCGATTCCGCCCACGCAACCCTGCCGTTCATGGCTTCCGGCGCCGCCATGGCCATTGAAGACGCCCGCATCTTGGACAGAGCCCTCGATCAGGCAGGCTCCACCCGCGCAGCCCTCAAGCTTTATCAGAACAATCGCTTTGCCCGTACCCGGCGGATCCAGGAGTCATCTACCGCAATGGGGGACCTATACCACCTGCCGAACGAGGATGCCTTTCGACAAGCGTTCGCCGCCATGGGCAATAGCGGTGGCGCCGGCCGCTGGTTGCCTGAATACGATCCAAACACCGTAAAACTGACTTAAACCCGCGGAGAAAACCATGATCCGCGAAGAACACGTCTTGAACGAAATTCACGCCAATTCTTGTTCATTCGGTAATGAGTCTGCGTGATGGGCGGGCACTTGTCTATGCCATTCAGTGAGTTGCTGATAACGGTGCCCTAACCGCAACACAACATGGTCTTGGAATGGTCGCCCAATGACTTGTAAACCGCAAGGTAATCCGTCTTGATCGAATCCCATGGGCACGGATAACGCCGGGAACCCTGTGGAATTCCATGCTGGTGTATGCATTGCCGCCAATGAAGTGGCCTTTCTGTCAGCCCCTGTAAACGGAGTCGCCGCATACCCGGTAGTGGGGCTGAGAAGTATTTCGACACCAAGGTCTTCCATCTGAGCTAACACCGCTTTCCGCGCAACTTCGCGGACACGTTCAACCTGCACCAAATCCCCAGCTGAGAACAGTGCCCCTCGAGCGATCGTTAGCCTTGTCGGCCGTCCATAGTCACTCCACCGCTCTTGCAGCTGATCTCGATGCCAAGAAAAGGCTTCAGCCTGCAAGGCCATAAATGCACCGTCGTGAAGGGCTTCGTAGTGAGGGACCTCGAAGGGAACAAGCTCGATCCCATTAGACCCCAACTCAGTGACCGCATCATCGAACACAGCCATCATTGGTTCAGAACTGGCTTCCAACAACGATCTGTTGGTGATCACCCCAACTTTTCCGATGTCCCTAGCTTCAGCCAGGCTAGAGACATAGTCGCGAGGTGACCTTCGGACACTCGTCCGGTCGCTTGCGTCATAGCCAGCCATAACCGTAAGCATCGCAGCGCAATCCCATACAGAGTTCGCCATCGGGCCAATGTGGTCATAACTAAGACCGAGGGGAATGCAGCCACTCTTTGGAACCAACCCGAAAGTTTGTTTGAATCCGGTAATTCCGCAGTAAGCGGAGGGCAAACGGACGCTGCCTCCGGTATCTGTTCCGAGCCCACCAGCAAACTGTCCCGAAGCGACACCATTAGCGGTGCCGGAGCTTGAACCCCCTGTCCATCGGTCGACATTCCATGGGTTTTTGGGCACTGGGAACGGTTTATCGAAGTCTGGGAAGCCGATGGCATATTCCATCGTGGTCGTCTTTCCCATCACCACTGCCCCGGATTCGCGAAGGCGTCTAATTAGTGGGCCATCGCCTTGATCTCCCCATGATGGATCCTGGACCAACGATTGAGCTGTCGTTGGTCCTTCATCAGTGGAAATAATGTCCTTAATCCCTAACGGGATCCCATGCAAAGGCCCGCGGTCTAACCCTGATTGGAGTTCGTTATCAGCTCGAGCCGCAGTTTCAAGAGCTGTCTCATCGAAGCGGCACAGATAGGTTCCGAGAATCGGATCTAGACGGTCTGAAGCTTCAAGAGCCCGTTCAACAATTGCGAGACTGGTGGTACTCCCGTCACGTAAATTGCTTCCAAGTTGTTCGATCGAGTTGTTCGCCACAGTCAGAAATCCAGTTCCGCTCGAAAAACTGCTGCGGTTACTTCGTCACCTGTATCGATCTCATACATACGGTCAACTTTTTGACGGAACTGAGGAAAGATTCGCTCAAGCGATGCGAGGTCGGATCCTGGCAGCTCAATACCGACAAGGCCAAGCAGCGTCCGGACCTCGTTTATCGACTCAGAACTGGGTTCTTCTTGTGTCTCGGCCATGATTCCACCTTAAAGCTCTTTACCCATCACCTGCCGAGACACAAATTCCTATCTTGTTCAGAGCACGAGTTTTCCGTTCATTTCGCCCAACGAATCAGCGAGGAGCTCTAACCGCTCACCATCGGGCCCACTGAAGTAAATCGAATTCCCATGCTCGAAGGTGACTTCAACATCTGCTGCTTCTAGCTTCGACCTCAAGTAAGCCAGCTTTTCTGGAGTAACCGAAATGGCAAGGTGATGCATGGAACCCAATACCTCAGCGTAAGGATCAAGATCCAGCCCAGGAAAATCAAAAAAAGCCAAAGCATTGCCATTCCCAACGTCAAAAAAGAAGTGCGTCGAACCCTGGTAGTCGCGATTCTCGAACAGTTCAGTCATCGGAAACTCCAGAAGTCCCTGATAAAACGCGATCGTTCGTTCGACGTTCGAACTCAACAGGGCAAGGTGGTGCACTCCCTGCGCAGATGAAACAACCTTGTCATCCCCTTCACGCAGGTGTTCCCGTCGCATTCGCGCCCATTCGTCGCTTCGATCTATGTCCTCACCATGTTTTGAATCACTCACAAAAACCTTCTTTGCCCTGTGACGAAGGTAGCAAGTGGTTCGCGAACAAAGAGTCGCAACTTTATTTTCACCGGTAGACACCGACACCATGGGCCTATGGTGTCGACATGACCATCATTCATTCTTCTGCTTCTGCATCAGCCGCCCTAGAAAAGTTTGACATTAGGAACTCGACTGCAATCCAAGTCGGTGACTTGTATTTCTTCAGTGGGATGACCGCAATCAACCTCGAAACCTTTGAAGTAACTGGCGGTGATCTTGCTACTCAAGCCAGAGTCGCTCTAGAAAACTTCGGCGCCATGCTTGAAGACATGGGTTTGTCATTGGACCATGTGGTCAAGGTCAACGCTCAACTAACCGACGTATCAGAGTTCGCAATTTGGAATGAGGTGTTCCTTGACGTGTTCGAGGCACCTTACCCATGCCGAACGACCGTCGGAGCTCCTCTCGTAGTGGGTGACATTGAGGTCGAAATTATTGCCGCGGCAACACCGAGGAGGTAAATCTCAGTTGGCGCTGAGGTGAGATCTTTAACTATCGGAGCTAACTCGGCGTCCTATAAGTTGACGGTTCCAAGCAAAGGTGCTTTGCTTCGGATCCACGTGCTGACCATTACTTATTGAAGGAACTCAAACATGTCTCAAACCATTCACGTTGTATTCCCCTGCCAAGAAGGCAAGGGACCCGAATTGATCGAAATCCTCCGCGAAGCTCTCGTTGATACCCGTGCCTTCGAAGGCTGCGAATCAGTCGAGGTTTACAGCGATGACAGCAACCCTGACACCGTCGTTCTCTGGGAGAAGTTTGCGGTCAAAGACAACCATCAGGCATACCTAAAATGGCGCATGGACACCGGTCTACCGGAGCTACTTGCCCCAGTATTGGCAGGCAATCTAGTGGTCACCTACCTAGACAGCCACGACGCCTAACAGCTTTGCCACTAGGCCAGGAGGTAACACCTCACAAATTGGCCGACACCTTCTCCGATCACCATCTCAGAAGGTAATTGACTAGTCCACCACCGATGAGCCCTCAATTCCATGAGGGCTCATCGCATTTTTGTCAGCCCGCCTGAACAACATTGTTACCTTTCTGAACTGAGCCGAGCACCCAACTTCCTGACATGGTTATGATCCATCTATGACTAACTTCGGCATAAACATGTTCCCGACTGACAAAGCAATCAACCCGATGACTTTGGCTAAAGAAGCCGAAGATCGGGGCTTCGAATCAATCTGGTTTCCGGAACACAGTCACATTCCGACCAGCCGAGAAACGCCGTGGGGCCTGAACCCTCAAGCGCCACCGCTACCAGAGGAGTACTGGCGCACACATGACCAATTCGTGGCATTAGGTATGGCCGGTGCTGTTACAAGCAAAATAAAACTTGGCACTGGTATCACTCTTGTCCCTCAGCGAGACCCGATCTGGTTAGCGAAGAACGTGGCAACAGTCGATGCGTTAACTGATGGTCGTTTTCTTTTCGGCATCGGTTACGGCTGGAACAAAGAAGAACTTCATCACCATGGCGTCAAATTCACAGAACGTAGGGCTGTAATGCGCGAACGAATTTTGGCGATGAAGGAACTATGGGCTAACGATGAAGCTGAGTTTCATGGTGAGCACGTCGAATTTAGTTCAAGCTGGCAATGGCCTAAACCAACCCAAAAACCACACCCTCCGATTATTTTGGGCGGCGCTGCTGGTCCCAAAACCATGAAAGACATAATCGAATACTGTGACGGCTTTATGCCTATCAGCGGGAGATACGACTTCGCTGACCAAATAAATACCCTTAAACAAATGGCAACCGACGCCGGTCGAGACCCTGAATCATTTGACTTCGGACAGTTCGGAACACCCCCCAAAGCAGAGATTGTTGACAGTCTGATCGAAGCTGGGTGTAACCGCATCGTCTTTACACTCCCACCAGCCGATGCCGACACAGTGATCCCTAAGCTTGATCAGCTATCCGAGTTCAAGGATCAATACAACTAGATCAACTTGGTATTCGCGGGTGCTACACCCTAGTTAGCTGCGGGAATATAACCCTCACGCATGAAATTTTGTAGATAGTCGCCGTATCGATAAGGCTCCACCTCTATTGGTCGATTTTCGCCTACACACCCAAACATCGGTTCTATAACGGTGTCGGGTCGAGGGTCGAAGAAAAACGGAATCGCATAACGGTCCCCCTCCCCTTTATTTAACGCCCGATGCTTTGTGGAACGGAATCGGTTATTGCTCCATGCTCGTAGCGTGTCCCCCGCATTGACCACAAATGATTCCGGTTCTTGATGAACAGCAAACCAGCCATCAGCGGATTCAATCGAGAGACCACTTACCTCGTTAGTCGGTAACAAAGTCATAAAGCCGGCATCACTATGTGGATCAATTCCCCACTGGTCGGGCCCAGCCGCAATGGGCGGATAGTGACTCATTCGAAGCGTGGCCAGAGCAGGATCAAAGTACTCCTCAAAAAATGTGGCCGGCATATCTGCTGCGACTGCATAAAGCGGCAACAGTTGGTGACACAGGCGCTCCAAGATCCGGTAATAGTTTTCGGCGGCATTTTTGAAACCAGGTAGGGCTTTTTCAGCAGGAAACTGGTTGCGCCTCGAACCTGGTCGCCCCATAAAAAACGCAGCATTAAGAGCGAAAGGCCGATTGCCACGTTGAGCGCCACCCAGTCCTACATAGCCCATAAGAGTCGAAGTCATCTCATGTGCAAACTTTGTTTCATCGACAAGCTCATGGTACGCAGCTGCCCAGTTATACATCTCTCGAATTGTTTGCCACTTGATGCCATGACCAACTATCGACAAAAAGCCAACGTTCTCTAGCGCTTCACGTAATTCTTCAGCAGTTGCTTCCAACGCTCCTGGAGAGCCCGCTAGAAAAGGCGCCAGGTCGATGACCGGTAAGTGCGTCGAAGCTTGTTCTAAAGACATATCGCTGTATGAGTCTCGCGCATCGACCAAGAATCAGCGAACTGTTATATTCAGCGACCTCATTATGGCTTACACAGATGAAGTAGAAAAGATTCCCTCATGAAGCAACAATGGGTATGTGGGAAGTGCGAGAGCCAAGAAGCTGAAACCGGAACTATCAGTACTACTGGAGGTGGGGCCTCGCGGTACTTGAACTGGCAAATTCATAAGTTCGATTACGTCAGCTGCGCCCAGTGTGGATACACCGACTTCTTCCGTTCTACGGGCGGTGGCGGTTGACGAAACGTTCTTGACGTGCTGACGAATTAATCAATTCTCTACTAGTGGCGGTGACTGGATGCTTTCTTAGGTGTCCGGTTACGCACTACTTCAAGACAGCTGTCCACGACTCGGAATGCTGTGGCAGACCGCATTTTGTGTTGACCTGCAGATGCTCGAGATATGACGAGGTCGAATTCCAGTCCCTCGAACACTGGTATGAGCGATACGGAGCGTTGACGTCGTTTGGGGCCGTCGATGTATCGGATGTCGTCTAAGACAACGTCGGGGTGTTCCCAGCACCAGTGCTCGTCAAAGGCTACGAACCCACAGTCATGGGAGGTTGCGCTTCTGTCGTTGACCGCACCAGGACAGATAAGTATCCCATCGACGATCCAGGGGTCGTGTGGGAGACCGTTTGGTTTAAAGCCATCTTTAAAGCCTTGCTCAAGGAGGGCATCTGGTTCAGATCCCTCTAAGGCTCTCTTTTGTTGTTCGTCAATGATGAGATGCATCATGGCAGCTAGGTCTTTGTCGGACTTTGAGGAGAAGAACTCAGCGTCAGGCATTGTGATCGATTCTGGCACCTTGACCATCTTGGCGGAGGGATCTGACAGCGACTGATGATGAGAACCTGAGAAAAGTGTGCGAATAGACGCCTAATACAAATACGAGAGGTTTGACTCCTCATACTTTGCATGGCCTCTTCATCTAATGAAAGCTAGACATAATCTCTAATCATCTACTTCTCCGGAGAAGGAAACATCGTGGATAACGACGGCCCTTACTATGACGATTTCGAAGCAGGCATGACAATCCCGCCGTTGCCTGCAGTTACGGTCACCGAAGCTGACAACGTGGCTTACAGAATGATCACTGGTGATCAACACTTTGCGTCAGCAGATAGCAGTGCTTATCAACGAGTTAGCAATTCCAGTCACGCACTTGTGAATCCTGGGTTAGTTATGCAATTCGCCATCGGACAGACGACGAATGCAACGAGAAAAGCAATAGCCAACCTCTACTACCGGTCAGTTCGAATCCTGAAACCTGTTGAAGTAGGCGAAACAATTACGACCACCACGACTGTTCTCGGGTTGTCAGACGCCAAACCGAAAGACGGTCAACATCGAGGGAAAGTTTGGTTAGGAATAGAAACCTCAACAAACAGTGGTCCCGTCGTTCAATACGAAAGATGTGCTTTGGTGGCAAGCAGGTCGGGTTCACCAGGCCATTCATCCGAGATTCCCGGCCCATCAGACCCTGCCCCTCTTGAAGATCTAACGATGCTTGTTCCAAATTGGGATCTGGGTGGTTTAGCTGCCACTGCGTGGGAGGTGGGAGAGTCCAGGGCTGACGCTATGAGGGACCACATCGACCTTGCCCCCTCTCTAGCTCGAATGACGTTTAATCAGGCATTCGTTCATAGGGATGCTTCGGCAAGCATCTACGGGAAACGTCTCGTTTATGGAGGCCATGTTCAAGGGTTAGCTCAAGCTTCGTTAAGTCGCCTTTTGCCTGGAATCGCCACGATTGTTGCGTGGGATGGCTGTGATCACGTGGGTCCCGCATTCGAGGGTGACTTGTTGGAATTCAGGCACGAGCTGAAGGAAATTCTTCCACTCAAAGAAGGTCGACTTATGCGATTCGAAATCCGTGGTGCCGCAGTGAACGAGCAAGGATCCGTGGGTAGTGACATTCTGGTATGGACACCAATTGTGTTCGCTCCTTAGGGAAATCTCGAAAACAGAAGTTTTTTGACCAGAACCCGGTCATTGATCTCTCAACAGGAGTGAGAGACAACGATTAGAGGCCAACTATGACACCAGTACTGCAAGGATTACGCATCGTTGAAGGCTCAGCGTTTGTGGCGGCTCCGCTCGGGGGAATGACTCTCGCTCAACTCGGAGCAGATGTCATTCGTTTTGATGCCATCGGCGGCGGCCTCGACTATCAAAGGTGGCCTGTAACAGAAGAAGGTGTAAGCCTTTTTTGGGCGGGGCTGAACAAAGGTAAACGATCCATCCAGGTAGATTTACGAAGCGACGCCGGAAGAGATCTGGTCACCCAGTTAATAACTGAACCGGGTTCAGACAACGGGATATTCCTATCGAACTTTCCAGAATCCAGCTGGCTTTCCTATGACCGGTTACGAGCCGAAAGGGAAGATCTGATCTACATGAACATCATCGGAAATCCTGATGAATCAACTGCTGTGGACTACACCGTAAACCCATCCTCTGGATTCGCAATGGCCACCGGACCAACCGGTTCAAGAATGCCTACCAATCACGTATTGCCAGCCTGGGATACTGCAACCGGGTTGACTGCGGCAGTTGGGTTGTTAGCAGCGGAGCGGTACCGGCAACGAACCGGAATCGGTCAGCTTTCCAAAATTTCTCTAACAGACGTCGCCTTCGCGATGGTCGCCAACCTCGGTTACATGGCGCAAGCACAACTGACAAAAGAAGACAGGGTCCCTGTGGGGAATGACCTGTATGGAGCATTTGGCAGAGATTTTGCTACCAAAGACGGCAGACGAGTAATGGTCGTGGCAATCAGCAAACGGCAATGGCAGAGCCTCGCCGAAGCCACAAACATTGTTGGACATTTATCTGCCATAGAAGATGCTCTAGGGGTGGATTTGAGTAAAGAAGGAGACCGGTGGGATGCCAGAGATGCCATCGCTTCGTTTATGGCCCCGTTTATAGGGGCACATGATCTAGACGAAATAGCAGAAATTTTTGATGCCAAAGGCGTCTGTTGGGGGCCTTATCAAACCTTTGTTCAGCTGGTAAATGAAGATCGTCGAGCGACGGCCGAAAATCCGATGTTCCGTCGAATCGACCAACCAGGGGTCGGACGTGTACTTGCTCCAGGCTCCCCTCTGTCATTTTCCGAAATAGATCGCGGGGAACCAACCGTCGCTCCTCGTCTCGGCGAACATACAGACGAAATACTTTTGGAGATCTTAGGAATGACGTCCGTTGAGGTTGGGAAACTTCACGACGATGGCATAGTAGCTAGCGCGAAAAACTAGCCAACCGCCCCAGGGGTACAGGCTGCCTCACCTAAGGCAGCAAACAAATAACGGCCACGAGTGACAGGTCGTAAACAAGTCCGACTTTGTTTCGAGCATGCGAAACAGCGGTGTACCTACTAACCAAAATCGAGCGGTCCAATTGCTTGCCACCTAAGCTCGCCACATGACTCTCGATCCCAAAAAGACTGTGGCTGCTGACTTAGTCGCAGCTGCTGACAGCATCGTCGACCTTTCTCACCAAGTTTGGAAT
>Ga0066850_10000122_pt1 | contig 40954 bp, 34 predicted proteins | sample ETNtaG_4_FD_67282 | JGI IMG/M metagenome (GOLD analysis project Ga0066850, IMG submission 67282) | Marine microbial and viral communities from oxygen minimum zone, Eastern Pacific Ocean - ETNP201406SV67 | ecosystem: Environmental > Aquatic > Marine > Oceanic | place: Pacific Ocean: Eastern... | reverse complement strand
GGTCGCGGAGGCACCCGTGGTCGCGGAGGCACCCGTGGTCGCGGAGGCACCCGTGGTCGCGGAGGCACCCGTGGTCGCGGAGGCACCGACCGAGGACACAGAGGAGATCAGCGATGACGAGTTCGAGGAGTTCGACCAGGAGCTCAGTGAGGAAGAGTTCAACGAGTTCGATGACTTCTAACACGGATAGTCATCGGACTACCCTACTGGCTCCCCGCCCTCTCCCATGAATGCGAGCCTCCCCAGTGACCCCGTCTCCAACATATGGGAGATTACCGCTTCGGGGACCGAAGCCCCCATCACCAATCTTACTGCATCCTCGTCGTGGACTGTCGACAGCATCTGGGCTGTTGCCCTTACCCTCCAGCCCTCGAACGAGTCGCGATGCTCTAGCTCGCCCAGTACTACAGGCCATCCCGATGACTCGTAGAGCTCTGCTGTCCCGACATCCGTGGTGAAGAGTGACCCTGGGCCTCCATGGTACCTCTCAGCGTGCGAAACCCAATTGGGTGGGTCTTCTATGTCGGGGATTACGACAATATTTGCCTCGATCCCGACTGACTCCAGCCATGCCTCGAGCATCGCGAACCTCTCTTCCGAAGACCAGGGGTTCCTGATCGAAGGGGGCTGGTTGGATGACCCTATGGCGATAATGAGTCCCTTGTCGCTTGCGTTTGCGGTACACCAATCCTGGGCAGCCCTGATCATCAGGGCATGGCCCTTGTGGACGGGTTGGAACCTCCCTAGGACTACTACGCCCGATTCGGGGGGTTCTTCGGGGGGCTGTGGTTCCATTGGCGGATCGCTCAACTCTTCGACCCCCACGTCTCGGATAGCGTTGCCCGTCCGAGCATCCACCGCCCTGCCTCTAGGAACTCTCTACCGGCCATCAATTGCATCTCTGACCTTCTGAGTGATTCCATGAGGTTGAAGAGAGACTCGCTCAGTGTCCGGTGCGATTCCATCGTAGGCAGGATCATGGGATCCTCAGAAGGCTCCATCGTCTCGCCCATCCCCTCCCTCCTAGACATCCAATCCAAAACCACCGACTCGGAGTAGGATGACCTGTCAGTCCTTGAAAGGGCTTCTGAGAATTGATCCCACACCTCAGGCAGGAAGAAGGCATCTGAGTCTGCCACTGGTCGCTCCAGCATCGGTTCAACATACAGGAAGAGGCGCGCGTCCCAGCATCTCCACTGGGCCGATGTGCACCACTTCCCGAGGAGGAGGCGGAGTTCCATCGCCGCATCTTCGGTGTTCTCAGAGAGGGTTTCCTTACCACCTAGTCTCGATGATCGGTCAATTAGCTCGAGGACCTCTCCCTCCAAGTCAACATCGAAGTCGCGATGGAATCTCTGGTCTGCTTCTGGTCTCGAGGATCTGAGGGATGACTCCTCCATCGCAGACGAGATGCCCTCCACCCTCATTGCCATCAGCTCGTCGAGCATCCCTCGGTCGACAAGATGCAGCATCACATCGACCATGCACCCGATGAGCGGCTGGTGTCCAAATACCCTCGCTCGATGGATTCAGGTCCTAACTTTCCACCGAATTCAAGAATGTGGGGCCGTGCCACCCTAAACAGTAGATGCTAGGGGCGCGGATTAGGTATGGCAACTATTGACGAGCAGATCAAGTCCCTGGAGGAAGAGATCTCCAAGACGAAGTACAACAAAGCCACGCAGGGGCACATAGGGAAGCTCAAGGCCAAAATCGCTGCGCTCAGGCAGAAGCAGGAGAAGGCGCAGGCCCATTCCAGGTCTAGCGGGGGAAACCAAGGATTCGAGGTGAAGAAGTCGGGTGATGCCTCGGTCGCATTGGTGGGATTCCCCAGCGTCGGGAAGTCGAGCCTGATATCCCAACTCACCGAAGTAGAGTCAGTGACCGGCAACTTCGCCTTCACGACCCTGACATGCATCCCCGGTGTTATGGAGCACAGGGGGGCGAAGATACAGATCCTGGACCTACCGGGCCTGATCAAAGGTGCTTCGGATGGGAAGGGGAGGGGAAGGGAGATCCTGAATGTCATCAGGGGATCGGACATGGTCCTATACGTCATCGACCCATTCCAGAAGTCTCACTTCCAGATCCTGGACCAAGAGCTTTGGAAGTCCGGAATGAGGCTGAACCAGAGGCCCCCTCAGGTCTTCGTCACCAGAACCAGGAGAGGGGGCATAGAAGTGCGATCGACTCTCGAGCAGACCCACATGAGCGATGAGGAGATCCAGGGCATCATCCGGGGATTCGGCATAGTCTCAGCAACAGTGACCCTCAGGACCGACGTCACGGACGACCACATCGTCGACACCTTGGCGGGAAACAGGGTCTACAGCAGGTCCGTTGTCGTGGTCAACAAGATCGACCTAGCCAACGACGAGGATCTGGAGAGGGCATACGACGGGCTTCCCGATGACTGGCCGGTGCTCAACGTCTCGGCCAAGACGGGAGAGGGCATCGAGAATATGAAGGACTTCATCTTCGACAACCTTGGCTTCATGTCAATATTCCTCAAACCACAGGGACAAGACGCAGACATGGTCGAGCCCCTAATCGTGAAGGACACATCCACCGTTAGGGACGTCTGCGCAAAGCTGCACCGGGACTTCCTCAGGAAGTTCCGATATGCCAGGGTAAAGGGCCCGAGCGCGAAGTTCGACTGGCAGAGAGTGGGGCTAGACCACCGGTTGAGGGACGAGGACGTCCTGACCGTGATTCTCAGGAAGTCATGACCGACTATCGATGTATTCACCAATGTGATGCCTATCCTGGCGCATGGGCGAGGGGGTGCTGGGTCTGATTGACAACGGGGGGATGAGGCGCATGGTTTCCCATCTGGACAAGAGGAGGAGGTTGTACCTGGGTGTCTTCGCCATCGGCTTCGTCACTGGCTATCCGTTGGCCGAGGAGATCATCGAATGGCTACTGGGGTCTGATGGATACATACCCGAGGGAGTCGAGGTAATCATCCTGCAGCCCCTCGAGGTGATCCTCCTCCAACTCAGAATCGCCGTACAGATTGCCTTCGGGCTGATGATTGCCACCATACTACTGGACCTGACATGGGCAGGGGGCAAGGCGCTCCCAGAAGCCGGTGCTCGGTTATCCAGTAGCCCAGGAGTACTCACGGTCATCACGGTCATGTTGACGATGGCTTCCCTGGGTGCGATGGGGTTGGCCTATGCCCACAATGTCCTGGTGCCCTTCCTGCTGGAGTACCTGGCCGAGGACTCCGCGGCATCCGGTCTGCAATCCACATGGCAGTTGCAGTCTTGGGTCGGCTTCGTAACGGGCCTTTACTTCTCGTCCGTATTGGGATTCCAGGTCCCTGTGATCACAGTCCTGCTTCTTAGGACAGGGTTGGTTGAGAAGCGTTCAGTCATCGAGAACAGGGGCATAATATGGTTCACGGCGCTTTTCCTAGGTGCGCTGATCTCCCCTCCCGACCCAATCTCTCTTTTCCTAGTGGGGGGACCAATGCTGGTCCTGCTGGAGATTGCGCTCCTCTACGAGGGATTCGTTAACCACGAATAGGACTATGTTACCTGTTCTTCTGGCCCCTCCATGCGAGCGATTACAGCAATGACAACAGTACTTCTCGTATCTTCCCTCTCTGGGTGCATCTCTGGCTTCTTTGACGATGAACAAATTGTGGGATGCCCTGACAACAACCCAGATGGGACAATATGTTCATCGGAGGAGAATGGGCAATTTATGTACGGCGTAGGGACTGATTTCAGCGGCCTCGATCTTAGCAATGCAGATTTCGTGGGTGCCATACTGGTAAACGCTAACTTCAGCGGTTCCGATCTCAGTGGGGCAGACCTCGGCAGGGCGAACATCAGGGGAGCCAACTTCGCCGGGGCCGATCTCTCGGGAACCATTTTCTTCGGGGCGATTTACGATTCGGAGACTTCTTTCTGGGACAGTGATGGTACTACGGACTCAGATGGCAACGGGATCCCCGATCTCTTTGACCCTCCGGGGGATATCGAAGATGAACTCGTCTTCATTGGTCCCGGAGCGGACCTCCGAGGAGTAAATCTCGATATGTTGGGAATCTCATGGACTCCCGAGATGACCCATTACGTAGATGGAGATGGAGATGGATATGGGGATTACTCGGTCTACTTCCCCAGCGCGAATCCACTAGACTTGAGAGGTGCGAACCTCTCTGGGGCCAGTTTGGGATCGCCCCTGATTCTTCTCGCTGACTTCAGCGGTGCCGACCTAACCGGTGTCAATTTCCACGGCTCTGGGATTGTTGTATCCAACTTCACGGATGCCGACCTGACTGGTGCCAACCTGACTGGTGCCTCGTTCATGTGGTCCGACTTCACCGGGGTCGACCTAACAGGGGCCGAAATACACGACCTGGAGGCAAGATTGCTCATGGGCTGCCCAAAGGCGCTTCCAATGGGTTGGCTCTGCATGCCCACTGGAGACGTTGACACCCCCTCTTGCCCAGAAGAGGACCCGGAATACTCTGAGATGATGGGTGATCTCCTGGACGTGTTCGATATGTCCGACTGCACCTTCAACCTGATAGGTCCGACCATGGGAGGCAGACTGGTGGCCGATGGAGTAGATCTGACGGGTCTGGACATGGGGCTCATGGGAACCTGGGGAATCCAAACCCAGAACCTCACAGGGTGCCCCAGCAATCTGCACGAAGCCTACCTGTGTACTGGAGGAGTCATCCTAGGACCAGGGGTCTGGGCGAGCCATTCGAACCTGAGTGGGATGGATCTCTCGGGAATCGACCTGTCCGAATCCGCCCTCTTCAATATCAACCTCAGCGGTGCCAATCTGTCAGGAGCCAATCTAAGCGGCGTTTCCTTCGAGGGAGCCGATCTCAGTGGTGCTGTCCTCGGTGGTGCAGATATCAACGACGTGAGTTGGGTCGCACATTTTGACTGGGGCCAAGAGGAGTGGTACGACACCACGGTGATCTGCCCGGACGGGACCGATTCGAACGACAATGACGATGGGTGCGTAAACAACCTCGGGCCCTAGTCACTCTTCAACGCCTGCTTCGACCTCTTGGGGCTCCTCGTCCGAGAATTCGGAGATCGTCATCTGCTCTTCGGGAGCGAGGGATGCGGCCAGCTCGGCGCTGGTGAGACCCAGCTTGCTCGCCTCGGATCTGAACCAGGCTCGGACCTTCCTGAACTCGACCTCGGGGCACCCGAAGTACTCGGCGAACCTCCTGGTAGTCGTGAGTCGTCGCGTGAGCCCATCCCTCCTCCTGTCAATCAGGCCCATTGAGGCGAGGTCGCGCACGTGGTCGTAGGCCTTCTGTCCTATCATGTCCTTCAGCTGGGACTGCTGCATCGGCTGGTGATAGGCTATCAGAGCCGCTGCGGGAAGGAGCCTGGGCGGTATGTCTGCTCTGAATGTCTCTGGCAGGAACGCGGACATCTCCGGCTTCACCTCGAGGATCCACCTCCCTGACACGTCAGTGAGCTGCAGCGCGCTGCCCTCTCTGTGCTCCATGCCCTTCCTGAGAGTGGAGAGGCCGACATGGATTACGCCCTTCGGCTCACCGAGCATCTCGGAGAGCTCCTCGAGTGACATCGAGCGGCCCGCCCCGAACAGGATGGCCTCTAGGACTGTGGTTAGAGGTGGCTCAGACATTGGATGCCTCCATGGAGTCGTGCTTGGGGTGCAGCCTCTGGGTCAGCTCGTCATAGTCCCTCGACTCCCCCCATAGGTCGCCGAGGACTATGCGGCCGTTGTAGCCGCCCTCCTGGTCCAGTGAGATGTAGCCCCTGTTGGTCAGGAAGAGCGTTGAGACGAATGCGGTGACCTGCGACTCTGTCTTGGCCTCGTGCTCGTCGAGCCCCGCCGACAAGTTTCGATTCAGCTCAGCGGAGACGTCCCGGAGTCCCACGGGCTCCGATGACTTCGACCTGGCCTTCAGCGCCTCCCATGTCCTCCTCAGGTCTCCCTCGAGGTCCTCGACGTGGAGGCTGCCACTGAATCGAGCCCTCTCCCTGTCGTGAGCCTCCCTCCTCTCCTTGGCTATCCTCTCGCGGGTCCTCTGCTCCTCGGCGATCCTGCTCGCGTCCTTGAGGCCCAGCAGGAGCTCGCCCAGGGTCACTGGTCGACCCTCCTCACGGTGGATTCGCCCCTCGAACATCGATGGCAGGGCATCATCTGCCGCTCCGGTCATCACACCCACGGAGAAGTTGTAGTCGGCATCGTCGAACTCCGCCTCCCAACCTCCGTCGAAGTCCCATTCGGCCTCCTCCTCGAAGTCCATGGCCCTCTCCTGTCGCTCTATCAGGGAGTTCGCCTGTCCGCGCAGGATGGACCATGCCATCCTGATCATGCGACCGCACGATGGGAGGTCGATGTTCTCCGCCCCCTCTATCCTCTCGTTGAACATCTCGATGAAGCTGGACAGATCGACGTCCCATGGATCGAGGTCGCTGGACTGGAACATCTGGAATACGAGGGCTACGGACCTGTCGAACGGATCGATGAGGAACTGGTGCTCTGCCTCCTCCAGGGTCGACAGCTCCATCAGCCGGTCCAGGAACTTGCTGGTCTCTAGGTTGGGCTGGCCCTCTAGCAGACGGAGGACAACGTCATCCCTCATCTGCTCTCCGAAGATCACTGTGCGTCCTCCCTGACTTCGATACCCGGGCTATGGTGTGATTCGTCCTGCTCCTCGATCGGAGATGCTTCTGATTCCCCTATGTCCTCTGTGACGTCCTCGGTGCGCTCCCTGAGGCTCTGGAGGCCCTCGCACTCGGGATCTGGAATTCCCTCCTCGGGAACGTCTACTCCTGCCCTGTCGGCGAGCCCACCCAGGCTCGATGGGGCTGGCAGTGGCTCTGGGGTCTTCGGCATGTCCGCGGGCGATGGCAGATCTGGCATCGCCTCCTTCTCCGCCTCGGAGGCGGCCCTCGCCCTCTCCTCCGCCTCGATCTCCTCGCTCAGGTCCAATGCGGCGGCCCTGTCGAAGTCGGTGATCCTCTGGCTGCATCCGTTGCCTGCGTGCGTTATTCCTATGTGGTGGTCGGCCAGAGTGAGGCTGACCTTCCTCAGTGTGACCATGATGAACTGGGCCATGCCGCTCCTCATCCTGCAGAGGGCTGCGATCTTCTCCGAGTTGAATGGGTCGAGATTCTGATCCACCTCGTCGAAGTAGTAGAATGGGCTGGGCTCGTAGTCCTGGATGGCGAAGATCAGGGCGAGGGCTGCCATCGACTTCTCACCGCCGGACAGTGCGGTCCGCCGGGTGTTCTGGCTCTTGCCGGGCGGGACGCACGCCATCTCCAGACCTCCCTCGAATGGGCTGTCGGTGTTCTCGAGCTTTAGCTCCCCCCTCCCCGTGGGCTGCAGTATCTCGTACACCCTCCGGAAGTTGTTGTTGACGTGCTCGAAGACGTTGAGCAGACGCGTCTTGCGCTCGTCCTCCAGTTGGTCTGCTATCGTGGATAGCTCGTCCCTGCGCTTCCTCAGGAGCTTGCCATCGGCGATCAGGTCCGTGATGCGCTCGGCGGCGTCGTCGTACTGCTCTATGGCGAGCATGTTCACGTCCCCGAGGGCGCGGAGGCGGCGCTCGAGCCCCTGCACGCTCCGCTCCGCCTCCACGACTGTTGGCAGATGGGCGTCTTCTGGCGGGATCGGTATGCCGGCCGCCACTAGTTCGGCCACGATCTCGTCCAGAGCCACGCGCCTCTGCTTGATTTGTACGCTAAGTTCCTCCAATCTTCCGGAGATGTTCTGCTTCTCCTGGGAAATCCTCTCCAGATGGGCCCTCAGGCTGGCCCTCTCCTCGACTATCTCGTCCCTCTTGTCGTTCATTACCTTCTGCTCCTCGTCGAACTGGGATGCCTGCTCCCTTAGTTCGAGGAGCTCTGACTCGGCCTCCTCTATGTTAGATTCGAGCTCGCTGATCTCCTTCTCGGACCTAGAGATGGAGACCTCCTGGGACTTGACCTGCCTGTTCAGCTCTGCGACTCTGTCCACCAGAATCTTCAGTTGCTGGGTCGACGTCTCGATCGACGCCTCGGACATCACGCGGGTCCTCTCCGCCTCGGTCCTGACCCTCTCTGCCTCCCTGAGCTTGTCAGAGAGGTGGTCCGGGGTGTGGTTCTGCAGGTCCTGCGCAGCTTTGGCCCGAGCGGTCGTCGCTTCCTCGAGGGTGTCTCGGGCGCTCTCACATTTCTCGGAGAGACGCGACTTCTCGGACTCGCATTCATCGAGCTCCTTGTTGGCGGCCTTGATCTTGGTACGGATCTCGCTTACCGACTTCTCGGCTCTGTCCATGTCGGACTTCCAGTTCCTGAGCCTTACCGAGTGGTCGTCGTTGTCGAGTCCGTGGATCCTGTCCCTGAGCTCCTGCTGGCTCCTGCGGAGCTCCCTCAGAGCGCCATCAACGGTAGAGAAGAGGAGGTTCGCCTCCTGTACGGCCATCTCCATTCGGTCGATACCGGAGCTCCCGGCTCCCGAGCCATCGAACCTAGGGCGGTCCTTCTTCGAGGACGATCCCCCCGTCATGGCGCCCGAGCTCTCTATAACCGCCCCGTTGAGAGTGACCATGCGCACGCCGCCCATGTTATCCCTCGCCACGTCCATGGAGTCCACGACCAGTGTGTTCCGCCCTGCATAGCGGACAGCGGTCTCGACGCTTGGGTCGAATTCCAGTAGGTCGTGGACGAAGCCTACCACCCCTGGGTTTCTAGCCACCAGTAGGGTCCTCCCCTGGGGGCGGGATACTGAGAGTTTGTTGAGAGGGAGGAAGGTCGCCCTGCCGCCACCGTTCTTTCGTAGCCACGCAATACACTTCGAAGCAACATGGTCGGAGGAGACGACGATGCTCCTAAGCCCTCCTCCGAAGGCGAATGACAACGCCTCCTCGTGAGCTGGGTCCTTAGGGGTCGCGAGCTCTCCGAGGGTCCCGAGAATTCCGTGTATCTCTCCGCTCTCCCTGAGTCGGGATAGCGCTGCGAGGGTGTGTGCCGATCCGGGGGTGCTTGACCTCGCCTCCATCCTCGCCTTGGCCTTGGCGAGACCGGTCTCCGCGTTCCTGAGCTTGGACTCGACCCTGTCGCGATCATCGACGAGGGACCTCTCTTGCTTCTGCAGGCTCATCAGCTCCTTGGCCAGGGACTCCCGATTGGTTTCGGGGCTGGAGTCCTCTAGGTCCTCGCCAATGAGCGCGTGGTCGTCCCGCTCTAGCTCGGCGGTCTCGAATGCCTGCTCTATGTCGGCGAGATTCTCGGATGCTATCTGGGACCTCTGGTTGGCCCGGTCGTAGTCCAGTTGGACCTGTGAGTATGATGTGCTGGCAGACTGCTCTTCCTCGGTGGCCTTTCCCAGCAGCCTGTTGAGGTCTCGGCCGTGCTTGTCCCCTGAATGGATGGCCTTCCTAGCATCCTCCTCGTCCTTGGCTGCCTTCTTCAGGGCCGCCTTGGAGTCCGAGACACTCTGGTGGAGGTCTGTGATGCTCTGTTCCGCTTGGGAGCGCGCGGTATCGGCGCCTTCCCTCTCGCTGATCAGTATCTCGACCTCGTCCTCCGATCTCTCGATGGTTCTCTTGTGATCGCCGATTCGGTCGGATGCGGTCTCTAGGTCGATCTCGTGTTTCCTGATCTTGTCCATGATCACCTTGGCGGCGCCACCCAGGGCCCCCTCGAGCTCCCTGCCCAGTTGGACAAGTTCCTTGTCGTATTCGTCTAGCCTCTGGCTTGAGACCAGCATCTCCTTGGAGAGGTCCACCTCCTTGGTGACATAGTTTGACCTCTCCTCCGAGAGCAGGGATATCTCTCCCTGCCTGTTCCTGTGCCTTGATTGCTCCATGGTTAGCCGGGCCAGGTCCGCTTCCTCCTTCAGCTCCCTGAACTTCAGGGCCTGCTCCCTCTCTTTCTCGAGCTCCTTCAGGCGCCCCTTCTGGTCGGCCTCGAAGATATCGATCGTCTCTATGCTACTCTCAACGTGCTTGCGCTGAGTGTTCGCCTTCCGGATCTCATCATCATAGGCAGTGACCCCTGCGACCTCCTCAAGGACGCCTCTCCTCTTGTGCGGGGTCATGGTTGCGAGATTTGTGACATCCCCCTGTAGGACAACATTGTATCCGTCGCCTCTCAGTCCGGCTTCCGAGAGGATTCTGCGCATCTCGGTTGCTGTGGAGGGATTGCCGTTAATCCTGTACGATGTGACTGGATCTCCCCTCCTGTTGAGTCGGACCGATCTCGTGAAGGAGACCTCGTCAGAGTTTGCCCGGAGCCTCCGTCTCCCACCGACCTCCGGAGTGTTGCTGAAGACCAGTGTCGCTGACATGTGCTTCGCTGGACTGCCAGTCTTCCCTCCGTTGAAGATGAGCTCTGATACGTTTGAGGCCCTTAGCGTTCTAGTGGACTTGGGGCCGAGGACGAATCCAATGGCATCGCCACAGTTTGATTTGCCGCTTCCGTTGGGGCCTGTGATGGCAGTGAAGCCCTCCTCGAAGGGGATGGTCGTCTCGCCCCCGAACGACTTGAAATTCTCTACCTCAATCCTGATTAGATGCATCCCTTCACCTCAGTCACCGGGAAATAAATCGCCGACAACAACACCAGTCGTTCCATTTGGGGTTAAGAACATTGAGGCAGTAGGGCGATTCGAGACATTAGTTAGGGGATGCTCTGGGAAAAGCCACTGAATGGCTGCCCTCACATGTTCCTTCTGAACTTCCCACCGCTCTCGAAGAGAGCTTGTGTGACTTGCCCTACCGAGCAATGCTCCACTATTTCCATCATGACCTCGAACAGGTTCCCGCCCTCGCGAGCGACTTGCTTCAACCTGCTCAGGCCTTCCTCGGAATCCGTGGAGTGCGTTTCCTTGAATTCCCTGTTCCTGCTGATCACCATCATCTTCTCCGACTCGTCGGACCTGGTGACGTCGATGTCGAAGTTCTCTGTGGAGGGTGTCTCCGAGTTGGGGTCGGTGAACGTGTTGACGCCTACAATCTGCATCTCCCCCGTATGCTTGCGATGCTCGTACAGCATGCCCTCGTCCTGAATCCGATTGCGCTGGTAGTTGACCTCCAGCGAGCCGAGGACGCCTCCTCTGCTATGCATCTCCTCGAAGATGCGCAGGACCTTTTCTTCCACCTCGTCAGTGAGGAAGTCCGCTACGAATGAGCCTTGCAGGGGGTTCTCGTTCCGCAGCCATCCGTACTCCTTGGCGAGGATCAACTGTATCGCGACGGCGTCCCTTACAGTGTCCTCCGTGGGAGTTCCGAATGCCTCGTCTCGGCTGTTGGTGTGGAGGCTGTTCGCGTTGTCAGCTAGCGCATATAGCGCCTGCAGGGTGGTTCGGTAGTCGTTCCACGTGAATTCCTGTGAGTGGAGAGAGCGGCCGCTGCTCTGGATGTGGTACTTGAGCTTCTGGCCCCTCTCCTCTACTCCATAGAGGTCGCGCATCGCAATTGCCCATATCCTCCTGGAGACTCTGCCGATTACGGCGTACTCCGGATCCATGCCATTGGAGAAGAACCACGAGAAGTTCCTGAGGAACTTGTCGGGATCTAGTCCCCTGGCCTTGAACAGCTCGACGTAGGTGAGCCCGTTTGAGAGGGTGAGGGCCGCTTGGGTGATTGGGTTAGCTCCCGCCTCATCGATGTGATAGCCGCTGATGCTGACGAAGTAGTGGTTGCGGACCCCGTTGTCCACGTAGAACTCAGCGACGTCGCCCATCATCCTGAGCGCCGTGTCCAGATTGAAAACCAAGGTGTTCTGGCCCATGGCTTCCTTCAGCTGATCAGCCTGGACCGTCCCCCTCACCGTGGAGAGGGCGTAGGCGCGGATTTCCTCGGATTCGACCTCGCTAGGGTCCCTGTCGTTCCCCTCGACGAACTTCCTTGTCTGCTGCCTGATTGCCACTCTGAAGAAGGCTGCTAGGTGCCACCAATAGTTACCGTTGATGGTCATGCTGACCGAGGTGTTCGGAGCACATAGGTCGAAGCCCTCGAACAGACGATCCATTTCGTCCACAGTGCTGATGCTGACACCGGACTCGCAGACCTTCCCGAAGATATCGAGCCGCTCCCGTGGGTCGTTCCCATACAAACTGGGGGAGTCGAACGCGACGGAGAGCCTGTTGAAGGGTTGGTCCTTCGACAGGAAGTGGTATCGTTTGTTGGTCCTCTCTGCGCTCCCCTCTCCGGCGAACATCCTGACTGGGAGCTCGTCCTCCCTCCTGAATGGGAAGACTCCGCCAGTGAAGGGGAAGGAACCCGGGACGTTCTCCTTGCGTATCCATAGGAGCCTGTCACCCCAATCCTCTGTCGTGGGCAGTGCGACCCTAGGCACCCTGGTCCCCGATAGGGTCTCGTGGGTCGTCTTGACTGGAATCTCCTTCCCCCTGACCGTGTAGCTCGCCTGGCCGGAGCGGTATGCCTCGGCCTTCGAATCGAACTCGTCCAGAGACGCCCAAGCTGCTTCGGGAATCGAGCCCCTGATCTCATTCGCATGGTCAAACAAGTCCTGATGGTCGCCTCCCTTACCGGAGGACTCCAACAACTTGGCTGCGGCTTCGAGTTGCTGGACCTGGCGAACGGATCTCGCTACGTCTTCGGAGCGTTTGTGGTAGTCCCTCACGGTTGAGGCGACCTCTGCTAGATACCCCTGACGCTCGGGAGGGATTGGGGTGTCGCGATTGGGGAGGCCATCTGGGCCGAGGCGGGGTTCGCTGGCGGAGAAGTCGGTCCCGAACCTCTCGTTCAGTAGGACTGCCATCGCCTCCCAGAGGCGGTCCACACCCGCATCGGCGAACTGGCTAGCTATCGTGGGGATTACTGGCATCGATTCAGGGCTTTCTCCGAAGGCCTCACGATTCCTCAGGTACTGCTTGCGAATCTCGCTCAGTGCATCCTCAGCACCGGGTCTGTCGAACTTGTTCAGTACCACGATGTCAGCGAAATCTAGGGCAGCCAGCTTCTCCAACTGGCTCGGCGCTCCGTACTCCCTGGTTGTGACGTAGATGGAGGTGTCTGCCACCTCGGTAATGGCATCGTTACCCTGGCCAATGCCGCTCGTCTCGACCAGAACCAAGTCGAAACCGACTGCCTTGCATGCCTCGACGGCACGATCGACGCACTCGGCGATCTCTCGGCCGCTGTCCCTGCTCGCAAAGGATCGCATGAACAGCTTTGAGTCGGATAGGGAGTTCATCCTGATTCTGTCCCCAAGCAGAGCCCCTCCCGTCTTTTTCCTGGTTGGGTCGGTGGCTAGCAAGGCCACCCGAGCGTCCGGGTTGTCTCTACGGACTCTGAGCATCACCTCATCCATCAGGCTAGACTTGCCCGCCCCCCCCGTTCCAGTGATGCCGACAACGGGACACTCCGACTCCTTGTCCCTTGAGCGGGCCTTGGAGAGGGCGTCGTAGAACTCGTCTGGTTGGAAATTCTCTGCCATCGTAAGGAGAAGGGAGACGGCCCCATGGTCGTCTGCATCGACCAAATCGGAAATCGAGTCGAACCTAGAGTTCTCTAGGAGATCAATCCCCGATGCTTGTTCCATTGCGTCCCGAACCATCCCTACTAGGCCTAGTTCTCTGCCATCATCAGGAGAGTAGATCCGAGATATTCCCTTGTCTCTTAGGTGCTCGACCTCGTAGGGGAGGATGGTCCCCCCTCCCCCTCCGAACAAGAATACATGACCGAAGCCCCCCTCGTCTAAGATCTCCTTGGTATGAGTGAACATCTCTACGGCTCCCCCTTGGTAGGATGTGATCGCGATTGCGTGGGCATCCTCCTGGATGGCCGCCCGTGCGACTTCGTCGGCACCTCTGTCGTGCCCGAGGTGGATTACTTCGCAACCCTGGCTCTGGAGTATTCTCCGGAAGATGCCTATGGCTGCGTCGTGACCATCGAAAATCGCCGCCGCGGTGATGACTCGGATGGGCATTTTTCCGCCCGAGGCCGTGATTGGGGCATCGGTTGCATCGCTCCCAGAGCTGCTTTCCACGTCATCCCGAAAACATGACTCCACAAGAATGCGTTGACTGGATAATGCGTTTTCTTGGGCATTTCCGGGGCATGATTCAAGACTATTTTAGATTTCCAAGAAGAAGTGGTAGAACGTCCTGAAGCGATTGAAATTTTCTCTGGAGGGGGTGGGAGCCCTTGGGGTGGAGGCTCGGGCTCAGAGTCAGGCGGAACTCTTCTCAGCGGGGATGTAGCCTCGTTCGGAGGTGAGGGTGACAATTCCCCCTATTGGGCGGAACCCGGAATGGAAAGCAAGGGGCTTCCTAACGGAGCATGGTTCGCAATTGGTTTGATCTTGGCCCCGGGTGCAATGTGGTTTGTTTCTTTCATACTGTTCATTATAGGGGAAGAGATGCCTTACGGTCCAGACGAAATATTCTACATTCTAGCTTGGTTACTCTGGCCCGTTGGCCTGATTGGCGGGTTGGTCTGGAGTTTCACGAGAGGCAACAAGTACTTCGCATATGGGCTTCTAACGGCTTTGGTCGGAGTTCCGGCAGTACTGTTCCTCGTTGTGATTGCCTTATTGATCTCAGTGGGAGTCTTTTGATAATCAGAAAGCGTTCACGAGGATGTAGGCGAAAAGGAACATCAGCAGGCCCATCGCCCCATCGATGACGTGTGCCTTGGACCTGAGCAACTCGGCCCTATCTCCAGTAGTCAGGACGGTAGCCACGGTCACGTACCACGTCCCATCGATCACCATCCCCAGCATGCCCATCCCAAGTAGCGTCTCAAGCGAGGAGTCGGTTTCGATGAAGGGGGCGTACAGGGCCAGCATCCAAGCCATTATCTTGGGATTGAGGAGCGCTATAGAGAATCCCTGGACGAAGCCGGCCCTGTCCGATGGGCCATGCGATTCAGCGAGGCCCGAGTCCTGCCTCGGACCAGCCATGGCGTGGCGCAGGAACTTGGTCCCCAACCACAGGAGTATCAGCACCCCCCCACTCCTGAGGAAGAGTTCGACGTCCTCGTTGGCCGCTAGGGCCGTGGCTATCCCGAGAGCCGCCAGGAATGCGTAGATTCCGAACCCTATGCCATGCCCTATCCCTGTGGAAATGCCCTGACTGCGACCACCTGCAATGGCGTTCCTCAGCACCACTGCCAGTGACGGTCCAGGGCTCATGGCCCCCAAGGTGAAGACCGTGGCTAGGGCGAACCATGCGCTAGGTTCCATTGCCTCACCGACTATGCGCCTGCGTACATGGACTCGATCTCGTCAGCCCAGTTCTCTCTGATCTGGATCCTGCGGATCTTCAGAGTGGGCGTAAGCTCACCATGGTCGACGCTTAGGTCCCTAGGCAGGATTGTGAACTTCTTCAACTGCTCTGGATTGGAGAACTGGCCGTTGAGCCTATCGACGTGCTCCTGGATCTCGGCGTAAACCTCCGGGCTGTCGGTGTACTCGCTGAGGTCGTGTCCGAACTCCTTCAGCTTCGCCAACTGCTCGTTCGGGTCCTTGGGGACCTTGGCCCCATCCATGCCATGCTTGTCCCTGAGGATCACGCTGACGTCCAGGGTGAATAGTGCGCTGCAGTACTTCCTGTTGTCCCCAATGAGCATGCACTGGGACACGAGGGGTATCGACTTCATCGTCTCCTCTATCACGAGTGGTGCGATGTTCTTCCCCGCCGAGCTCACATAGATCTCCTTGATGCGCCCGGTGACGCTGATATAGCCCTCGGAGTCCTCCCTACCTAGGTCTCCTGACTTGAGCCAGCCATCCTCGGTCATGGTCTCGGCCGTGGCCTCGGGGTTGTTGTAGTAGCCCTTCATAATGTGACGGCCGCGGAACTGAATCTCGCCATCTCCCTTCTCGTTGGGATCGTGGATCCTTAGCTCGCCCACGAATGGCTTCCCCACCGTGCCGATCTTGTTGTTGCCAGTGAAGCCTATCGTAGCGCCTGCCGTTGTCTCAGTCATGCCGTATCCCTCGAAGATTGGGATGCCCAGTTTGTGGAAGAGATACAGAATATCCGGATTGATCGGGGCTGCTCCCGTGATGGCGTACGTCAGGTTGGAGAAGCCTATCTTCTGCTTCGCCTTCTTCCTTACTATGCCCTTGAGAATCGGCAGGCTTAGCCATTTAACCTTGCTACCCAGGCCGGCAACTAGGTTCGAATATACCTTCTCGTATATCCGTGGCACACCGATGAATAGGGATGGTTCGACCTCCTTGGCGTAGTCTATTGACTCCAGTGGCGAACTGACAACGCGCATGTGCATTGCGTCCCTAACCCAGATGTGGTTGTCCGCTAGTTGGCCGAACACGTGTGCGCATGGGAGCCAAGAGACGTATCCATCGCCCTGGTTGAACTTGACAATGGCAGAAACCCCAGCTATCTCAGCCTCGAAGTTGTCGTGAGTTAGCTCGACGCCCTTGGGGTTGCCCGTTGTCCCGGAAGTGTAGATCAGGGATGCCGTGTCGTCCGGTTGGATGCTGGAGAGCCTCTCCATCACCATCGAGTCATCGACGTCGCTACCAGCGGAAACGAAATCATCCCACGATACTGCTTTCGGATGTTCTGGCATGTCGACTCCGTCCATCACCACAACCGACTCGACCTTGTCTAGGGATGCTAGAGCCTCGTGTAGTCGGTGGGAGCACATCTTGTCCGGGTTCCCTCCGTCCATTGGGTTGTTCCCTACAAATACGATCTTGGAGTCTGAGTTACCAACGACCCACTCAACCTCCTCTGGGGAGCAGGTGTGGTAGACGCCGACTGCAGCCCCATTACACATGTTTGCAGCAGAGTATGCAGCGTACCATTCCTTTCGATTGTACGAGTAGATGCTGAGCTTGTCTCCCTTCTCGAATCCATGTGCGATTAGTGCCTTGGAGAGTTCCATCACATCATCCAAGAATTCCGACCAAGATGTGACGTCCCAGTTGCCATATTTGTCCTTGGAGGAGATTGCTGCCTCGTCTGGGTAGTTTTCCGCGTTTTCAATCAGGTATTGGGGCGTAGTCTTAGCTGACATGGGTTTGTACAATGCATTCGGAAACTTAACTGTTGTCTAGTGAATTAAGTGTTGAAAAAACAACCTTCAGGGAAGGACGGCGTTGATGTTTTCCCTCCAATCAGACCCTCCGTTCCGATTAGCGAGCGGAGATGCGGGGGATGGGTGCCAGCACGTTTTGACTCGGATACCCATATCGTCAAGTGCGGCAAGCGCCCTCTTCTCCGCGTACTTCCCTATGCCGACCACCTCCTCCGCACCCAGGGCCATGACTGCCTCCCTAAGATGCTGGTCGCACCTCTCAAGCAACTCATCGACCACGGGGCCATTGATGTTGTTTGGAGTCACGTTACTCCCCCTCGGGCCACCGAGAATCATCAACGGGCAGTGGTTTACGATGAACACCTTCTGGAAAATCTGGCTTGCGCCGCCGTACCTCTGTTGGAGAAGGCCCCACAGCCTTGTGCCAGAGACTTCCTCCTTGGGGTGGAAGAGTCCGTTAACCGGCCTTCTGGGGTGTGGATTGGCCGGTTGACTCACATCAATCCCAGAAATCCCCAGAAGGTCTCTCACGACAGAGGTAGCAGCGAAGGGGATACCCATCTGGCCCATTCCATGGGGACCTGGATTCATTCCAAGAAGAATAGTCTTGGCGCCGCTCCCTCCCGAACGGCGGATGAATTCCTCGTGAATCGCCCATGCGTACATCAGCGGGTTGTAAACACAGTCTGCGACCCCTTTGGACTCCATTCGTCGAGCGATGGCTTCTGCATCGTCCCTCAATCCCGATGCGGCCCGGATCAGCTCAGTGATTGCATCTGGCATCTATTGCTTCACATCCCCCAGCAAGGCACCTGCTACTTCTCTGAGTTCTTGGGGAGTAATCGGAAAAACCGTCTGTGAGGTTCCTCCGGCCCCCCATACCATATCGTATTGCATCAAGTCCTCGTCCATCAGAACCGTTACTGGATTGGTGTGACCGAAGGGCGGGACTCCACCAATCGCGTATCCCGTGCTTTCTAGGACGTACTCGGGACTGGCCATTCCGGGTTTGAAACCAAGTATTCGCTTCAGCTTCCTCTTCCGCTCGACCCTGTTCGAACCAGAAGTGATCACGATGACGGCCCTCTGCGGACCTTCGAAGACAATCGATTTGGCGATGTGGGCGACCTCGCACCCCAATTGGTTCGCTGCATCCTGGGACGTCCTGGTGCCTTCCTCGTATTTCTTGGGTGATGGCGAGAAGCCCATTTTCTCACACTGAGAGAGCCAAAGTTCGTGGCCATCCATAGAATTCGCCTCGAGTAGCACGACTTATGAGTTGGGGAACAACGAACGTAGGAAAGGAACATGCAGCCTGTGTAACTTTCATCACTGGGGGATAATCGGCTCCGGGCATGGGATGGCCGTTCGGACCCTACGAGACGGTGATGGGAGCTATCCTACTGATGACGATTCCTCTGCAGAGGCTACTGACCAGAGACGAGCCCGGGATGAGGGTCGCATTCTCGGACCTGATCGAGGAGATCCGGGAGAAGGGGTACAAGTGGCACATCTCAGTTTACCTGATAATGTACGGATTCAAGGCAATCATTGACCAGCATAACGAGGCGATCAAACCCAGGGTCGGTGGGTTCACCCACTATGTGCATGGGTTCGAGGGGGGAATCACACTCTGGGTTCAAGAGACATTCAGGAATGACGTTCTCAGCGACGTTCTTTCTATTCACTACCTCTTCGTTTACCTGTTCCTGATTTGGTTCAGCCCGATGTACTACATTCTTTGCAAGGACGAGGTGATGGCTGACAAGGCGGTATTGAACTACTTCGTAATCTACGTGCTAGCAGTTCCCCTATATCTGTTCTTCAATGTCGAAGTGACCTCCTCCTTCTTACCGGGAATGGATGCCCTGATGTACCACAAGTCGTGGAACCTGTTCTTCTTCACAGAAGTTGACCCTCTCGACAATGGGTTCCCTAGTCTCCACGTGGGAATCCCCATCGGCCTCCTGATAATCAACAGGCTACATGTCAAGGATCTCGGAATAGGGGTTGGGGAGTGGCGTCATAGGGAGTTCGACCTGTTTGTGGCGGTGAACATCCCCCTCTATCTTTTCAGCATCCAATATCTGGGGATTCACTGGATATCCGATGTAATTCCCGGAGTATTTCTGGCCATAATTTGTGCTATTTTCGCCCACAATTTCCAGCCCAAACTGAGAGTCGTGCGAGAGAATGGTTGGTCATCGTTAATCCCGACCAGGAAGGTCGCATTCACTTCGGCTGCATTCTCCTTGCTGGGAACCTTGATTCTTCTCACAGTGGTTGTCGATGGCCCTGGAACTGATGATGAGACGCCGACGATGAGGGTCGGACCGGGAGACGTGAATCTAGATGTCATCGAGGTACACAGCCTATGGCACCCAGTAGATGTCGAAATCAGGAACGTAGGTGATGAAATCGTGGAGGTGCTCATCATCCACAGAGACTCGGTGGAAGAACACGCCAAGGATGGCAGGATAGATTGGTCGGCCCTAGATGATGAGCACAAGCGCTTCCTGGGCCCGGGTGAAGTCCTGGAGGAACAAGTAGAGACGCCGTCGGTGTTCGACGGGCATTTCATCTTGGCCTCGAACCAAGGGGATTCCGGGGTCGGCGAAGTCAGAGTCACCATTGAGTACGTGGACGGGAGTCTCCTATGGACTGCCTTCATTTCCTCCATCCCTTCCTTCGCAATAACTGGTCTAGTCATTGGTGAACTGTGCTTCTCAGAGGACGAAGTGAGCGAAGAAGTCACCAATGAATAGTCCCGATACGGCCCCCAGTCCGAGCCAAGTTCCGATTCTGAAAGCAGGGTAGTCATCCCGCCATACGTACATTGACTGGAAAATCCAGAACAGGATTACGACGACGAACCAGACGAAAAAGAACACCTGCGGAATGATTGATAGGAGCATGCCAACATTCGCGCCTATTATCAGTTCAATCCTCCCTCCGGCTGGCTTTGGTGAGAGATACAGCAGCGGGCTCAGCAACACCAACCCCAGGAACGGGGCTGGGAGGGCCCACCCCCAAGGCCGGGGTATCCCCTCGAAGAGATGGGGGATGCATGCAGCGGCGAATCCAACGAGACATGGGGTTGCCACTGGCCACAGCGGGGGTTGGTCCCACTTCATGGCGAGCCGTCTCGATGGACCCCCCATGAAGTCTACTAGTTGGGCCGGAAGGTTTTCTTTGGATTTCTCCACCTCACGGTAACATGGAGAAGGGAGAGATTGTTCTAGGCTGCCTGGCACCGCACCCACCGCACGTTGTATATGCGGAGAACCCAGACCAGAATGAGGCTTTCTCGGAAGGAGGTTGGGAGACTCTGAGATGGGGTTACAACAGACTGGCTAGGAAACTGAAAACGATTGATTACGATGCGATGGTAATTTTCACCCCTCATTGGCAGACATACATCGGAACTCACTTCTTGGGACTACCTCGATTCAAGTCCAAGTCTGTTGATCCGGTTTTCCCGAACATCTTCCGCTTCAACTACGATATCTCGGTAGATGTGGAACTGGCTGAGAAGATGTGTGAGATTGCCGCTGAGTCGGGGATCATTACCAAGATGATGAGGAATCCCGACTTCAGGATTGACTACGGCACGATCACATCTTGCCATATGCTCAATCCGGATTGGGACAAGCCGCTCGTGACCATCAGCAGCAACAGAAACGCTCACTACTACTCCCCTGAAGTTATGAATGAGCAAGCCAGTGCATTGGGGGAGGCTTGTGCAAGAGCCATCGAAGAAAGTGGTAAGAAAGTAGTGCTAATCAGCAGCCACAGTCTCTCACACAGGCATTTCGTCACCGAGTCCCCCTTGCCTGAAGACATGAGTCGGGAGCACATATACAACCACAGCCAATACGTCTGGGACATGAAGCTCGTAGACTTGATGAGGGACGGAAAGATGAGAGAATTGATCGACATAATGCCCGAATTCACCGAGCAAACGATTGCAGAGACAGAGGCCGGTGGCTTGACCTGGATGATGGCTGCAATGGGATACCCGAACTATCCTGCCGAGATATACGGATACCAGTCAGTAATTGGGACGGGAAACCTGGTTGCCGCATGGGATCCTGCGGAAGCCACGCGTGAGATAGTCCTCTGAGGTGATTGATTGACGGAACCAGAGATTCTATTCGGCATTTATTGCCCCCCTCACCCGCAACCCCTTCTCTGCCCGGAAGCCAATGATGGCTATAGAAATCTGAGGAATTCCTACGAAACATGCAGGAAGAGGATCGAAGAGAGTGAGGCTGACCTGGTTCTGATCTACTCAACGACATGGCCGAGCATTATCGGGCATCAGATTCAGGCTCATCCCGAACCGGAGTGGATCCACGTGGACGATGACTTCCACTTCCTTGGCAGCATGCCGTACAAGTTCAGTATGGATGTAGAGTTCGCTGAGGCGTTCAAGAATGCTGCTGAATCAAGGGGACTCCAATCCAGAACGGTCGCGTACGATGGCTTTCCAATAGACACGGGTTCGGTGGTCGCCCTCAAGCTACTGAATCCGGACAACCGAATTCCGGCATGCATCGTTTCCAGCAACATGTATGCAAACAGGGCCGAGACCATTGTCCTTGGCAAGGCTGCTCGTGATGCAATCCAAGAGCAAGGCAAGAAAGCTGTAGTTGTTGTAGTTTCTAGCCTGTCGAACAGGATGTTCACCGAACACATCGATCCATCCGAGGACAGGATTCACTCCGCCAAAGACGATGAGTGGAATCGCAAGATTCTGGAGTTCTTCGGCGATGGCAGGTTGGAGGATCTGAGCCAGCTCTCGAGGGAAATTCACGGTCAGATCAGAGTCCAGAAGGTGGTAGCTTACAAACCGGCTTGGTGGATGTCGGCAACCATGGGACAGCATAACAACTACACAGGCGAGGTTTTGGCATACGAAGCCCTCCATGGCTCAGGGGGAGCAGTGGTAATGCTAACTCCGTCCCCTGGATCGGTCGGTGACAAGGAGTTTGACGAAGACGACGTTGAGCACTACCATGGTGATCGCGGAGTCTTGGACAAGGGGATGCTGTGATGTCTAAAGACGACAGGATGACTCCCGAAGAGAAGCGAAAGAGCATGGTGGAAAATATCATCACAGCGCCGACTGATGCGGTCGAGAAGATCTACGACGAGGTGGGCGAGTCATTGGCCAAGTCGGCTGGTGGCGCCCTAGGAGCAGCAGCTGGGGTGGCAATGGGAGGACCCGTCGGAGGGGTTGTAGGCGCAGTTGTGGGGAGGAAAGCTGCTAGCAAGCTAACGAGCGAAAACGGGCCCTTCCTCGCCGAGGGAGGCCCATCTGCAGTTGGGGCGTACCCTCATCTGCACAGAGTGGGAGATCTGATACTAGTTAGCGGAATGGGGCCACGTCAGCCGGGTACAGATGAAATTCCCGGCGGACCTACCAAGGACAGCGAGGGGAATGCCCTAGACTACGACATCAAGGCTCAGACTCACGCTGTAATAAACAACATCAAAGTGATTCTCGAGGAGTATGGCTCGGGACTCGAGAAGGTGGTTGACGTCCTTGTTTTCCTGACTGACATGGAGCGTGACTTCAAGGGGTACAACGAGGTTTACGCCGAATACTTCTCAGAGTCTCTCCCGGCGAGGACGACCGTAGCCGTGGATGCCCTACCGACCTCCATCGCAATCGAGTTGAAGGCCATAGCAAAGGCGTGATCACGGATCGTGGTCTTCTATTGCTTCCGATGTGCACCAAACTGGGGATGTGATTGGATTGCACCTACTGGGAGTCCCTCCTGGGATTTCGACCCAGTAGTCCACCTCTTCCACCTGTGCGGGATAATCGGTCGAGATGCTGTGGGCCCCCACTGCAAGGGCAGCGTCACGTCTCGTGGTGTCGTTGTTGTCGGCCTCCTCTCCTCCGCTGTCTGCTCTACTCCTTACGATGTAACCCTCGCTAACGAGCCTGGTAATCTCCTCTCCGTTGCCGATAGGGTCCGTGAGCGAGAAGATGACGGCCTCGTTGCTACCCTCGTCGGACAAGACGAACATGCGAGCCCCGACGAGCCCCGGATGCGCTTCTGCATACAGGTCTCGGGATTCACCACTGGCTAGGAGGACAAAAATCGCCTTTCCCCTGCTCTCGTCCAGCAATGGCCAGCCATTCGTGATTACCGCATCCTTCAGAGTGGCACTCTCGCCCCTCACGTCATCTGGAGTTATCGTCTTGTTCAGAGGCCAGAACTGGGTTATCTCCTGCTCGATGTCTTCCAATAGGCCTGAAATTTCCAGAGTGGTTGTCACGTCAGCGGCTTGCTCTGGCCAGTCCTTGGGCTCTATCCATATGAAGATGGGATGATGGAGGGGGTTCTCGTTTGACCACCCTAGAAGGGTTTCGAGGCAATTTTCGAATGACGGGCACGTCGTTCGGGAATCGTACTGGTTGTGGTATACTCTGAGGCCATCCCTGATGTCCCACCATACATCGATCTCAAACTGCCTGACTCCCTGATGCGATGCTTGCGAGTCCAGGGGTTGGTGAGTGTACATGTACTCCCTGGTTGGAGAAACGAGAGGTTCGATGTGATATGAGTTGTGAGTCCCCTTCATCTGGATGTGATTGATTCTGAGTGGTTCTTTCTCAGAGTCGCCTCCAAAGATTCCATTGGCCGAATCTGAACCAAAGCACCCGGATAAAGATGCCATGACCATCAAGGCCACGGCCAACGGAGCTTGCTTCCTCATCCTGTTCGAATTATTGGAGTAGGAGATAACACTTCTGAAGGACTAGTGGTGATGTCCGCCGGGGCCGTGGACGTGCCCATGCGCCAGTTCCTCCTCAGAAGCAGGTCGAACCTCGACGACCTCGACCTCGAAGCGGAGGGTCTTGCCAGCCATCTGGTGGTTGAAGTCGGCTGAAACTACATCCCCGTCAATCTCGGTGATGGTGAACTGGATGGGCCCCTGATCGCTATGAGCCCCCACTACCATCCCAACTTCCAATTCCATACTCTCTGGGAACTTGCTCCTCTCTATCTTCTGGATGGCGTCGTCGTCCCGCTCACCATAGGCTCGATCCGGAGTGAGTGTGAACTCCCTCTTCTCTCCCACCTTTGCACCGAGAACCTCCTGCTCGAAGCCCGGAATCATCTGCCCGTGCCCGACTAAGAAAACCAAGGGATCATTGTCCGCACTGCTGTCGAATTCTTCCCCCTCCACGAATGTCCCGGTGTAATGCACCGATGCTACCGTGTCCTGCTCTACTGTATCGCTCATGTCCGGGGGCCTGAGGGGTCAGTATCTAACCTGTTGGGTGAGGAGAACCTTCAACTGGGGTGTGTTAGGCCGGTGAAGCATGCGGAACTACGGTCCGAAGGACCTGGTGGGCATCGTTCTGACTCCAATTGAGGTAGTCTCGGACACTCTTGAGAGGAAATTGGGGCTATTCTCAGTTGTAATCATCTCAATGTCGGCTATGATCGGTTCCGGTCTGTTCGTGCTGCCTGCTCTTGCGATGCTTGAGATGGGTGGTGGAACGCATCCAGTAGGAGGCGTGTGGCTGGCATACCTGGTTGCAGCGCTATTTATTCTACCAGGTGCGATCTCGAAGTCAGAACTTTCCACCGCGATGCCCTCGTCAGGGGGGTCTTACGTTTACGTTGAAAGGACATTCGGGCCACTCGTCGGGACAATTGCGGGATTGGGGCTGTGGGCCAACTTCATGCTGAAATCCGCCTTCGCATTGATTGGATTCAAGGCTTATCTATGGGTAATTGAGGATCTGATTGGAGTAGACATAAACCTTGATCTCGCATCCATATCCCTCCTAATCCTGATTGTTGGAATCAACATCCTAGGCGTGAAGAGAATCAAGAAGATACAGACCCCTATTGTCATGTTCTCGACGCTTTACCTGGTTTCTCTATGCGCATTTGCCGTGGCGACGCGGGAACTCGATTGGGGCGTGGCAACATCCCGGGAATCCTTCGGTAGTTGGCGAGACGTCGCATCGACCTCGGCATTCGTGTTCGTATCCTATGCAGGTGTAACGAAGATAGCGGCCGTAGGTGGCGAAATCAAGAATCCTGAGAGGAACATGCCATACGGGATACTGCTTTCCCTACTATTCAGTTGCGTTCTCTATGTCTCAGTAACCCTGGTCATGACAGCAACAGTGAGCCCGGAGGCTTACATGGGTGGCGATCATGGTGCTAGGGAGGACCCGATATACATTTTCGCCGAGGCAGTCGGAGGAGAGGTTGTTGGAGCGATTGCAGCTGTTCTGGCAGTGGTAACGATGACGTCAATGGCACTTGCAGGAATTCTGGCATCCTCGCGATTTCCCTTCGCCATGGCCAGGGACAAGCTACTGCCACAATTCCTTGAGAACGTCCATGGGAAATTCGGGACCCCACACTGGGCTATTGTGGGTACTGGGATAGCAATGGGACTAGCCATAACATTCCTGCCAGTTCATGACGTGGCTGAACTGGCCTCCGGATTCAAGATAATGATTTTCATGCTGATAAATGCCTGTGTGATTGTTCTCCGGAGCTCCTCCGAGTCACATGCATGGTACCATCCTGAATGGAAGACGCCTTGGCCACTCTATCCATTCGTCCAGTTGTTCGGAATCTTAGGAGGAGGAATCCTACTGTACTTAATGGGCGCAAAGTCGCTAATCGGAGCCGTAGCTGCAATCATCCTGGGGACTATCATCTTCAGAAATTATGGAGAAGATAGAGTCGTGGACGAGATTACTCCATGGGAGACCACAAAGAAAATGCTGACGGATCCAGACGAGGTCGAGAAGATGCGGGTTCACGCAGCATTCCATGCAGCTGACACCGAGGGCACTGGAAAACTGAATCTGGGTGAGTTCATCAGCGCGTTAAAGGCTCTGGGATACATCGTCGGCGGTGGTCCGAACATTCCTGACGAAGCGATAGTTATCCCGGGCACCCGCAATAACAGAAGGAATCGGCTAATTCGAGACCTATTCCACTGGGGAGACGAAGATGCAGATGGATTGATCGAGATCGCGGAGTTCCTGGCAGTGGCCGAAGAAATCGAACCCGAGGATTGAATCTCTGGGCGTGTGATTGAAGTCCGGGACCGTGCTGGAGGCATTACCGGGTGAGCATTTGGTATCCAGTCGAGCGAAGAAAGTGACGACACACGTCCTACAGGAAATGAAACGCTCGGGCGAGAAGATTGCGATGCTCACCGCTTACGACTATTCGCTGGCTAGGCTAGTCGATGGGGCTGGAGTGGACGTCATCCTAGTCGGCGACTCTGCCTCAAACGTGATGGCTGGAAATGACACCACGGTGCCGATAACGCTCGACCACATGATCTACCATGCACAATGTGTAGTTAACGCTGTAGACAGGGCCCTTGTGGTCGTGGACATGCCTTTCGGAAGCTACCAAGGGGATTCGAAGCTGGCTCTGAAGAGTGCGATCAGGATCATGAAGGAGTCAGGGGGTCATGCAGTCAAGATAGAGGGAGGGGGGGAAGTCGTAGACTCGATCAAGAGGATTCTCACTGCTGGGATCCCAGTAATGGGGCACCTGGGGCTGACTCCTCAGTCGATCTACAAGTTCGGAACCTATTCTGTCCGAGCCAAGGAGGAGGACGAGGCCGAGAAACTCTTGGAAGATGCGATTGCCCTCCAGGATGCTGGATGCTTCTCCATAGTCTTCGAGAAGATCCCTGCAGATCTAGCAAAGAGGGTTAGTGAGTCATTGGACGTTCCCTCCATAGGGATAGGGGCCGGCTCTGATTGCGATGGGCAGGTCCTAGTCCTGCACGACATGCTTGGAATCACAAAGGACTTCTCGCCGAGGTTCCTGCGACGCTATGCGGATGTGGGAGAAGCTGTAGACAGAGCGGTGAGGGACTATATCATAGACGTCAGGAAAGGAGCTTTTCCCTCAGAAGAAGAGAGCTACTGATGCGAGGGGAGATGTCCCCCCAACCTTCAAGGACACCCGCCAACGGGTAGGGTAAGGTCAACATGAGCGAGTTGTGGGTTGAGAGGCACAGACCGCGTTCTGTCAGTGAGATGAAGGGGCAGAAAGCTGTGGTTGACAGACTGAAGGCCTACTCTGAGTCCCGTACCTTCCCGCACCTCATGTTCGCCGGGCCGCCCGGTACGGGGAAGACGACGGCTGCTCTGGCCCTGGCCAGAGACGTGTTCGGAGAGAGTTTCAGGAGCAATCTTCTCGAGATGAATGCCAGTGACGAGCGAAAGCTTGAGTCCATCAGAACCAAGGTCAAGCAATTTGCCCGGACCGCTCCGATGCCCGGGACCACTTTCAAGGTGATTTTCCTAGATGAGGCAGATGCGCTGACGCCCGATGCCCAGGGTGCACTGAGGAGGATAATGGAGCAATTCGCTGAGACCTGCAGATTCATCCTTTCATGCAACTACTCGTCCAAGATTGTCGAGGCGATCCAATCCAGATGCGCTGTCTTCAGGTTCCGGCCACTGGACATCGAGAAGGTCCTGGAGAAGGTGATCGAGGTCGCGGGTAGCGAGGGCGTGAAGCTTGAGCAGGAGGCAGCACAAGCAATAGCCGATGTCAGTCTAGGAGACCTCCGGAAGGCGATTACTTCACTGCAGGTAGCAGCATCTCTCGACCCGCATGTGACCAGAGAATTGGTCTACGAAACCACTGCAACCGCCCCTCCGGAGGAGCTACAGGGGTTCTTCCTCGCCTGCAAGGAGGATGGCTTCCAACCAGCGAGGCGCAGGATGAGGGGGATTCTCGACAGGTTCGGGCTAGCCGGGACGGACCTAGTAAACCAACTTCACCGGGCGCTGGGAGGCGTCACATTCCTAGACGAGATGCAGAAACTCTCGGTGACCGAGGCAATGGCAGAATGCGATTTCAGAATGGTCGAAGGGGGCGGGGAGGCACTGCAACTAGATGCCATGGCCGCAAGAATCTGCGGATTACTTGGGGGATAAGGCGACTAGACTTGGACGAGGCTGAGAGTATACTCACCCTCCCATGTATTTTCTCCGTCCTGCCAAGGAATCATCCCGTTCTCCTCGGCAAGTGAAATATGAATTAGAAATTTGCCGGGACTGCATCCATCGGAGCACAGATCCCATGCCATGGAGACGTCATCCGAATGGGGTGCGACCATCGGGCCTGTGGTATCCCCAGTAAGTGAGTTCTTCTTCATCCCCCTGACCCAGTCATTTGGGTCAACAGAGTTGAATGTTTCAGAGGGTCCGCTACCGGCAATATCGGAAACGCGTCCGGAAACACTGACCACCATTTCCATCGCCGGTAGTCTGTGTATTGTGAGGTTAATTGTTGAATTCTGTGCATCAACATTGTCCCTCACTGCAAGACCGAGAATCACTGGAATAGACTCGTTGTAAAATCTAATCTCGTATAACACTCCGTCAAGTTCGGATTCGGCAATGCCCTCATTGCTGGCAATGTCGATTGCACCGGCTAGATGTGGTGCTGCTATGTCCGCTATTGGAGGGTTCACGAGGGCGAAGGAGAGGGCGAGCCAGGTGAATAGGTAAAGGAAAGATGCTCTGACCCAGTTCCCGGTAGTGAACAGTGCGAAGAAACGGTCTGGGATTGCTAGTTGATGCAGGGGGCGAATGAGTGCGATCATTAGCACGGGGAGTAGCCAGAGAATCTGCTGTGAACTGTTCATCCCCGGCATCATGTAGAACCGCATCACCAACGCAACGGTGAGACCGAAGACAATAACCAGCCACATGGAAATCGCATCCGCCTTCTCCTTCTCGGCATGTGACGATGGGTCGAATGGCTCCAAGGTGGATGTCTTCTTGTCCCCTCCCTTCGAACCACTGCCCTTCTTGCCCGAATAGGCACTTGCCCTTAGGGCAGTATCAACATCGACCATGGATGGTTCTGGCGAGAGAGGGCGACACATCAACCCTGCGTGTGGAGGAAATGTTTCTGTTGCATTACCGGCAATGCTCAAATGGCCTCTTCGCCCGCCTTGCTGGTATGCCGGGGTGGCGTAGTTGGTAGCGCGTCGGACTCATAGGGAACAGTTGGCGGGGATTTCTCCGCCGACGCGAACGATGAGCGCATCATGCCTAGCCGAAAATGTCTGAGACATCCGAAGGTCGCGGGTTCAAGTCCCGCTCCCGGCACCATACCCAAGACAAGCGAGCCTTTGATGGGCCGGCGCGCTCTGCCCGGCATAATGGAGGATTGGCCAAAGCCCGGAACTCCAGTCAAACTAGTCGTGAAGACGTGGGCTGGGAAGGCAGAGCATTCCGGAATCGCCCTCCCCAGCTCTGGTGACAAACTGGTTACGATGAAACTGCAGAATGGCTACAACGTTTCATTCCCAGAATCATACGTCGACTCGTTCGAAGTTCTTGATGAGATGCCTTCTATCGAGGATGAGATTGAGGAAGTTAGGCCCCAGGACGAGTCCCTACCTCTTGTCCACCTCATCCACACGGGTGGGACGATAGCCAGCAAAGTTGACTATGCAACTGGTGCAGTCACCGCCAGATTCGACCCTCATGAACTATTGGATGCCGTGCCAGAGCTACGTGGAATTGCGCGGATTCGCGCTGTGAAGCTCGGAAACATGTGGTCCGACGATCTTCGTCCGAGACACTGGAACAGAATGCTGAAGGCGACCGAAGAGGCCTTCGCAGAAGGTGCAGTTGGCTGCGTAATCACACATGGGACGGATACACTGCACCTTTCAGCCGCGGCGATGTCTTACGGGTGGTCCGGGCAGGGAGGGAGACCTCCTGGCAGAATCGTTCTCACTGGCTCACAGAGGTCCCCGGACAGAGGCTCCTCGGATGCTGCTGAGAATCTCATTGCCTCGGTGCATTGGGCAGCACACGGGCCCGCTCCATCCGGATACCGAGACTCATCTGTAGTGATAGTCCATGCGAGCTCTTCCGATGGTAATTGCGCAGTGCTACCAGGATGTGCCTGTAGAAAGTACCACTCGTCACGCAGGGACGCCTTCAAGCCGATCAACCAAGAGGTGCTGGCGCACGTTTCCATCGATAGCAATGGGGCGAAAATCGATTACTCGCCGGAGGCCCATGACGCAAGGATCGAGGCGATTTCTCCAAAGCCATTCGACGAGTCGGTTCGCATAGCTCAATTCATCTCCGATCCACACTTGCATCCGGACCAAGTTCAGGGTGCGATAGACTCGGGTTTCGACGCCTTGCTATTCCATGGGACGGGATTGGGCCATCTCCCAATCTCGGATCCAGAGGAAGATAGCCTGGAGAACACCAGACTGCGAATGATGCTAGAGGATCACATATCCAACGAGGGTGTCGTTGTCGTGGTGACGAATGCAATCCATGGCGCGGTAAACATGAACGTTTACTCCAAGGGACGGGACCAGCAGGACATCGGAATCATTGGACATGGCTCGCTCTGCCCTCCCGGATCGGCCCTGGTCAAACTCCATCACCTACTCTCTGCAGGAGGTAGGGAATCGGTTGAGAGAGGTTGGAAGATGGATCTGGTAGGGGAGAACCCCCCATTCTCCAGATCCTAGAGGCTCCGGTTTGCTGATGAACCGACTTGCACTTGGGTAGTTCGTGACAGGCCCCTCTCAGAGTGACGATCTGGATGCAATCAGGCAGGACTCGATGACTCCCGGTGATCGAATAGTAATCAAGGAGATGAGGGAGTCGGGGTCGCAGACCGCAAGGGAGAGGATCCTCGATCTACTGGACGATGGCAGCTTCGTTGAGGTCGATGCGTTCGTCAGACACAGATCCGGTGATCACGGGATGCACTTGCACACCCCCTTGGGCGACGGAGTCGTGGCCGGTCATGGAATGCTTGACGGGAGGAGGGTGGCTTGCTTCTCGCAAGATTTCTCGGTCTTCTCTGGGACGATGGGTGAAATGCATGCGAAGAAGATCTGCAAGGTTGCCGAGTTCGCGGAGAAGGCACGCATTCCCATTATTGGAATCTGGGACGGAGATGGCCAGCGTGCCCATGAGGGCGTCACCTCATTGGGTCCGAATGGCGAGCTACTGGACATTCTCGTGTCCTGCTCTGGAAAGGTACCGATGATCTCAATCGTACTGGGGACCGTATCAGGCACAAGCGCACTGGCAGCCGGACTCTCGGATTTCGTCATTCTGGGGAGGCAGCGGGGCAGGATGTTCATGAGAAGCCCGTACGTGATACCCGAGATCATCTCCGGAGAGGTAGATGAGGACACACTAGGGGGAGCTGCTCACCATGCCAGCAGGAGCGGTGTGGCATGCATGGTCTCGGATAGCGAGAGCGAGGCCTTTGACATGGCAGCCGAGATCCTCTCCCACATGCCAGATCACACGATGTCGGAGCCACCCTTATTGAGCACTGGGGACAAGTGGGACAGGAAGTGCAAAGGGATGGGGGAGCTCGTGCCACAGGACTCAGACAGACCGTATGACATGAGGAGCGTCATCAGCCAGGTCTTCGATGACAAACGCTTCCTCGAGCTATCCCCCTCGTACGCGGAGAACGTGGTCATCGGTTTCGCGAGACTCGATGGGCACCCAGTGGGAGTTATCGGGAACCAGCCTTCGGTGCTCGCAGGATGCCTGGACATCGACGCATCGGTCAAGGCGGCCCGTTTCATAAGGACCTGCGACTGCTTCAACATCCCAGTCATTACCTTCGTCGACGTGCCGGGTTTCCTCCCCGGAACGGTCCAGGAGTGGGGTGGCATCATCAGGCATGGGGCCAAACTTCTGTACGCCTACGCAGAGGCGACCGTTCCCAAGCTGGCCGTGGTGACGAGGAAGGCCTACGGAGGAGCGTACCTAGCGATGAGCTGCAAGCACCTAGGTTCTGACTACAACGTGTCATGGCCGACAGGGGAGCTAGCGGTTATGGGTGCGGAGGGTGCTGTCAACATTATCCATAGGGCCGAGCTATCCGAGTCCGGGGACGATTCGAGGAGGCATGCAGAGCTGGTAGACGAGTATAGGGAGAAGTTCGGCGACCCCTACGTCGCAGCGAGGCATGGGTGGCTGGACGATGTGATCGAGCCTTCCCATACGAGGAGGGCTTTGGTCAAAGCCCTGCGCCCCCTTCTATCCAAGAGAGTGATGGTCCATCCCAAGAAGCACGGAAACATCCCCCTGTGATTTAATTCCGCTATCTCCAGTAATATAGGAGTGTTTTTTGGATTGCGGCATGGATGACAATGCCATGTACAAAATACCAACAATTGACTTCTCGGTGCCCGGCCTGCTGGCTTTGGCGCAATTGGGAGTATTTGCCGTCTTCACCTACTGGGGTGCAGAAGACATTAGTGGAAATATAGACTACCTCTTCCCTCTGATGACTGCGACGGCCGGATTGGCGATCTTCCTTTCTGTCCCCAATGCGAGGATTGCCGCGACCGCAGGCATTCCAGCCATTATGATAGTCATGTCTGTCGTTTTGGAAGACCAGAGCGATATGGCATTCTGGGCCATATTCATGTTAATCATGGTGGGGAGTATCAGCTACCTACCAGCAATGGCACTCGGCAATCAGACATTGGGATTGGATGACGAAACCAGGATGCAGCGATTTGGCCCTCTTTGGGTGCTGTTCGCCCTGCTTATGATGTTCATGTTTGGAACTATAGAAGGAGCGATGGTGGGCGAGATAGTGGACGAAGACTCCGATGGAAATGAGATCATCACAGAATTGGACTCGAATGAGCAAATGATTTCACAGGGGGCAATGGCGATGGGCCTGATTGGAATCGCGGTTTTCCTAGCGACGGGAATACTCGGCATGGAAATTGGGCAGATGCGACCATGGCATGGTGGCGTCTTAGCATCAGTCGCTTTGTGTTTGACGGCTTTCGCCCGGTATTCGGCAGAGATGTTCGACATTGTACCTGATAGTGGGATGATTCTGGCCATGTGCGGAATACTGACTCTCGCTCCCTGTGCTGCTTATGAGGGGGACGGCAGTTCTTCGGACTCCGAAGAATAATGTCAGAGGGCGGAAAGGATCTCTTCCAGACTGGGAATTTCTTCCTCTCTTGATGGGGCGAAGAGGAGTTTCCAAGCCTCAATGTGCTGAGCAGCGACCATGATCACTGCAAAGTCATCAGAGAGAGCACCACTCCCATATGAAATTGAGACCTGCCTCTCTGCGTCCATTTCTGCAGAGTCACCACCGGCGGGTGTTGCGTCCAGATCGATTGCTAAGTCAGCGTCACGATGACTAACGATGCAATCATCCCATGGGCCACTAATCAGCTCCCTACGTCCTTCTTCGGAGATTATCGAACCCCCTTGCACCGACCAAGCGGCGGCGATTGAGCGTGCTGCTGAACCGCCGCCCCGCATTCTGAGTACCGATCCCTTTGGTTCGATTCCAATATGCCTGCAGGCTGAGACAAAACCTAGACCATCTGTGCTAGTCCCCGACCATTTCCCTCCGGACCTCCTCAGCTGATTGATCGCATTTACCCCCTCGGGCCCCGTAACACCGAGTCTGTCCCGGGGAGAGTGCTTCAGAGGAGCTGTGCACGACAACCACAAATCTCCCTCCAGGGAAGACACCTGTGACTGGAACTCGGAAATGCTTGTTGCCTCGATAAAAACCTGCTCGGCCCGCTCAATACTCATACTATCTCCAACTATCGAGAAGAGCCTGGGCGTCAGAGAATGGGAGATTGGGGAGCCGGCAATGCCCCAGAATGCCGGACTACTCATGGGTCTCGCTACGAGTAGTTACCGATGAAGGTTTCAAGAGCGCCCCTTCACCAAGAGTGCCGGAGGGTGGAGCAATGCGTCGCGTCAAGAGGCTGGAAGAGGGTCTGAGGCTGAGGATAGAGAGTGAGGACGATCTGTGGGTGCTATCCCAGGTGTGCGGTACTGGTTGTCTAGTGGGGATGCTGTCCCATCGAAGGGACTCTACGACCGGAACCAAGGAAGATGGCAGGGCTAAGAGCGCCGAGAGGAAACCCATGTGGATCGTCCTCGAATCCTCCGGGACGGCTTTTCAGCCATTCACCGACAACCTCAGGGTGCATGGGGTGATCAAGGAGGCGAAGATCGACATCGGCAGCCATCACACCCACGTCATTTCCTCGGGCGACGAGATCGAGCTTACTAGAGAGGGAGGGTTGTCGAGGGCCGACTATGCTCTGATCAAGGAGGCGATCTCGTCTGGAAGCAGGGCACGTTCAGGACTGATTGTGGTCGAGAACGACGAGGTCCTGATCTTCGAAGTGGCCACCCATGGTATTCGTGACGTGTCCCAGTTCAACTTGCGGGGAGGGGGGAAGAGAACGGGAGACTCATCCGCAGTTAGCAAGGAGTTCTTCGAGAGGGTTGCCAAAGAGACCAAGATGGTCTTCCCGGATGAGATGCCTCTGATCATCTGCGGACCGGGCATGGCGAGAGAGGGCTTCGAATCGTTGCTGAGGGGATTGGGATCTCAGAACAGGATTGTCAATGCACCGACCACGATAGGAGGGAGGTCCGCTGCGAACGAGGTGCTTGCAGAGGGTTTGGCTGACTCACTCCTGGGCGAGCATGCTATCATAGAACAGGTCAGATCGATCGAAGAGGGTCTGAAGAGGATATCGATGGACGGTGCGGTGACCTATGGCATGGGGATGGTGTCCGATGCCGCGGCGCAGGGAGCTGTGGAGACACTGGTCATTGAGGCGTGTCTACTGCGAACTGAAGAAGGCCCCTCCGAATGGGGACCGATAGCGGAATCGGTCGAGGCCTCGAGCGGAAAGGTGATCCAAGCATCGACAGAGCACGATGCGGGCAAGCAACTCCAAGGAATGGGCGGTGCGATTGCCCTCCTGAGATGGAAGTTGGAATAGGCAACCCTCTTCATGGGCATGCAGAGGGGGGATTCATGGTCCGGACTCCAGTGAGGATGGTAGGACTGGGGCGCCAAGATAGAAATGATATCGCATCCGCCGTCGTCGCAGCTTCTCTCGAAATAGGAGCTGATGCCCAATACATCATCGATCGTAGCGAGATAAGGGAATTCAATCATGGGCTCATTAACTGGAGAGAGGTGCTGGATTCGAAGCATTGGCTCGTTCTTTCTTCGTCTTGCCCTCTCGATGGAGACTCAATGAAGTGGGCATGGGGTTCATCCATGACCTTTGCCGAGTTGGAAGGTTGCAAGACGGCCATGGTTGTCGATGTGCCCGAAGACCCGAGTCGCTTGGACGAGGCGTGGGGGTCAGTCGTAGAACGAATCAGACAAATCAACCTCCTCTTCATTGGTTCTGAGGCAATGGATGCTCTGGCAGAGATAGAGAGTATGGATGAAGATTCCCTATTGAAAGGGGTCAGAAGCAGGAGTCTTGTCCCAATTGTCTGCTCGTTCGATTCTGAGAAAGGGGTCGCTCATGTTTCTCATTCCCTAGGGGACGAGATTGTGGAAGTCAGAGAGAAGATGAATATGGAAAGATGGCTAGCAGGATTCCTTTGCGAGCTACCTCAATCAGGCTCTGGGGCGTCTGGAATCGCATCTGCGGCCCGGTCCCTGCAAGGCTAATCCTGCTTCCAACGAAGTCATCACCTGAAACCCCTTTTGAAGGGGCACCCGTTCGGCCGGACCCGCGAGGCCAAAGGGATGCCACTCAAACTAGGGCCTGCAGGAGTTCCCCTCTCTTGCAAGGGCCGCACCATTGTGGAGGGGATGGATGACATCACAGTACTGGGCCTGGATGCCATGGAGGTTCAGACAGTACGAACCATCCAACCACAGCACTTCGATCAATACTGGCAAGCCGGCATCCTGTCCTGGAAGTCTGACTTCGAGATGAACATGCACGGGCCGTACTACGCTGAACTCCTAGGGAACAAAAGGGAGAGGAACAGAACCCTGTCGAAGATGGAAACCAGCCTGCAGGCTGGGAAGATAGTCAATGCGAGGCACCTGACATTCCACGTAGGCCCTTACGGGGAGTACGAACCGGGGACCGAGGCGAACGAACAGGTCGCAAACGTGATGTCGGGAATCGTCGAGAGAGTCAGAGAGGTATGGGGAGTCGAGGGGGAGGAGGAGGATTACGCCGCCTTCCCATGGGTTCACGAGTCAGCGCCTTCCCTTGTTGGGATTGAGACGTCCGGCAGACAGGAGCTTTGGGGGACGGTAGAAGAGGTCCTAGAAGTCTGCAACCACGTAGAGGGAACGGTTCCAGTTCTGAACATGGGCCATATTCATGCTCGCGGACATGGCAGACTCAGGACCAGCGAGGACTACGCAGAGCTTTTCGATCAAGCCAGAGAAACCTATGGAGGGTCCACATTCTACTGCCACTTCGCGGGAGTCGAACACAGGATGGGGAACGCACTCCACTACACCCAGATCAAGAAGTCTGATCTGAAGTTCGAGCCCTTCGCGGAGTATCTAGCCGAGGAAGGGGATTGGATGGATATCACGATAATCTCGGACTCGCCGCTACTTGAGCATGATGCAATGTATATGCTCCAACACTATGACAAAGCGAGGCAGCGCCTCCTGGAGATCAGGGCTCGTGATGAGCGAAGAGCCAAGCTGGCTGCCCAGCAGGGGATTGATCCAGAAGAGCTGAAGAGAAGGGAGGAAGAGGCTGCTGCAGCTAGGAAGAACCAACTCACAGGAGAATTGGAAGAGCCCCCCAAGAAGGTCGATGAGCCCCCCAAGAAGGCTCCAACAAAGAAGGAAGCGAGAAAGGGCAAAGGCAGCAAGTCCGGAGGGATGATTTCTTTTGACGAGTCGTCGAATGAGGACGATGTGTTCTAGTTCAAACGACCTCAAACAGCAGTCTAGTTCAATAACCTGTTTTGGGAGCGTAGGTTCATGGCGACAGGAACTGTGAAGTGGTTCAACTATGTGAAAGGATTTGGTTTCATTGGACGGGAAGACGGTGATGACCTCTTCGTCCATACGACCGAGGTAAACGGAAGGATCGGCGAGGGAGACCTGGTCGAGTTTGAGGTTGGGGAAAGTCCCAAGGGACCTAATGCGGTCAACGTCAGGAAGATCGGCGACGCAGAAGAAGAGTAATTCTGCGCACCAGATAGACGATAGAGGACCTCAGGGGTTCTCCTACTCTTCCTCAGTGCCAGCCTTTTCCCAATTGAGAACTATTGCACCATTGGCACTGATTCCCAGAACCGGGGACCACCTGCTGAAGTCAACATTGTTGTTTGCGCCGATCATTGCTCTTAGGTTGGAGACAAGTGGCGGATCCAACCTGATTCCGAAGGGGGCCTCGTCGGATGCAAACAGAGGGGAAGGCGGGCGAGTTACATCGGGCTCGGTATTGAATGGAGGGTCTGCCTCTTCCTCGATGGCACCTTCTTCGTCGTCGGACAGTTCGGCTGAGGCTGGCTCAGAGAGACCCATATCGTCCGCCGGCGACTCTCTTGGCTCGTTGGACTCGGGGACACCGGCTGTAGAGGCGAATGGAGTGGCCCCTTCGATGGTACTTCCAATCTCGAGTCCACCACGGGAGGCGTAGAGGACTGCTTGCCCTATCAGGGTCAGAGCAGCTAGGAAGAGCATGAGGACCTTAGTCAGATCGCCTTGTACGGAGCCCGTGTAGATCAGTCCCGATGGCATGCCGATGAGGCTGATCATCCTCCTCCAACCATGGTCACGGCCGAATCCAACCACAACATGGTGGAGAGAGAGGACGACGATAGAAAGTCCGAAGATTATTTCCATCTTCATCCAATCGCAATAGGCCATCATTGCGAACAGGAAAAAGGCGGAGCCAAACATGCCGAAGTCCTTCTCAATATCGAATGGATCTGCATCGGATTGCTCGGGGGTAACCGTGACAATGGACTCGATATCTGCCCCATAGGGGTCCTTCCTCGACCATGAGGCGTAAATCATTACCAAACCGGCAATTATCGGCCAGAGTAGTGCATTTTCCGGATCGATTTCGACCCAGTAGTTCACCTCATCCACCCAGAACCAAAGTGTCACTGCCTGGACGAAGACGGAACAGTGCAGCATCATTGGAATCCCATTCCTGAGTCCTTCCCAACCTGCAATCAAGGCTGCGAGGAACGGCAGTGCGCCTGTGACTCCGCCCGAGAAGAGGAAGAAGGCGTACCCGTACCCGCGTGAGGCCGAACCGATGTGGTCATAGGCCCATTGATCCGGTACCTCGTTCCCAAGGGAATTCTGTAGCAGCACGCCCTTCTCATAGAGGGCGTACTGGATCAGTCCGGCCAGCCCCCCTATGACCCATGAGAAGTCGGTATCGATTGCTCCCGACGAATCAGCGCCCGCACCCCCATTGATGTAATCGATGAGCTGCGACGATGCCCAGAACCATGCGACTGGGGATGCCCAGAACCAATGAACGACGCCCTTCTTCCAAGCCCCGAAGGAGAGGGCCATCACAATAAAGATCGGGGCGGTTCTAGTGTCAGGCAGGAGGAAGGCGACGCCCAGAAGCAAGGCCATCGCAGGTCCGAAGAGCTGCTCGGGGCCAAATCGTGATCCATCCTCTCGCACCCTCTCGGAGGGGAGGTAGAATGCAACTGCTGCTGGGATCGAGAACAGGAGGATGGATGCCCAGCGAGGGGTATCGAAGGATAGCATATCGGTTGTTTCCCCTAAGTAGGGCAATCCTGACATGAGTGGCCAGAGAATGTCACCTTCATGATCTGTCCACTCGAAGAAGGATGCATACAAAATAGCAAAGACAGGAAGAGCAGCCAGCACGGGAGTGGAGGCGTGCTTCGCCGCTCTCTGAACCGCGATACCGAAAACGGGAATGGCGAGTAACCCACCGGAAGAATCCGTCATCCCAATCATCAGTAAGGCCAACAGGGTCAGGGTTCCAAAGTTTCGTGCCTCCTGAGAGAGGTCAACTAGAGTCTTTAGACGGAAATTGACTATGGCGGGTGCTGAGATGATCAAGAGATCCCTCGCTGACCTCGCCAGGACATCGGCATCCTCGAATGCCATTATCATAGCAGAGATCAGAGAGACTATGGAGAGGTAGGAAATTCCAACCAGTCTCTCCAGCGGCGTAGTGCGAAATACGGCCCCGCCTTCGAATGCAAGAAGTGCCACCGAAAGGGCAGAGCATGCAAGAGTCAACCTTACTGACTCTGTGGGTGTTTCTTCGATGTTGAGTATTAGGAAAACTAGTATCAGGAAGAGCATGGTAGCCATCTCGGGCCTCAATGACAAACTCTCGTTAGCAATCCTCCATCTATGGCAAACTGCGAAGAGAGATGCTGCGGCAATTAACGGGAGTCCCCTCGCTATGACGCCTTGTCCAGTCTCGAATGATGAAAAGAAAATTGACAGAGCCAGTGGCGACACAATCAATGTCAGATACGTAAATTCAGCCCCCCAATTCTGGAGTCCATTCTCCCTTTCGGTTCTGAGTCTCAGGAACGAGTGCATTTGGTAAAGGACAGCTGCTGAAATGATGACTACGAATAGTAGATGTGCCTCCTCTATCAAATCTGCATTGAAGGATGCTAGCAATAGGAGAACTGAGGGGCCCTCGTAGAATCTCAATCTCCCTCTTAATTGGGCCCAAATCCCTAGAGCCAATACAGCTGGGAACAGGACTAGGGAGAGCCCATCGACGATACCCAAGGAGAAACCTCCGATTTCGAGGATGTTGCCCTCTCTGCTCGCTCCGATGAACGAGGAAACGGCCCATGAAACCACCATTGCGACGTATGTTGCCCTGACGACCCAGTCCCTAGCCTGTGGTCGAGTCTCTAGGTAGACGAATGCGGAGATCCCAACGAACCATGCGACCATGGCTGCCTCGTCGGAGAGCAGGGCCAGTGCGAGGGCCAGACCGACTGGCATCGCAGGTGTCCTCTGCATGGTTGTCGGGGCGAACCACCCGACCAGCAGGGCGACCCAAAGCCAGAATGTGAGTCCGAATGGGTGTTGAGAAATCGTCTGCCCGGCAATATCGAACGGAATCTCGTCGGCAGAAATTATCTGACAAAATAGAATTGCTGCCACAACCGCTCCGGAACCATTCTCTATCATTCTCTTGGAGAGGCTGCGATCGGTTGCAGTGATGCCTACCAGCACCACAGCGGGTACCAGAAGGCTGGCGTGTTCTGTCTCCCCCCATGAGCTCAGGGCCATGAAGATCGGGAGGCCGACTGCAGCTCCCGAAGAGATTAGGTATAGGACGGCCCTGTCCAACCTGAGGGAATATAGGACTGCAGAACTGGAAAGCATTACGACTGAGAGGGTGATGAATCCCTCCAACTCCCCTCGGGAGTATTCTAGCCATATCTTTACCCCGCTGAAAACAACAGCCAACGGGGCAAGCACCACCACAGTCCTCGGGAGAGTTCCCAGTGAGTGCCTGCGGATTGATCTGGTGCTGATCTCCATCACTAGGAGTATCGCTGCCGTCTGTAGTGCCGCCAACCATACTGGCATCCAAACATCCCCTTCTTGGACCTCAATCCAACCCATTTCTTCCGGACCTGCATAGAATACTGCGAATCGAGATAGCCACACTGCTGACAGGGCCCCCATCATTACCGCAATAGCCCCTCCGTACTCCTCTATCGGGTTCTCCACCCTTTCAGTCCCGTGTTGGTACCTGAACCACTCGTGCATTCCAATAACAGACAGTGCAGTGGCCCCAGTGATTATCCCGAGAGTCAGGAACGAGTAGTCGTCACTGACATTTACTACAGTGACGTAATATATCGCATAGGCAAGCATAAGCCCGCCCGCGACTAGGGATGCATATAATCCGATGATTGATGCATCGTAATCCGAACGTAGGACTCTGTTTACTGGGCTCTGGCTCATGCCCATTCTTGTATGGAGGGGGCTTTCTACTTAGTGCCGGAACGAGTACATTATTGCATCCCTTGGGCTAGGAAGGCTTGAAGTCGGGACGGTGGTGGCGAGGATGCTACGGGACTGTAGCTCAGCTGGGAGAGCGCCGCACTGAAGATGCGGAGGCCGCTGGTTCAAGTCCGGCCAGTCCCACCAT
>Ga0066850_10000121_pt1 | contig 41050 bp, 38 predicted proteins | sample ETNtaG_4_FD_67282 | JGI IMG/M metagenome (GOLD analysis project Ga0066850, IMG submission 67282) | Marine microbial and viral communities from oxygen minimum zone, Eastern Pacific Ocean - ETNP201406SV67 | ecosystem: Environmental > Aquatic > Marine > Oceanic | place: Pacific Ocean: Eastern... | reverse complement strand
GGTGGCCATCTCCCAGGACCCGTTCAAAAACAGGAAGATCACCAGGCGTGCTGATTAGTTGAATTTCTCTAATGCCGGCATTCATCAACGTTGCCAGCGGGTAATAAATCATCGGCTTGTCGTAAACCGGCTGGAGTTGCTTGCTTGAAACCTTGCTAATAGGAAAAAGCCGAGTTCCCGCACCACCAGCCAGCATCATGCCGCGCATAGCTGCAACCCCCGTAAGTCGTCGCTCATCACGCCCACCAGTGTGCCGTAGTGTCCAATCAATCGTGGGTCGCGAGGCTATTCAATGACTATGACGATGTCACCCGCACCAACAGTGTCGCCAGGACTTACCTTTACTTCAACGACAGAGCCTGCTTTATCAGCGTTGATGTTGTTCTCCATCTTCATAGCTTCCAGCACAACGACGGCTTCTCCCTCGGTAACTTCTTGCCCTACTTCGACGAGAACCTTCACAATGGTTCCCTGCATTGGCACAGCCACCTGGCCAGAACCTGCAGCGCCTCCGCCGGTCGAAGCAGAGCGCCGGGGTTTATTTGTTGCTTTAACTGCAACACCAGCAGCCTCAGGAACCCAAGCGGCGACTTCAAAACGCTTCCCGTTGACTTCGAGTACAACATCCTTACGAACCCTTGGTTCGTCGTCTGTCTGTTGGTCGGTACCGGTTGTTTGTCCGACTACACCACTCAAATCCAAAGATTCCTCTACCCACTTGGTGCTGTGTTCTCCCGCTTGAAAATCGGGGCTAGCCAAAATTGCGCTGTGCGCGGCAGCGGTCGTCGCTATCCCACCTACCTTTAACTCGGTTAGTGCACTTCGCATACGGGAAATAGCTGTTGCCCTATCAGAACCCCACACGATGAGCTTGCCGACCAGATTGTCATAGAACTGCGAAACATTGTCACCTGCTTCATAGCCACCGTCCCAGCGGATTCCGTACCCCTGAGGAACCTTCAATTCGTTAACCGTTCCCGGTGATGGAAGAAACCGCCCGCCAGCAGGATCCTCAGCGTTGATTCTCACCTCGATAGCGTGACCGTCTTGTTCGATGTCTTCTTGCCTAAAAGACAACTCCTCGCCAGATGCGACTCGAATCTGCTCCCTGACGAGATCGATTCCTGACACCAACTCGCTTACAGGATGCTCAACCTGCAACCTGGTGTTCATTTCAAGGTAAAAGAACTCCCCATCTTGAAACAAAAACTCAACAGTTCCGGCGTTGGTGTAATCACAGCCCTCAGCAACAGCGACAGCAGCGGCCCCCATCGCCTGCCTCACCTCGTCAGAAAAATTCGGGGCAGGACTCTCTTCCACCAATTTTTGGTGCCGTCTTTGAGCGGAACAGTCACGCTCGCCAAGCCATACGGTGTTTCCATGTTGATCAGCGATGATTTGCATTTCGATATGTCGGGGCCAAGTTAAGTAGCGCTCCATGTAGCACTCGCTTCGCCCAAAAAAGCTTTCAGCCTCTCGTTGAGCAGACTCTAGGGCTGCATCTACCTCTTCAGCCGACTTAACAACCTTCATGCCACGGCCACCGCCGCCGTAGGCAGCCTTGATAGCAACTGGGTACCCGTGGTCGTCGGCGAAGCTACGCACCTCATCGGGGTGTTGAATGATTTCGGTAGTACCTGGGACACCATCGACGCCAACTTTTTCAGCGGCAAGACGCGCCGAAATTTTGTCCCCCATTACTTCAATAGCTTCAGGTGGTGGTCCTATAAAGGTGACGCCTCGTTCGGTGATGGCTCTCGCGAAGTCAGCGTTTTCGCTATAAAAGCCGTAACCCGGGTGGACTGCATCAGCGCCGCTCTTTTCTATAGCATCGAGAATTGCTGAAGTGTTTAGATACGAATCGGCAGCGGTTTCCCCGCCCAAAGCGTAGGCCTCATCGGCGAGACGAACATGGAGAGCATTGCGGTCTAGCTCGCTGTAGACAGCGACACTCGTAATGTCAAGCTCGCGACAGGCTCTAATCACTCGTACAGCGATTTCTCCACGGTTAGCGATCAAGATCTTCGAAAACAAGGGTCCAGCCTTCCGAGCACGAACAGTACGACCTGCAATCGTGCCACAATCAAACCCGTTTGCCCCACCTGAGTCACTTTCTTTCCCAAATAACTTCGCAAAGCACTAAGTACTCTGGGTTATGTGGAAATTCCAAAGTTCGGTGCAGTTAAGAAAACTCGCTTTAACGACGTTACTTGGGTCTCTGAAATTCCGTCGACCAACACAGCGTTACTTGAACGAGCTCGCAACGGCGCCTGCGAGGGTGAGGTCATAGTCGCAGACCTTCAGACCCAAGGCCGTGGACGAAGAGGGCGGAGCTGGACGGCTTCCTCGGGAACCTCCCTCATGATGTCGATCCTCCTACGCCCCCCGGCAGCCACGCTGTCTCCAAGCAATGCTTCACTTATTACGTCCGCACTTGCGCTATCAGCAGTCGCTGCAGTGGACGAAATAACCAATGTCAAACTAGAAGTTAAATGGCCCAACGACCTTGTCGTAGACGGGCCACAGTCGACTGTCGATGATGGTGACCCCGGATATCGAAAAGTGGCCGGAATTTTGACTGAAACTCTGATCCAACAAGGCGCAATCGAAGCCATAGTCGTTGGCATAGGACTCAACACAGGGTGGGGTCAAATACCACCCGAACTCAAACAGGTAGCAACGAGCCTTGATGTGCTTTCAGGCTCCACTGTGGACAGAACACAACTTGCGTTCAAGGTCTTACAAAATTTTGAGGCCGAATATGCTGCTCTTCTCGAACCCGGCGGAACAGAGAATTTGCTTCAGGAACTCCGCAAACATTCAGCAACCCTCGGGAAACGAGTCCTGGTTCACATGAACCAAAAAACAAAAACACAGTCGATAAAAGGAGATGCTCTCAACATCGACGAAGCTGGTCGACTCGTTGTGAAATTCGATAACGGCGACACTCAAGTTGTAGCCGTGGCCGACGTAGAACACCTGCGACTTGACGCGCGCTAACCCGCAACTCCAAACAAGCAATACCCTAGGGTCACATGGCCCAAATAGTCTCCTCTGAAACCATCGAAGGTGTTCACGTCATAACCCCGGATGTCTACGGAGACGATCGCGGATTTTTTGTCGAAACGTATCGACGTGAATGGATTCCTGACGGCTCACGAGAAATGGTCCAAGCGAACCGTGGGGATCGTCAAAGTGGTTGCATAGTTGGGTTGCACTACCACCTCCATCAAGCCGACTATTGGTACGTGCCCTTCGGGACTGTCAGAGTTGTATTACACGACTTGCGCTCAGGATCGCCGACTGAAGGCGCTACCCAACACACCGACCTCCGAGGAAACGAACATCGCGGTATATATATTCCTCCAGGTGTGGCGCACGGGTTCGCGTCTCTCACCGACGCAACGATCACCTACCTCGTAGACAATTACTACAACCCATCAGACGAACTGGGAGTGGCCTGGGATGATCCGGAAATAAGAGCTGATTGGGGCGTAGTAAACCCGACCCTGTCAGCCCGTGATCAAAGCAACCCGTACAAGAAAGACATCCCAGAAGTCGACCAACCCCGTTTTGGACTCAGGAACTGAACCGATCATGAAAGTTCTCGTCACAGGCGGAGCCGGGTTCATCGGTTCAAACTTCGTCAGATTTCATCTCGCAAATAGTGACGATGAGATCACCATCCTCGACTCCCTCACCTATGCGGGAAGCCGAGACACGCTGTCGGACTTCTTGGAAAATCCCAGAGTTTCGTTCCTAGAAGGAGACATCTGCGACAGGGAGAAAGTTGCAGCGGCGATGAACGGCCATCAACTTGTGGTCCACTTTGCAGCGGAAAGTCACGTCGATCGGTCAATCGAAGGGTCCGAACGTTTCATAATCACGAACTGTGTTGGCACGAATTTACTCTGTGACGTCGCGGTTCAGATGGAAGTCCAACGCTTCGTTCATATCTCAACCGATGAAACATACGGCTCCCGCAAATACGGGTCATTTATTGAAAGCGACAAGCTCGAACCCAGCAGTCCGTATGCGGCATCTAAAGCAGCATCGGACCTGATAGCTCTAGGGCATCACACAACTCACGGTCTCCCGGTGATCATCACCCGCTCCTCCAATAACTACGGCCCCTTCCAGTTCCCCGAAAAGCTGATACCGCTTTTCGTTACCAACCTCCTAGACGGTTCAAGCGTCCCGCTATATGGCGACGGAACGAACGTTAGGGATTGGATACACGTTGAAGACAACTGTGCCGCTATATCAAATGTCCTCAAATACGGTGAGGTCGGCGAGATATACAACATCGGTGCCGGGAACGAAGTCTCGAACCTCGACCTCACCAAAATGTTGATCAATTTATGTGAACGTGACGAATCAGCGATCACTAGAGTCACCGACCGCTTAGGCCACGACTTTCGTTACTCTGTCGACACAACGAGAATACGCGATCTTGGGTGGGTCCCCCAGATTGACCTTCAAGCTGGATTGGAGGCAACTGTTCGGTGGTATCACGACAACGAAACGTGGTGGCGGCCAAAGACGGGAAAATCACAGTGACACTCGCGACCACCATCACGTCCGCAAGCAGGTACGTACCGTTGGTACGAAACTTTGCCAGAAGAGAACTCAAAGCAAGGTACAAGCGGAGCCTCCTCGGGTGGACATGGTCATTACTCAGCCCGTTATCAACCATTCTCGTATACAGCCTGGTCTTCTCAGTGTTCTTTCGAGCAGCACCCCCAGCTGCTGGAAACGGCTCTCAAAACTTCGCCGTGTTCCTGTTCACCGGCTTGGTGGTATGGCTGCTATTTGCGGGCATGATCAACGGCTCAATGGGATGGCTAATGGCTATAGGAGACCTCCGACGAAAAGTCTTCTTTCCCCCAGAAACTGCCATCTTTGGAAGTGCACTAGCCCTAGCCGTCCAATCAGCCATTGAGGCGGGTGTCCTGCTCATAGTGATGCTCCTAATAGGCAACATCGGTCCAACAACTTTGCTACTGCCGGTAGTACTTGCATTAGCCAGCATCTTTGGCCTCGGCATCGGGTTCTTCGTGTGTGTTCTAAACACTCACTACCGCGACGTCCAATACCTCGTCGGAATTGTCCTCAACGCAGTCTTCTTTCTCGTACCTATTGTTTATCCACTCGGCATAATTCCCGAACAGCATTGGGGTCTCCCAATTCGCAAAATTGTTGAACTAAACCCAATCAATCAGTTTGTGGCAGCAGCTAGAGAATCGGCTTACTTACTTCAATGGCCGAGTCTGAGTAGATGGTGCGCCCTTGTCTGCTACTCGTTTGCGGTGTTTGCATTGGGTTGGCGGTTCTTTGCTCAGCGATCAATGCAGTTGAGTGAGGACATGTGAATCCAATCATCTCAGCGCAACAAGTCTCTAAACAGTATCGAGTGCATCGCGACCGGCCCGACTCACTCAAAGAAGCAGTGGTTCGCCGTAAGAAAAATAAATCAAGTAGTGAATTTTGGGCCTTAAAAAACGTCTCGATCGACATTGAACGAGGGTCCTTCTTCGGACTCATCGGACATAACGGATCCGGCAAAACAACATTGCTCAAACTTATGGCCGGCATCCATACACCAACTAGCGGACAACTAAAAGTTAACGGACGGGTGTCAGCACTGTTGGAACTGGGATCAGGATTCCACCCAGAACTCAGCGGGCGCGAAAACATCTACCTAAATGGAGCAATTCTTGGCCTCACCAGAAAGGAAATGGACCTAGCCGTCGACGAAATTATCGAATTTAGTGACATAGGTGAATTCATCGACGCGCCAGTCAAGATCCTCTCTAGCGGTATGTATGTCCGACTCGGCTTTGCAGTAGCGGTGCATGTTGCCCCCGAAATACTGCTTATTGATGAAGTCATTGCCGTAGGAGATGAAGCCTTTCAACGTAAATGCCTTGAGCACCTGTACGAACTACGCCGGGCAGGGACAACTATCGTCCTCGTTTCTCACTCACTTCCGTTAGTCGAAGGCTTATGCGACGAAGTCGGCTGGCTTGACCACGGGGCTCTTATGCAAGCAGGTGAAGCCACCGAAGTTTGCTGGGCCTACCTCGATTCAGTCAACGCGCAAGAAGCGGAAAGACTGCGAGACGAAGACGACGATCCGATCCACACCGACACCTCTCTCACCGAAATAGAGGTTCGAAGAGGGAGCGGAGAAATGCGCATTTTCCATGTCGATTACCTCGACGGTAAATGGCTCGCAAACCCATTACCCAGCTCGGGGGACACGCTTGTCATTCGACTTTGGTACGAGGCAGAAACCTTGGTTGCCGACCCGGTCTTCGCTATCAAACTCCATCACGCGACAGGAGTACACCTAGCTTCACCCAACAGTGCCCTTCAACAACTTCACACAGGTTCCATCAGCGCTGGCCGAGGATATGTTGACTTTGTCATCGACAAACTTTCACTGCTGGCCGGCGATTACCTGCTATCTACATCCGTAACTGACCGTGATCGAATGCACGTCCACGACGCATGGGAAAGATCCCATTCCTTGCGAATTGTTCCAGGATCATCACCCGAACGTGAAGGCCTCACTGACCTTCTAGGGAAATGGCAACCACCGGTCCCACACCAAAAGGGTTCACCCGGTCACCCAAATCGTTGAGCTCAGCCGCGGCCACTGACGTAACTACGACGCGTACAATCATTAAAGCCCGGCTATGAGCTAGCCGTCACCCCCTTGGAGGCTGCATCGATGACTTCGATCGAATCAACGACGACAGCCGCCACAAAGGCATCCCAAGAATCGGTACCAAAGGGGAGAGAAACTCTGAGTGTTGGAATAGTTCTCCCCAACGAGGAACGTCACCCCGTTGGCTGGCTGGCGACGCGCGCTCTAGGAAACGAAATTGAATGGCGTAATGGACCGGTCAATCTTCACTGGTTCGCCGAAAAGTCGACACCAGCGTTATGGGCTGATGACGGATCGTTAAAGGTCAACCAACTACCACAAGACCTCAACGAATTAGAAAACGAACTAGACGTGATCTTGGGACACGGAATATCGAAAAAAGAGATCGAATTCGGAATTGACCCCGCCTCTGTCGAATTAACCATTCACGACACCATCACATTATTGCCCCGGTACTTGTTGCCCGATCTCACACGAGCGACCCACCCAGCCCTATCTCTTCAAGAATCAATAGTGGTAGACGTCAAAGGTGACCTGTCGGAAGCTGTTGCTGCTGAAATCGCTCGACACGCGTTATCTAGAACAGTCCCAATTTCTCTTATCGGTTCAGAAGCAGATCAAGCTGGTTTCGCTGCCAAACTGCACCGTTACGACCAGACGGCAACTGATGTAGGTAGCGACCTCGACCCCGACGAATTTGCTGCACTAATCCAACACGCAGCGGTTGTCGTGACGGGGGACCCTGCGGTGCAACACCTCGCCGAAGTCCTGCATGGACGTTCTGTATTAATTAGCCAAAATTCTGATGGCCAAACGATTCAACGAGACCTCTGGTCCGCCACAGCGGGTGTCTCACACCCTCGACAGGACCCAACGGTAGAAGCCAAAATTCAGCGACTAGCCGAAATTGTTGAACAGACAGCTCTCCTTCGCCTTGGCCGGACGATTTCAAATCGAACCGCAACCCAAGAAAGGAAACGCAACGAACAAATCGTAAGCCTCCACGAACGACAGGCAATTCAGTGGAATCAACAACGCCGCCGTTCAAAGCAGACCATCGATCAGATGCGAGAAGAACTCCTTAAGGTTGAAACACAACTTGGTATTGCTGAGAACGAAGCCGACAACAGCCGTCGAGCGCTACGCGCACAACACGATCGACTCAACCAATTGGAAATGGAGATAGCGGAACGCGATCAAGGGCCTGCCAGAATGCACCGCAGTGTGGACTGGCACAGTGTCGTCGCTCAAATCGAACGTGATGCCCTAAAAGCCCTTCATTGGCTCCGCCGTCAATTTGGCAAGGGATGAATTCAACGTCCCCTCGAAAAATGGTCACCATCGTTTTAGACACGATCCCCCGACCAGGAATAGACCCAACGAGTTGGCGGAGCGAACAAATCTGCAAAGAATTGATTGCTAGCAACGCCGAGACACGGCTGGTCCTCAACGGCCCACCAGATGACCGAAAGGACCTCTACGGAAGAACATTAGAAACAACAGGTTTAGATTCAACTGACTGGTGGCGAACCAACCACAGCGACACATTCATGTTCTGCGGAAATAGTCCTGCATACCGGATGGTTTCACTTTGTCGAGCACACAACCCTGATGCCACCATCGTCGTCGACGGGTCTACCCTCCTTGTGCTTCAACGACCCGACCTGACTGATGACCTAGTAGCAGACGACGAATTAGCTGGCCGCGACACTGTTGCCAGCCTGCGACGCCAACGCGATAGAGAGGTCATAGCATTAGCCGATTACATATGGGTGTGTTCTGAATCGGAACACGACGAAATCGAAGCCCTAAGTGTTGAAACAAACATCAGAGTGGTTCACCCACCAAACATCAGACTCGATGCATCAAGCGGAACGCGACCCCTCTTACTAGCAGCACCCCACCGCGAGTTCGGAGAACCCGATCTGGACTCAGTTCAACACTTCGCTCGACAAATTCTGCCCAACCTCGAACCAGCAGTCGAACCGCCGCTACTAGTAACAGAGCGCGGCTTCGGATTATGGCGTCGCGAGCTCGGCACTCTTGAACATCTTGAAAGAAACGGCCCCCTGAGCGACCAATTCAAAAGCGCATCAATGGTCGTGTCAACACGCCAAAATGGGGGAACGGCATGGCCCCACCTCCTCGCCGCACGAGCCTTCGGAATTCCAGTTGTCGCTACACCCCAGGCAGCTGCTCACGTCGACGACCCCCGTGAATGGGATTTAGAAATAGTGCAACGAGCGGAGATCGGATCAGCCATGTCGAGAGCGGCTGGTCGACGACGCCCCCCTGAACGGCCGAAATCGCGAAACACAGGCTTGGCAGAGGCACTAGAAATGCTGATGATTGAGTCAGCAACTTCCGAAGCGCCGATTACCGACTGGCTCTTATCTGAAGACACAGGCAAACGCCATCGAATGGACCTCAAACAATACCGTCGCAGAGAACAAGAGGCAGCAACTGACCCGGAGACAGAACCCGGCACAACTCTCCAAAATCGACCCCTAATTTCCATCATCACTCCGGTATACAACACGCCATTGGATGTCTTGGAAGCTGCTATCAACTCGGTCCGAACTCAAACCTATGAAAACTGGCAATTATGCCTCGTAGATGATTGTTCCGAAAGCGATGGACCCCGGACTCTATGTAGACAGTTCGCATCGCGCGACTCGAGGATAAAGTTTCTAGAGCGATCCGAAAACGGTGGCATCGCTGCCGCATCAAATACAGCGTTTGAAATGTCGGAAGGTCAGTACGTAGCCCTGCTCGACCACGACGATCTTCTCCGTGCCGATGCTCTGACTGAAGTAGTGAGAACCATCAACCGCTTCCCTGAAGTTGAGTTCATTTACACAGATGAAGACAAACTTTTCGCGGATGGCTCTTACGACCACAGCTACGCCAAATCGGGATGGTCTCCGGACTTGCATCTGTCATACAACTATGTGTGTCACTTCGCAGTCTTTAGTCGCGAACTAATTCAAAGCGTAGGTCGGTGGCGAACTGGCTTCGATGGGGCACAGGACTACGACCTTGCGCTACGGGCTACAGAATCGACAAATGAGATAGTCCACATCCCGCGCAACCTGTACCACTGGCGAGTGCTGCCCGGGTCTACGTCTGCAGGAGTAGACCAAAAAAACGACGCATGGGGGGCAGGACAGCGAGCACTGGCTGAAGCACTTGCCAGAAGAGGAGTCACAGGAAAGGTAGAGGAAGGCATAGATCCAGGCACTTACAACATTCACTATCCGGTGCTCGGACAACCAAAGGTCGGAATAATTATTCCCACGCGCGACCGATATGAATTGATCTCTCAATGCGTCGAAGGAATAAACGAAACGACGACCCAATCAGAAATTGAAATTCTGGTCGTTAATAATGAAAGCACAGACCAAGCAACGCTGAATTGGATGGACCAGCACAAGGGCCCTGTCATCGACTACCCCCATCAGTTCTCCTATGCCCGAATGATGAACATGGCAGCGGAACAAATCGACTGTGACCTATTACTATTCCTCAATTGTGATATCACCATCGCAAACCACAACTGGTTAGACGCGATGATCGGTCATGCCCAACAGCGACGTGTCGGGGCCGTGGGTGCAAAGCTCAGCTTTCCCGATGGACGCGTCCAACACGAAGGGATCACGGTTGGAGTCGGGGGAGTAGCGGTGAACACAAACTCTCGGGGATACTTCAGCATCGGTAACCTGACCCGCAATTGTTGGGCTTTGACGGCAGCATGCTTGATGATGCGTCCAGAAGTTTTCTGGGAAGTAGGCGGATTCGAAGAACGACTTCGAGTCGCGTTCAACGACGTCGACTTAACAATGCGAATTCACCAACTTGGATATGACCTTGTCTACCAACCTCATGCGGCACTACATCACCAAGAGTCGGCCCTGCGGGGTGCATTGCATCCGGCAGAAGATGAAGATTTCTTCCGAACTCGGTGGGGTGCACCGTTGACTCATGACGACCCCTATTACAACCCAAGACTCTCGCGACATGCCCAGTACTACTTTGCTGATGAAGTCAAACAAGTATGGTTGCCGCGCGGTCATCCGCTCACATGAACTAGGTGACAGCTAATACGTCAAGATCTAAACCGACTGGAGACCCCAAGCCAGGGATGTCCCCAACACAGTTTTACTCCACGCAAATTAACTACCTGAAGTTGCTGAGATCTTTCAACATCACACGAAGAGGAAGGTGTCACTAAGTTGTGATCGTGAATGAGCGTGAGACCTCTGAGATTCCCTCCTACGGAGTGGTCATCATCGGCGCAGGTGTGTCGGGGTTGTATCAGCTCTACAAGTCACGTGAGATTGGCGTAAGCGCATTGGTGCTGGAGTCAGGAACTGATGTGGGTGGCACCTGGTACTGGAATCGGTACCCAGGAGCCCGGTTCGATTCTGAGAGTTATTCCTATGGGTATTCATTTAGCCAAGATCTACTTGACCAATGGGATTGGCAAGAACGATTTTCTGCCCAACCAGAAAATCTGAGGTACCTCCAACACGTGACCGAGGAGTTGGACCTGCGGAGCGACATCAGGTTCAAAAGCGTTGTAACCCAATGCACCTTTGATGAAACGTCTAACGAGTGGCAGATTGAAGTCGAGGACGGATTCAGGGTGCGTTGCCGGTTCCTGGTCACAGCTATTGGGATCCTTTCTAAACCCTTGATTCCGGATTTTGATGGGATGAAAGACTTCAAAGGACCTTCTTTCCATACCGCCCAATGGCCTCACGACGAGGTCGTTTTCACGGGAAAGCGGGTTGGGATAATCGGTACGGGAGCTACAGCCGTACAGCTGATACAAGAAGTAGCGAAGACTGCGGACCATCTGACTGTTTTTCAGCGAAGCCCGAATTGGTGCGCCCCACTTCACAATGGTCCTATCGAACCGGCTGAGATGGCTGACATCCGTTCCCGCTATGACGAAATCTTTGAACGGTGTAGGAAGTCTTTTTCGGGATTCATACACGACTCAGATGAGCGAAAAGCTCTTGATGTAAGCGAAGAGGAACGAGAAGCCCTGTACGAGGAACTTTATGCCTCCCCAGGTTTCGGAATCTGGATCGGAAACTTTCGAGATGTGTTAGTTGACGAAGCGGCTAACGCGACGCTTTCTGATTTCATTGCCCACAAAATTCGAGAACGAGTGGACGACAGAGAACTTGCGGAGAAGTTAATCCCACGAGACCACGGTTTCGGTACTCGCCGGGTACCGATGGAAACTGACTACTACGAGGTATACAACCAAGACAATGTGCTCCTTGTGGATATCAACGAAACGCCCATTGAAAAGGTCACTACTGACGGGATCCGATGCTCAGACCAAGAGCACCGTTTCGATCTAATCGTCTACGCGACGGGCTTCGATGCGGTTATGGGACCCTACAAGTCAATAAAATTCACGGGTAGCGATGGGCGCATCCTCTCCGAGAAATGGGAGACCGGACCGAGCACATATCTTGGGTTGGCTACGGCAGGGTTCCCCAACATGTTCACATTGGTGGGACCCCACAACGCTGCAACGTTTTGCAATATGCCCCGCTGCATCGAACAGAACGTGGAATGGGTGTCGACGTTCTTGCAGCAACTTTTCGATTCAGACATAACACGCGTCGAGGTCGATATTGATGCTGAAGGTGAGTGGACTGAACACGTGTATGAGTCGGTGCAGCGGATGCTTTTTAGCAAGGTGGACTCATGGTTTATGGGTGTGAACAAGAACATCGAGGGTCGCGATAGGCGAACCTTCATGCTGTACGTAGGGGGATTACCGAGTTATACAGAACGATGCGATGACGTAGCGAGAGATGGCTACCGGGGTTTCATTATGAGTTGAAAGAGGCTCACGACAGGACCTCTTTTCAGAACCAATTACGCCCAAGGGACTCCGTCATAAGGATCGCGCACCAACTTTCGCGCTACCACCATCCGATGCACTTCGTCCGGCCCATCATAAAGGCGGGCGTAACGAGCTTCTCGGTACATGAATTCCAAAGGCGTGTCGGCGGTGACACCCAACGCACCATGGACCTGAATAGCGCGGTCAATAACGTTATGAAGCATCCGTGCTCCCCAAAATTTAATGAGACTAATTTCAGTGCGGGCCTCACTCCCAGAATCAATGGCGCGCGCCGCATCGAGAGTCATCATCCGAGCCGCTTGAATTTCTGCCGCTGATTCAGCAATCATCGATTGGATATCACCCTTTTCGGCTAGATAACTGCCATGGGCATATCGCGTTTTCGCTCGCTCGCACATCAACTCAAATGCCCGTTGCGCTTGTCCCAGCCAACGCATGGAATGAAAGATTCGTCCAGGCCCGAGTCGCTTCTGAGCGATATGAAACCCTTGGCCGCGCCCACCAAGAAGATTTTCATAGGGGACCCGAACGTCGTTGTAGTTGACTTCACAATGATTGCCGCCTGTGTGTCCCATAGTCGGTACAACTCGAACAATCTCGTAACCCTCAGTATCGGTGGGAACGATGATGGAACTAAATTTGTTGTGCTTTTCCGCATCAGGTTCAGTGATGGCAAACACTGTCGTGAACGCAGCGCGATTAGCTCCCGACGTAAACCACTTGTGTCCGCTAATTACCCACTCATCACCATCTAAAGTTGCAGTTGTCTGCATCTGCGTGGGGTCAGATCCCGCGACGTCAGGCTCAGTCAATCCCACCGATGGGTAAATTTCACCTGCGACCAACGGTTCTAAGAACCGCTCTCGTTGTTCGCTACTGGCGTACAGATGAAGCATGATCGAATCTTGCATAGACAGACTGCCAACCGCCCACTGACCCCAATGAGATCTCCCGATAACTTCGTTCAAATAGACGAAATCCATAAAAGGAAGCCCACCGCCTCCTATCTCAGATGGATGCCCGAGAGCCCACAACCCTGCTTCTTTGGCTTTAATTTTCAACTCTGCGGCGACTCGCTCAGAATTGGCGTCTTCAGCCATCAACTCAGGCTCGCGAGGAATCACGACCTCATTAATAAATGTCTTCACCTGCGTTTTGAGGGCTCGAAGTTCCTCAGGTAGTTGATCAACCATCATGTTCCCCTTTTGAAATCAACAGCCATGAGGAGCTTAACGGGCAGCTATTCCTTGGTTGTCGCCGCATTTCGAGTGACGTTCATTCTCGGTTCGAAATTCTCGGACTCGATTCAACCATCAGAAGGGATCTGAGATCTTTTTGGCATCCACCGAAGGGGAAAAGCAAAAGACCGCCCTAAACAGTTAGGGCGGCCTCTCACAGATTTAGTTAGATATCGCTGAGATCAAATGGACCTTACATTCTGAGCTTCATCACCCTTTTGTCCTTGACCAATGTCGAATTCGACTCTTTGGCCTTCGTCGAGTGACTTATAACCATCACCGACAATGTTTGAGAAATGTACGAATAGATCATCGCCGTCTTCACGTTCGATGAATCCGAAACCTTTCTGTGCGTTGAAAAACTTGACTGTACCTTGGCCCATCTGGGGCCTCCTAAATTAAAACTGAAGCCGTTGTCGACTTCATCCGACTTAGAAGGGTAGAGGGTGAATCCCAAGAACGCGCCGTGATGAGCACCCAGTTTTCAGATCGGAATACAGACCGGACCTATATCTAGCCGGCGGTCTCTCCCCTTTCCCCCTTCGCCACCTCTGGGGAGACAACTATCCAGGTCGCTTTGCCAAGTACATAAATTTCACCTTTGGCTCCGAACAAGCCGATGTCTGTATAAATTTTTCTACCTACGCGCTCACGGGTCTTACTGATGACACGAAAGCCTTCACCAGAATCGAACAAGGGAAGAGAGGTCAAGGCAGCGTCGTAGGTGCCAAGTAGACAAGACTCGTCCTCTTCCAAGACGCCGTTCACATAAAATCCTAGCGCTGAAGTGCAATCCAGAGCTGCGATGGCGGGAAGTGAGGCCAAAGCCCCCTGGTCCTCCCAGCGTCTCCCAGGATTCCATGTTTGCCAGAAGATTTGGTCGGTTATCTGTCGGAGACGCAGACGTAAACCCAACCGCGACTCAGGACCGCAAACGAAACACTCAGCAAAGTGATCTTTAGACGGACCGAACACCTCCTCGTAGCTGTCGAACCTGTTCTTCTGCTCCTCGCTGAGCGCAACGTGTTGTTGAAGATCCAGCGCAGTGTCTTCACTCATCACCGGTTCTTTGCTCTTGGATGACGCCCAACCCGACAGAACGGTCTCGCCATTCGCGCCCACGATGATTTGGACGGTCTCGTTATCCAACTGTTCCTCGTGAAAATCTAAATTGGTTAAAAGCGGTACCGGTTGATGAAGTTTTACCTGGAGCTGAGCAACATCGGTTTGGAGGAAGCTCGCTCCGAGACAGGCGTACAAGCCAGTCGCGACTCCACCATTTCCCGAGGTGGGAGGCCCGCGGAAATGTTGGGGGAGATTTACAACGTTGTTTTCGTAGTCGATTACGCGATCGGCACCCGGTTGACACGTAAGGCAAGAATGTTTCACAAACTAAAGACTATGGGGCCCCGAACAAACCCACCTGTGACACTCTCCGACAACAGGTCAATGGCATGCCCAGTACTACTTTGCCAACGAAGCCAAACAAGTATGGCTGCCGTGCCGCCACCCGCTCGCATGAATTAGGTGACAGCTAAGACCCCAAGGCCCAAACCCACGGGAGACCCCAAGTTAGCGATGTCCCCGAATGCAGTTATAGCTCCACGCGAATCAACTACCAGATAGCCACCAGGTCTGCTTATGAGCCCAATAGCGTCAACTCTTCCAAGGGGAGCAGGCGAACCGAAATAAGGGACGTCCCCAACCGGGTACACCTCACCAGCAGAATCTAAAAACAAATAGCCACGACCCTTCAGATCAGCAGCGAAATCAACCACCTTAAGACCGCCGACTGGGTGACTATCTGCCAAGGCACCGTGAAATGGGGCCGATCCGAACGAATGGACTCCACCTCGACTATCAACAATCCAATAACCATCACCATCGGCGACTGGCTCAATCTTCACAGCAGTAGCTGCCCGGCTGGCCACTTGAGGAATCCCATCGAGAAATGGCGCGTTACCAAAGCTAAAGACACTCCCTTGGGAATCGACAACCCAATACCCGACACCAGTGGGCGAAGCAGCTATGTCAACAGGGGGAGCCACCAAATTGAGAGATGAAAGATCTCCGAGCGATCTAGCAGTTCCATGTGCTTGGATATGGCCGCTTGCATCAAGAACTAAACAACCCTGCCCATCGCGTGTCATTGCTAGAGAAACAGGGTGAGAGGGAAGCTCTAGCTCGATCTCCGTAACCTCTTCTTCAAAGTGCATTAGACGGTGATTTGAAGTGAGAATCCAATAGCCGCTCAATGACACTTACCGAGCCTATGTCAGAGCAGCCTTTGGTCTAGGTCAGGGGCCGACTAGTTTGAATGGACCATGAAGATTTACACCAAGACCGGTGATGACGGAACTACAGGCCTCTTCTTCGGCGGAAGAGTAAGCAAAGCTTCAGCTCTCCCCATGGCATACGGAGCCGTAGACGAAGCGCAAGCAGCCATAGGGATCGCTCGAGCAGCCAACGAAGACCCGGAACTTGATCAGCTCTTAACACTTTTATGCCGAGATTTGTACGTCGCTATGGCAGAACTGGCCACCCTGCCCGAAAACAGGGACAAACTCGAAGCGGGAACAACGTTGGTCACCAAAGAAATGGTCAGTGCAATAGAAGAAGCCATAGATGCCACAAGCGAACTTTTCGAAGCACCAACCGAATTCACTATCCCAGGCCAAACGGAGATGTCAGCGAGACTTGACTGGGCCAGAGTGATGGCTCGACGCGCCGAAAGGGAAAGCCTCAACATCTGTGAAGAAGACTCAGAGGTTCTGGCCTATCTCAACCGACTCTCCGATCTTTTATGGACGTTAGCGAGATGGCAAGAAGGCGAATCCCTTCTGAGCCGCGATTCATGACAACCCCTCGAACATGACAGGAGAACCATGCCGAACCAGTTAGCAATTTCTTCGATAAATGTCGTTGTTTCAGCAGATGAAAACCCCACTGCTGCAAAAGACCGACCGGTTACGCCCAACGAACTGGAAACCCTTGGCGTCACAGACGACTTCCTGGCAGCGAGCGGATTTGAAGGCAATGTCAACCAGACAGCCCTACTGACCGAACAGGACGCAGTAGTTATCGCAGTAGGCCTTGGCAATGAAGAAACAACAACCGCCACCGGCCGCTCATCTGCTGCAGCGTTATGGCACGCCTCTAAACACCTTGACTCGCTGACATCCCTTCTGCCACTAACCATCGCGTCTGAACTGGGAGCAGAAGTAGCACTCCAGGCCGTAGTAGAGGGAATGCTCCTCGCTTCATACCGCTACGACGAACTAAAGGGAACCCCAGAAACCGCACCAAACCTTCAACAAATAACCCTTGTCGTACCAGACGGTGTCGACAGTACGGCCGTCCTACAGAAGGCAGCAGCAGTCGCTGATGCAATTGCCCTTAGCCGTGACTTAGTTAACCGGCCCGGGGGATCGCTCTCAGCGATCCAATTAGCTAATGAAGCAGCGACTGTGGCAGACAACACAGGGCTAGAAATAGAAGTTTGGGACCGCGAACGACTAGTCGAGGAACAATGTGGCGGCATCATCGGAGTCAACGCAGGTTCGCTAGAGGAACCACGACTTATCAGACTGACATGGCGACCAAAAGGGGAGAGCCGCGGGACACTCCACTTCGTAGGCAAGGGCATCACCTTTGATACGGGTGGTCTTAACCTCAAAACCTTTGAGGGAATGAAAGAAATGAAAATCGATATGGGGGGCGCCGCAGCAGTTATTGGCGCAATGGCAGCCATAGCTGCCTACGCTCCTGATCTCACCGTCATCGGCACTTGCTGTTGCACGGACAACCAACCCGGGCCCACAGCGACAAAACCAGGTGACGTTCTCAACATACGGAACGGTAAAACTGTAGAGGTACTCAACACGGATGCGGAAGGACGCCTGGTCTTGGCCGACGGCCTGTCACTAGCGGCTGAAGACCAACCAGACCTCATCGTGGACCTAGCGACCCTGACAGGAGCCTGCCTCGTTGCATTAGGCCAACGTTACGCAGGTCTCATGGGAAACAACGACGACGCAATCACCAAAGTTCAAACCGCGGCAAACAAAGCGAACGAACGAGTGTGGCATCTCCCATTACCCAATGAGTACCGAAAACAACTGGACTCCGAAATCGCCGACCTGCAAAATATCGGGTCAGGAAGATTCGGTGGAACCCTTGTAGCAGGGCTATTCCTACAGGAGTTTGTTGACGAAACTCCCTGGGTGCACCTTGACATCGCAGGACCGGTCACTACCGACGAAACCGAAGCTGAATTCCCCAAGGGAGCTACAGGGTTCGGAGTTCGCACCCTGATCGAAATTGTCAACAACTGGTAAAACCTTCCCAATGAAATAGTGACGACTTTGCAAGTTCCTGCCAAAACAGAAATTGGAAATTCCTGATGTCCGACGACCTCTCACAAAATGCTGATATTCGCACACTCACCGAATGGATTGACGAGAGTGAACGAATAACCGTACTCACAGGGGCAGGTATTTCTACCGACTCTGGAATCCCAGACTTTCGAGGACCAAATGGAGTGTGGACCAAAAACCCGAAAGCTGAGAAAGCATCCAATATTCAGAATTTCATCGCAGACCCGGAGGTCAGAAAGGCCTCTTGGCGAGATCGTCTCGACAACAGGGCCTGGTCAGCGGACCCCAACGACGGGCACAGGGCATTGGTCCAACTCGAAAAAAGAAACAAACTCATCGCCCTCCTTACCCAAAACGTTGACGGTCTCCATCACGCAGCTGGCTCCTCATCAGGAAAAGTCATAGAAGTTCACGGAACCCTGAGAGAAGTCGCGTGCCTTGAGTGCGACTACCGCGATGACATGCAAATTGCGTTGAACCGAGTTCGACAAGGCGAAGAGGATCTTGACTGTCCCGACTGCGGCGGCATCTTAAAAAGCGCCACCATCTCCTTTGGGCAGTCGCTAGTCCAAAGAGATCTGCTCAAAGCCGATGCTGCTGCACAAAACTGTGACCTTATGATCGCAATTGGAACAACGTTGGCCGTCTACCCGATAGCAGCGGTAGTTCCAGCTGCTCAACGAGTCGGAGCAAAAATAGCCATCATTAACGCCGAACCAACCGAAATGGACCACTTAGCGGACCTATTAATTCGCGAATCAATCAGTCAAGTACTTCCCATAGTCGTCCAGGGAACCAAGAACCTCACCGGCGGAGACGCCGAATAGGTTCAGAAACAGTCACTGAAGGCACAACCGGTAGAATTGGCAACGTGAAGCGTCAACCCCAGTGCGCAAACAGGAATTAGTTGATGACCGGCTACGGCGATTTACTAGCGGCGACGAAACAACAAATAGTCGAAGTTGACACCGCAACAGCCGCGCAGCTCATCAAAGACAATCACATAACACTTGACGTCCGCGAACCCGAAGAATTCGATCAAGGGGCTCTCTCAACAGCAATACATATTCCACGGGGTCACCTTGAAAGCCAAATCGAACAACGACTCCCCGAACGCGATACCAAAATTGTGGTCTACTGCGCCGGAGGTGCCCGTTCCGCTTTCGCAGCAAGAACCCTCAACGAGCTCGGCTATAGCCAAGTTGTTTCGATGGATGGAGGGTTCACAAAATGGAAGTCCGAAGGCCGAGCATGGGAAATGCCCGAAACCCTCACACCCCGTCAACGAAACCGTTATCAACGACACCTCCTTCTCCCAGAAATAGGAGAACAAGGCCAACAAGAACTATTTGAAGCCAAAGTGCTTCTCCTCGGAGCAGGAGGCCTAGGGTCACCGGCCGCCATGTACCTAGCAGCAGCAGGAGTCGGAACACTAGGCATTATTGATATGGACATCGTTGATGAATCCAACCTTCAACGCCAAGTCATTCACGACACAGGGCGCGTCGGCCAACCAAAAGTAGAATCGGCAAGACAGACGATCGGCGCGCTCAACCCAGACGTCAACGTCAAAACCTATGACACGCGCCTAGGTGCCGACAACGTACTTGACCTCTTATCCGACTGGGATGTGGTCGTTGACGGAGCCGATAATTTCCCCAGCAGGTATTTGCTAAACGACGCCTCTGTCAAACTCGGCATACCAGTTATCCACGGATCAATTTTTCGATTCGAAGGCCAAGTAACAGTATTCGACCCCACTAAAGGCCCCACCTACCGCGACTACGTACCGGTACCGCCCCCACCTGAACTGGCGCCATCCTGCGGCGAAGCTGGAGTGCTAGGCGTACTCCCCGGCATCATAGGAAGTCTCCAAGCCCTGGAAACAATAAAAATCCTCCTCAAATTGGGTGACCCTCTCATCGGAAGACTCCTAGTTTTCGATGCCCTAGAAATGACCTTCCGGGAATACAAACTCCATCCCGACGTAGAAAACCAGATCACATATGACAATCGTGACCGCATCAAAATCGTCGAATACGACCAACACTGTTCGCCGACACTTGCTTGAATCCAAACCTTCGGCATAGGGACCTGAAACGGCGACTCCGAACTCGCACCCTAAACTTCTGATATGGCAAACAAGCGGGTCGTAGTTATAGGTGGTGGCCCAGCAGGACACGATGCTGCAACCTCCGCAGCAAGATTCGGCGCTGATGTCACGCTCATCGAACGCGACATTGTCGGCGGAGCAGCCCACCTTCGCGATTGCGTGCCATCGAAATCCATGATTGCAACCGGCGGCGCGCTCTCCTTTGCTCGGCGCATAGACGGCATGGGCTTAGCCAACGTCGAAACCGGCGTAGATGCTGAACACCTACGTGCTCGTATTCAAGGAATAGAACAACGCCTTGAACAATCCGTAACCCAGCTCTTGACGAGTCAGGGCGTCAAAATTTATAGAGGAACTGGCCGGCTTCTCGGACCCAACGAAGTATGTGCAGATACCGCCGACGGATCAATCGAACTTACGGCCGACGCAATAGTGCTCGCAACAGGTAGCAGACCCCGCATCCCCGAATGGGCACCAATAGACCACGAGAGAGTCTTAACCACTCGCGACGCCTACCCACCGGCCGAACTACCCGAACACCTCATCGTTATTGGATCAGGCGTCACCGGCGTCGAATTTGTCCACATGTTCGCATCCCTTGGTTCTGAAGTAACACTAATTGTGAGTCGTCAGCAAGTACTCCCCCAAAAAGACCCAGAAGCAGCAGCGTTACTCGAACAAAACTTCCTTGACCGAGGAGTTCAACTGCTAAAAGGAGCACGAGCAACCGAAATTTTACGAAACGGAACAACAGTCACAGTCCATTGCTCCGATGGAAGAACAGCAGAAGGAACACATGCTGTCTTAGCAATCGGATCCGACCCCAACAGCCAAGGACTAGGCCTAGAAAACACCCAAGTAGTAGTAAACGAATCCGGTTACATCGAGGTCGACCACAACCTCAGATCCTCGGTCCCATCTATCTACGCCGCCGGCGACTTATCAGGGAAACTCCCACTTTCGTCAGTCGCGGCGATGCAGGGCCGAAAAATTGCTGAACACATTATGGGTTTACACGAAGGACGCGAACACAGACACCTTGACTACGACAAAGCAGCCTCAGCTATCTTTACTGAACCCGAAATTGCCGACGTAGGACTCGCCGAAGCTGAAGCGTTCGCCACAGGGCGAAAAATTCGAGTCACAAAAGTTCCGTTCTCATCAAACGCCAAAGCCCTCATAAACAACGACCCCCTAGGTTTCGTGAAGATAGTTTCCGATCCGAACACCGGTCACGTATTAGGAGGTTCGATTGTGGGTCAGCACGCAGCCGAACTGATTTCAGTGGTGGCGCTAGCAGTAAGCGCCAACCTCAAAGTGCAAGACATTCACGAAAGCCTCTTCGTTTACCCCACTCTCAGTGAAGCCCTTTCAGAGGCAGCTGAGTGACTGGCAGGCACAGGGTGCTAATCACCGGGGGCCATGGCCAGCTATCAACCGATCTCATACAGGTATTTGACCCTGCCGACACAATTGCCCTCAACCACGAAACCTTGGACATTTCTAAAGCTCAAGAGGTTGAAGCCGCACTGCTTCACTACAAACCGGAAGTCGTCATCAACACCGCTGCATTGACCGACGTAGATGGATGTGAAGGCAATGCTGCGCAGGCCCGACTAGTCAACTCTCAGGGGCCGCAAAATCTCGTGACAGCTGCCCAACGGACGGGTACCCGAGTCGTGCAAATCTCCACTGATTATGTATTTGACGGCACTCTTGACCGACCCTACATCGAGTCCGATAGAACCAATCCACAGTCGATCTACGGTCAAACAAAGCTAGAAGGCGAACTGGCGATGCGCGAAGAAGACCTCGTGATCCGGACATCTTGGTTATGTGGCATCCATGGATCAAACATCCTCAAAACGATCGTAGGTTTAGCTCACCGACAAAAGCCCATGAGCTTCGTCAACGATCAGATCGGCCACCCATCTTTCACCAAGGACATAGCTGACACTATTCAACAACTGGTTGAACTTCAGGCACACGGCATCTTTCATGTGACCAACCAAGGACCTGTTAGCTGGTACGAATTCGCCCAAACAGTTCTTGACCTAATGGGGCAGCCGATTAACCAGGTGACCTCAATAACAACCGAAGAATTAGACCCACCCCGCCCTGCTCCTCGCCCCGCAAACTCTGTCTTGAAGAACGCAGCACTAGTAACCGCAGGCCTCGCACCACCGCCTGATTTTCGCGAAACCCTCCCGGAACTCCTGGAGGCCCTTCGTGAATGACCAGATGCAAATAGTGGTCAGATCAACTGACGATCAGGCAAGCAACCAGGTACTCGTAGTCGCAGCAGTCCTCGCCCTTGAATGGGCTGCCCCATACGCGAACATCACTATCGGTCAACAGGGGGAAGTCATCGTTGACCCCAAAATTGAAGCCATCGGAGGTCTACTGCGACTCAGTCCCGAGAGAACCGAACGCTTGCGCGCTTCCGGACGCGATGCGATCCATGGAGACGACACCGAGATCCACATACTCGAAAATGACGAAGGTAGTTGGGGCATGCATGGTGAACTCAACACATGGTGGGCGACTGGGTTAGCACTAGCCGCAAGCTCGTTTACCGCAAGAACCCCTGTCGGACGGGCCCTGGCAGAAACATTGAGCATTACAAGACGCGACGACAACAGAGCAGTCGAACTACTCGAGGAATCACAACACTGGGCACTCACTCAAATCGACGTCGCCATCAGTACCTTTGCCAAAAACAACCCACGACGGCTCGGAAATCTACTCTTGTCAGCTACTACCGAGGTAGAGGCGGTCGCTGAAGCTCACGCTCTGCTCAGGTCCCGATACCAAGCAGACATTGAGAAAATCGGTCGAGATACATGAAACAGGACCCCGTAGCGGCACTCATAATCGTCGCCTATGGGCGATCGGACCTAGTAGAAGCACTTCTCGACTCCATCTCGGAACACACACCTGAGTCACATGAACTAATAGTGGTCGACAATGCCTCACCAGACGGCACCGCGGAACAAGTTAGAAACCACCCTTCGCGACCACGTCTCATCCAGTCGCCGCACAACCTCGGGTACGGCGGAGGCGTCAACCTCGGGGTTCGTAACTCAAACTCCGAATCAATCGTAATAATGAACTCAGATTTGCGAGTCACCCAAAACTGGTTGACACCGCTTCTCGAAGAAATCAACTCAGACAATGCCACCATCGCTGCGCCGCTCTACATCGACGAAAATGCCAAGATCATAGAGAGTGGAGCATCAGTCACATTTGACGGGCACGTTCACCAGTGCCAAACATCGTTTAGCGGGACCAAGGTCGTCGACCATGTCTCGGCGGCGTGTTGGGCTTTCAATAAGCAATGGTTCGAATCAATGGGCGGTTTCGACCCGACCTACGGACTTGGTTATTACGAAGATGCCGATTTAATTAACGCTGCACGGTTAGACAAAGACAGGGTCGTAGTAGTCAGTGAATCAAAGATCATCCACCGAGTAGGAGGATCCTTCGATTCGGTAGCAACCCGATACCTCTCCCACCGCAACCACGCTCGCAATGGAGACCGGTGGCGATGGCTATACAAAGAAGCTAACAATCGGGCTTGGAACGCAGAAACCACAATCACTCACGGACGCGTCGCGGTCATTGGTAACCACCCAAAACTTGTCAGCGAATTACGGCAACAAAATATCTCAGTCGCCACTCTCAGGTCCGTTGAAGAACTCAGCAACCGAAAAGATCGCGACGATGTTGTCGTCGTTGAACACAAACTTGATGAAGCTGCCGATAGGGCACCGAGAGCTGAAATCACCACCCCAGGTGAAGTTTCCGCCGCACTGACAAGAGCCGGAATAGCACCAAGTTCAACGCCACCAAGACCACGATTCTCCTCAATAGCATCAGCCCTATCGCGAAGATGGTGAACACATGACGGATACCAACATGCTCTCTCAAGCCTCAGCACACATACAAACAGCCCGAGAGTTAGGCAACAAACTTAGTTCCACGAAGACCTTTACGATCTCTGGAAAGGGCAGAATCACGGAAAAACTCGACCGCATAATTGACGAACTTGCAGCCGCTATCGACCTCGTAGCTAGTGCAGTCTCAGCCCAAAATCGTCGAGCAAGTGAGATCGAAGCCCAAAATAGACTGCTAGATCAGTCCATTGAGCGATTAGAACTCGTCACAGCGGGTGATGAACAGTTGATCGACGACCTAGGCGCAGCCATCGAAATGGCTCAAATAGAACTCGTGCGCCTAGAACGTCAACACGACCTGCTGCGCTCACGACTTGAATCAAATCAATGACGATGCGCGTAGGTGTAGCCCTAGGTAGATACGCCCCGCACATCACCAGAGCGCTTTCTCAACGAATTGGAATAGAAGCAGAGACCGTTCCACCAGAATTTGACGCACAGGAATACGACCTGTTTATAGCTGTCGACGATGAACCGGTACCCCATGGCAAGGAAGTGAGACGGTACATCACCGATCATCGGGTTAGGGCCGCCCAATGGACAGTCGTCGCCGCTCGCTGCCTCCTCACCGCTGCCGTCGAAAAAGGCAACCGAACCCCAATAGCTGTTCCACTTCCCGTCGACAGCCCAAAACTGGTACACCCACCACAAACCGGTGTCGCTCTATTAGAAGAAAAACACCAAACACAACTAAGAGATACGTTCGACTCAGCCGGCCTGGAAATACTTGAAATAGATGACCCCCAGGTTGGTATCGTCATCGACCCATCAGCTTCAGAGAGTCACCTAGAGCCACTCAGGAAGGCCATGAGCGAAGAGAAAGTTATCGTGGCGATGAGTAGCAACACGACTGCCGCAGACACAATTCAGCACAACAGCAACGGCTACCTTTTATCGCAACCCCTCCAAATCCGACCCGCCATTGAAGAATTGATGAGAAACGATAATGAACGCCGCCGCCTCGGATTCGAAGCTCGAAAATCGATAGCCGCTGCCAACTGGCAGAGAGTGATAAGAGCACTCTTGCTCGAAGGTCGCACAGGTAACCCCTATATAGAAGAGTTCGGCCCACGGTCAGCAAAAAAGCGATGGAAAGAGAGGCTGGGACACGCGCATCGATGGGAAAGCGCTCGGTACAGCAACAATCAACTAGCGCTCCTAGATGAACAAGTTGACCTGAGCGGCTTGGGGCAATTGCGCAAAATGAACATCGAACGAACCATGAGTAGCGGCGACCTATGAAACGATGCTTATTAGGCTACGTTCGCTGATCATGTCCCGAGACCGTCCACGTCGCACTCGTCGGTTAAGCGAAAAGCTGATACTCACAGCCATTGGAACAGCAACGGGAATAGGGTTCATCGCTACCTTCGTCCTGGGATATGCAGTGTGGCGCCTAGACCAAGTCCAAAGATTCGAGGTACACGACGTCCTCACCGCACCAGCACAAGAACCAATCACTGCTTCAGACCTGATCAACCTGAGGGCCGCTGACGCTGAAAACGAAGACGAGAACTCAGATGGTAAGGAAGTCAAAATTATCCTGCCCCCAGCGATCGGCGAGCCACTAGTTGACGGTGAGCCCGACGCCGAAAACTATCTCCTCGTCGGTTCAGACAGCGTTGAAGGCATCTCGCGCGACGATGCGATCATGAGCGGCCGAAGTGCCTCGGCAGCTAATCACCTCGCCGACACCATCATGGTTCTACGACTCCGCAAAGACGGCACAGCAGCAGTAGTGTCAATTCCACGCGATCTGCTCGTATCAATAGCTAGCACCGACTCAGTCGCCAAAATTAATAGCGCATACAACCTTGATTCCTCCCCACAGACGCGGGCAGCGCGACTCATAGAAACCGTTGAAAACCATCTTGATATCGGGCTCCAACACTTTGTAGAAGTTGACCTCGATGGTTTCCGCCGCCTGGTTGATGCCGTTGGAGGGGTATCAATCTGTTTCAACCGACCCACCCGAGACAGAACAGTCGAAGACAGTGGTGACCCCACACAAGGAGGCACGGGCTTCACAGTGGGGAAGGGATGGACCCACCTCAACGGAAACACAGCACTTGCGTTTGTGCGAAGCCGACGTCTCTTGACACAACAACAAGATGGAACATGGGTGAGACTCGGAGTCTGGAATGACCTCGAACGCAACAGCCGACAGCAGAAATTCATATTCGAAGCACTAGACCAGGCATTAGGGCGCGCAACAGGTAGCCCTCGCACTCTCCAACGACTTCTAGATATTGTCGCTGCCGACCTTCGTACATCCAACACATTGAGCGTTTTCGACGATGGCCTCAAACTAGCTCGCAGATTTAAAGACCTTGACGTTGATAGCGATCTTGAACGCTTCGCTCTCCAACTCGTTGACATAACAGTTAATGGTCAAGTCGGGTTGGAGCTAATCGAAAATGACCACAATCAACGGGTCCTCGACGTCTTTCGGGGCATTGGCTGGGACGACGTAATCGAACAAAGAGTCGAAGTAGCAGTAAAAGGCCCAACTGCGTTACCACTAGCTTCACGACTTCGAGGCGCTAACTTCAAAACGACACACCAAATAAGTGATGCCCACACGACAAACAGAATCAGATACGGAGTAGGTGGAGACAAAGCGGCCGTCTTAGTAGCAGCTCGGCTCAACGAAACCATAGAGATGCTTCCAGACCCATCTCTGTCCGGGAACCAGATACGACTCGAACTTTCCGACGAACCTCCTTCGGTGATATCGGGCTATAGAGCAGTTGCACCTCCAGCGGCCATAGCCGTCAACACCACTCAGGAATCTCCGCCCCCGCCCAGAACACTTGGGATATGCGGGTGACAGCTACCCCCATTAACGAACCCGAAAAGCCACAGAATCGAAGGCCGCGACGGCGAAACGTCGAGATATCGTTAGCATCGCGTATGTGAGTAAGTTCAAACGTCTCTCATATAACGACCTCAACCCGAACAAATGAGCACCGTCGCTGTAATCGGAGCTGGTTACGTCGGACTCACCACAGCGGCCTGCCTTGCACACATAGGCCACAACGTCACCTGCGCGGATATCGATGAAGCAAAAATTTCTCAACTCAACAACGGTGAAATCCCGATTCACGAAGCGCGTCTCCCTGAACTAGTCCAAGAAGGAATATCTAAACAACTCCTCAAGTTCGTCGTCGGAGCCCAACATGCGGTGACAACAAGTGACTTCGTTTTCTTATGTTTACCCACTCCGCAAGGAGAAGATGGACGAGCTGACATTGGAGTTGTTCTAGAAGTAGTCGAAGAAATCAGCCCGATAATCCCGCCCCGAACAATCATCATCAACAAATCAACGGTCCCTATAGGAACAAACGATTCCATACAAGCAACAATCCAACGAACTGATATTTCAGTCGTATCCAACCCCGAATTTCTCCGTGAAGGTGTCGCAGTCACTGACTTTTTGCAACCAGACAGGATCGTGATCGGCGCAACGAACAAGGAGGCAGGTGAACGAGTAGCTGCCCTCTACGCCGAAATTAACGCCCCTATCGTTGAAGTTGACCTCGCCTCAGCAGAAACCATCAAGTACGCCACGAATTCGTTCTTAGCTACCAAGGTTTCATTTGTGAACGGCCTAGCAGCAGTATGCGAAGCGGTGGGAGCCGACATCGAATCAGTGACGCGAGGCCTCGGCTCAGATCAACGGATTGGGTCACGCTTCCTTCAACCCGGACCAGGTTGGGGAGGTTCCTGTTTCCCCAAAGACATGCAAGCGTTGGTCCGCATAGCGACCGACGCTGGATATGAGTTTGATCTGCTACGAGCCGTCATTGAAGCTAACGAGCAGCAATTTGACAGAATAGTCAACAAAGCTGAGGCGCTACTTGGCCAAGACCTTGCAGGGAACAACGTCACGCTGCTTGGCCTGACCTTTAAGGCTCACACCGACGATCTCCGAAATTCGCCGGCGATAGAGGTAGCCAAACGCCTCGCTGCCAAGGGAGCCACACTCACCGCATACGACCCAATGGTCAAAAGCGAATCAGGGATACCCCAAGAAATCCGACTAGTGACAAGCATGGAACAAGCCTTGACCGGTTCAGATCTCGCTCTGGTCCTCACTGAGTGGCCAGAATTTACCCGAGCTAATTGGGCAGGATTCATCAACACGATGAACGGACCACGTGTAGTTGACGCCCGAAACGTGCTTGACCGAAAGGAAATGGTCGAGCTCGGATACCTCTACGACGACCTAGGCAGAACATGAGAACAACCCGTCAACGACCGCAGCTTGTGTAAGAGTGGTTCTGTGACGGCCGAAATACGCGTCCTCATGACTATGGAGGCGGCGTGGCACCCCGTGCCGGGAGGCACTGGCCGGGTATCGGTCGATTTGGCTCGCGCCTTATCGCAGAGAGCTGAGACTCAAGTTCAGGGGGTAGCCGCGTACCATTTAACTCAACCCTCAGCAGATTTCCGTCCATCTGTCGATGTCACAAAACTCTTATTGCCGCGACCATTGCTATACGAAGCATGGTCACGAACCTCCGTTCCCCGACTTAATGCCAGTGATCACGACATAGTGCACTCAACGACCATCGTCGCCCCACCTGTCTCGGATAGGCCGCTTGTTGTTAACGTGCATGACCTCGCCTTTCGGCGCTTTCCCGAACGGTTTCCATACCGAGCCCGCCGGCTTTTCGAACGTTCCTGGAGACGAGTGCTGGAACGAGCTGACGCGGTCGTGTGTCCGTCTGCCGCCACCTCTGCTGACTTGTTGGCAGCAGGCCTAGATGTCGACAGGCTCCATTTGGTTCCGCTCGGCCACGATCCACAGGTAGTCACCGCCCAAGCAGCCCTCCAAGTCCGACAAAAATTCGGAATTGGCGGAGACTTCATTCTCGCTGCAGGCACGCTTGAACCCAGAAAAAATATTCCGACCCTTATCGAAGCATTTAGCGGGCTAGCCCCCAAGACAGACGTCCAACTGGTGCTCGCGGGTCCGACCGGATGGGGAATCACGCCAGAAGAACTGCTTGCGTCAGTAGACGACTTCACCAAGAAACGTATCTCAATCACCGGCGAAATCACTACGGCTGAGTTGGCTGCGCTTTACACCGAGGCAACAGTATTTTGCTACCCAAGCCTTCTGGAAGGGTTCGGTCTGCCAGTTCTTGAAGCAATGTCGTACCGAACGCCAGTAGTGACCTCCAAGGGAACCTCCACCGAAGAAGTGGCTGGAGACGCAGCCGTAACTATCGACCCGTACTCGGTGACCGAAATTAGCCAAGCCTTGACAGATCTGATTAGCGACAAGACGGCAGCTAAGCAAATAGCTGATAGCGGCTACCAGCGAAGCAAACTATTCGGTTGGGACAAGGCAGCCTCTGCCACAGTAGACATTTATCGGAAATTGCTATGAACACGGTGATCATGAACCTGCTGTGGCTTCGCCCGGGACACGTCGGAGGGTCCGAAACATACGTAACGCAACTCCTCAAAGCCCTCAACAAAAGCGACAATTCGCCACCGATTGAGCTAGTAATGACTCCTGCAGCCCGTCGTGCTCACCAATTCCTTGACACCGACTTTACGATCACCGAACAAGACCCTCCGCTGGGGCGCGTCGGTCGAATTTGGCGAGAAAATCGCCTATTCGGACAGTTAGATGACCAGCAGCTTGTCCATCACCTAGGAGGCACAGTTCCTAAATGTCGAACTACCAAGAAAACGGTTGTCACTATCTACGACGTTCAATATCGCGATTACCCTCAATATTTTTCACTCGCTAAACGGCGCTATCTTGACGGCGCAATTCAGCGGTCGCTTGAACAAGCAGAAGCAGTGTGCACACTAAGTAAATACTGTGCCAAATCACTAGAACTCCACTTTGGATACCCAGAGAAAAAATGCCATATCGTGCCCCCTGCGATTGATGGACCATCTTCCCAACAGTCCCAACCCCCCGAAAGCAAGCAGTTTCTGTTCTACCCGGCAGTCACCTGGCCACACAAAGCTCACGAATTCCTCATCACACTCCTAGAGCAGCTACCAGATCTGCAGCTAATACTGACCGGAGCAGCAGGTACATCGCACCGCCGCGTGATGAACGCCATACGACGCTCCCCAGCCGCTGATCGAATTACCCACCTCGGACTGGTTGACGCAGACCGACTCGACTTGCTTTATAAACAGGCACTTTGCACAGTTTTTCCATCTCAATACGAAGGATTCGGACAACCAGTAATAGAAGCAATGACTCGAGGCTGCCCCGTAATTTCAAGCCAATGCGGAGCCCTACCAGAAACTGTTGGAACTGGGGGAGTCACTCTCCCCATGGACATCGACCAATGGGCTGAGGCAATACAGCTAATCCGTCAACCCGACCCACGACAACAATCGACCGAAGCGGGACTCCTAAGAGCAGCAGACTTCTCACATGACCGAACAGCGGAAACACAAGTAGCGGTCTACAGAGAATTGCTAGGCAGATGAAGCGATGAGTACATGAACATCACAATTATCTGCCCCCATTTTGCCCCCGACACCGCTCCGACCGGCGAAGTCATAACCCAGATAGTCGACGAGCTTCAACATTTCGGTCACCGAATCCACGTAGTCACGTCATTCCCTTGGTACCGGGGCCACTCGGTCGAACCAGGATGGACCGGGCGGCTGATAACCAGAGAAAAGACTACCTGGGGCAAGATCACCAGAATTCACCCATTCGCATCAAAGAATCGAACCAACATCTTGGCGAGGGCAATCGCATTTGGCGCCTTCAGCTGTGCTGCCGCTCTGGCAGCAACCCTTACTCGAAGAACCCAAATGATTCTCGCAATGAGCCCACCGCTCACACTGGGTCTCGCCGGTTGGGTCGCAGCCAAGAGGCACAAAGCCCCACTCGTTTTGAACATCCAAGACATCCATCCCGATGCAGCAGTAGCAACCGGAACACTCAGCGATGACCGCGTTATCCAACTCTTACGACGAATCGAACTAATCAGTTACGCGAAAGCAGATGCAGTAACCGTTCTTTCCGACGATCTCCGAAAAAAATTAGCCAACAGAATCGACACTGAATCGAAGCTACGCGTCATCCCCAACTTTGTTGATACCGAACGCATATATCCCAGTGACCGAAACAACAGCTACCGCCACGAACTCGGACTCACAGACGAGACCATTGTGATGTACGCCGGCAATATCGGATTTTCCCAGCCCTTAGAACTACTACTCGAAGCGGCGCGGCATCTCGCTGACCGGGATGACATCATCTTCGTAATCAACGGTAACGGGTCACGAAGGGCATATTTCGAACAGGAAGCAGAAGAACTTCCGAACGTAACGTTTATGGACTACCAACCACGAAAACGCCTCAATGAAGTACTCGCGGCAGGGGATATCCACGTAATCCCACTGCAAAGGGGGCTGAGTTCGATAAGCGTTCCCTCCAAGCTTTATTCCATCCTTGCCGCTGGCCGCCCGGTGCTCGCCAGTGTCGATCCGGGAACGGAAATAGATCTAGTGGTAACCCGCTCTGGAGCAGGTCGAAGCGTCCCCGCCGGCAGTAGCCACGAGTTCATTGCAGCACTCACTGCTCTGGTTGATGATCCCCATGGTCGGGCGTCGGCCGGACTCGCAGCTCGACGTTTTGCAGAGGAATGGCTGTCCGCCGAGGCAGTTGCTGAAAGTTACAACGAGCTGTTTTTTGAACTCGAGCATTAAAGGAAGCAACGCTGTAACGCGTAACCGGGAGCTATAGGCGGTAACTTGGCGGACGGTATGGCTAGATCAGCAGCAGCAAAAAAGGTGGCGAAAGCCGCGAGTACTGGAGCAGGCGGTAAAGGCGCTGGATCAGAACGTCAGATTCTGTTTCCGGCAGCAATGATTCTCGTAGCTCTCCTAGGGGTCGTCCTCGTCTTCGTGGCGCGCGACCAGCGTTCCGATCAGGCACCAGCTGGGGATCCAGGGATAGAAGACCACTGGCACACTGCGTACAACGTTTTTGTTTGCGATGAGATTGATCCGACAGTCTTCGCCAATGATTCGGAAGATGACCGGACCGGTATCCACACTCACGGTGATGGTCTCATTCATATTCACCCGTTCGTTAGTACGGTCACAGGTCAATACGCAACTTTGGGCGCGTTCTTCAATGAAAATCAAACTGCCTTTGATGACGACACATTCGAATTACCGAATGGATCAGTCATTTCAGAAGACGATTTCGCCTGCGGGGGAAAGAGTGCTGAGATACGAGTATTGAAGTGGAACCAGCTCGCAGCCGAAAAGCCGGTGGTATTCACAGAAGATTTGCGCGACGTGCGACTTAACGAAGATGGTCAATTAGTGATGTTCGCCATCGTCGCTAAAGACAAAGAGAATTCAGAAATACCGCGCCCGGACGATACCTACCTGCGTGAATACTTAGGTCTTTCAGCTGAGCAACAGCCTCTTGGCCAAGACGACGGCGGGGACACTGGCCCGATTTTGCCGGCAACCCTAGAGCCGTTCGAAACAGAAGAACCGGTTGAGGAAGTGCCAGAGTCATCCGAACCTAACAACGACTGAGCACAAATGTTCGCGGTAGTGCTCGTCGGTGGTTTCGGAACTCGACTCCGACCACTTACCGAACACACCCCGAAACAAATGCTGCCGATCTGTGGCGTTCCCATGATCGAATGGGTGGTAACTCACCTAGCGGAGCACGGAATTCAAGAAGTGGGTTTGGCGCTTGGCTACCGACCGGACGCTTTTTTGAATGCCTATCCGAGTGGGCAAATAGCAGGCGTTCCGTACAGGATCGCGGTCGAAGACGAAGCGCTTGGAACAGCAGGCGCCATCCGGTTCGCCGCACAAGAGATGCAGCTAGAAGAAACATTCCTGGTCCTCAACGGCGATGTCTTGACCGAGCTTGATGTCAGCGCGTTGGTGGAGTTCCATGACCAACATAAAGCCGAAGCAACTATTGCTTTACAAACCGTTTCTGATCCATCGCGATTTGGCGTCGTTACGACTACTGAAAATGGTCAAGTTGAGGAATTTATAGAGAAGCCACTAGCGGATAAGTCTCCGTCGAACAACATCAATGCTGGCACTTATGTCGTCAATCCATCGGTTATTGGTCGAATCCCTAGTGGGAGATCGGTTTCCATTGAAAGGGAAACGTTTCCTGAGATGGCTGCAGCGAGGACTCTTTATGCGATGGAGTCGACCACTTACTGGCTTGACACCGGTACCCCTGAACAATTCCTAGAGGCAAATTTGGATGTTCTTCAAGGTCGCCGAAAAAGTAAATTTGCAATGCCTACAGCGGCTGTCCACCCAACCGCCCAAGTAGAGGAGTCGGTGATTGGCACGGGAAGCCATCTTGATGCTGAGGTTGTGGTCAAAGGCTCAGTCTTGTTCAACAACTGCCACGTAGGCCGCGGGGTGACCATTGTCGATTCAGTGCTATCTGATGAAGTTGACGTGGGTGAGGGGGCACGACTCGAGGGGTGCGTTATCGGTTTGGGTCAACGAATTGAAGCTGGAGCAACACTGATTGGTCAGAAAAGGCCAGAATCGTGAGCTTGCCTTAACGAAATAAGTCTTCTGCTGGGCTTCGAATTACCTCGTCCCGGATTGAGCTTTCCCGTAGCCATTGGCTGTCCACACCGCGAATCAAAGCCACTGGTATGCCTTCGGCTTTGCCACACACCAGATCAGCTGCTGCTGCTAATTCGTCGGCAACACATACTTCGGTGACCATTAGTTCCCGGCCAAGTGAATCTTCTGTTCCGCGAAGGTCGACGACAGCGGCTACACCAGCGCAGCCAATTGCTACATCAGTGACGCCTCTGCGCCAGGGCCGCCCGAAAGTGTCCGAAATGATGACACCGACGCTGACGTCAAAGTTGTGACGGATGCGTTCGACAATTCTTCGTGCTGACCTGTCACTGTCTTCTGGGAGAAGGGCTGCTTGGCCTCGTGCAACATTCGACAAATCGATCCCGGCATTAGCGCACACGAACCCGTGCTTTGTTTCGGTGATGATGAGGTCGCCTCGGCGGCGGAGTATTCGAACTGCCTCGCGTTCGACAATTGGTTTGTGTGAAAGTGGGTCGTTTTGGTCGATTTCAACCATTGCTCCTTCGGCCTTAGAAACAATTTTCTGAGTGACGACCAAGACGTCGCCATCAGCCAATCCGAATTCGCTGGAAGAACAAGCTTTGCCGATTAGGGGTCCGAGATCCATACCTTGGGTAATCTCTGGAATCCCACCGACCGGGTGAATCGTCAAAGTCATTGCTGTTCCTCTTCAGCTGCAGAAAACTCCGCGAGTACCGCTTGTGCGAGAGCAGCAGCTCGAGTTGGGTTGTCCATTATTGTGTCAGTCACTAGGGCTCTTATTCCTTCGGATTCGACTTGTGGGGATAACTCGGAGTCGACTTCGTCAATTACGAGAGTTCCGGCAAGGTCCTTGTATAGCGAGGCGATGCCAACCGAATTACGTTCAAAGCCGAACTCTTCAAGCATTCTGGAGGCTGGACCCTTCAACGCTGCACCACCGACAATCGGGGAGATAGCCACCACATCGTGCTTTCGTTCCCTGAGCACATCCGTAACTCCAGATATTTCAAGTATCGGTCTGACTGATACGAATGGATTTGACGGAGCGATCACTATCGCGTCGCACTCTTCGAGCGAAGAGATCACTTCAGGTCCAGGAGCCGCATTGTCCATTCCTTGAAATCGCAGGTCTTCCACAGCCACATTGTGTTGTTGTGCCACGAAGTAATCTTGAAAGTCGACCCACCCCTGACCTTGAACCTTTAGTTGAGTGCGGACCTCCTGGTCGCTTGCTGGTAGTAGCCGAGCCTCAATTCCCAACGTTTTACAGAGCTCAAGGGTTATCTGAGTCAAAGTTGCACCTTCTTCAAGGCGTTGGGTTCTGTACAGGTGCAGGGCTAAGTCAAGGTCTCCCAAGTTGAACCAGGTCTGCCCACCTAACCTTTCAAGTTCGTCTTTTACCCGCCAAGTTTCTTCAGCGCGACCCCAACCAGTATCGGGATTGACCCGCCCACCAAGGGTGTATGTAACGGTGTCTAGGTCTGGGCTGATTGCTAGGCCATGAAGACGGAAGTCATCAGCAACGTTTACAACTGCAGTCACGAGCTTGTTGGGGTAAATACTTAGGAGACCTTGCAAAAATTTCGCTGCTCCGACGCCACCAGCGATGACAGTAATTCGACGACTTTCAGGCACAGTCTCGGAGCCTAATCTTGCCTTTGTGTGGTGAGGAGAAACTTTTGGTCTTCATGCGACATGATCACAAAATTCTGTGAACCTGCGAATAATTGTGTCCCACCCATAGGTACGTTCAGTGAAAGCTCGTCCTTTTTCTGCAAGGTGATTTCTAGTTGCCTTGTCGGCGGTTAGCCGTTCGACTGCTAGTTCGAATTCTGGGTAGTTGCGGTACCACAAACCACCTTGGGCATCGGACACATGAGTCCTAGTCGTCTCACAGTAGGCATTCACTAACACTGGAATACCAGCAGCCCAAGCCTCAAATAGGACGAGAGAAAAGGACTCCAGAGCTGAAGGGTTGATCAAGAAGTCGGCGCCTCTCAAAAGGGACCATTTAGCTTCGTCGTCTACTTCTCGAGCGATGATGACATGTTCGTCACTTTCAATTTCGACACTCGGACTGCCTAGGAGTAGTAGCTGGTGTTCCGTGTCAGTCCGAGACTTTAGAGTTCGCCAAAAATCAATTAACCCAAGAGTGCCCTTAGCGTGTTCGATTCTTCCGACACAAATCGCATAAGGCCTATTACCGAGACCCAGTTCGGAGATGATCTCTGGATCGTTATCTGTGGGCGACTCAATTCCCCAGCCCAATACCGTGCTCGGTAGATGGCCGATTGGGTGAGTGCTCTGCAACAGCCGCTGTTCGGCTCGGGATCCGTAAACGAGACCTCGGCTCTTCTGTAAGAGCTCTCCGACTCGCGAGAGCCTCAAGAATGATTCGTCATGAGCGGCGGGAATGATCACCGCTCGGTTAGCTACCAATGGAGCGACCGCCATCGTGGGCCAAAACAAATAAGGAGCAAAAAATACAAGGTCCGCATCTGAATCTTGAACGGCAGTCGCCAAGTCGTTACTGACAGGTCCTTGGTGAAAGAAGAACTCGTCTTGTGTGGCGCTATCGACGCTTGAAGTCCCTGACTGAATTCGTCGATCGAGTGAGGACCATGCATCGGTTCTACCCGAGTCGACCAAATATTGGTTTACGGTAAGCGGCCCAACGTGGGATACACCCGGAGGCTGGTCGTTGATCCAAGAGTTTGACGACGTGGCGCACGTAGCGTGCAGACGAACTTCCCAACCTGGTGTTTCAGCTACCCGCTTAGCGAGAGTGCTCACAGCATTTTCTGCGCCGCCTACCGGCCCGTATCTTGGGATGACGAAGTCGACCTTCATGAAGAATGACCCGAGGAGAGTACCCGGTCTAATTGATCTGCGACCTTGAGCGGAGCAAACGCTTTGCTGCGCCGGCGTCCGCTATTGGATAAGTGGTTGGTTAAGACGTTGTCGGTAAGAACCCTCTCCAGAGCGGCAGCTACGACTGTGGGCGTTTTCGCAGTCAATAAAAGGCCTGCGCTCCCGACTGTTTCACTGATTGCGGTGTTCCCATGGGCGACTACTGGGAGCCCGCGCGCCATCGCCTCAACTATTGGAACTCCGAAACCCTCATGGTCGCTCAATGTGCAAAAGACTGATGCCTGTCGATACTCCCTTTCGAGTTGTTCATCATCAATCCAACCGGTCAACGAGACAACATCAGATAGGTCAAGAGTGTCTATGAGGCCTTCGATTGCGTTGTCGTAAAGTTCCGTAGTTGGCGCACCTACCAACCGTAGTTTTACGTCGGGAAGTCGCTGTTGGAGAATAGATATGCCGACTATCAGGTCATGGATTCCTTTGTTGGGGGCGATGCGGCCGACAAATAAGACTGTGGGTGTGTTGTGACGTGTAGGTTCCAAACTTGTCGACGCCTCAACAGGAAGTGGTATCACGGAACTATTTATGTGACCGAATTCTCTGAGTACCTGAGCGTTGAAATCACTATCGCAGATAGCGAAGACTGATCGCTCTACTAAATCGACTAGCTGGTCTTGGGCTTTAAGTAACTCAAAAGCGACAGCTGGATCCCAGTGCAGCAGAAGTTCCGGGGGCGTGAAATTGTGAAAGACGAGCGCCAAACGTTCGGGTCGGTCTAGCAGGAAAGGAGCACAAGGTGAGGCTTGTGCGACGTGGTACAGCAACAGAGTGTCAACCTGAGAGTGGACATGGCGGTCAATTTCCTGCAGATCGAAAGTTTCAGCTGATGTTGCTTTGTTCTCGGTGCCGACAAAAATTTCGGAATCACAGCCCTGAGATCGAAGGTGATCTCTGATCCAGGCCACGTGACTGCCAATAGCATCCCCTCGGGCAAACCTAGGTACGAATTGGTGAACTGCTTTCCATCTCACGGTGACTCCAAGAGAGTCGAAATGTGTTGACTGAAGCGATCCTGGATCACTATCCGGTCGAAGGCGTTTGCTCGTTGTCGCCCTGCGTCGCGAAGACGTTGGACGAGATTTGAATCTGTGTCGATTCTGTGAAGAGCTGATGCAACAATGAGAGGGTTCTTGCCGCTTAACAGCAAGCCTCCATCTCCGATTGTCTCTCCTACAGCGGTGCTGTCAAATGCGACTACTGGTAAACCGTGGTGCATAGCCTCGATGACAGGTACACAGAACCCTTCATGGTCACTTAAGCAGCAAAAAACATCAGCACTCAAGTAATGAGCGACAAGTTGTTCCTGTGAAACAGATCCATGAAAGGTGACGTGATCACGCATCCCAGCATGGGTGATGATGGTCTCTACAACTTTGCGATAACCGGGTGGGCCATCTGTGCCAACAAAATGAAGGTGAGCGTCATTGTCGTGCAGTTCTCGAAGAGTTCTGACCGCAGCGATTAAATCATGGTGAGCTTTGTTGGGAGCGACTCTACCGACGAAGAGCACTTGGGTTCCTCGCCGTTTGCGCTTCAAATTGGTGAGTGTGGATTTATCAGGGCTGGCTTGTGACAAATCGAAAAGTACAGGGATCGTTGTAGTGGAGGCGTACCCGAGTTCATCAAGTTCAGATTTGTTGAAGTCAGAATCACAAATGGCGTGATCACATACCTTCGCGTACCTAGCCATTTGATCTCGACCTAATTGAACTTCGGCAGCTAACAGGCCATCCCATTTTCCGACTAACGAGATTGGGGTGATGTTGTGGTAATTCGCGATTTTTAAAGCCGGGTGACGCGCCCATCGTTCAGCAACTGGACTGCCGATGGACAGTTGATAAATCACAGCGTCTGCGTCGGCTGGGAGGCGATCAATGTAATGAGTTTCTGACATCAAATCTGGGTGCCTGAACATGGAGAAAATCTCGCTGTCGTAGCCCAGATCCCTGATGACTTCGCGGAGGGCAAGAGTGTGATTTCCAACGGCATCCCTAGGTGAAATTGTGGGCACCAGTTGATGCACACTAGTCATGGGAGTGTTGCTGCTATGAGGAAACAGGAGGAATCTGAAGATTCGGTAATTGTGATTTCTAAGGCGCCCTCTCGAGCGAGCAAGTAGCTCCAAGTCTCGGCGTGCATGGGACGGCCGTGCAACAAATCAGTAGCCACCGGACCAAGCTGTGTCGCCCAAGTGTTGGGGTTAATAACTATTACCGCTATTGCGGCACCTGGCTTAGACCGCAGCAGTAGAAGACGAAGGACGCGTAGTTGTTCGTTGATCGAACCCCGATCTGGGATACCGCATAACACAAAACCAGCAAGAGACTCATTTTTGAGGTCTCCCAAATGATCGAACAAGTCTTCCTGACGGACGTCCACCATCTCCTGAACTTGTGTGTCAGTAGATGCAACCCCGTAAACATCGACTCCTCGGTTTCTCAGGGACCTTAGGAGTTGAACATCAAGTACATCCCCGACCAAGACCCGTCCGGACACTGATTCAAGGTGTTCGCATAGAGCATCGCCGAATTGTTCAGTTGATGAGATGTCAGCTATGCCGGCGATTAATTCAGAACGTGCAACTGTACCTACGTCCAAACGATCCTCAAGTGCCGCCAACCTACGGTTAACGCTCTTGAGGCTGGCATCTAACAAGCGCAGAGGTCGCGTTACGTGAATTCCTAGAGCAGTAATTTGCTGGGTCACATGTCGGTGATAGAAGTACGTCAGACGCCGCACCACCCATTTAATGCAGCGCCCAACTGGAGTTTTGCTATCCACAGGAACAGCAGGATCAACATAGGCAGCAGTTTCGATACCCCTAATAGTGTCTTCAACACCGTTTTCGAGGCTGGCGTCGGGGATCCAGCGCCGGAATTCTTCGTCCAGACTGCGAAGTAACGCCCGCGGGTATTCACCAGAAGAGGCCCGGCGTTGAGCTTCGGCCTCTATTTCGGTTACCACCTCTTTGAAGTAACTGGCATCAGATCGAGAATCACTCATTAACAGGGCCCTCCAGCGGCCCGACCCACCTACAGCCTGACGAGTCGATAGCGTAGCTGGGACATGCGGGTTGCCATTGACGCTACGCCACTGATCGGTCTTCGTACCGGCATCGGAGTTTTCGTAGACGGATTACTGCGTTCTTTACGGGATGACGGTCCTAATGAAACCGATCTTGAAATCGCCGAATACACCCTGTCGCTAAAGGCTCGTATCTATGGCCGTACACGGGGATATTGGGTACCGCTGTCAGCCGGTAGCGCTTCACTTGTCTGGCGCACATTTAACGGTCCTAAGATCGAAAAGTTCGTCGGAAACATCGACGTGGTTCATGGAACGAATTTCGTTGTTCCGCCGTCCTCTTCCCCTCGGGTCATCTCAGTGCACGACCTATCGTTCCTCAACAATTTGGGCCGCTCGAGAAATTCAACAGAGCGGTTCGATAGGTCTGTGAGAGATGCGGTGGATTCGGGGGCAACTGTTCACACGATTTCTGAATATGTCGCTCAAGAAATACGAGACCGGTACTCAGCTAAAGATGTCCGGGTGGTATACCCAGGCGTTCACCCGCAGGCAACTGCTGCCCAGTCAGTCTCGGAGAAGCGAACTCTGGTAGCTGTCGGAGCGACCCAAAAGAGAAAGGGTCTTTTAGATTTAGTGAACGCTTTTGAAGTAATTGCACATCTAAATGAGGAACTTGAACTTCAAATTATTGGACCTCCAGGAGATGGTGAAGGCGAACTAGATCGGTCTATCAAGATGCTTCCCTCTGCTATTCAGCGTCGCGTACACCGATTTGGTTTTGTCGAACGACAGCAAAGAGATCAACTGATTAGCGATGCAACAATTCTCGTTCACCCGAGTCATTACGAGGGGTTCGGGTTCCCGGTGTTAGAAGCAATGGCGATTGGTACACCTGTCATCACTACAACTGGTGGAGCTATCCCGGAAATTGCTGGAGATGCAGCGTTGACAATCGATCCAGGTGATGCCGATGCTTTGGTCGACGCGCTTATGGAGTTACTTGGGAATGAAGAATTACGAAATACGTTGGTCGTAGCTGGCTTAAATCGAGCGGGAAAATTCACTTGGCAAAATACGGCTCAAGGGATGCTCGATCTGTATTCCTCCTTACTTTGACGAGAGACACGATGTAATAGTTTTATTGGGGGGGGTACACGAATCCGCCGCAGGACCGTCGTAGGCTTTCGGTGTTTCACCCGATGGACGGAAGATTTCGATTGCGCACCGCCCTAATAACAGGCATTACAGGTCAAGA
>Ga0066850_10000117_pt1 | contig 41527 bp, 40 predicted proteins | sample ETNtaG_4_FD_67282 | JGI IMG/M metagenome (GOLD analysis project Ga0066850, IMG submission 67282) | Marine microbial and viral communities from oxygen minimum zone, Eastern Pacific Ocean - ETNP201406SV67 | ecosystem: Environmental > Aquatic > Marine > Oceanic | place: Pacific Ocean: Eastern... | reverse complement strand
CTTGATTAAACTCAATTGTGAAAAAACAGGTAATTTTATCGTATGGTTAGTATAAGATTTTAAAATCAAACCTAAATTATTAATAGATAATAATACATGTGTATTTACAATTTTAGTTTTAATATTAAAATCTGATATTAATACATGTGATGAATATTCTCCAATTTTACTCAACATGCCTCCAATAGAAAAATTCATTCTAAATGAATCATTAATCTTTTCATGTAAATTATATTTTATTAAGCATTCATATGCTTTAAAATGATTAATCAGTTGGTTATCTATTTTATCTTCTAATCTTCCATAATCCAATAATGAGAAATCATAATGTTTATTAGAATAATTTAGTGATTTTATATGGGAAGGATAGTGTAAAAAACTAACAGAATTTTCATTTATTTTTTCAAAATTTTTTAATGCACTAAATCCATTATGCAATGATAACTCCATAGCATTGCCAGGGATTGTTAAAATTTGATATTCTGCCTGAGCAAAAATAAATGATATTATATAAAAAAATATGATTATTTGTTTATAGAATTTTCTAAATCTTCTATTTTCTCTTCTAATTCCCATTGCTCCCTAATTTTTTTATTTCTTTTTGATTTTATATAAAAGCCTAGGACTAATAATAAAGGCATTAATGAAAATATATTTTTTGGTAACCCGATTAGTTTATACCAAAAAAAATGACTTTTAATAGCATCATAACTAATTATTTTAAATTCATTAATAGACTTCCCCGTTGAATTATAAAATGCTATCTCAAAGTTTTTTCCATTATACAAATCATTTATAATAAATTGGGTTATGTTATTACCATATAATTTTTCTAAAACTAAAATATACACACCTGACAAAGAATAAGCAAAATTAAATTCTTGTCTATTAAAATGATTGAAATTTTTATACTTATCAATATCAAATAAATTTTTATTATATAAATTTTTTGCTATAGATATTTTATGATTCAATGATATTTCATCTGCATATTTCATTGCCAATCCTTCTTTAAACCAACGTGGAATTGTATAATAAAATTTATATCTATTTAACATTAAATGATTCAATTCATGCTTAATAACTTTTATAAATTTAGTTTTAGATATTTTTGATAGTGCTGGATCTTTAATAATAATTCTATCAGGTTTAGTATATGTAATACCTAAACTCCATTCCCAATGATTACTCATAATTCTTAATGAATTATCATTAGTTATTGTAATAGAAAATTGTTTTTTAGGAATTATTCCATATAAGTCATTTAATGCATTAATTTCATTATAAATTATATCAATTAACTCAGAATCACTTATTGAATTTCCATTATTTAATAGAGTGCATTTACCCCAGGTAGTATCAAAATTAAAACAGAATATTAGGGATGAAAAAATATATATAGTTGATATTATTAATGCCATATAATAAAATTAACTATATATAATAAATTAATCTATCAATGTTTTAGATTAAGCTTTCTTTTCAGCTTGAATTTTTATTTTAACTTTTGGTTTTAAATTATCGCCTAAGTTAATATGAACAAAGTGGTTCCCAATTTCTTTAATTGATTCTTCAAGCTCAATTTCTTTTTTATTAATCGAGTACCCTAGATTTTCAATTTCATCAGAAATCATTTGGGATGTAACAGAACCAAATAATTTATCATTTTCTCCAGCTTTAAGAGAAAACTTAAGTGTCATTTTATCTAATTGTTTAGCTAGGAGCTCAAAATTAGCTCTATTTTTTGCTTCTTTAATTTTTTGATTTTCAATCCACTTCTCAAAATAAGTGATATTTTCTTTAGTTGCTATAGATGCTTTTTTATTTGGAATTAAATAATTCCTTGCATATCCAGCTTTAACATTAACTATTTCACCTATTTGACCTAAATGTTCATCAGTTTGTAATAATATTACTTTCATAAATTCTCCTAATTATATCGTGGATCAGCAGAAAATGGTAACAATGCTAACACTCTTGCTTTTTTAATTTCACTTGTTATTAAACGTTGATATTTTGCTGAAACTCCTGTGACATGTGCAGGAATGATTTTTCCTTGCTCAGTAATAAATTTTCTTAAAAATTTATACTCTTTATAATCTATTTTTTTTATTAAATCTGCGTCTTCTTTAAAAGGGCAAATTCTATTATTGCTCAATATTGCCATATTATAATCCTTTCTTAAGCATCTTCTTCAATTTTATCTTCAGAAATTGATTCTTTATCATTTTCTATAACTTCTTCAGAGGCTTCATTAACTTCTACCTTATCAGTTCTAGATTCCTCTTTAACATCATTTTCTACTTCTTTAGATTTTGGTGCATCAGCTTTATCTTTTATTTCCAATTTATTTGAACCTTCTTTTACATCTAAACTTTCAATCTTTGAAATCAAATAACGTAAAATATTGGGATTAAGCTCTAATTCCTGTGATATTTCCTTAACAGCTTGACTATCCAAGGAATACTGACACATTACAAATGTCCCATATTTTTGTTTTTCAATTGCATAAGCTAATTTCTTTTTCCCCCAATTCTCCAAATATAAAACTTCTCCTTTAAGTTTTGAAATTTTATTATGAAATTTAGTTATTATATCATTCAATCTGCCTTCTTGAATTGCAGGATGAACAATATATACAGTTTCATAGTGATTCATATAATCTCCTTAATCAAATTATTAAAATAAAAATGGTGCTATAACTAATGATACTACTGACATTAGCTTAATTAAAATATTTAGTGATGGTCCAGATGTATCTTTAAATGGATCTCCTACAGTATCACCAACTACTGCAGCTTTATGTGGGTCTGAACCTTTTCCATAATTTTCACCATTAATTGTTACACCTTCCTCAATCATTTTTTTAGCATTATCCCATGCTCCCCCAGCATTAGATTGGAAAATAGCCATTAAAACTCCACATACTGTTACACCAGCAAGTAATCCGCCTAGCGCTTCAGGCCCAGCAAAATAACCAACTATCACAGGAGTTGTAACTGCCAACAAACCAGGCATTATCATTTCTTTAATAGCTGCTTGAGTAGATATTTCAACACACTTGCCATGCTCTGCCTTATCAAGGCCAGCTTCATATATTTTTTTATCATCATCTGTCCAATTAGATTCTCCTTTATTCATAACATCTAATGCAGCTTTTAATTCAGGAATATCTCTAAATTGTCTTCTGACTTCTTCAATCATTGACATTGCAGCACGTCCAACTGCCCCCATCGCCATTGATGAAAATAAAAAAGGAAGCATACCTCCTACAAATAAGCCCGCCATAACTGTTGCTTTTGAAATATCAATACTTTGAATTCCAGTAACTTGCATAAATGAAGCAAACAAAGCTAATGTTGTTAATGCTGCAGAGCCAATTGCAAAACCTTTGCCAATTGCAGCTGTTGTATTCCCTACTGCATCTAATTTATCTGTTCGCTCTCTAACTTCTGAATCCAATCCTGCCATCTCTGCTATACCACCTGCATTGTCAGATATAGGGCCATATGCGTCAACAGCTAATTGAATACCTGTATTTGCAAGCATACCAAGAGCAGCCATCGCTATACCATATAAACCTGCAAAATGATTTGCACCCATTATAGCAGCTGCTAAAATTAAAATTGGGACTGCTGTCGATTGCATACCAACGCCTAATCCAGCTATAATATTTGTAGCTGCTCCTGTAATAGACTGATCAGAAACTGATTTCACAGGAGCTGTTCCAGTGCCAGTATAATGTTCAGTAATTAATCCAATTCCTAAACCTGCAGCTAATCCAATTAAAGTAGCATAAAAGATTCCCATTGCATTTTCTGCTGGGATAAATGTATTTATTAATAAATACATTACAGCTACCATAATAGCAGATGATCCAAATTCCCCAATGTTTAAAGCTTTTTGTGGACTTCCACCTTCTTTAACTGCCACCATAAAAGTCCCAATGATTGAAACAATAATTCCTGCACCTGCTACATATAACGGTAGCATAACATATTCCATCCCTAAGGCTAAACCTAAGACCATAGAACCAATTATAGCTCCAACATATGATTCAAAAAGGTCTGCTCCCATACCTGCAACATCACCAACATTGTCGCCAACATTGTCAGCTATAGTAGCAGGATTTAAAGGATGATCTTCAGGAATCCCAGCTTCAACTTTCCCTACTAAATCTGCTCCTACATCTGCAGCTTTAGTATAAATTCCACCACCAACTCTTGCAAATAAAGCAATTGAAGAAGCTCCTAATGAAAAACCTGTCAGGGCTTGTATTAATTTACCAGTATCATTAAACCACCCCATTGATGAATATAAAACATATAAACCTGTAACACCTAATACTCCAAGACCTACAACGCTTAATCCCATAACAGAACCACCAGTAAATGCAACATTTAATGCTTTTGCCAACCCTGATTGAGCAGCATGAGTAGTTCTATTGTTTGCTTTAGTAGCAACTTTCATACCTAAAAAACCTGCTAATCCTGATGCTAATGCACCAATAAGAAATGAAAATGATATTAATATTGAATCTCCCTGACTTCTTGCAGCAAATGCTAATAAAATTGCAACCAATACTACAAAAATAGATAATATTCGATATTCAGCTTTTAAAAATGCCATTGCCCCATCAGCAATACTTTTACCAATTTTTTGCATTCTATCATTACCTTCATTCTGATTATTAATCCATTTTGTTTTCCAAAAAGAAAATAGCATAGCCATAATACCTGCACCTAATACATAAAACAAATTATTCATCTTTTAATCCTTTTTATTAAATTTATTCATTGATTCTTTTACCCCATGTTCCAAATAATAATCTATAGCAATTGTCGCATGATCTTTTACTTCATTTACTATATCAGTAAATTTTTTTGAGAAAGGCTTTAAAACATATACTTCTGATGGTCTCATTGTCATATCTGTTGCAATCCCAATTTTTAATCTATCAAAAACATCAGTTTTTAAATGATAAATAATAGATTGCATCCCTTTATGCCCACCATCAGAACCCTTTGTTCTAAATTTTATTTTTCCTAAATCAATATCAATATCATCATAAACTACTATCAAATCATCTATAGAAATATGATTATAATAATTCAAAATGTTCTTTAATGCTATACCACTATCATTAACATAAGTAGTAGGTTTAACAAAAAAACAATTTTTATTTTTTGCAAAAACAAAATCACCTTTCCCAGGCTTAAATTTTAAAGAGCGATTACTAACAAGTTGATCTATAATCCAATATCCAAAATTATGCTTAGTCATCATATATTTTGTTCCAGGATTTCCAAGACCAACAATTAAATTCATGATGTTATTCCTTTTGTTCTTCTTCAGATTTTTTATCATCTGTAGAACCCTCTGCTGATGATTCTGCGCCGATATCATCAACTGAAGATCCATCACCTTCAAGCATTTCTTCATCTTCAGGCTCTGTTTCAACAACTTCTTCTTTCATTGCTTGTGTAACAGAGGCTATCGTTTGATTACTATCAGTTTTAAGAGTGAATTTTTCATCTAAATTAATATCTAAAACCCTTAAACTCTCCCCTAAATTTAAATGTGAAATGTCAATATTTAAATTTTCAGGAATATCACTTGGTAAACAGTCTATTTCTAATTCATTCAGAGATTGAACCAAAACTCCCCCCTCATTTAAGACTCCTGCTGCATTCCCTGTTAATATTAATTGAACTTTAACTGTTACTTCTTTATCCATATTCACACCATATAAATCAATATGCATCACTTCATCCGTTACTGGATGATATTGAACAGACTTAAAAATAACTGTTTGTTTTTTATCTCCAACTTTAATATTGAAAATTCTTGCCCCAGATTTTTTTGCAAGATTTAAAGTTTCTAATTTAATAGAAAAAGGGATACTTTCTTTTGAAGTATAAGAATAAAATACTCCAGGGATACTGCCTTCAGCCCTTAATCCTTTAACTCCGCTTTTAGAAAGATCATCTCTTTTAAATATATCTAATTTAAATTCTTGTGCCATAATAATTATCCTTTCAATTCTCTAAACATTGAACTTAATGATGTTCCATCAATAATTCTTTTAATTGCTTCCCCAAAAACATGAGATACATCTATTACTTCTAATTTATTAAACATCTTATCTTCATTAAGATTAATTGTATTACATACTATAACTTTTGAAATATCAGAATTCTCTAGCCTATCAATAGCAGGTCCAGATAAAACAGGATGAGTAGCAATTGCAGTAACAGATAAAGCTCCATCCTTAATTGCTGCATTTGCAGCATTGCAAATTGTCCCAGCTGTATCAATCATATCATCAATAATTAATACATGTTTATTCTTTAATTCTCCAATTAAATTAGCAATTTCTGCTTGATTCGCTTTTGGTCGTCTTTTATCAATTAATGCAAAACTAATACCTAATGATTTTGCATATGCTTGACTCATTTTAGCACTTCCCACATCTGGAGCAAGAACTACACCTGTATCTTCATTAAAGCCAAACTGATTTAGTTTATCAAACAAAGCCATCCTAGAATACAAGTGGTCAAATGGAACATTTACAAAACCTTGAATCTGAGGAGAATGCAAATCCATTGAAACAATTCTATTTACGCCTATCTCTGATATCATATCAAGTATTACTCGAGATGAAATAGGAACTCTAGGTTTATCTTTACGGTCCTGCCTTCCATAGCCAAAATAAGGGATAACTGCTACTATGCTTTTAGCAGAAGCTCTTTTTGCAGCATCTAAAATAAGTAATAATTCTAATATATTTTCAGCTGGAGGATTAGTAGATTGAATAATAAAAACATTTTCATTTCTAATGTTTTCTTCAAATGCTACAGATAATTCTCCATCGCTAAAAGTATTAATTTTCAACTTACCTAATTCAATCCCTAAGTAATTGCAAATATTTTTAGCTAACGTTATATTTGATGTTCCACTAAATATCTTCATGCTGGGGGACAGGGAGTCGAACCCCGATTACATGGACCAAAACCATGTGTCCTACCATTGAACGATCCCCCAATAATTTATTTTATGTCGGGGATACTATGAGGGTATTATAATTTTTAAGTTTATTACAAGTTTTATTAATAAACTCAACATTATTGTATATACCAAACATAGTCGAGCCAGTTCCCGACAAACTTGAATAAAGGGCACCATTGTTTTCCATACACCCTTTAATTTCAAATATTTCTGGATATGCTGATCCTACAATCTTTTCAAAATCATTACAAAACAACTTCCAATCTACATCTTCGTCCAGGGCGGGAAATTTAGGACTATCTATTTTATAGTCCAAATTATTTTTTATTTTTTTATATGCCCAACTAGTAGATACTGAAAATGAAGGAATGACTAATAAAATATAAATTGACTCTAAATATGGGGCGTCATATTCTTTTAATAACTCACCTCTCCCAGATACATATGAACTCTTGTTTTCACTTAAAAAAAAGGGGATATCGCTTCCAATTTCAAGGCCTAAGTCTATCAATTGTTCTTTATCTAAATTTAAATTATTAAAATTATTTAATGCGATTAATGTAAATGCAGCATTGCTACTTCCTCCTCCCATGCCAGATTCTAGTGGAATATTTTTATGTAATGTAATAGCATATTGATTTTTAAATGGGAAATTTTTACTTAAAAGATTATAGGCTTTATAAATTGTATTTTCCTTATTAATTGGAACTGCCTTATTAGTACATTTTAAATCAAATTCATTTGAAGGATTAAACTCTAAAATATCATTTAATGAAATCCTAATAAATAATGATTTGATATTGTGAAAATCATCTGGGCGTTTATTTAAAACTTTTAACCCTAAATTAATCTTAGCAAAAGATTTGACTTTTTGGATCATTTAATTTTTTTTTTCCAACTATCTCTCAAATCAACTATTTGATTAAATATTAAATTACTATTTGATGATTCTTTATCAAGAATATAGTATCCTTTTCTAACAAATTGATAGTGTGTATTATATTTTAAAACAGCATCTTCTACTTTAACATTAACAATTTCTAATATAGATTTAGTGTTTATATTATTAATAAAGGTTTCTCCTTCTTGACAATCATATGGATTAATCTGATTAAATAATTTTTTATAAATTTTTATTTTAGCATCAATTGTTTTTTTAACATCTACCCAGTGAATTGTGCTCTTTACTTTTCTACCATCCTCTGACCATCCACCTTTAGTATTTTCATCATAAGAACAATGAATCTCAATAATTTCTCCATTTTCATTCTTTTTAACATGAGTACATTTTATATAATAAGCATGCAATAGTCTAACCTCTTTACCAATAGATAAACGGAAAAATTTCTTAGATGGCGATTCCATAAAATCTTCTCTTTCAATGTATAACTCTTTACTAAAAGATATTTGTCTTGTGCCAGCATTTTTATCCTCAGGATTATTTTTAGCTTCTAAAAACTCTTGTCCCTTTTCATAATTATCAATAATTAATTTTATAGGATTAACAACTGCCATAATGCGCATTGCAGATTTATTAAGATATTTTCTAACAAAATATTCTAAATGTTCCAATGATGCCATGCCTTCATTTTTACCAACACCAAGACTATATATAAATTCTTTTATTGCTGAAGGTGGATACCCTCTTCTCTTTAAACCAGTAATTGTGGGCATCCTAGGATCATCCCAACCTAAAACATACTTCTCATCAACTAATATTTTCAAATAGCGTTTACTCATAACTGTATATTCAACATTAAGCCTAGCAAATTCAATCTGTTGTGGGTGATGTATGGATAATTGTTTTAAAAACCAATCATAAAGTGGTCTGTGATCTTCAAATTCTAAAGTACAAATTGAATGTGTAATATTTTCTATTGAGTCTTCAAGTCCATGAGCCCAATCATACATTGGATAAATACACCATTTATCATTGGTCCTGTGATGCTTTGCATGTAATATTCTATATATAACTGGATCTCTCAGATTAATATTAGAAGAGGACATATCTATTTTAGCTCTTAATACTTTTTTTCCATCTTTGTATAATCCATTTTTCATATTTTTAAATAATTCTAAATTTTCTTCAATAGAACGTTCTCTAAATGGACTATTAATTCCAGGATTATTTAAAGTGCCTCTATTATTTTTTATAGTATCGCCATCTTGATCATCTACGTATGCCTTATCTTTATTTATTAATTTAATAGCATAATCAAACATCTGATCAAAATAATCTGAAGCAAACAAAATTTTATTATTTACATTAAATTCAAGCCATTTAACATCTTCAATAATTGAATTAACATATTCATCATTTTCTTTTAAAGGGTTCGTATCATCAAATCTAAGATGACATTCGCCTTTAAATTTTTTTGCTATACCATAATTAATACAAATAGATTTAGCATGTCCAATATGCAAATAACCATTAGGCTCAGGTGGAAAACGAGTTATAATCTTTTTATATTTACCAACTTTAAGGTCTTGACTGATTATATCAGTAATAAAATTGTTAATTAATGCATTATAATCCATTATTGAGTTTGTATTCTTTTTATTGTTTCTTTAATCCCTAATATATTAATCACTGTAAATAAATCAGGGCCATGCGCCTGACCAATTAATACTAGCCTTAAAGGAATAAATAAATTTTTGCCATATATGTTTAATGATTTTTTAGAATTTTGAATGATTAAATTAATTTCTTCTTTCGATATCGCATCTGTAGAATCAAGACTAGTAGCCCATAATAAAAAAAGATTTTTGTAATCAAAATCATTCAATTCATCACGATTAAAATCCGGGGAAAGATAGAAACATTTAATTTCATCCCATATTTGATTCAATGTAGTAATTCTTTCTTTACAATAGTTTGCAATTTTAACAATATCAATATTAGTATTTTGGACATTATGATTTATTAGTACTTGATTAATAATTTTTTGAAATTTTTTGGAAGCAATATTTTTAATATATTCTTTATTCATCCAATTTAGTTTATCACGATCAAATATAGCGCCTGATTTATTAATTCGTTCAATAGAAAATAGCTTGATCAAATCATCAATACTAAAAATTTCTTGGTTATTTTCTGGATGCCAACCTAATAAGGAAACAAAATTAATTAATGAATCTTTTAAATATCCATTATTAAAAAATTCTTCTACAGAAACATCCCCTTGCCTTTTTGAAAGTTTACTTTTATCTGGATTTAATAATAAAGGAAGATGGCAAAATTCAGGCATTGTCCATTGAAATGCCTTGTATAATATGACATGTTTAGGTAGTGATGATATCCATTCTTCGCCTCTTATGACATGAGTAATTTTCATTAGATAATCATCAACCACATTAGCAAAATGGTAGGTTGGATATCCATCAGATTTAATGATAATTGGATCATCAATTAATTTTAAATCAAATTCTATATTTCCTCTAATTAAATCATTAATAATCATTTTCTTATCTGATTTAACTTTTAATTTAACAACAAAACTTTCATTTTTAATTCTAAGTAAAGCTTTGTTAACATTATATTCAGGAATTAATTGATCCTTTTCATTAAAACATAAATATGCACTTTCATTTTTTATTAAATGCATATAATGCTTTTTATAAATATCTAATCTCTGAGATTGTATATATGGACCATGAGAATCTTCTTTATAGGGGCCAATATCATAATTCAAATTTATTTTTTTTAAATTTTCAATTAAATTTTCAACACCAAATTCAACCAATCTATTTTGATCAGTATCTTCAATACGTAAAATAAACTTCCCATTATTTTGTTTTGCATATAGATAATTATATAAAGCTGTTCTTAATCCACCAACATGCAAATAACCAGTTGGACTTGGGGCAAAACGCGTTCTTACTTTCATACGGATTTAGCTAAAAGAATTGTTGCTGTTGACATAACCCCCTCTTGCTTACCAATAAAACCCAACTTATCAGATGTTGTTGCTTTAATAGATATACAATTATATTCTATATTCATCAGGATGCCAAGATTTTTTCTCATTGATAATATATACTTATTAAGAAATGGTTTTTCTAATATTATATTTATATCAATATTAGAAATGTGATAATTTTCTTTATGCATTAGATTAATGGCATGATTTAAGAAAATAGAGCTTTTACTATTTTTCCATTTAATATCATTTGATGGAAAATAAGTTCCAATATCACCTTTACATAAAGCTCCTAATATAGCATCAACTAGAGCATGTATTATTATATCTCCGTCACTATGCCCTTCAATCCCTGCAGCAGACTTAATATTAATCCCAGCTAAAACAAGGGGAATATTTTTTTTTAATTGATGCATATCAACCCCATGGCCTACTCTGATATCCATTATATTATTAACATAGAATCACCATATGAATAAAAATTATACTTTTTCTTCATAGCTTCTTCATATGCGGTCATAATCATATCTTTATTTGCAAACGCAGATACTAGCATCATCAGTGTAGATTTAGGTTGATGAAAATTAGTAATTAAAGAATCACACATTTTAAAATGATATGGAGGATATATAAATTTATCTGTCCATCCACTTTTTGCAGTTATCTGGAACCCTGAAACAACAACTGTTTCTAGTGCACGAACTGAAGAAGTTCCCACAACCCATATTTTTTTCTTATGTTTTCTTGCAACATTTATAATTTCTGCAGTTTTATTTGATACCTCATAATATTCTGAATCCATATTATGCCTTGTTAAATCTTCTACAAGAATTGGCCTAAAAGTTCCAAGCCCTATATGCAACGTTATATATGCAATATTAACTCCTTTTTTTTCAATTGCACTAAGCATTGATTTAGTAAAATGAATTCCTGCTGTTGGGGCAGCAACTGAGCCTCTCTCGGTTGCATATACAGTTTGATAATTTTTCTTATCTGACTGTTCACTTTCTCTTTTAATATATGGAGGGAGGGGTGCATTCCCATATTTATCAATAAAAGAATATAAATTTTCATTTTCTTTAAATTCAAATCTAAGAACCCTACCTCCTGAAACAGTATTATCAATTACATCACATGCAATTTCATTATTAAAATATAATTTATTTCCAATTCTTACCTTTCGTGCTGGCTTAACCATTGCTTCCCATAAATCATTATCTAATTCTCTTAATAAAAAAACCTCTACCTTTGATGAAGATTTTTCTTTAGAAGCATACAATCTAGCAGAAAAAACTTGAGTATTATTCAAAACTAACACATCTCCTTTATTGAATAATTTTGTTATATCTTTAAATTTCTTATGTTCAATAGAACCATCTTTTTTATTTAAAATCATTAATTTACATTCATCCCTTTTTTTAGTGGGATACTGACCAATCAATTTATCTGGGACTTCAAGATTAAATTCTGATAGTCTAGGTGGTCTTTCAATATTTCCAAAAAACATATATTTCCTTTCTATTTAAATAATTCTTTTTGATTACTATTATCAATATTTAAGTATTTATAAGCTTTATCAAGGGCAATTCTTCCTCTTGATGTTCTTTGTATAAACCCCTCTTTAATTAAATAAGGTTCATATACTTCCTCAACGGTTCTAGGATTTTCTGATATAGCTACTCCAATAGTATCTAACCCAACAGGTCCTCCATTGAAATTTTCAACTAATATAGAAAGGATTTTATAATCCATAGTATCCAACCCATTGTTATCAATTCCTAATTTATTTAAGGCGTCAGCTGCAATATTTTTATTTATTTTACCATCTGCCTTTACTTCTGCAAAGTCTCTTGCTCTCTTTAAAATTCTATTAGCAATTCTTGGCGTACCTCTTGACCTCTTAGCAATTTCCAATGCTCCGTCTTTATCAATCTGAATATTTAGTAGCTTCGCAGATCTTGTTATAATTTTTACTAAATCAATATCCGAATAAAAATTTAATCTAAGAATTACCCCAAAACGTTCTCTTAAAGGAGATGTTAAATTACCCAGTTTGGTTGTTGCTCCTATTAAAGTAAAATGATTTAAATTTAATTGTACACTTCGAGCATTTGGCCCTTGATCAATCATTATATCTATGATATAATCTTCCATGGCTGAATATAAATATTCTTCAACTACTGTATTTAATCGATGAATTTCATCTACAAAAAGCACATCATGTTCATCAAGATTAGTTAAAATACCAGCTAAGTCACCTGCTTTATCAAGTATTGGCCCTGAAGACATTTTTATATTAACATTCAATTCTTTTGAAATTATACTAGCAAGTGTTGTTTTCCCAAGACCTGGAGGACCAAAAATAAGAACATGATCAAGAGCATCTCCTCTTTTTTTAGCAGCTTCAATATAAATTTTTAAATTATCAATTATATCTGATTGGCCAACAAAATCTTTAAATGATAATGGTCTTAAACTATTATCATTTTTTTTATCTTCTTCTAATTTTTTTGGAGAAGTTACATTATCACTAGAATTAAAGGAATTAATCATAAATTGTTCGCTAATATAATCATTTTTTAATATTTATTTGGTGTATTTTTATTATTTTTTCTTTTCCATTCATCAGGAGTAAATGCTTTAATTTCTAAAGCATGAATTTCATTTGTCAATTCCTTTTTAAATACTGAGTATATAAGCTTATGTCTATCAATTAATGATATTGGTTTAAAAACTTTTGATAAAATAAATAAACTAAAATGATTTGACTGTCCTGTTATATCAACAACTTCAATTTTACTATTAGGAAATTGTCCAATTAATTTATTTAACATATTTTGCTTAGTCATAACTATAAATGAAGCTATTAATTTATATAGGAACATATATATTTATTAAGCATTATATTACAAAGCAATGAAATATATATTTTTATTTATAATATTTTTATTAAATTCTACGTTCTCTCAAGATCAAGAATCTGTCCATGAAAGAATTAACTTAGCAAAATCATATTTAGAGGCTGGGTTTGAAGAAGATGCTATTGATGTATATAAAAATATCATATCTTTGCAATCTAATATTATAGGTGAAAATAATTTAGAAATTGTTAATAGCCTATATGCTATTTCTGATATATATTTAAGTATTAATGAAGTTGATTCATCAAAAATATATTTACAAAAAGCATTAAATATTCAATATTATAATTTTTTATATAAACAAAAAATTTATATCCCAACATATGAAAAATTAAAAAATATTTATTTAGAAAATAGCGATTCAACTGAAACTATTAAAATAGATAGCCTCTTAAGCATATTAAATGATTTAGATAATCAATCTGTATACATTAAATCCGATTCTTTATTATATCCAGATATCGTATCTCTTAAACCAACACTCATTGACTCTACTAATTTAGTTTCAGAATATACTCTCAATGATAAGGCAATTGAGATGATAAACAATAGTCTTTCTTTAATCAAAGCTGGATTGTTTTCTGAATCGATTAAAATTCTTGATGATGCAATAAATTTAAATTCTAGCATTATCGATTTAAACTACTTAATAAATATTGAATATGGAGATTCCCTACAAATAAATAATTTATTAGATGTTTACAATGAAGTTGAACTTATTGATTCAACAATCACTACTCAACATTTACTTACTGCAATTTTATATAATAAAATTGGAACTCCCAAGACAGATATTATAGCATCATTATCAAAACATATTAATAAATATAATGATGATATTAAAGGTTATCAATTCATGGCAAATGTATATTTTGAAAATGAACAATATTTAGATGCTATGCATTATTATTATAGATTACTTCTTATTGAACCTCATCATATTATTTCAAATTTAAAATTAGCTGAATGCTTAATCTATTTTGAAGATTATCAACATGCTCTAGAAAAATTAAATTTAGCTCTCGAATTAGATGAGAATAATTTTAAAGTAAAATATTATATAGGATATTGTCTTTATCAATTGAAAAATTATAAAGGTGCAATTAAAGAATTAACACATGCTTTACTATTAGACTCTAATGATTCTCAGACTTATTATTATTTAGGGAAATCATATATTTCAATAAATAAAAAAAAACAAGCATTAGAAGCATTTATAATGTCTACTAATATAGATCCATTTAATGGTAATACTCATTTTGAATTAGGGAAAATTTATGAATCTATTTTAAAAAAAAATTTAGCTTTAGATAAATATAAACTGGCCAATAGATATACTAATAACCATGAATTAAATTATCTTTATGGTTTACTTTTGTATAGTGAACAATTTTATCGAGAAGCAATTTCACCTTTAAGAAAATTTATAATTTTTGAAGAAGATAATACAGAAATATTGCAAATATTAGGTGATATTTTTATAAAAGAAAGTAGATACCCTGAAGCAATAGATACTTACAGCAGACTAATAGAGCAATCTCCTGACAATCAATTATATTATGAGAACATAGCCTTTTCCTACCACCAATTAAACAATTACTCTATGGCAAAGGAATACTATAAAAAAGTTTTATTATTCAATGAAGAAAATGCAGATATTCTTTTCCAATTAGGGTCAATCTCAAACTTATTATATGAATACCAAGATGCTGAAGAGTATTTAATTGAATCTATTTCATGCAGCCATACTTCTAAAGATTTATTATTTGAATTAGGCCTTTCTTATGGAGGTCAAAAAAAATATTTGCAAGCATTAATGGCATTTAAAAGAGCGCTTAATTATTCTTTAGATGATCCAATATTACATTATCAATTAGGGACTATATATCAAGAAATGTTTATTTTTGATTTAGCAATTGAAGAGTATAAAATTTATTCTGAAACTTATCCTGATGACCCGATAGTTTATAGACTAATAGGAGATGCATATACAAAGATAAATAATTATCAAGATGCAATTGTAAATTATAAAAAAGCATCTAAGTTATATAATTATGAAGATTTATTATCATTATATAAACTTGGAGAATCATATTTTATATTAGAAGATTTTAATAATGCAGCTAAATACTTTAAATCTGTTTTAAGAATTAATTATGATCATGCTAAAACACATACATTCCTCATCCATACTTATAAATATTTAAGTAAATTCAGAGAAGCAAAAAAAGAATGTGATATATTATATATGCTTGATCGTATTTCATATAATACTATTGACTATTGTATTAATTAACTAAAAAAAATCAATCATTTATAAGAAACTTTTATTAAATTAACGACCTTGATTTAAAAAAAATAAGTGAAAATGATATGAAAATACTAATACCCCCAAGTGAGGGAAAAGCAAAAATTCAAAAACCCCAAGAGGTTTTATTTCAAGATACGAGTTTTGTTTTTGAAAAACATGTTAAACAAGTTGTAAGACTATTAAATTTAATTGATAATGAAGATTTAAAATCAATTTATGGAACATCTCAAGAAAAAGCTGAAGCATTTCACAGACAAAATGAAGATATTTTCAATAGCAGGTGTGATTATGCTATCAATAGATATACAGGCGTAGTATATGAACATTTAGATTGGAATTCTCTTTCAAAAAAAGGTAAAAAATATATGGCGGACCATATATACATATTTAGCGGTTTATTTGGGATGACAAAGCCATTAACATTAATCCCAGATTATAAATTAAAAATGAATGTTTTATCTCTTCAGAACCATTGGTCTCCTGTTATTTCAGAAGTTCTCAATAAAGAAGATGTTGTTTTTGATTTATTGCCTCAAGTATATAGAAAAGCATACAAACCTGGTGACAATGTGATTCCAATTGAATTTAAAGTTGAAAAAGCAGGGAAAAAAACAGCTGCTGGACATTTTGGAAAGGCAGTTAAAGGTAAATTCATCAAATATCTAGCTGATAATCAAATAACAGATATTAAAGACTTTTCAGGCTTTGAATATGATGGCTTTAAATGGGTTGATGATCATTTTGTTAAAATTGTAATATGATTGAAGTCAAAAAATTAATTAAAAATTATAATGATGTAAAAGCTGTCAAAGCTATTGATTTTACTATCAATCATGGTGAGGTTGTTGGTTTTTTAGGTGCAAATGGTGCTGGGAAATCAACAACTCTAAAAATTTTAACAGGTTATCTTGCCCCTACTTCTGGACAAATTTCTATTAATGGATTTGATATAGAAAAAGATTCTCATAAAATCAAAGAAATCATTGGCTATTTACCAGAGAGTAATCCATTGTATAATGAAATGTATGTTTATGATTTATTAAAGTTTACTGCTAATACACGTAACATTTTTGGAAATGATTTTAAAGATGCACTAGAAAAGGTTGTTGCACAGTGTGGATTGCAAGATATAGTTCACAAAACTGTAGGAGAATGTTCTAAAGGATTTAAGCAAAGAGTTGGTCTAGCTTGTGCAATGATTCATGATCCTCAAATTCTTATACTTGATGAACCTGTAACTGGCTTAGACCCAAATCAAATCGTTGAAATAAGAAAATTGATTAAATCGCTTGGAAAAGAAAAATTAGTTTTAATGTCCAGTCACATTTTGCAAGAAATTGAAGCAACTGTAGATAGAATTATTATAATTGATCACGGTAAAATTGTTGCTGATGGGACAACAAAAAAATTAATGAATCAATTTATGGGGAAAGTAAAACTTACACTTGCAGTGATTGGTATGACAGATACTAACGTTGATAAATTTAAAGAAAGTTTTAAAGGGTCTAAAATAAAAAAATTAAAAGAATTTCATAAAATTATTATCGAATACAATAAAAAGAATGACCCACGTTTAGATATTTTTAATTTTATTGTTAAAAACAAATTATCTCTTACTGAAATGAGTACTAAAACTGCCAACTTAGAAGATATTTTTAGAAAGCTAACACATTAAATATGAAAAATAATATTTTAAATATATTCAAAAAAGAATTTAATGGATACTTTACAAGTCCTATGGCTTATATATTTTTAGTGGTCTTTAGTTTAGTTAATGGATATTTTTTCTCTAACACTTTTTTTCTTATTGGGCAATCAGACTTACGTGCTTTGTTTAATATTGTTCCTATGGTGTATTTATTTTTTATACCTGCAATTACAATGGGACTTATAGCAAAAGAAAAAAACCTGGGGACCATGGAAGTAATATGCACGCTCCCAATTAAAGATTATGAATTTGTTATAGGTAAATATTTAGCAGCTCTAGCCCTTATTGCTATTGGATTATTTTTTACTATTATACACTTTATTACACTAATGAGCTTTGGAACAAACATTGATTATGGAGCATTATTTACTGGATATTTAGGTTTATTCTTTGCAGGAGCAGTTTATGCATCTATAGGAACATTTGCAAGTAGCCTATTTGATAACCAAGTTGTTGCTTTCATTATTGGAGTATTTATTGTACTAATATTTTTTCTATTTGATAAATTGTTAATTTTTGTACCTTCTTTTATGGCTGGTATTATTCAATATTTAAGTGTTGATTACCATATGTCAAATATGTCTAGAGGAGTAATTGATACAAGAAATATAATTTATTTTATATCAATAATTGGATTGTTTTTATTTTCAACTGTTCAGGTTTTATCAAGTAGAAAGTGGAAATAATGAAATTAAATAATAAAAAATCAACTCTTATATTTAGTGCTATAGTATTGCTTGTTATTATTTTTATCAATTTAATTGGAAGAAATATATTTGAAAGATTTGATTTAACAGATAATCAAATGTATTCATTATCCTCATCCAGCGAATCTGTTGTGAAAAAAATTGATGATATATTTACAATTAAAGTATATTTCTCAAACGATCTTCCCGCTCAATACTCTAACAATAAAAGATATCTTCAAGATATCCTAGAGGAGTATACTGCATATAGCTCAGGGAATCTTAGATTTGAATTTTATAGTCCTGATGATGATGAAAAATTAGCTGAGGATGCACAAAAATATGGTATACAACCAGTTCAACTACAAGTAATTGAAAATGATAAAGTTGAAATTAAAAAAGTTTACATGGGATTAATTTTATTATATGAAGATAAAAGAGAAGTTATTCCAGTTATACAAACTAGCACTGGTCTTGAATATGATATTACAACTAAAATTAAAAGTATGGTTGAAACAAACAAAAGTACTGTAGGAATTGTTTCTCTTAATGGTCAAGCTGCAAACCAAAATCTAATACGTTTTTTAAATGAACGATATACTACACAACCAAATCTAAATTTAACCACACCAATACCTAGGAATGTTGATATCGTATTATTTAATGGAACTTCAGACTCCTTAAGCATTGACCAAGAAAACAATTTACGTTCATTTATTTCTAATGGTGGAAATATATTGTTTGCACAAAATAGAATAAATGTTGATATACAAACCCAACAAGCAACAGCAATACAATCTAATATTTTTGATCTATTAGATTCATATGGATTAAACTTAAAAGAAAATCTAGTGCTTGATCAAAAGTGCAATCAAGTGAATGTTCAACAGCAAATGGGTATTTTTAGAATGGCTGTCCCTATGGATTATCCATTTTTACCAATATTGAAAAATTTTAATAAAAATGAAGTTACTGTTAGTGGATTAGAGTCTATGGAATTAATCTTTACAAGTGAAATTAAATCTGACTCTGTTTATTTAAATAATTTCACCCCTATTCTTCAAACTTCTAATCATTCATCATCAATGAGTGAATTTTATAATTTAAACCCAGATCCAAAACAAAATCCAATTTTCTCACAATTATCTGAACCTTCAAAAATTGTCGGCGCAAGAGTTGAAATTACTAATGCTGAAAAAGGAACAAAAAGTAATATAACACTGGTAGGTGATTCTCAATTATTATCAGATCAAGGTGGTGGAGGGTCTCCAAATAATATTACATTTGTAATGAATACTATTGACTATATGATGGGAGATAGTGAATTAATTGCTCTTAGATCAAGAGAAGTTACTGATAGACCTTTGTTAAGTGACGTAGATGGTATTGATAATCAAACAAGGCTATCATGGAAAATTATGAATATGGTTTTACCTACAATATTAATTATTCTTTTAGGAATGATAGTTCGCAGAAAACAAAATAATAAATCAAAAATATTAAAGGCAATTTATGAAAAATAAATTGACAATAGCTTTTAGTATCCTTGGATTGTTAATTGTATTATATGTTATAAATATAAATAAACAAAAAAGTTATCTAAGTACTTCAAGTAAAATTTTTCATATTGAAAAAGAACAAATTAATAAAATATTAATTCAATCTAAGGGTGAAGCTCTAGAGCTTTTAAAGGTTGATACTACTTGGACTATATCTGGGCACGATTCATTAATAATTAAAGAGGATTTATTAAATAGTTTTTTTGATAGAGTTTTAACACTAGAATCAGAAACAATTATGACAAGAAATGAGAATAAATGGACTACATATAATGTAGATGATTCATTGGGGACCCATCTTGCATTAGTTGATTATAATGATAATACTTTAGGATATTATGTTTTTGGAAGATCAGCCTCTGATTATGCACGATGTTATGTTAGAACAAAAGAATCCTCACATGTTCATCTAGCTAACAATAATGTAATGTATAATTTGCAAATTCAACCTCAATATTGGGGAGAATCAATAATTGAAGAATTACCTATAGCTCCAGAAGTTCAATAATTATTTATTGATTCTTTCAAAAATACCTAATTTTTTATTTTTCCTTACATTATCCCAATCAAAATATCTACCATTCATAGTTATATAAACCCCAGGATTAATAACTTGTATGAAAGATAATGCACTCCCAATATTAAACAATCCATCTGAACTGCCAAATTTAATGGGAATCATAGCTCCGGTTAAAATGATAGTTTTATTTTTTATGGTTTGCGCAATTAATTTAGCAGTATCAATCATTGTATCAGTACCATGTGTAATAATAATACGGTCAGTTTTTTCTGATTTACATTTTTCAACAATATAATCTTTTTCTGATTGTGTCATTGCCAAACTGTCAACCATCATTAATGTTTCAACTTTCACATTTAATTGTGATCGACCAAGCTTTAATAACTCTGAAAGATGCGTTTCTTTAAAAAACAATTTTCCATTGATTTCATTATACTCTTTATCAAAGGTCCCCCCGGTTGCAAAAATTTTTATATACTTTTTATCTTCCATCAATCATATCACCTACAATTCCTAAAACTGAGCCTTCCCCTTTTCTTTTACCTCCAACATTTGGTGCACTAGCAATAATTCTATTTGCTAGTCTGGAAAAAGGAAGACTTTGTAAATACACTATGCCAGTTCCTTTAAGAGTAGCTAAGAAAAAACCTTCACCAGAAAAGAACATTGATTTTAAACCTCCAGTTTGTTTAATATCATAATCAATGCCTTTTGTAAAGGCTACCAGACATCCTGTATCGACAATCAATGTTTCATTATTTAATTCTTTTTTTACAATAGTACCACAAGCATGAATAAATGCCATACCATCACCTCTTAATTTTTGAAGTATAAAACCTTCTCCTCCAAAAAATCCAACCCCTAATTTTTTATTAAATGTTATACTCACCTCAGTTCCAAGAGCAGCACATAAAAAAGCATCCTTCTGGCATGTTATTTCATTATCAATTGTATTCATATCAAGAGGAATAATTTTCCCTGGATATGGAGATGCAAAAGCAACACGTTTTTTCCCCTCACCACTATTGGTAAAGTGAGTCATAAAAATTGACTCTCCAGTTAATGCTCTCTTCCCTGCAGAAAACATTTTATCTAATAATCCTGTCTCAGGCTTAGATCCATCTCCCATTTTAGCTTCAAAGGTTATTTCTGGGTGAAGATAATTCATAGCACCTGCTTCAGCAACAACTGTCTCTTGTGGATCTAATTCAACTTCTACAACTTGCATATCATCACCAATAATTTTATAATCTACTTCATGACATTTCATAATAAATTCCTTAAATTTTATATAATAAATTTATTCAAAAATATACTATAAAATGGCTATTAAAAATTTAATTGAAGTATGGGATGGCAAAAATATTATCAAAGATAATATAATATTCTTAAAACAAAGTACTAAAGATATATATCTCCCAATTTCTTCAACAGACCAAAACATCCTAGATGATTTATTAGACACATATAAAAAAATTCCATGTGCAGGAATTGCAGCCAATCAAATTGGATATAATAAAAGAGTTTTTATAGGTCTCAAAAAAGATGAACCAGACACTGAAGATGAATATAAAAAATTAAGAAAAAATGGAAATAAAAAAATTAAAAAGGATGCAAAAAATCCTAATGCTAATAATTATGAATTTTATATAAATCCCCAGATTAATCAGACATATAGGAAATCAATTCAAAAGGAAGAAGAAGGTTGTTTAAGTATTCCAGAAATACGATTAGTTGCTGAACGATATGATAAAATTAAAGTTTGCTATTATGATATAAACGGTAAAAAAATACAAAAAACCTTAAAAGGTTTTTTGTCAAGATTATTCCAACATGAACTTGATCATTTAAATGGTAAGCTCATGGTTGAAAATAGTAAAATAAAAAATGTTTATAGAATTTCTGCTAATGAAAATATCAACTCTTTATATATAAGCTTAGTAGATCAACTATCAAAATTTTAGGAAAACAAACCAATGAATAATATTGAAAATAATAATATATTTTTAGAAAAAGAAGATCATATATATAAGCTTGAGGATGATCCTAAATTTCAATTTACAAGTGTAACAACTTTTGTTGGTAATTTTTTTGAAAAATTTGATGCACAAGGAATAGCCGCTAAGCTAACTATGACACATCCAAAATATAAGCATTTAACAGTAGATGAACTTTTGAGCAAGTGGAAGAAAAAAGCAGATTATGGAACATTAGTACATGAAGAAATTGAATATTATATTAAAGATAAATTACAACCTAAGGATGATCGCTCTATTAGGGCAGTAAAATGGTTAAATGGCTATAAGATGCAATCATCTTACAAACTTTATTCTGAAAAAATTATTTTTAGCAAACAATTACAATTAGCAGGAACAATTGATTTACTTATGTATGATGAAGATTCTGATGCGTATATTATTGTAGATTGGAAAACATCTGCTAAAATTGAAACGTCCTCTTATGGTAGAAAAACTGGAAATCATGAGGTTACTAGAAATCTAGAGGACTGTAATTTCAATCATTATTCATTACAATTATCACTATACAGATATATTTTAGAAACCTATTATGGATTAAAAATCAGGAGCCAAATGATAGTACATATTACAGATAGAGATTGCAGAGGATACATGACTCCTTATTTATTAAACCATATTAAATTAATGGCTAATCAACAATTAAATAAACAGGATTAATTATGTCTTTCATAAAAGAATTAAGTGAAAATAAACAAGCTATAACATTATATAAATATAATGGGAATGATATTAAAGTTTCCTCAGATACTGTTGCTAAAAAAGTTGATAAAGATTCTGATTATATAAATATATGCTGTATAGATTTAGAGACAACTGGAACACATAAAAAAAATGATAAAATAATAGAAATCGCCTTAAAGGTTATTCAGCTTAATAAAAATTCAGGGGATGAATTAAAAGCAATCGAAGAATATCAATCATTTCAAGATCCTGGCTGTCCTATTCCTGTAGAAGCTAGTTTAATTAATGGTATAAATGATGAAATGGTTAAAGATCATGAAATTAACTGGGATAAAGTAAGTGAAATTCTATCAATTTCTCAGTTATGTGTGGCTCATAACGCAAGCTTTGATAGAGCATTTTTAGATAGATATTTAGAAAAATCAAAAACAAAAGTTTGGGCATGTTCAATTAGTGACATTAACTGGATTGATAGAGGATTTACTAATTCTAAATTAGAATTATTATCGTATTGGCATGGATTTTATTATGAATCACATAGAGCCATGAATGATGTTGATGCAATGATACATTTATTGACTCACCCTCATTATAAAAATAAAAAACCAATTGCTGAATTGATTAAAAATGCTAGAAAAATTCAATGCCGGATGCTTGTTAAATTTAATTATAATAAAGAATTGGTCAATTTAATTAAATCAAAAAGATATTTTTTTAATGGTGAAACTAAAGAATGGTCAAAAGTTATAATTGAAGAAGACTTAGAAAATGAAAAATTGTGGTTGGAAGAGTATATTTATAAAGGTTCTTTTTCTGGTTTATTAGAACAAGTTAATTTAATTGATAAATATAAAGACAGATAGAAGAAATCTATTTTATTGAGTTACCATTTATGATTAATTTAAATAATGCACAATTGCATCAATTATTATCAATATATAGCTCCTTTACAGGGGCTATTTTTTTATATGTTCATTAATGATTAATCAAAAACCTGCTAAATTAATCCTCGCTAATGGTAAAATATTCAATGGTTTTTCATTAGGTAAAATAGGTCAATCAACTGGAGAAGTATGTTTTAATACAGGAATGACCGGATATCAAGAAATTTTAACTGATCCATCTTATTGTGGACAATTAATTACTATGACTTATCCCCACATAGGTAATTATGGAGTAAATGAAGAAGATATTGAAAGCAATCAAATTTATGCTAAAGGGCTTATTGTAAAGGAATCATGTGATTTTCCCTCTAACTATAGATCCCAGGGAACCTTAAATCAATATTTAAAAAAAAATCATATTACTGGAATTCAAGGAATTGACACCAGATATTTAACTCGAATTATTAGAGATGAGGGTTCTATGAATGGAATTATTTCTAGTAATAATTTAAATGAAAAGGAACTTCAACAAAAACTAAGTAAACATCCTTTAATGAATGGTTTAGATTTAGCTAAAGTAGTAACCTGTAAACAACGATATTCATGGAACAAAAATGACAAAGGCTATAAAATTGCTGCAATTGATTATGGCATTAAGCATAATATATTAAGATTACTAGCTAGTCACGGATGTAGAATTGAAATATTCCCTGCAAAATCATCTCTAGATGATATCTTAAGCTTTAAACCTCAGGGTATATTTTTATCAAATGGTCCAGGAGATCCATCAGCAGTAACGTATGGAGTTAAGCTTGTAAAAGAATTGTTGAAAATTAATTTACCCCTTTTCGGGATATGTCTTGGACATCAAATATTATCATTAGCCCTTGGTGCAAAAACATATAAACTTAAATTTGGGCATAGGGGGTGTAATCATCCTGTTAAAAATATTCAAAATAATATTGTAGAAATAACCAGCCAAAATCATGGATTCTCAATTGAGAATAAAACTCTCCCTAATAATATCATTATAACTCATACCAGTCTTAATGATCAAACTATTGAAGGAATTGAATGTAAAAATAAAAATGCATTCAGTGTGCAATATCATCCTGAGTCTAGCCCTGGCCCACATGATTCAAGATATTTGTTTGATAAATTCATCAACTTAATAAAAAAAAATAAAAAGGAATATGCCTAAAAGATCTGATATTAAATCAATCTTAATTATTGGCGCAGGTCCAATAATTATTGGGCAAGCGTGTGAATTTGATTATTCAGGCACGCAAGCATGTCGTTCACTCAGAGAAGATGGTTATAGAGTAATCCTAATAAATTCCAATCCTGCAACTATTATGACTGATAAAAATATTGCTGATGCAACATATTTGGAACCTATTGAAATCAAAGCTATCGAAACAATAATTAAAAAAGAAAAACCAGATGCTATTTTACCTACTGTAGGTGGACAAACTGCTCTAGATATGACAATGCAATTACATAATAAAGGTTTATTGAAAAAATATAATATTGAATTAATTGGTGCAAACATTAATGCTATCGAAACTGCAGAAAATAGAGAAAAATTTAAACATGCAATGTCTACTGTTAATATTCCTACAGCTAAAGGAGGCTTTGCTCAAAATAAAGAAATAGCATTAGAAATGGTCGAACACATTGGATTCCCAGTTATCATTAGGCCATCATTTACAATGGGAGGCACAGGTGGCTCAACTGCATATAATATTGAAGAGTTCACAAATCAAATTGAGCTAGGTTTAATAGCAAGTCCAATTCATGAAGTCTTAATCGAAGAATCATTATTGGGATGGAAAGAATTTGAAATGGAAGTTGTAAGAGATTTAAAAGATAATGCTATAATAGTTTGCGGAATCGAAAATATTGATCCTATGGGAGTGCATACAGGAGATAGTATTACAGTTGCTCCTATACAAACACTATCAGATAAAGAATATCAACAAATGAGGAACTGGTCAATATTATGTTTAAGGACCATTGGTGTTGATACAGGAGGATCAAATGTACAATTTGCTGTAAATCCAAAAAATGGTAGAACAATTATTATTGAAATGAACCCACGAGTAAGCAGATCATCTGCATTGGCTTCTAAAGCTACTGGTTTCCCGATTGCAAAAATAGCAGCAAAATTATCTGTCGGATACACATTAGATGAAATTGAAAATGATATAACTAGTGAAACGATGGCTTCATTTGAACCATCTATTGATTATGTAGTAACTAAAATACCCAGATTTGATTTTGAAAAATTCCCGTCTACAAAAGGGATACTGGGCGTTCAAATGCAATCTGTCGGAGAGGTTATGGCCATAGGCAGAACATTTAGAGAATCTATTCAAAAAGCATTCAGATCACTTGAAGTTGGCTTAAATGGTTTTGAACCAAAAAAAACAGACTATAGACCGCTTGATATTACCAAAATAAGTTTTCCAACAGCTTTTAGATTATTAAAAATTTGGCAAGCTTTTAACGAAGGGTATTCAATTGAAGAGCTATTTGAAAAAACTAAAATAGATCCATGGTTTTTACACCAACTAAAAACTATAGTAGATATTAATATAAAAAAACATTATCAAAATAATTTATTATTTTTAAAAAAAGAGGGATTTTCGGATATACAAATAGCAGATACTTTAGAGATTAAAGAATCAGAAGTAAGAAAAAATCGAATTAAAAATAAAATTATTCCAACATTTAAAATGGTAGATACCTGTGCTTCAGAATTCCAAGCAAAGACTCCATATTGCTATTCAACATATGAGGAAGAAAATGAAGTAAAAAAATTCAAAGATAATTCCATTATTATTTTAGGAGGAGGCCCCAATAGAATTGGTCAAGGAATTGAATTTGATTATTGTTGTGTGCAGGCAGTCTTTGGACTAAAAGAAATAGGATATAAAACAATTATGATTAATTGTAACCCAGAAACTGTATCAACTGATTTTGATATTGCTGATAAATTATATTTTGAACCGTTAACATATGAAGATGTAATGAATATTATAAATTTAGAAAAACCAAAAGGAGTATTAATCCAATTTGGAGGTCAAACACCATTAAATATTGCAAATCAATTATTAAAATCTAAGGTTAAAATTCTTGGCACCAATCCAAAATCAATTGATTTAGCAGAAAACCGTAAAAAATTTGGGAAAATATTAAAGAAATTAAAAATCCCTGCACCAGCTTTTGGAACAGCATTTTCAATAGATGAAGCAATTAAAATTGCAAATAAAATTTCTTACCCTGTTCTTATAAGACCATCATATGTACTAGGGGGAAGAGGAATGGAAATTGTATATAATGAAGATGGATTAAAAAACTATGTTGGAAAAGCGGCATTAGTTTCTGGTGATCACCCTATTTTAATAGATGCATTTTTAGAAAATGCATATGAATTTGATGTGGATGCAATTTGTGATAGCAAAGAAGTATGTATTGCTGGAATCATGCAGCATATTGAAGAAGCTGGAATACACTCAGGAGATTCATCATGTGTATACCCATCATATTATCTCCCTAACAAAGCAAGAAATAAAATTGAAAAGTATACAAAGATGTTAGCTTTAGAATTAAATATTATAGGTCTTATTAACATTCAGTTTGCTATGAAAAATGGGTTTATCTATGTACTAGAGGTAAATCCAAGAGCAAGCAGAACAATCCCATTTATTAGCAAAATAAGAAATATCCCATATGCAAAATATGCAGCACAACTTGCTGCTGGAAAATCAATTAAATCTTTAAATTTAAAATCTAAAAAATCAAATCTAATTGCTGTAAAAAAACCCGTTTTTCCATTTAATAAATTTCCTGATCAAAAAGTTTTTTTATCACCAGAAATGAAATCAACAGGTGAAGTAATTGGCTTTGATAAACATTTAGGATCAGCATATGCGAAAGCTGAACTTGGAGCAGGTATAAAATTACCAAATAAAGGAACAATTTTTATATCTGTAAATGATGCAGATAAAAATGAAATTATTCGCATTGCAAGAGATTTTAATGAAATTGGGTTCAAAATTATAGCAACCAGTGGTACATCAAAAACATTAAATAACAATGGAATCACATGTCAAAATATATTCAAGGCAGGCGAAGGACGTCCAAATATTGTAGATTCAATTAAAAATCATGAAATTGATATTATTATAAATACTCCTTTAGGAGAACAGTCTAGATATGATGAATATAAAATAGGGAAAATTGCCATTACATATAAAATACCAGTAATCACGACAATTTCTGGAGCTAATGCAATTATACGTGCAATAAGGATAAAAAATAATAAATTAAGCTATTCAAGTTTACAAGAAATTTTTAAAAAATAATATATGCTTAAATCAAAATTATATCCTAAAATAAATCCATTTAATGAATTCTATTTAAATGTATCTAATCTACACACCATATTTGTTGAAGAATCTGGGAATCCTAATGGAAAGCCAGTTATATTTTTACATGGTGGCCCTGGCGGTGGCATTGAACCTATTTATCGACAATATTTTAACCCCGAAATTTGGAGAATTATTATTTTTGATCAAAGAGGTTGTGGAAAAAGTTTTCCGCATGCTGAATTAAGAGAAAATAATACATGGAACTTAGTTAATGATATAGAATCAATTCGCAAATATTTAAAAATTGATAAGTGGGTTGTATTTGGTGGAAGCTGGGGTTCAACTTTGGCTTTAACATATGCAATACAAAATCCAGTAATATGTAAAGCATTAATATTAAGAGGTATTTTTCTATTAAGACAAAAGGAATTAGACTGGTTCTATCAAGATGGTTGTAGTTATATTTATCCGGATTTCTGGGAAAACTATATTAGTGTTATACCCAAAAATGAACGTTCTAATTTAATTAAAGCATATTACAAGAGATTAACATCTAAAAATAAAACAACTAGAATCATTGCAGCAAAAGCATGGGCAACATGGGAATCTTGTACAAGCAAATTAATTTATAATAATAATTCTTTACACTCCTTTGATAATGAGGAAGTAGCTGAAGCATTTTCTAGAATTGAATGCCACTATTTTATTAATAATGGTTTTTTTAAATATGATGGCTGGATTTTAGATAATATTTCTAAAATAAAAAATATCCCAAATATAATTGTACAAGGAAGATATGATGTTGTATGTCCTATGATTTCAGCATGGGATTTACATAAAGCATGGGAAAAATCAAATCTAGTAATAATTCAAGATGCAGGACATTCTATGCTTGAACTGGGGATACAAAACAAATTAATTGAATACGTAGATAAATTTAGTAAATATTAAATATAGATTATTTATCACATTTACTATAACCACACTCTACACACATATCACAACCGTTTTCTGTTTTAAGCGATTTAGAGCTACATGTAGGACAAATACGAAACTCCTGATTCATTACTTCAGAAATTTTTTGTTTTTCAACTTCAACCTTAATAAAGTTTTCTTCACTTCGAGTATCACCTGTTCCTTCAATCACTGTAGAAGATTTTTTTTCTTTTATAATTCCAACATCATAGAAAAATATTTCTATTGTTTCAGCAACTTCTGCATAAAATGAATGATAATACTTCCCTTCTTTAAAAGAACCTCCATTTGGATCATGAATACCATGCAATTCTTCTAAAATAAACATTGGGTCTGTTGCGCGACGAAATATAGCAGATATCAGACGAGTCAAGACGACATATTCAGGTGCCCTATTTAAATCTTTAGAATTAATAAATATTTCAATGGGTCGTCTTCCTACTTCAGTATCAATATAACTAAGTGTAATAAATACTGAATTTTTAACAAATGCACTTTTTACTTTATATACTTTAGCATCAACAACCTGTGGTCTTGTTGCAGAACTCGTATTAACTGGCTTACTCTTTGCAGTAGAAGAATTAGCATCAACAACATTACTGTGATCTATCTCTGTAATTTTAGATTTATTATTTAATTTGATCATGAATCTATATTCTCAAATTTTTTACTTGTTAAGATTTCTTCGATTTCCACATCACTATTTTTAACATAATGATACATCGTTGTCAAGCTTCCATCTGGGAGTTTTATAATTTCATCTCCTCTTGCTAACATTTCTTTATCATTATCACTAGTAATTTTAAATTGTTTTTCTTTATTTTTTTGAAAATCCGTCAACTCCCCTTCAGTGCTTAAAATAGGGAAGCGACTTCCATCTCTATATATAGTTACACCTTTTAATTTAGCTTGCCATGCTTTTAAATAAATATCAGAAATAATTTCTGGCTTAACATCTTCAGGTAAATTAATTGTTGATGATATACTATGATCAATATATTTTTGTATTAATCCTTGAATTTCTACTCTTTTATGTGAATCAATTTTATGTGCTGTTCGCGTTAAAAAATGAGGCAATACAGATTCAATATCTTCTGCTTCATCAATTTTTTCTTGCAAATTATTTATATCAATATATGCTTGAATAGTTGAGTGGAACACCTTAAAAAACTTGTTTCCAAATGATTCTGATCGTCTTGTATAGTATGTTGCAAAAATAGGCTCAACTCCCCCAGAAACTCCAATATAATTTTTATTTTCACCTTTATATGACAAAACAATATTTGAAATTGACCCTGTGGGAGCAATGGACATAATTGCAATATTTCTTAATCCATTTTCATTAATTTGCATTTTAGTTTCTTCACTAAGAGCCTCTTCAATAAATGGACATTTCATGTATTCTTCTTCATTAAATATTACTGATGCTCCTTTTTCTCCTGAAAGAGATGCTGACGCTTGATAAGCAGCATTAGTAATAAATTTCATAGCATCTGTTATTAATTGTATACCTTCCTCAGTATCATAACCATGGCCTAATTGATTTAACATATCAGCTATACCCATTACACCTAAACCTAACCTTCTAGTTTCTTTAGCTGCAATTCTTTGTTTTTCAAGAGCATTTAAATCTTCATTCCATGTTACTACATTATCAAGAAACCTAACTAAAGTTCTTGTACTATCAGCTAATTGATCCCAATTTATTGAGGCACTATCAGTATATCCATTTTCAACAAATCTAGATAAATTAATTGAACCTAAATTACAAGCTCCCCCATCTTCGAGTGGAACTTCGGCACATGGATTAGTACATATGATTGGTTTACCCACATAATTTGAAGGAGAATAATTACTCATTGTTGTCCAAAAAATTAACCCGGGTTCAGCTGTTTTGTAATTTCCTTCAATAAATTGATCCCAAATATTTCTAGCTTTTATCAGTTCACGTACTTCATTAGTTTGAGGACTATCAAAATATAATAAAAAATCTCCAGCTTGCTTAATTGCTAAATCATAATCTTCACTATTTATTCTTATATTAAAATCACCATAGATATCACGAAGCTGAGCATTATTAATATCATCATTAGAAATATTTTCACCATATTCTTTCGATAGCCATTTATCTAAATCAGATAAATTCTCAAAATCTGATAACAAATCGTAATCAGATAAATTTTTAGATGGAATACCATATGAATAATGTGTTTTATCTTCATCTTGCATAGCTTCCATCATTGATGTTTTATTTGATTTTTTATAAACTAAAAAACGATCTTTCCCAAATTTATTTTCTTCATTAACTGCGCACATAAATTCATCACTTGCTTTAACAGAAATATTAGCAAAGCGTACTTGAGTATTTTCCATAACTTGTTTTTTAATAGTTTCTAATTCTTTATCATTAAATTGACCAGACCAACTACATTGCTCTATAATTTGCTGAGTAACCCAATTAGGTGTTTTTTTAACTTTTAAAAAATATTTTATATCTGGATGTTTAACATCAATCGTTAACATCAATGCTCCTCTTCTTCCACTTTGACCGATTAATCCAGTTGTCAGAGAATACAATTCCATAAACGAAACAGCCCCCGTAGAACTATCTGCTGCATTATGTACGACTGAATCTTTGGGCCGAAGTGATGAAATATCTACTCCAATCCCACCGCCATATGAATACGTCCTGGCACATTCAAAAGCAGCTTTATAAATTGAATCTATATCATCTTTATCAATTTTTGATACAAAACAATTAGCTAAAGTTTTAATCCTATACATATCTCCAGCTCCAGCTAAGACTCTACCACCTGATACAAATCGACCTTCAAATAATTCTGTGTAAAATTTTTCAGCCCATTCTTTCTGCTTAGATTTAGTTCCTTCTGTTGTAGCTATAAAAGCAGCTAATCTCTTAAATACATCTTCTGGAGTTTTTTCAATTAATTTATTATCTAAATCTTTTAAAAAATATTTTTTTTCATAAATATTTTTTGCAAGCTCATTATCTCCAAGATAATCTCCATTATAAGGGAGCTTTTTGTTATTTTGTTTTTCTGATATATGATTATAAACTTCGTTGTAAATTTTTGTTCGATGATCACCAATTAATTTTGATGATTTTCCTTGATGTTTAAACATTTTTTCAATCTGATTCATATATACCCTAATTTAAAAACGTAAAAGTCTTATATAAAAGATACAAACCTTTACTTTGGTTTTAGTCTAAGCAAGATGTTTAGAAATTTATATTCAGTGCCTTGATTGACACGCCCTTAAGCCATTTACACAGTCCAGGATTTTTGTTTGATTGCGGCTATTTTCTCGTCGGATTTAAAAAAATATTGCTAATCATGTAATGTCAATTACTAAGAAAAATATAATGTAGTTTTTTTTGTTAACCAAACATATTTTTTATTAAAAATTTATTTTTTTTAAAATGTTGATTTATATTCATTTCGATTAGTGTTAAATTACAATATATACTTACAATATATAATATGAAAAATAAACTTGCAAAATTAAAAATTAATGAAAATGAATTATCACTTCCAATTATTACAGGAAATGAAAATGAATTAGCAATTGATATTACATCTTTAAGGAAAGAAACCGGCTACATCACCTTTGATCCTGGTTATGCTAATACAGGTGCATGTAAAAGTGATATAACATTTATTGATGGAGAAAAGGGCATTCTAAGATACAGAGGGTATCCCATTGAAAATTTAGCTGGCAAAGTAAAGTTTACAGATGTATCATATTTATTATTAAATGGAGAGCTCCCAACGCCAGATAATAAATTAATATTTAGTAAATCTTTAAGAAAAGAAGCAAATATCCACGAGGATATGAAACGATTTTTTGATGGTTTCCCATTAAATGCACATCCTATGGCAACATTATCCTCAATGGTTACTGCTTTATCGGCTTTTAACCCAGCCTCTTATAATGACAATGAAGCAATCAATGATACAATTATAAAAATTTTAGCTAAAGTTAAAACTATAGCAGCTTACTCATATAGAAAATATCATGGTCTTCCATTTATATATCCTGATCCTGATTTGAATTACGTGGAAAATTTTTTACATATGATGTTTTCTGATGCACAAGATAATTTTCATACTGAAGAAGTATTAGTAGATGCTTTAGATTTATTATTAATACTTCATGCTGATCATGAACAAAATTGTTCAACCTCAACCGTGCGTATGGCAGGTAGTAGTATGTCCAATATATATGGTTCAATATCTGCTGGAATTGCAGCATTATGGGGGCCTCTACATGGAGGAGCAAACCAGGCAGTATTAGAAATGCTTGAAATGATTAAAAATGATAATTCAGATTTTAAAAAATATATTCAATTAGCTAAGGATAAAAATTCTCAATTTAAGCTTATGGGATTTGGTCATAGAGTATATAAAAATTATGATCCTAGGGCAAAGATTATTAGTAAAGTTGCTGAAGAAGTATTAAATAAACTTAAGATTAATGACCCATTGCTTGATATTGCAAGGAAACTTGAGAAAGTAGCTTTAGAAGATGAATATTTTATTAGCAGAAAATTATACCCAAATGTTGATTTCTATTCAGGTATAATATATAGGGCTATGGGTATTCCAACAAATATGTTTACAGTCATGTTTGCTTTAGGGAGACTGCCTGGCTGGTTAGCGCATTGGAAAGAAATGATACAGAGCCCTGATTTCAGAATTAATCGACCTCGACAAATATATACTGGCAACACAATTCGTAAACTTAAATAAATTAATTTATGCATCAATATTTAGATCTTGTGAATACAGTTCTTAATAATGGAATTAAAAGAACAAATCGAACAGGTGTAGATACATTGATGTATTTTGGCTATCATTATAAAGTTAATCTCCAAAATGGGTTTCCACTACTCACAACAAAAAAAGTTTTTTTTAATTCAGTTGTTCATGAATTATTATGGTATTTAAAAGGTGAAACACATATTAGGAATTTGAGGAATCATACCAAAATTTGGGATGCTTGGACTAATGAAGAAAAGAATTGGGAAATCGGGAAAATGTATGGGTATCAATGGGTTAAATGGGAAAAATTTTCCGAAGACCAACAAACTGGACAAATTCAAAAAACTTATATTAACCAAATACAAGATGTGATTGATTTAATTAAAAATAATCCTGATTCTCGAAGGATGATTGTAACCGCTTGGAATCCTTCCGTTTTAGATGAAATTGCACTTCCAAGTTGTCATGCTTTTTTTATTTTTAGTGTAACTAATGGTAAACTCAATTGTCATTTAACTCAAAGAAGCGGAGATATTGCATTAGGGATTCCATTTAATTTAGCTTGTTATGCTACCTTAACTCAAATGGTAGCACAAGAAACCAATCTTAACTTAGGGGAGTTCTCTCATTATATTAATGATGCTCATATTTATGAAAATCATATTGAAGGTTTAAAAGAGCAAATAAAACGTGAGCCTCTAAAATTATCAAAATTAAAAATATCAGATAAGCCCTTTTGGGAATTGCAATTTGAAGATTTTAAACTTAATGAATATAATCATCATCCAATAATTAAATTCCCCGTAGCAGTATAATGAATTTCCATCTTATATGGGCTCAAGATAAAAATGGAGGGATAGGAAATAATGGACAACTCCCATGGCATATATCTGAAGATTTAAAAAAATTTAAAAGGATTACTTTAAATTCAACAATTATAATGGGTCGAAAAACGTGGGAATCTTTACCAAAAAAACCTCTCCCAGATAGAACAAATATTGTATTATCAAGTAAAATTCAAAAAGGTGTAACCACTTACACTTCATATGAGGATTGTTTAAATGCACTTGGTGAACAAAATATCGATAAAGTATTCATTATTGGTGGGAGGTCAATGTATCAATTGTTTTTTGAAAAAGCTCAATTTTTACATATTACAAATATTAATTATTTAAATAAAAATATAAATGAATTTTTTCCAATACCATCTAATATAATCAATAATAATTTTCATAAAGTTTCAGAAGAAATTTTATGTAATGAAGCAACTTATACATTTTGGAGGGTTAATACTGATTAATTAAATATTGTTTTAATTCTTTAAAATTTGAAATAATATAATCAGCTTGTTTTAATAATTTTCTTTCTGAGGACCCCTCGAGAGCCACAACAGAACAACCAGCAGCTTTCCCTGACTTAATACCTTGAATTGAATCTTCAATAACAATACATTCATTTGGTTTTAAATTTAAACGATTCATTGCTACTAAATATGGATCTGGACTTGGTTTATGTAATTTGGAATCAGAAGAATTAATAACTAAGTCAAATTTTTTATAAATTGATAGTAAGCCATCAATATGATTTACTAAATCTGGCCCTGTAGATGTTACTAGTGCTAATTTATAGTGCTTATTTAAAATAGAATGAACATTCTTAAATCCGTCCATATATGTTAATTGAGTAGAAAATATTTTTTTTATAAAGTTTCTACCTTGCAATATAAGCTCTTCTCTGGGAATTTTAATATTAAATTTAGCATAAACTAAATCATAAAACTGTTTTTCAGTACAACCTTTAATCAATAGCCAATCAGAATTATCAAATTTAACACCATATTTTGAAAGAAGTTTTTCTTCAGATTGTGAATATAGTTTTTCAGAATCAAGGACCACACCATCCATATCAAATAAAATAGCTTTTATATTTATGTTGAATAAATTTTTCATTTTATAATTATTTCAATATAATAAGAAAAACACCACTTAATGCAAATAAGATCGATATAATACGCAATCTAGAAATTTTTTCTTTTAAAATTATATATGACAAGATAATTATAAATATTACTGAAGTTTGACCAATAATACTAGCTACAGGAGGTTTTTCTATATTAGCATAACCAATAATCCAAAAACTAAGAGCAATAAATGTCCCTAATCCTGAGCTAAGTATTATTTTTAATATTATCCTTGATTCATATAATGGTTTTAAATATTTAATTTTGTTTTTTTGAAATAAAAAAATTATCCATGCAATAATAAAACCTGGAAAGAGTCTAAAAGCAGTTACCCATAATTGTATTGAAATTGAACCTGTTGTTTTAATGAGTATAGGTTTTATAAGTACAATACCAAAACTGCTTAATAAAATAGCTATAATTTGAATAAGCATACCTTGGTGTTTTATTTTTGGATTTATATCATCAATATCTTTTTCATAAGAAACAATTAATAAAGAAATAATTACAATAAGAAAACCCATAAGCTGTTGAATTGTTAAAATAGTCCCGAGAATGATAATAGAAAAAATATATATAACTGCAGGCTCAAAACAATTTAGTATTGCCACTCTATTAGCTCCAATTTGACTAAGAGCATAAATAAATAAAATATCTCCAATTCCCATACCTAAAATACCACTTAAAGCAATTTTGAAATAATCAATAGGATATAATCCATTGTACCAAATTGGGATATCAAATAAATAAAAAAAAATTATAAAACTAATTAAAGCAATTGAATTTTTAAGAGCAGTAATTAATAATGGTGATAAAATTTTACTGGCAGATTTAAAAATAATAACAGCCATGCTCCAGCATATAGCGGCTGCTAGCATAGACAATTCTCCGAAATAAGAATTATGAATTAAACTCATCAATATAATAAATACCTTTTAATGTTAAATCCATATCTAAAATATGTTCTATTGATAAATATGGAGATAGTAATCTTGAAAATCCTCCAGTTAATATAGTGGTGTAATGGTCATTTTTTTCTTTTTGAATTCTCTTTATCATTCCTTCTACTTGATCAATTGCTCCATACATTATTCCAGATTGAATATTTTCTTTTGTATCTTTTCCTATAGCTTTATTTGGAAATTGTAAATCTATTTTTGATAATAAAGCAGCATTATTAATTAAATAATTAGCCGAAGTTTCAATCCCAGCACCTATTGCACCTCCAATAAATTCATTATTAGAATTAATTACATCATAGGTCGTCGCTGTTCCAAAATCAACAATAATAGATGGAGTATCATATAATTTAATAGTACAAAATATATTACATATACGATCATTCCCAATTGTTTCAGGTGCTATTACTTTAAGAGATAATTTACTTAGATTATAATCTATTAATATGATTTCTTTATTGTAATTTTTTTTAAAAAAATCACTGTATTCCATTGTTAAATTAGGAACTACCGAGCTAATAATAATTTTTTCTAAATCAAATAATAATTGATTATCAATAAATTTTTTGAATTCATTAATAGATTGAATATGAAATTTTTTAAAAATTAAATTCGCTTTAAATAAACCACATGTGACTGATGTATTCCCAATATCAACTACTAATTTCATAATAATTGAATAGCTCCATCAAATTCAATTTCTTTAGAATTACATTTAATTACAGCTTGTCCTTTATCATTAATTGTTTTGAACATACCTGTTGTATATTGACCTTTATATTTAAATTCCACATTCTGATTAATATGTGAACAGTTTTTCAACCATTGATTAGCAATATAATTATCATTAGCATTATTAATTAAATAATCTAATTCATTAAATATTGATGCCAATAATGGTTCCCTTTGAATAGGCTTATTTTTAATAAGTTTTAGTGAGATAGCTTTTTGTTTTAAATTTTCAGGGAGATCTACAATCTCTTCATTAACATTTATACCAATCCCAATATTAAATAAATATTCGGCTTTATACTTTATTGACTCAATCAGAATCCCAGCTAATTTTTTATTTTTATATACTATATCATTTGGCCATTTAATTTTAAGCTCAATACCTGTAAATTTCTTAACTCCATTTATAATGGATAAAGGAATTATAAGAGCATGAAAATTCATTTTATTAAAAATTTGTTTTAATAAAAAAGAACAAGTAATACTCTTATTTGGGACTGATAACCAGGTATTATTATTTCTTCCTTTTCCTGCAATTTGATTGTCAGTTATAACAAATAAATTGTTGCTTTTTGTTTGGTCAAATAATTCCCAAATATCTTTATTTGTTGACTCAGTTTTTGGATAATAATTTATATTAAATCTAAAGTTTTTGGTTCTCATATTTGCTTCTAGTAAATTAGTAAAAAACATTTTTAAAATTCACCGTATTGTTTTTTAATCGTATCGCAAATATCACCTAAAGTACATTTATTTTTTATACACTTTACTATATAAGGAATGAGATTTTCATTATTTTTAATAGCATCTGACAATATGTTTAAATTTTCAGTAACTTTATCTTGAGATCTAGATTGTTTAAAATCATGCAATCTTTGTAATTGAGCATCAATTGATTTTTGATCAATTTCTAATATAATGTTGCTTTGTTTTGACGTAGAATCTTTGAATTTATTAACTCCTGCAATAATTCGATCATTATTATCAATAGATTTTTGATATTCATAAGCTGAGTCTGCAATTTTATTTTGTTGAAAATTATTTTCAATTGCAGAAACCGCACCTCCCATTTCATCTATTTTATTAATTAATTCTAAGGTTTTACTTTCAATATCTTTAGTTAAACTTTCAATATAATAAGATCCTGCTAATGGATCTACGACATCTGGGATACCAGTTTCATATGCTAAAATTTGTTGTGTTCTAAGCGCAGTTTGAGCTGAGTCCTCTGTAGGTAATGATAAAGCTTCATCTTTAGAATTAGTATGTAAGGATTGTGTGCCTCCTAAGATAGCTGCAGTGGCTTGCATTGTAGTTCGTATAATATTATTATCAATTTGTTGAGCCTGGAGAGTTGAGCCGGCTGTTTGTGTATGAAACCTACACATTAAGCCTTTTTTATTATTTACTTTAAATTTTTCTTTCATAAGATTTGCCCAAATTTTTCTAGCAGCTCTAAATTTGGCAATTTCTTCAAAGAAATTATTATGACTATTAAAGAAAAAACTCATTTTCTTCGAAAATATATTAACATCTAAGCCTTTTTTAATGGCAGCTTCTGTATAAGCAATTGCATTTGAAAAAGTAAAGGCTAATTCTTCAACTGCAGTTGATCCAGCTTCTCTAATATGATATCCAGATATTGAAATAGTATTCCAATTTCTCATATTAATACTACAATATTCAAAAATATCTGTGACTAATTTCATGCTTTGTTTTGGAGGATATATATATGTTCCTCTTGCAATATATTCTTTTAAAATATCATTCTGTATTGTTCCCTTTAATTGATTAAGGGAGATATTATTTTCTTGAGCTAAAACAATAAGAAAAGATAATAAAACTATTGCTGTTGAGTTAATTGTCATTGATATCGATACTTGATTTAAGGGAATGCCTTTTAATAATATTCTCATATCATCAATCGTTGATATAGGGACTCCTACTTTACCGATTTCACCATTTGATAATTCATGATCTGAATCATATCCGGTCTGAGTTGGCAAATCAAATGCTATCGATAACCCAGATACTCCCTGGTTTAATAAATAATGATACCGTTCATTGCTCTTTATAGCTGATGAAAATCCAGCATATTGGCGCATTGTCCATAATTTATCTTGATACATATTAGGATAAATTCCAGATATAAAAGGATATTCTCCTGGGGGGGTATCTCCATAATATCCCTTTATAGTTATCTCAGATTTAATTTTATCTTTTTTAGTATTTTTATTAGACATATATAAATTTACCTGTATTAAGAATTATAATCAGCAATAAATTTTTTTGCCCAACTATTAAAACTGCCAGCAGAAATAGCTTCTTTTGCTTGCTCAATTAAATTAAAATAAAATGATAAATTATGTTGAGTAGCTATTCTACATCCTAAAATTTCTTTTGTTTTAAATAAATGATGTAAGTAAGCCTTTGTATATTTTTGAGAGATACTATATTGATTGTTTGAATCAAGTAAACTCATGTCCTCTTTATATTGAGTATTTCTTATATTAACTTTTCCATATCTAGTAAACAATTGTCCATTACGAGCATTTCTAGTTGGCATTACACAATCAAACATATCAATACCGTTCGATATACATTTTATAATATCTTCAGGAGTTCCAACTCCCATTAAATACCTCGGTTTTGCTTTGGGCATAATCCCATTTAATAACTCTACTACATTTAACATTTCATCTTTAGGTTCTCCTACAGCTAATCCTCCAATAGCATACATTTCAGCATCTAATTTCAATAATTCTTCTGCTGATTGTATCCTCAATTCTTCATTGGTTCCTCCTTGAATAATAGGGGATATAAACTGAGGATGATCATATTTAGGACCAACATTTTTTAAATGCTCTAAGCATCGTTTAGCCCACCTTGTAGTAATTTCAACTGCTTTTTCATGTTCTTTAATGTCAGCGTTTGCATCAGGACAAACATCTAGTACCATCATTATGTCTGAACCAATACTCCGTTGAATATCAATGATTTTTTCAGGGGTAAAATAATGGCTACTCCCATCTAAATGTGATTTAAACTGAACTCCATTATCATCTATTTTTCTAAAGTCTGCTAAGCTGTATATTTGGAACCCCCCGGAATCTGTCAAAATTGATCCATCCCAATCCATGAAGCTATGTAGTCCTTGAAATTTTTCTAATAAATCAATTCCAGGTCTTAAATACAAATGATAGGTATTACTAAGAATTAAATTATAATTTATTTTTTTTATTTCATTTGAGGATAAAGTTTTAATTGTAGCATAAGTCCCAACAGGCATAAAACATGGGGTACTAATTTGTCCGTGCCCAGTATTTAACAAACCAACTCTTGCTGATGTTTTTTTACAAGAGTTAATTACATTAAAAAAAGACATCTATCTTTAAAAACTATTTTTTATTTTTTACTGTTGTCTTCTTAGCTGTTGTCTTCTTAGCTGTTGTCTTCTTAGCTGTTGTCTTCTTAGCTGTTGTCTTCTTAGCTGTTGTCTTCTTA
>Ga0066850_10000113_pt1 | contig 42495 bp, 29 predicted proteins | sample ETNtaG_4_FD_67282 | JGI IMG/M metagenome (GOLD analysis project Ga0066850, IMG submission 67282) | Marine microbial and viral communities from oxygen minimum zone, Eastern Pacific Ocean - ETNP201406SV67 | ecosystem: Environmental > Aquatic > Marine > Oceanic | place: Pacific Ocean: Eastern... | reverse complement strand
CTTCATCCAACTCAGACCGAAGGTCGACTACACTCTTGTGTTCGACGTGTACAATGACGGCAATGCAAGGGACAAGTTCAACGTGGAGATTCAGAACTACGATGAGTTGAACGACGAGGGATTCCAACTGAGTCTGCCTCTGATATCGCAGGAGATCGACTCGCTCGCACCTCCGGAGAAGTTCAGAGTCCAGATGCGTACTCCGAAGAACCAAGGATGGACTGACAAGTACTTCAATCTCCAGTTCAAGGCGACTTCCGAGTACTCGGTTAGGTCAGAGGGCGTCCCCAATTACCAGGTCCAGGTCATGACCATCTACATCAGAGGGGTCTACCTTCCAGGCTTCGAACTAGTCGGGACCACGATGATGGCCGCCCTTGCAGGTGCCGCTGTCGGCAGGAACTCCTCTAATGACGAGTTGCTAGTCGATGACGATGGAAACGTCACACCTCTGGATAATCGGTTATTCTAGTTTGTAACACATCCGGAGCCGTGAGGCAACGTATTGATAACCATCAGACAAGTGTGATAGATTCAAGGCGATTGGATGAGTAAGCAGGGACTTCTTGAAAAAATCTCTGAACAACAGTCAGATTTTCTCGACGCTGAGATCAATGATCCACCCAGGGAGAAAATCGATGCTTCAAGGATCGCAGCGACTCTGGTTATCACCACACTCTCACTAGTAGTTTACTTCGCCATGCAGTTTGGAATATTCTTCGACTATGACTTGAAGGTGTCAGTAGCTATTTTGTTGGGGTCATTTGCCATACTTTGGCTCGGCTTCGATTTAGGGGTCCCTGGATCCGGTGCCAATTTCAGTAAAGTTACAGCTTCACTGGTCACTGCTTCATTCCTACTTGTTTCCATTTTGCCAGTAGTCTTCATTGCAATATTGGGGGGCGAACTTTCACTAGATTTACTAGGATACGAAGAAGATGGCGAAGAGATTACACTCACCCTTAGGAAGAATGGCATCGGCTCAGATAGTTTTGATGCAAACCTATCTATTGAGAGACAGGGATCCATTATTTGGTCAAATTCAATTCCCTTTAAAATTGACAAGAGCGATGGTCGCGGCGATTATGCAATTATTTCAGTAGAGGTAGACGATTTCTACGAAGGAAATGCCTTCACCGGTAACTCGCAACAACCAGAAATACCCTACACACTCTCTATCCGAGTCGATGACTTCAATTGGGAAAGGACTCTGGACTCCTCATTCCTTACTAGAAATGTTACTGGTTCTGGGGGTTACGTTAACGGAGTCATCACAGATGATTCCGATGCATGCCAGGATAAAGGGGAGAATTGCCTAGTAGGGGTGACTCTGATGGGATGGGCCGGACTAGATTCTGGATCTACCATTCCAACAAACCTACAATTCTCCAGCTACACAGTCAATGCAGTTCTGATGGAGGAAGGTGATGTTGCGATTTCATACCCCACCATTACCGTTGAGAAGACTATGGCATCTTGGTCATCTTCAGGAGGTAGATTTGGTTCTGGAAGTGCTACCTTCGGCGAAATAAACTCAGAAATTCGTTTCGAAGGATCCAAAATAGATCCTGACTCGGGAGGTCTGACATATATTCCTCTAGACCACTTTGATTCGGCGGGTGACTACGGTTGCTACACATTTACCGTTGAAGTCAGCCCAAGCGGCTCCGATGACGTAGTTTCCTCAACCACATATTACGATTATTCTAACAGTAACTCCCAGGACCTCTGGAAACAAGAATCAAGCTGTTAGGTGTCAGTCATTGATGCTCGAGAGGAACTCCGTCATCCGCTCCGTCTTCGGCTCGTCGATTATGGACGATGACCCCTCCTCTGCAACGAGCCCCTGATCCATGTATATTACACGGTCAGCAACGTCCCTGGCGAAACCAATCTCGTGAGTCACCACAACCATGGTCATGCCTTCTTCCGCCAACCCCTGGATCGTCTCGAGCACTGATCCGATTAGCTCCGGGTCAAGAGCACTCGTCGGCTCGTCGAACAGCATCACCTCGGGTTTCATCGCAAGGGCCCGGGCGATGGCAACCCTCTGCTTCTGCCCTCCTGACAGGTTGCCGGGATAGGCATCAACCCTGTCTATCATATCCACCCTCTCCAGTACCTTCCTCGCCTCCGATTCGGCTTCTTCCTTGCCCATTCCCCTGACGTGAATTAGCCCGAGGGAGACATTGTCAATCACCTTCAGGTGGGCGAATAACTCGAATGACTGGAAGACCATCCCGATTCTGGAACGTACGTCATTGATGTCCACTGCAGGGGTGTTTATCCTCTCGCCTTTCAGTTGGACTACCCCTTTGGTTGGCTCGATTAGCCTATTGATGCACCTGAGTACTGTCGACTTCCCGCTTCCCGACGAACCGATAATCGCCAGCGAATCCCCCTCGGACACTTCGAACGATACTCCCCTTACCGCATGGACTCCTCCAACGTAGGTTTTCTCCATGTCCTTAACCCTGAGAATTATCTCTGACATTCAAGCGCCCCCTGAGATCCCTAGTCCTGGTATCCTGGTCCTTTCCTCTAGATACCTTAGGAAGAGTGCCAGCGTCCAAGTGATTAGGAAGTAGGAAACGAGCACCATCCCCCATGTCCAGAATACTTGGAACGTGGTCGCAACGATCAACTTTCCCTGCCTGGTTATTTCTGCATATCCTATGATCATGGCCAAAGATGAGTTCAGCACAAGATTGACCATCTCGTTACCCAATGGTGGTATGCAAATCCTTACTGCCTGTGGCATTACTACCAGCCTCATAGATTGCAAATAGTTCAGGCCTATACTCCTTCCCGCTTCCATCTGCCCGGAAGGGATGGCAGCAATCGCTCCTCTGATGGTTTCGCACTGATAGGCTCCAGAGTTAAAGCCCAGGGCGAAGATAGCACTAATGTACGCCCTATCTTGAAGAATTCCTCCAATCGGTCTCCCATAGGCCAGGGATTCCGGATTGGTCTCGTAGACAACGAAAATGTCAGTGAGGAAGTTCGCATTTCCCTGTAGATATTCGAAGTTAAATAGCATCAGTCCGGGGTCCTGCATCCTCCTGCCAAGCTCGAATCCGAAGTGGATGAACATGAACTGCACGAGTAGGGGGGTATTGCGAAAAATATCCGTGTATGCCGTCGCGATCGTGTTCAGCGGCCTTATCCCCCACGGGTTCAACGAGAATTCCGCCTTCCCCGCCTTTATTTCACGAATCGAGAAGTCCCCATTGCAGGAGAGGAAAATTCCCCCTAGAACTGCGATAGCCAATCCGAGAATAATCCAGAAAACAGATGACGGAGCCCCAATCGGAGAGTATATGTGCTCCCATCCATCCAGATTCAGTGCACTAATTTCGTCAAGATTGGAGAGAATCCGGTAGACTCCGAAGACAATCAATATCGTGCCCACGAATCTTATCGCCAATATGTTCAGTGGCTCACTCGCCGCAATCTGTGCTGATTTATCCCTAATGGAAATCAAGATTTTATCGAGTTTGATCGGGTTTTCGATGGCCCGATAGTTACTCCCGATTCCATAATGACCGAGGAAATTAAGAACTGAAAGGGGAACTTTCAGAATGACCCATAATGCCCCCAATGTCCCCATTACCAGTAATTGGAGGAATTGGTAACGATTGGTCTGTGCGACGTTCTTCAGGGTCGTCGGAGAGGTCTTGAGCATCGAAAGAACGATTCCCAGTGAGAAACCCAGCAGGATCCCGAAGAAGACGATTTTGGCGGTTGCAACTAAGCCGTCCATCAGCCTCTCCTTGGAGTAGTCGACGAATTGCCCGAAGTCACCGAAGTCAGCAACCTCGAATCCGACGAACTCCTCTGACCCAGTATTATCGGTTCTGAGAATGACACCCCCGTCACCTACTGCAACGCCCGTGAACCCATCTTGCATCGCGAATGCGTTGAAACCAGTATCATTCGAAACGGGAATCATCTGTTGTGATACTATGTTGCCTCCATCCTTGCTCAGTGACAAGTAGCCACTCGGACCGGCAAGCATGATCTTGGACTGGGATAGAACTTCCAGTGAGGAAGCGGCATTGTCAAGTTCGGTGCCCCCGGCAACGAACTCGTTTCCTCCCCCTGCGGGGTATTCTCTCTCAATTTCCACTATGCTCCAGAGGAAACCCACCGCGAGGTTTCCTTCTCGGGATGATTTCAGGATATGCCCTTCCTCGGAGATTGCGTATGCTCTGATGGCGCTGAAGTACTCAATTTCGACAATGTCAACTGCTGATAATGACCCCGGGGCATCCCTGTAGTCCCAGGATGAGCCACCATCATCAGTAGCGAGAATAATCCCATCTTCTCCAGATATTAGTCCAATTTCTTCTTCATCCAGGAAAGAGACACTAAGAAGATCATTCGCAATCCCGATCGAACGATTAATCCACTCATCACCGTCAAATTCCCATATCTCCCCATTTTCCCCTACTGTGACAAACTCCTGACTCCCTTTGAGAGCCACATCGTTAATGAGAAACTGACCTGGGAAAATTGGAACGTTGTCGTTCATATCATCTTCACCATTCCCAATGTTCTCAAGAATAATTGCCGTTCCGTCATCAGTCGCAATTAGTATTGAATCATATCCTGAATCGGAATGCGACCATTTGTGATCTCCGGTGGAGTCTCCAATCCATGTGTTACCTCCATCTAGACTCCTCAGCATAGTCCCCTCGTCCCCAAATGCCCAAATCTCTCCGTTTATCGCCTCGGCGGTGTGTAAATCGGAATTAGTCCCACCATCAACCAGTTCCCACCCACTCCTAACTTCCTGTGCCGAAACCCCTCCGAACGACATCAAGAGGAGAAATAGGACGACTGGCAGAAATATATTGACGCCCATGGCGGACCTTCGTTCGCCCTCTGCAGATGCTTCCAGCGTCATAGTCCCCCTCACTCGCTGGGCTTCGAGGATTTAGTCTAGCCGACCGTCTCGATCTAGTGGCTCACTAAGAAAGTCAGTGGGCAATATTGATGGGGGAACTCTCTCCGATGCTGCTTATGGGAGAATTGTTGTACAGTGGAAAGGTAAAGCAGGTATGGAGCACAGACGATCCAGATATCATCGAATTCAGGTATACCGATCAGATTTCCGTCTTCGATCAGGTCATCCCCAGCCTCATCCCCCGGAAGGGCGAGTCACTCAACAGGTCATCCTGTCACTGGTTCGGATTGATCGAGGAAGAGAGAATATGCAAGACCCACGTCATCGAGATGAATGCTCCTGACAGGGTGCTTGCAAGGCGCTTCGACGTCATCAGGGAGCCAGGTGCAATCCACAAGGACGCTGAGAACTTCTTCGTTCCTCTGGAGGTCATTTGCAGACACTATCTGGCTGGAACGGCTTGGAGGAGGTACCAGAGGGGGGAGGTCCTCCCGGAGCAGTTTGGTTTTGACTCGGGAGATGTCCTTCAGGAGGGAGTGAGACTTCCTGAGCCCTTCCTCGAGGTGTCCACCAAATTCGAGAAGTTCGATCGAAACCTCGATAGAGAGGAAGCATTGGAGATTTCTAATCTTGACCCAGAGGAGCTGGAGGCTATCCTAGGAATTGTCCTGGAGATTGACTCAGTCATCGATCGTGAGACATCGAAGAGAGGGCTAATTCATGTGGATGGGAAAAAGGAATTCGCACTAGGCCCTGGAAGGGAACCGGTTCTAATCGACTCGTTCGGAACCTTGGATGAGGATCGTTGGTGGGATGCAGAGGCTTACGAAGGAGGCGAGATAGTCCAACTATCAAAGGAGTCAGTAAGGAAGCATTTCATCGAAACCGGGCATCATGCATCACTTTACGAGGCGAGGCAGTCCAATTCTCCCGAACCCCCAATTCCAGCTCTGCCCGATGACATCGTAGCCAGTACGGCTGAACTATACGCGAGCATGTTCCAGCGCCTCACTGGAGAGGCACTCTGATGGGGACACATGAGTACGAAGAAGACCCAAGAAATGAGACGGTGCTAATCTCCGTCAATGGAGAGCTATTCCCTCGTGGCGAAGCCATGGTTTCCGTCTTCGATGCGGGATTCCTGCTGGGCGATGGTGTCTGGGAGTCTTTCAGACTCCATGAGGGAAATCTCGTATTCATCGAAGATCACATGGATAGGCTATTTCGAGGGGCAGCTGGGATCTCCCTTGACCCGTGTAGAACCAGGGAGGAGATTAGGGATGAAATCGACAAGGTAATCGCTGCAAACAAAATGCACGACCAAGTCCATCTGCGACTGATTATATCCAGGGGAATAAAGCCAACACCTTACCAAGCCCCTTGGGTAATATCATCCCCTCCCACCATTGTCATCATTCCCGAGTACAAGAAAGCAAATCCCAGAAGGGCAGTAGAGGGAATCAGCCTTGTTTCGGTCAAAGTCAGAAGGAGCGGACCAGAGGTCCAGGATCCCCGGATAAACAGTCTTTCCAAGCACAACTGTATTGCAGCTTGCATCGAAGCAGATGAGAAGGGAGGTGAGGAGGGCCTAATGCTGGATCCTCACGGTTTCGTTTCAACCTGCAACTCCACTCATTTCTTCATGGTAAAGGAAGGTGTGGTCTGGACATCGACAGGAGAGTTCTGCCTTGGGGGAATTACCAGGGGCAAGGTACTGGAGATCTGCGAAATGAACGACATCCCTTTCTCAGAAAGGAACTTCACCCCCGAGGATGTTAATTCTGCTGAAGAAGCATTCGTAACCGGGACATTCGCAGGCCTAACACCCGTCGTTTCCTTTGATGGAAGCCCCATTGGGGATGGAGGGAGGGGGCCAATGTGCGAACTACTCCAGAATCTCTACCAAGAACTCGTAAGAGGGTAGATCCATGTCGGAAGGAGTCAGTATTGCGATGTGGTCCGGGCCACGGACCATCTCTACAGCGATGATGTACTCTTTCGATAACCGTCAAGATTGCTATGCAACTGATGAGCCTCTGTACGCGAACTTCCTACATTCAACCCGGACCCCTCATCCAGGGGCCCAAGAGGTAATGGAAAACCAGGAGACGGATACAGGGGCCGTGATTGCTCATCTTACTGGCCCCATTCCTCATGGGATGCCGATTTGGTATCAGAAGCACATGTGTCACCACGTAATGGATGATGCCGACATCTCTTGGATAGATGGCCTAGCGAACTGCTTCCTAATTCGCAATCCCAGAGAAGTCCTCCTTTCGCTATCGAAAGTCACTGATTCCATTGACCTCCGGTCAACTGGATTGCCCCAGCAGATCAAAATTGTAGACCATGTCACCAGAGTCTCCGGACGAACGCCTCCGATACTCGATTCCGCGGAAATATTGGGGGATCCAAGAGCACTACTAACGAAACTATGTGATTCTGTAGGGGTGCCATTCTCCGAGCAGATGCTGTCTTGGGAGCCCGGGCCTCGAAAGTGCGACGGAATCTGGGCGAGGTTTTGGTATGATTCTGTATGGTTAACTTCCGGTTTCGTCCCACCCGTTCCCAGGGAGGGGGACTTGGGCACCCACCTTTCCGGGGTCTTGGATGAGGCCATGCCACTTTATCAGGAACTATGGGAAAAGCGTGTCAGTGCCTAGGAATGTCTCCTCATCAGTATCCCACACCTTCTCCTGCTCGCCGACCTAAGGAAAACTAGCAGATGCCTGACAGCATCCTGTACACCACCATCCAGTGGCTCATCAGATTTCACCTTCCATCCTCCTTGCTCGATCTCCTTCCGGAGTTCAGTTACATCAGCAGAATCCAGCCAACCGAGTAACTCGATTCCCATCGAACCCTCTCCAAATCCTCTTTGTCCAATCATGTCCTCACTCAGGCCCCTGCCTAATTTCCTCAAAAGGCGATGCAGCCCAGATTCCCCCTTCCCCTCTCTCGTGAATTCGAGGAGGTACTCCACCGCATTGCCGTCATTGCGGGGGAATCTCCCCAACCTTTCCCTGGAATGTCCCCCATCAAGAGCTCTTGGTGCTCCTCCATCATCATGCCAATCCAGTATGGAGATGAATAGTAACGTCGCCTTGTCTAACGGGGGTCGTTCTCCCTCATTCAATTTGGGAAGCCCGCTAAAGCCCCCAAGGAGATTCAGGATGGCATCGTGCTTTCCTTCCATTGAAGCATTTATTGGGCCAACCAGGGAATCGGGAGCCAATCTAATTGGGTCGAATGTGTGGAATGAAGAAGGGCGAATGTAACTCCCCATGATGCGTTCCATTCGCTATCTGTCAAGAAGCCTTCTGAGTCTCTGATCGTACTCGTCACCATCCTCTGATTCCTGTTGGATAAACTCGCCTTCGTCCCCTTCCTCACCTTCGGGTTCGGGCGAATCCTCTGTGCTTTCTTCCGATTCATCTGATTCGCTCCTATCTGTTTCTTGGCTACTTCCCGCCTCCTTCCCGGCAATCTTCTCGTCTATGGCAGCTTGTGCCAGAGACATCAGTCTCTCTCCCTCTCTGCGATTGCTGACAATCCATGACAGGCCCAAGTACAAGCCGACCACTAGGAAAGCTGTTAGCAAACCTGTCCCAAACTCGTCGAAATTATCCTCCAGAGCCGATCCACCACTGAGAACGAGCCTCGACTCATCGTCGCTTGGGTCGGAATCAATGTCCCAAGGGAACGAGCAACCGATGGTCACCACCAATTCCACGCCATCATCCACATCCGGCCTATCGAACTTAGGCGTGGGAACGAATGCCTGTGTCATGTCGACCAAGTGCTCGGAGTAGTGGCTCCCTGCGCTCATTGTGATGATGCAGTCTGCATCGGCTAGAACGTTCTCGTTCAACCTCTTCGTTGGGACGTTAATCTGCTGGTTCTCTCCTTCGCCAACCAGCTCCACGGTCCCTATCCCGACGTTCCAATCGTTGCGCCTCACCTCGAATGTCCTTTCTAGGTCCGTCACTAGTCTTCCTTTCCCGTCAAGCAGTCGGATGCCGATGCTCCTCTCTCCCGGTTCTGGTTCCCACTCAGCGGCGCTGAGGTTGATTGACGGGGCCGATTCGTTTGCCTCCAGGTTCCCATAAATGGAGTCCAGTACCTCTCCATCATCGCCAATTAGCAGAATCTGGAATTCGAAACCATAGCTGCCGTTGGATATTGAGCATGATGCCAAGACATCTTCGAAATCACCTGCAATTGAACATATCGCGGTTCTAGTTTCCGAATCCGATGAGGTCAGAGTGTAGTCCAAGGAGGAAATTCCTTCAATGGTCAGACTTCCATTTGCCGAGGAATCGATCGGGAGCAGCCATCCCATGCTGCTCCAATCTAGGATATCTCCAGAAATATCGTCTACTACTAAGGAGTCCGGACCAGTACCATGGATCCCGACTAAAGCATCATCTCCCCGTTGGGCGAAGATGTAGGGCGAACTCCCCCATGAGTAATCTGAAAACTGCGCCTCCAGGAAAACCTCCCTTTGATTTCCCATTGAGTCCCCAGCAACGATTCTCACAGTTACTATTTCGCCAGTCCAATCCTCTCCCGGCAATATCTCTATCGGGACTCCCCTTACTTCTCCCACTCCGAGAACGACTCCCATGCTCCCCCTGGCTTCCCATCCGGAGGGGAGGTCAAGGACCTGGAATTCGATCGTGGACGGCGTGTTGCCTGTGTTCGCAACCATGGCCTGGGGGTACCCGCCCTGCGAGGAGACTAGCCAGGGCCCCTGACTCTCCATCGAGAAGTTGAGCACCGATGACACTCTCAATGGCAGAGTTATCTCCTCTAGGCCTGACGAGTCGCCTTCCCTAACTCTGATGTGCAACTCCACAGTTCTACCAGGGGTTGCAGTTTCTGGAGGGGTGACGTTGAATGACAGAGTTGTGGATGACCCGGGAATTACTTCTTGAAGATCGCCCCACTCTTCTATGACCCAGCCATTCTGGCCGGAGATATATGCCGAAACGAACGGGGTGCTAGGGTTGTTACCTTCCTGGAGAATCTCTATTTCTACTGCCGAACCATTGGCATCAATTTCCAAATCAGCCATCGAGGAAGATATCTTCCAACCCGGAATTCGAGTTACTTCGAGGAAGAAATGGAATTCCATTACGACTTCGTTCCTAGCATCTGCGACCACGTTCACCCTCATAATTGACCCATTCCAAGAGTCTTCAGGGACGGTTGCAGAGATGCTCATTGGCTCTGTCTCGTTTACAGCCACCCCGGCAGTAGAGCTACCGTTGGCTTCCCAGCCTTGTGATGAGTCAGAACCACTAAGCAACAATTGGGTTTCCACCAAGAGCGATAGGTCATCAACCAAGTTCCCAGTGTTCGTGGCATTGATGGACATTGTTTTGCTCTCACCGGGAACCAAAAGGAAAGTCGATCCGTTGATCGGAGATCCGCCAACCCTCAGTAGGTCAATCTCCCATCTGTGGTCCTGACGGACTTCGAAAACTACCACTTTCTGCTCAGAGACGGTTCCATTGCCCTGAGAAGCCATTGTGAATGCTACTGAGAGGGGGACTCTCGCGGGCGTTTCTTCTGGTAAAGTCACGCTAATCGGGACGGTCCTTAGGCTACCTGCTCCAAGTTGAACCGGATTGCTGGAGAATGAAACCACGATCCCGGGATCGGACGTGATGTTCTCGTCAAGAATTAGGTTGTGAGAGAGGGAGTATGAATCATCACCGTTGCCCGGGTTTTCGAGACGTAATATCACAACATTCGTTTCCCCCACGTCAACAACGAATGGCTGAGATGTGGGGGAGTTGATCTCTAATCCCGCTCTGTGAATCTGCAGGACCTCTATAGATAGGGACAGAAGTGACTCCAATCCATCATTTTCCTCGATATCCTCGAAAAGATGGAACGACGGACGAGCATCTTCCGGCATACCAAGAGTAAGAATGCCGCTAGTTCTGGTCCCGGGTTCCCCTGAAAGGGAAATGACCCCTCCGGCGACGGATAGATCATCACTTCCCATCCATGACCAGCCTTGCATTGTCATCCCGGAATCTACCAAAGACCAATTTAATTCGCTAGTTCCCTCAGGCAAGTCCGCCACGATTTCCCAAGTGAGATTCTGCGTGGGGACCGATCTCATATGGCTTGGTTGAACGACAGATCTCGAAGCAACAAAATCTAGTTGGATATTGCTGCATTCTTGCTCGTCGCCAGCTCCGACGCACATGCTCAGAGGAGTGCTAACGCTTTCTCCCGGATTGGTTCCGCTAGGAACAGAGAGCCTGGCCGTCACCTCCTTGATCTCTCCAGGGCCGAGGGAAAGGGCGCTAATCTCTTCACCCCCCGAGTCAAATATTCTGAGATCCGATCCCCAATCGGTTCCGTCCCAAGATATGGCAATCTGTTCCTCAGCGGCATTCCCAATGTTCTCTATCAGCAACCAAGCTCTAGCCTCTTCGGAAACAAGACCTAATCCAGTGCTCTGAGCAGTACCGTCAGGACCCCTTATCGACAACCCTCTAGTCCTATTTGCTTCAATCGGGATGTTGGCCGTGATTTCCGCACCCCCATCGTCGTGGGAAAGGGTGAGCGCTAGGAAGCCGGAATCTGAACCTAGCGCATTCGGGGGCGAAACTATTCTTATCATCGGACTCCATACGCCGTCGACGTCAATCTCTACCGAACTTATCCCTCCTGCGGTGTCGTCCTCCCATGACCAACCATTTGGTAGGGAGGAATCATCAACTTCTAGGGTCCAAGTGCCTGCCAGCCTCCCAGTGGACCTGATCCCAAATTCTGCATACCCCTCGCTCCCTGGGTCTATTCGCAGTGGTTCGGTCGGAATCTCGAACGACGCATTGTAGGTCGGGATTATGGAAAGTGTCCGAATCTGGATGTCATTGTCGTACCTCGATTGGCTCAAGTTTTGGTAAGGGTCTAGGACTAACTCGAAGGTATGTTCCCCCAAGTCCCCGCTCCACTCCACGCTAAAGGACGCGAATGAACCCGAACCACTAGGCTCTACCGGATTCATGACGGAAATGCCACTTCCACCTATCTTCTCCCCATCAGCATATAGTTCCACGTCCACAACCCCGTCCGTATCGGAGGTCCCGGCATTCTCGACGTATACCGTTACAGTGACGTCTTCTCCAGGGTCGGGAGCGCTGGGATTGAACTCAATTCCTCTGCCGTCCGTCAGCGGCCTCACGTCCGCCATTGCCATGGAAACAACCATGCTACCCAGAACTACGTCTAGGGTTGCGTCACCGTCAATATCAGCTAGAGAAGGAGATGACCACGTTCTGTGATCCAACTCAATCTCATCGGACCATTCTGAATTTATTCCCGCCTGTGATCCACTTGAACCGTCAAACGCCCAGAGCGATCTCCCATAGGAAACTAGTAGCTCCGGCTCGTCCTCGGAATCGATATCCATCCAGGTCGGAGCAGCAACGGCGATCTCGTCATTAGGATTGCCGCTACTCTGCTCCAGATCCTGAACCCATTCTTGGTTGGGGGCGCTACCTCCAACATTATGACACCCGGCTGCACCATGTCGATCCGTTGTCGTCTGCCACCATGTATTCCAGCACACTCTGTCATGGATTCCATCTCCATCAGTGTCTATTGCCGTTGGAGGCGCATCAGCAAACCCATTAGAGGCTTCGAATTCCCATAGCTGAGATCCATCGGAAATCTCCAATCCCCTGAATTCGGCCCCGTCCACAGCAGTTGAGCCATCAGCATCGGTTGGAATTGTGACGATTATTTCTGGATCTGCATCTGAATCTAGATTTGTGATAATAGGTCCAGGTAACCTGACATGAGGCGAATTGGTGTCACCATCTAGATTGTTTAGGGAAAGTCCACCCTGCCAGACCGAACTCCCGGTCTCAGAGTCTATCTTCCAGACCCACATGCCTCCATTGTTAGCCTCGATTGTAGTTAGGACTACATAACCAGTATCATCGTCAACTTGTGCGAAGGCTGGATCAGATGGATGGCTTCCCTTGCTCAGCGAGACTTCCCAAAGTGAATTTGGAGTGCCATTCACCTGAAGCGGCAAAGCGAGGACGACAGGATCTTCAGAAACCTCATCTAGTGCAGCGATGACTAATTCGGCATCCCCATCCAAGTCAATGTCAGCAAGAAGCGGTTGAGTCGTGGGTTTGTGACCACCTAGGAGTCCGCTGGTGTATGGCCCCTCATTACTACTAATCATCAGAGACTCATCGCTCCATGACCAGAGCAACTCCTCCGAGTGCCCGGAGTGTGACCATCCAGTTACAGAGCACGAAAGCCTCGGTGACCAGACTTCCACGTTCAATGCCCCACCTGCATCATAAGCGACTACGATTTCCGGTTTCCCATCTTCATCAATATCTACTATTACGGGTGCTGCCTTAATCTTCTCAGTGGCTCCCAAGTCAACCTGCCATGCGAGTTCAGAATCCTCTCCCTCTATTAGCCGAAGCATACTGTGATCCGAGCCTGAGGCATCCTCACTCTGAATTAATACCGTGAATAGTGAACTTTCACCACATCTCTGCATTGCTCCGGGGCCTACTTCGATTGAATCCGCCAAATCCGCTATTGGAGTTCCAAGTGCATCGGTTCCTATCGAATATGACCCATACGCCGAATTAATCGAGGGTTCTACGATGGACATCAGTTCAGTTGCGTTAGCAGGATTCCCAGAACCCGCTCCCCCTGAGGGATCATGATCCGGAACGTCAGCCATTCTAGAAGCAGTTCTGCCGAACTGGGGCCACGGTTGGTCGCCATCTATCCAAACTTCTCCTTCCTCACCTTGCGCGTCCATTTTCTCATTCGGATCCTCATTAAGGATGTCTAGCGAGTATGCCCCAAAATTGAATGTTGCCAGTGGCATTGTCAACACCGCCGCAATCACGATAGCGCATATCGCTCCCCGCCGAGACACTTGTTCGAAGGCAGCCACCACCATCAGAAACGGAGATGCGATTCCGAGTCCACTTGAACATTCGCACCAAACCCACATTCAGACCTACGGTCTGTTGGACAAACCGAGTAGCCGGGCATATCTGTCAATCCGTTGTGCTTATACAGGAGGTGTTGGTCGCCGGGTCGCACGGACCTCTCCTCTAGAGGCATGGCCGATGAGGGACGGGAGGCGACTCCCACCTCCGTCCGGCTTCAGGAAGGTCCGCATAGGAGGAAGAAGAATGTACACCCTTGAAACAAGAGAGTCAACTATCCGCATACCTGCAGAGTACATACGAAGGGGCCGTAGGCTAGAAGATCACATCGATGAGCTGGCTCACGATGCCTTCGAGTGCAGATTTGACGAGGATGAGAACTTCACACTCCTTACTTTCGATCACGAGGCCGTAGGGAGAGGGAAGATAATCCACGGAGATGGTGCGATTTACCAGAACGTCCGATTCAAGGCATTGGTTTTCTCTATGGACAACAACGAAGTTATCGATGGCGCGGTTTCAGAGGTTTCTGAATACGGCGCTTTCGTTAGGATAGGTCCAATGGAAGCCCTCCTTCACAAGTCTCAGATTCTCGACGAGCCAGTACAGGTCAATCTGGGCATCAAGCGGATTGAAGGTTCTCAGAGTGGGAGGTATCTGGAAGAAGGGTCATTCGTCAGATCCAGGATTGTCTCCAAATCAATCAATCACAATGACCCTCGTTCAAGCAAGATCGGACTAAACTGCAAGATGGATGGCCTTGGCTCGTTCGACTGGGTCGGAGGGGATGAATGAGATGGTCAAGCAACCATTCGCATGCGGGGAATGCAACATGATCCTCCCAGACCCGGAGAAGAAGTCCGACCCCCCTCAGTGCAATTACTGCCCCAGTGCCCCGGTGACAACTGATTGGCAGGGTCTCGTCGTTATCATGCATCCTGACAGGTCGGAGGTTGCTAAGCGACTCCAGATAGACAGGCCAGGGAGTTATGCTCTGAAGGTAAATATCAGGTAGGCGAGGAAATGGAAATTGTTGAGAGAAAGGAAAACTTGGTTCTTGACCGGGTTGAACTAATTTTCCAGTGGAATCATGCTAGAGAATCTACTCCATCACTATCACAGATGGTAGAAGCAGCTGCAAAGGCAGAACCGGGAGCAGATAAGAAACTAGTTTTCGTCAAGAATGTCAACACGAGGTTCGGAATGTCCAGAACGTCCGGGCTCGCCCTTGTATACGGATCCGTTGAGTCTGCATCCATAGAGCCCAACTATGTGGTCGAAAGACACAAGTCCCAGAATGAAACAAAAACAGAGGAGAAGAAGAAAGAAGATCCAGCCCCTGAAGAAGAGTCAGAGGAAGTCGAAGAGGGAGGTGAATCTTGATGGGAGGTTCTGGAGAGAAATGGAAGAAATCCAAGCCATCAAAATACTCCGTAGAAGACGGAGAACTCGTCAGGAAGGGTACTGAGTGCCCCAATTGTGGACCCGGGGTTTTCATGGGTGAGCACAGTGACAGGAAGGTCTGCGGCAAGTGCGGCCATTCAATTACTGACGATCCTCAGTAGTGATGAACCTGCTCCAGGAACCATCATTTGCCAATATGTTTCCTTCTATGATGGCCACTCCAACGTCGTCCCTATCGGTAACCCTTGCTCCGAATTCTGTCAACTCCCCATCATGCCTCCAACCGGTCCAACTCCACGTGTCATCGCTGAACTCAGCATCCAACACAGGTCCACTGGTTCTGAAGATGGAATGACTCCCCTCAATTTTGTCCATAATCGCAATCGAACCTTCGTGGAGCATCAATAGCCACCCTCCTTCTTCGGAAAACCTGACATCTGAAACACTGTCCCCAAAGTCAATCACTCTTGAGTAGATTTCGAGGCCATTTGAGGGATCAAGGACAGAAACGCCTCCTGCCTTGGACCAAATCGAAATCCCCCCGGGAAATTCCAATACTGCGACTATCTCGTCGTTTGCGGAGAAAATAGAGATCGAAGGCCATCTTGGGAGCAACCCTCTCCAAACCTCATTAGCATCCGAGTCAATCATGTATATCCCAGAAACAGTTGTAAAAACGACGTTATTTCCAGACTTCCCAATCTTCATTGGCTGCGAATCCAGGACTCTGTGCCAGAGGGAATTGGAGGGAATTACCTCCTTCCCACCAAGTGAGTTTATCGAGGCCCTCAGATCCTCTCTGCTCGAACCGTCCTTCCACTCCATTTCGATTGGCATAGCCGCCATTCTAGCTTGTCTAAATTCTATATCTAACCAAATCCCAATCCATATTTCGCCCAAGATTACCCCATCAATTACCGGCGCAGGAAAGGGAGTGACCGCAGTCTCCAGTAATTCTCCATTTTGATTAATCTTCACCATCTCCCCTTTGGTTCCAGTCAACACGTGGATACTACTTCCCTTGGAGATCATTGAGGGGGCAAAATCAATTTCGCTTGGCCCCATGGTCCCCCGAAGACGAACGACTATTGAAAGAGTGCCCGAGAATATTGAAGTTGGAATCGCTCTCAGCCAACATGGTCTCCTTGCTCTTGGCCTCTTCCGAGGACCCCGCATCGATGAATATCCTCTCCAAAGTAATGGGAGTAGAGGGTTGGGGCGATTATGTAAGCTTCAGTCACGGTCAGGTTTCAAGGCATTCGAGCGGCAATGTTGACGCCCTTCTCATCGATGGGTTGCACATTTGGGCCGACGGAATCGATTTTGAACACGAGTCAGTTACTGGATACAAAGTTGACGAGATTTTCATTCTCTCCAAGCACGTTTCTGCGTCAGAGACTCCCGCCCTGACTCTCCATGCAGTTGGGGTCCCGGGAGAGCATCCTCATGGGGAGAGGGCTCGTTCGGGGGGCATCACCGGAACTGCTGTGCCCCCTTCAACAAGATTCGGAGAATTATTCAGAACAATGTGTAGAATTGCAACAGAATCGGAACTCGACAAAGAGTATGATCTCACTCTAGAGGCAACTCACCATGGGCCGCTTCTAGAAACGCCTACGCTATATCTGGAAATAGGCTCAACAGCAGAACAATGGTCAGATGAAAGAGCTGCTCGAGTATGGTCTGAAACAATTTCTCTTTGTCTAGGGATGTCAGATGGCCTCACTACAACAAAATGGGAAGGTGAGGGGGATGTGATGATTGGCCTGGGTGGTGGCCACTATGCCCCCCGGCACAAAGCTGTGATTTCGGAGTCGGAGGTATGGATCGGGCATATCTTGGCCAATTACGCAATTGTTTTCGAGGAACAAGATAACCGTTCTCCCCCCCTTGGGCCATGGTCTCACTCAGTTCGCACAGCAGTTGAATCAACAAGGATTGCATTCCCTGGTGGAGATTTGTTCGCACACTTGGATCGTAAATCATTCAAGGGTTGGCAGAGGCAGGCCCTGATATCTCTTCTTTCCGAACTCGATGTCCCCGTTCTCCGGGGCAAGCAAATCACCCTCCCGTAATTGTCAAGTCTCTAGCCACTCTGTGACATGCATGGGTTTCTTCGGCCGGACCATTGTCACTTTCCTCCCCTTTGCCCCTCGCTTCGTTGTAGGATGGGTGGCAAAGAGATACACTGCAGGCGAGAATCTGGAGCAGGCCCTCGAGATGATGAGGCAGATGTCTTCAGAGGGGGCATGCTTCACCATTGATGTACTGGGAGAGGAAATCCAGTCACTCGAGGAGTCTTCATGGTTCATCAAGGAATATGAGTCGGTCCTAGATTTAATTGTGGAGAGTGGAATCGATGCGAACATTTCCATCAAACCAACCGCTTTGGGGCTATTAATCGATACCAACACCGCCCATTCGAATATTGAGAGAATTGTTCGCAAGGCTTCGGAGGACCAAATCTTCGTGCGTCTGGACATGGAGGATAACCGGGCGACACAGGCAACTATTGATGCCGCATTGGCCATGCATTCTCGTGGTCTCGACAACATCGGCGTGGTTCTGCAGGGTAGGATGTTTAGAACTCCGGAAGATATCTCCAGCGTATGCGAATTATCGGGTCCCAAGTCTGACTTTAGGATTTGCAAGGGCATCTACTTGGAGCCCCCCGAAATTTCCTATACGAACTATAATGACATTGTTGATGCGACCAATCGTTCCATTGATTTAATGCTAGATTCGGGTGCCTATACAGCAATAGCCTCGCATGACAAACCAGTAATTGAGCATGCCATCCAGTCCCTGGAATCTAGGGGTTTGGGACCGGGAACTGAAGATCCTCGGCATGAATCTCCCGTTTCACGATGCAAAGGGAAGGGTCCGGGATACGAATTCCAGTTCTTATTGGGGGTGAGGGGGAACATCAGGAGAGGCCTAGCCAAGCAAGGCCATAGGACTAGGGTATACCTGCCTTATGGTACGAAATGGTACGAGTATGGGATGCGCCGACTCCGTGAGAACCCAGATGTCGCCGTACATGTCACCAAGACTCTGTTGATGCCCTGGACCAATAGAAGGTGATGCAGAGCGTTCTTACTCCCTGTCGTCTCGGAGAACAATGTGAACGGCAGCATTCTGAATATCGCTGGCTATCGGTTCGTTAACCTTGAAGACCGTGATGAATTACGCCAACCATTTCGCGATATAACAGCAGAATTGGGTCTCAAGGGGACTATATTGCTAAGCCCCAATGGAATTAATTTCTTCCTCGCCGGAACTCATAAATCAATAGACGATTATGTGTCGTACTTGAACAAAGATGATCGATTCAAGGACATACCTCTACATATTTCTTACACAAATTACCAACCATTCCGAAGAATGCTCGTCCGCCTTAAGAAAGAGATAATTTCACTCGGTATGGATGAAATCAAGCCGGTAGAATACAATGGCCAGTTCATTGAACCGATGGTGTTCAAGGAATGGTTAGACGAGGGTCGAGAGGTTTTGATTCTCGACACTCGTAATGATTACGAATTAAGAGTAGGTTCCTTTGAGAATGCTATCGACCTCGATATCAAGACATTTCGTCATTTTCCAGAAGCCATCAAAGATCTTGAGCAGGATAAATCAACACCACTTGTAATGTTCTGTACAGGTGGAATACGTTGTGAGAAAGCTAGTGTGGTAATGGAGAACCAAGGATGGGAGAATGTCTACCAAATCAAGGGGGGGATCCTTGGATATTTCAAAGAAACTGGCGGTGCTCATTGGGATGGCGATTGTTTTGTCTTTGACCAACGCGTCTCAGTTGGTACGGATCTAAATGAATCTGAACATAAGATGTGCTTCAAGTGCCGCGAACCACTGTCTGTCGATGAGCAGAACTCAGAGCACTACGTCATCGGGGAACATTGCCCGTATTGCGTGGCTATTCAGCATTGACATGAGGTCCTGCTAAGGTCTTGGAACCGTCTGGTTCAAGTCCGACTACTCATCGCCCTCCTTATTTTTTTGCTCACACTAGCAGTAATTCTACTTAGACAGGACCACGTGAGTGGTTATGAGTTCGAAGACATTGCATCCGCCTCCGACAGATCCGATGAGGACTAATCATCATAGGTGCGATTATTTGGAGGGTGGAGGTATATTCTACGTATCTCGTTCGCAATTCTGCTTCCTGTGAGTGTTCTGCCCTTTCCAGTGTGAATTGCTCTTATCCTCCATCTCGAGTCAGCGAAGTTGATGATTGAACCACAAGAGAAAACCCGGTCAGGCTCGCATTCCAATTTCCCCGATTCGCTGAATTCCCCGCTGGTCATTGTGATGCCGACCACTGTCTTGTCTGATCTCATTGCCCACATGGAGGAAATCTCAGATGCGCCAAGACTTTGTTTCGGTCGAGAATCAGAATTATCAATTCTTGTCACCCTCCAAGTGATTTCTTGGTGCTCGAACATGTCATCAACAGAGATTTCTTCGTCTTCGTCGACCTCAATTTCCACACTGAAACTGTCTCTACCATCCGATAATGTAGTCTTCACCATTACTGGTTTCGGAGGACGAATCATGATTGTGTGGACCAGTGAGCATGAATCGCACCTTACTAAGAAATCCTCTCCCTCTCCTTTGGGGGTTCTCTTGATAATTGAATGCCCAGTAACATCGTCACAATCAGGGCACTCGGACAAAGCACCTTCGTCATCATCCATGCATAATCGAGGTGAGTCAGGGTATTCAACCCATCCTAGAACATTATTGAAGTGCCAGCCTCGTCAGAGCGATTCGTGGACGGTGACGGTCATGGCCCAGGACTCCCCCAGATGTCCGATTATGATGTGATGGCCCTCCTTCTCTCTGAGGATGCAGAGAGGAATCAATCCGAGCCCGAGGTTGCATCTAATATAGGAGAGCAGATGTTGCATATGGACATCCCTCTGTTACCTAGATCTGTGAGAGCTAGAATCAGGGACGTCTGCTCTCGGATTAACCCGAGTAACGCAGTCCTCATAGGGGGCGGAATAGGCAACCTATCCGCATGGCTCTTTGACCTATGGGATCCAAGAAATGACATCCGTCCAGAAAGGCAAGTCGAACCCCCAGCTGCGTTCAGGATTATAGAACCAGGAACTAGGTTTTGCGTGATAATTGATCGATTGATTAGGCGATATGAGGCAGAAGACTGGGCTCAGGTGGTTTCCATGACATGGCAGGAGGTATTTGCAGAGACCTTGTCTTCTAGAGCCTCAAATATTTCCCTCCCCGAATCCGCTCTAAATTCTGCCCTTCCAATGCCCCTGGACTTGATTCTAATAGACTTGCCAGAAGAGGAAAGAGTTGCAGCCGCTGCAGCAGCATTTGGCCTAATAGCGCCAGGAGGGTTAGTACTTCTAATGGAACCAACAGTTCCAACCGGAGATGTGGAGGAATTATTCGAGGGAGTGACTCCAACTCCAGCACAATTGAAGGTACAATCATTCAATTCATGGATTGAACTAGTCAAAAGAATCAATGAGACACACTCTGTTGGATTTACAGACCTTTCAGGTGGAACCCTTGTGGCCTTTATGAAGAATCATTAGCGCTACCATCGCCTTCCAAGTGAGAAATTAATCGGTCAATCCTGAGGTGCCCGTACCCATAGTGATCGTCATGCGAATCTTGCTCCTCCATCATTTGCGAGGTCTGTGTTATTGCCTCCTTAACTGTCCCGATCGATTGCCTGCCCGGAGAGTTCTCCCTCTGTAGCTGTGGATCCTCCTGCAGCAGAAGTGCCAGGGAACCACTTACCCATGCAGTGGCCGCTGATGTGCCACTGGACCACCCCCACCACCCACTGTTCCCAACTTCAGAAGCCATCAGTACTGGGACTTCGTGTCCCGGTGCCACAATCTCAGGCTTCTTGTCCGGATTACTTCTTGGCATGATTGGATTCGGCCAAAGCCTTCCATCGTTGTCTCCCTCGGAACTACCGGACCAGATGCCTCCAGTGCGAGTGATCCCGCCAACGCATATTACGTCTTCAACCGAACCCGGAGAGCCCACGTCTCCGTCATCATCCTCTCCATCATTGCCTGCAGAAGCAATTACGAAAACACCCTCGTCCAATGCATCTTCCACCGACTGTTCCAATTGGTCGGTTGTGAATAATCCCGACCCAAAACTCTGACCACCTCCTAGGCTAAGAGAAATGATGTCTGCTCCCTGTTGAACGCACCAGTCGACAGAATCGGCAACCTCACTCGCACTCCCTTGTCCCTCTTCATCAATTGCCTTCGCGACTAGGAGTTCAACTCCTCTGGAAATCCCCCTCAATCCGCCATCGGCTACAATAATGCCAGACATTGCCGTTCCGTGACCCTCATCGTCATACGGCTCCTCAATGCCATTAACTGAATCTAGCCATCCCTTCAATTCAAGACCTCTGAAATCGGGATGATTGAGGTCTATTCCCGAGTCAACAACGCAAAGAACAACTCCCCTTCCATCGAGTCCCGATATCGAATTTTCATTTGCCCCAACAAGATCTCTGTATTCCGTTTCCCATGTAGATAGAGCCGATGAAGGCCCCTTGATAACTATGTCATCGCCTTTCAAAAGGAAAATTAGTGCTATTGAAGAGGCTAATACGACTAGTAGTGATAGGCTGATAGCCACAACCGTTCCGAAAGCATCATTCTTCGATGAATGTTCGAAATCAGTGCCCTCGGCATCTTGATTCTCGCTAATCGGGTCCTTCACCAAGCCTCAACCCTTCCAAAGTGACCTCCCACTGGGGTGTTGGATCCACAGTTCGTGCATACAACCCTAGATGGAATTCGTATCCCGCATTCTTCACACTCGGATCCAGTCACGCCCTTCCCAGGACAATCATCCGATTCACATGGGATGCTGATTTCACCAGCCGTCCCTCGAATCGCAGTTGTGTTTTGATTACACACTGGGCATTTACCCTGTTCGGCATTATTGGGTTTGAACACCTCTCCCGAGACCTCTCGTGCTCTGGCTGTCTGAATTCTTACTTCACTACCTCCAAGCATGAATTCAGGCAACCAGACAATTCCAAGTAGCAGAAATGTGGCGATTATCCCAGTAATTAGATGAAGTACCGATAAGGAGTAGTTGAAGTCCAAATCTCCAGGACTCGGGGCTACCGAATGAGCACTGCTCCAGAAGCTGATATTCAGAAAAACGACCCAGACTCCAATTCCAAGATTCCAAGCAAGGAGGCTGTGATCCTTCCAAGCCCTTTCTATGACTCTAGGGTCGGGGTGGAAGTGCTTTCTCTGCACATGAATGTCCCTAGTCTCAATAACAGCTCTCTTCACTACGAAAATAGATAGAAATAGCATCACCAAGTTTGAAACCACAATCCAAATCCATCCGCCAATTTCCGATTCCCAAGGGAAAGTAGGGTTTTCTGCATGTGATTTGATGTAGCCAAATTGGATGAAGCCAGTACCAATCAATAGATAGACCATGTTTTCTCTCATTATGGGATAACTATTCCAGAGCATCACGACGAATGCAAACCAGCAAATTACTGAAAGGAGGGCCAGTATTAGGGATAGGTCCTTCATATGTAAGAAACCACTCTCTTCGCCACCTAGGATTCCCCATCTGTTGTAGTCACCACCCCCAGAAATCTCGTCTATTCCAAAATCCCATATGCCAAGAAAGAAACCAGAAATGAATAATCCGATCATTATTCCTTCCTTGGCTCCCCAGTATTTTCTAAATAGGAAAATATCGTATCTTATTTCAGATAATAACACATCTAGGTTCCTCAACCTCTTGTCAATATTGGAGAACATACTGCTGACTGGGTAATCACTTAACCTAACTGCCAGGTCTTCTTCGCTAACCTTCGAATCACCCTCTCCCGTCTGCTCCATGTTCTTCTGAGGCCATTGGCATTGAATAAGAAACTCATCCCCTGAGTGATGCCATTGGCATCGATTGGGAAGATTTTGGCGCCGAGGGCGAGATTTGAACTCGCGAGGGAAAAATCCCACGGGCTTTCCAGGCCCGCGCAATACCGGGCTATGCGACCTCGGCTACTGGGGCGCACCGGACCATTGGTTTTCACACTGACGTTCGTAGAAAGTCTGCTCCTTTGTAGTCGCCACGATTAAACCGCCCCCTTCGGTCGTCGCCGCGCTGCCACTGTGGCTTAGAGGTATAGCGTCGCCTTGGTAAGGCGAAGGTCGGGGGTTCAATTCCCCCCAGTGGCTCCATCCAAAAGTCGCATTTCATAGAGATACGTAGATTGGTTCATAACTGATATAATCTACAGCACGAGCATGCCCAGTGAACGCGCTAGACTTGCTATTGTCATAACACTAATAATGATTCTATCACCAATTTCATACGCAGGGGTTTCTAATTGGTCCGGACCTTCGATAATAAACAGCGAAGGAAGCCCTACGGTCGTCGATGGATTCACCGTTCCTTCGAACTCTACAATCATGGATGGATGGGTGCACGTAACTAATTCGCCAATTCCTTCTTCTTCAGATTCAGGAATTACATGGGACGAGGATAATTTCGCTTCTGGAAACCTAGTGGGAATGGAGGTGAACGATGAAGGTGAGTTGACTCTCAAGGACGACGGTTCTCGCTCCAATATTAGCACATTCGATGTAGGGGAGATCGAAGTAACTCTTAACTCTGCATACAAGTATTCTCCAGGATGGCGCAGGGTCTACGAAAAAACCGCGTCCACAAATATCTCTGCCTGTGGGGGCTCACCCGGCGACTACATCAATCACGGATTGGATAACGACTTTGATCAGACCCTGGATGAAGACGAAATCCTAGAATCCATATTCTATTGCGAAACATTTGCAAATGGCGACATAGTCACTTCCCTGTCAATAGACGGTTCAGGAAATGGGTACTCTCCAGGGAATTTATCTGCAACAGGAGGGGGTGGATCAGGATTCTCGGGTACCTACGTCGTGAGTTCCGGCATTGAGAGCATCACAATCAATGACGGCGGTTCAGGTTTCACTACCACCGACCAAGTTCTGATACAGTGCCAATGCGATGGTTCTGGAGCCGAAGCATCAGTGGGTTCTGTCGATTCCAGCGGAACAATCACATCAATCACCATAGACACTCCCGGGTCTGGTTACCAGTCATCAGATGTAATTGCCGTTGGAGTAGCGAACGGAACTGGTGAGTCTCTTTCCGCAAATGTCTACTCTACAGGGGTAATTCACTCTACAGAGGTAACTGATGGGGGTTCTAACTACACTTCTCCACCTACGATAGCCATCAGCGATTCCAGTGGTTCAGGAGGAGAAATTTCGGCAATATTGGGTGGTTATTACGAATACGAGATCGACACATTCTCAGAGCCCAGCGGGGACAACTGCTCATATGCAGGATTCAAGATTGTATCCGGTCTAGATCTGAATGATAATCGGAATCTGGATGATTCTGAGATTTCTGATACGACTTTTATCTGCCATGGGAGCAAACTTTGGAGGGCGACGACATTCCAAGATCTGAATGGTAGTATTTTCGGCGACGAGCAGACTCTAGCGCATGGCGTTGTTCCTTCTTCATCCACGCAAGGTCTGGTTTCCGCGGGTACTATGCCCGGCGAGCCAGTTCCGGCAGGGACATCCGGGCATCTTCTTATTCCAGCGCAGAATGTTCCAAATAGCGAATACATTAGCTCATACTACCTCACCTTCGATCATTGGTATCACGTTGACAGTACTTCCTCTGGAGGTGGGGACGGCACATGGGTCGAATATCGTCTTCAATCGAATTCAAGCTGGAGTGATTGGAGCTACATCGAGCCCCAGAACGGGTATCCTAGCACTCTCTCTACAGATGCACCAACTCCAAATGGTGCAACATCACCTGTCCCAGTCTTCGCCTCGCCATCTCACAGCGGTTGGGTAACTAGTAATTTCTCGATTTCATCACTGATAGGAATATATGACTCCGATAAGATTCAGTTCAGATTCGCAATATGGACTCACCCCGATGCCGCCAACGAAAGGCCTGGCTGGTTCATCGACGATATACAAATTGTCAACGAGGGGGTGGATCTGGATGTCTGGCATCACGGTTGTTTCACCACAACTTCCCCTACTTGCACATACAACTCCAATGCATATGGGGTACTAGAAAGGAACATCGATCTGACGGGGACCAACTCTACCTCCACTATTGAGTTCAACATGGAGTGGGATCTTGAGGGTGGTTCCAGTGACAACGCCTGCATCGAGCTTTCATTGAATGGGAACACTTGGGCCGACATTTCCTCTAGCACAAGCAGCACCTCTTCGGATTGTGCTGTGAGATCGGACCCAATTCCTGGAACTGGATACACTGCCGATGACGGACAGACATACGGGGATCAGAGCGGTGACTTTAGACTAGTATCATTCGACATTCCCGCAGGATTCCAAGACCAATCCAGCGTGGACATCAGGATAGTTGTCGACACAAGCACTTCTTTCAATTATGGAGGGACGACTCAAGACGATAGAGAGGGGCTGACTATTTCCGAATTCAGAATTGTAGACTATGACGGAAACACTCTATTCATAGACGAATTCAACTCCTCCACCACGATGTCTCACTATGGGATGCCAGATTCTCAAGGAAACCCTTCTCCAGATGACTGGATTTACGGATCGGTCCCTAAGGGGGAGAAATCAGTATTGCTCGGTTTCGAAGACTCAACAGCCAACTCCCCTACAGTTTCCGAAGCTCCAGGATGGTCTAGATCGACCGCTGGAACGTGCGGTAGTGACAAATGCAAATTCACTCTAAACAGAGTCTCTCCTAATTCTGGACCTCCATCGACCGCTTCTTTCCCGTATGCGTACGGAATCGGTTTCTCTGGCAATTATGAAAACGGAATCGACGAGGCCAGACTAATCTCGCCCCTCTATGACATTCCAATGAATGGGACCTCATACCTCACATTTGACCACTGGTCGTGTTCTGAGGCTGGATGGGATGGAGGGGCAGTTTTCATCAAGGTAAATGGCGGTAATTGGCAGTATTTCGATCCGGGATGGTATACTGGAACAGCATCTGCCTTCGCTGGCCATAACCTGCAGGGAATGGGAATCTTCACCATGGACCATTGTACCGGCACAGCATCGTCCGGATCTTGGTCTTCAACCAGCCAGATGACCAATCTAAGGGCCAATCTGGATTCTTACAAAGGCGACTCTGTCAAGTTCAAGTTCGCATTCGGCTCCGACTCAGTCTGGAACCTAGCCGGATGGTACATCGACAATGCCGGAGTGGAGATTTCCAACTTTGGAGTCCCTGGAAGCTGGATCAGCCCCTCACTTACTTTGGATAATGCAAAGCGATTCAATCTTGGATTTGTCGATATTGAGGGACAGGCAAACGAAGGCGGGTGGATTAGTGGGTCCGTCTTAGATGCGAACACAGGGGCCCAAGTCCCCGGATTCTCAAATTTGTCATTCCCCTTCAGCCTCGCTGGAGTCGACGCAAACCAGTTCCCACAGGTCAGACTGAAGATTCACATGGGCACTGATGATCCGGAGCAGTCTCCCATATTGAAAAGAATCCTCATAGGCGGTTACAGAGTTCTGAACGCAGACTCTGGACAAAATGGCTGGGACTTAAGCTCCGGAGTTGAGGTCGTGGATGGCCTTCTCAACGCCACTGCAGTTACTGGTACGATTTCTTCCGATTTCATCTTCTCATCTCGTCCCATCAAGAGCGTAACAATCGGAGGAAACATCTCGAGCTCTGTGTCGGTGACCGTTTACGACAATTTGGGCAATTCCCTGGGCTCTGCAAATAAGGGAGGGACAATACAATTCCCCCATCAGCAAGTAGGTTTCGCGGCATCCGTTAATCTTCCTACCAATGGCTGGATAGACGTCCTTCGGGTTTCATCAACCTTCTCCAACCCATCCTCAAACTCCCGATTGGATGTTTTGAATGACGGGAACGACGAGTGGTCCTTCCCTATGTTCGACAATGATGACTTCGCCTATGGTAACCTAGGATGGCAGTCTTGGATGACCCTCGGAGACTCTGTCTCCAGAAGCAAATCTGTCTCCCTCGACGGAACAAACCCTGAGAGCCTAACTGTGTTGATTCCAGAATCCGCAACCGTAAACTCCGGCCTCGTTAGCATTGCTCCTGACGCTGATGGTTTCGATGCACCCGTTTCGGTGTCCATCGCAGGCTCTTCAGTTTCAGGCGGGAGTGGAGTCTCTCCATTCACCAGCGTCCTCAGCCCAGCACAATTATCGGGCATCGCATTGCTTAGTGCGACTCATACCCAATCATCAACTGGGAGGGATTGGATCGAAGTTCCGTTATCCGTGACTTCGACTTCTGCGCAGACAGTGTCCATCTCTTCAATAGGGATAGGATACCTTTTCTTCGAGAATGTTAGCGGTTTGGGGCCATCCATCGGAGACTACTTGGAAGGAATCACCGATGCCGATGAGGAAACAGATATCCCCCTGAGTATCACTTCTGACTACGGTGCGATTTCAGTCGATGGGTCAGTGATTTACGACTTCTTGTTCGTAAATAGGGACTTCACCGTCCCAAATACCTTCTATCCCGACGGGAACCTTGTGGAGATCATCACGAGTCACCATCACTTGACAGATAACTCTCAAATCGCCGATATCACCCTCATCGGTGAATCTTCCGATGGCAACTCGATTGGCTTCATGGTCCAAAATGGAGCAGATGGCTTATGGGGTGCGGGTTCAGTTCCGACCCAGTTTTCTCAGACCTCTGGGGTTTCATTGGCACCATTAGAAGTCGGTGCAAGCTATGTCACCGAGACCACCCATAGTGATGGGTACGTCGACATTGAAGTTCACTGGCAATTCAACATCGACTGGAATTGGGATGACGTTGACAACATTGTGTGGGCGGCTCGTGCAAACGATGCCAATGGCAACACAATCTGGCCATCTACCACCCAGAGTGGCCAATCAGGTGAGAATGCCGTCGAGAACGACTTGCAGATTGATGCATTCGAGATCAGGGATGAGTTTGACAGGGTGATATCGAATACATACGATACGTTGTTTTACCCATTCCCCATTCAAGAGGGAGGTGCCCTGAATATTTCTGGAACGGTTCGCTTCCAGGACGAAGCAGGAAAGAGACCATCTGCTAGTGATTTCTCAGTGGCACTAAATCTCTCAGGGGCGATTTATCCTCTGCAGACTGGGGACCAGGGGTCCTTCTTTGGTTCGATCTCACCACCAAGTGGTGCAAGTTCGATGTCCCTGTCCCCCCTTATGCTTAGAGTCGGGCCATCAAGCTCTACAAATGGGGCAGAAGATACTACGGGCGTCCCGCCAATCGTTGATATCGTGGTAGATTCAAATCCCCCAGTAGCCGGCTCAATTCAGGTTCAGACCCCAATTGGCTTACAGTTTGTAGATGGGATGGTCGTACCTCCGAGTACCTTCTCGCCCTACATCACAATTAGTGAGGAAGAGGCCAGAGGAGAAACTCTGACCCTGTGGTACTGGAGGGAAGGACTCGATGACCAGAATGGTGACGGGGTGGCTGACGAAGGCGAGTACCAGTATCAGAACAGTGATCTGAGTGTGGGGCTAACCGGGGAGCAGCAAGTCCAATTCATGGGCATCGATGTCTCTTCCTTGGACAACCAAATGATACACCTGTACGTCGAGGGAACCGACTGGGCAGGACTGAGTTACCAAGATGGCGGGACAGGAGGTGGGCCCGGTGCCGAGAACTCATGGGCTTCCGTAGTTGTGGCTGAGGACGTAATGGTGGAATTCGCAGGAGCGGGCCTCGGTACCGGTTCTAGTGGGGGGTCGTCGACTTTCTCCTTGGACAGGCTCACGCAGGACAGCCTCGACTACTTCCTAATCCCCGGAAAGGAACATACGTTCAAGGTCCGCTTGGACGAGCCAAACGGCTTCCAAACCATCGACAATATCACTGTATTCCTGTGCGGTTATGGCAGTGACTTCGGAGTTTTCTCATATGAGCCATTTACTTCTACCTTGTCCAGTCCTAGCAATAGCATGCTTCAGGCGATTAGCGCTAGCACCGAGTCCATCACTTCATCGGTAACCGAGTTGAGTGTCAGGTTCAAGATGTCGTGGGACATGCCATTCGAGGAGCAGGATTTCGACTGCAAGCCAAGAGTCCTTGTAGAGGATGGCCTGGATCAGATAGAGTCCGATGTCCTCAGTTCACTTTCTTGGCGCTTGGATAACAGGATCGTAGCGATTCCAAGCTTTGCCGAGGACATGTCTTCTCCAATTATTCCGGCTCTCGGAACATCACTTTACCTCGGTCAGGGAGATGCGTTCTCAATCAGCGGTTCTGTGTTCCACGAAGGGACCGGGGCCCCTATTTCAGAGGTAACCCCTGACTTGACGGTCGTGCTTTCAATGGTATATGGTAGTGGGAATTACGAGGCTCTCGGAGCTGTTGACTCGTCAGGAAACTTCACCGTCGAGATGGTCCTCCCCAACTTCCAGCCAGTTGAACCGACAACGATTCTAACTACCACTCTGATTGGGACTCCTGGTTCTTCACACTCGGTGGCAAACAGCGATGCAACAGCAACGGTCGATACAAAACCCCCCACCGCATTGTTCAACGTAGAACAGTATCCGGACTCTTCCCTCACTGTCATCGAGACCAATTCCATGGACACGGTAATGGTTACGATAACAATCCTCGAAGAGATTGGGATGAACTTCGGATCCCTGCAAGTGTCATGGGCATTCCAGAGAAACGGCCATCAAATCCCCGGCACCGAAGAAAACGGGGAGATTCCTTGGTTCTCTAGCACGGGGAGCTCACATGTCTACCAAGGGGAGATCGACTTCTCGCCATCCCTTGAGTTCAACATCGAGGATGGAGACAGGGTCTCTTTCTGGATCACATCAACAGACAAGGCAGGGAATGAGGTTGCTGGCCTGGGCGGACCAGACAACCCTAGGACCCCGACCATCAGATTAGTTGAGTTTGAGGGGCAATACACCCGTGCCCAAGTAAACCCCACAAAGAATCCACTTGTGGGGGACACGATCACCATCGTGACGTACTGGGAGAATCCCGGTAAGAGCGAGGGGACCATTACCGTTGGTCTATACGAGCAGAGGATAGATGGCACATTCCAACCATCCATTTCCACAATGGTGAATGGCCCAGTCGAATTGTACCTCCCTCCTGGCAGCACCAGTGTGAAGGCGGAATTCGAGTACAGCCCCGGACAGGCCGGACAACCACTATTGGTACTCGTTGTGGACGGCGACTATGGCAATGACAACTACATGAACGTCGAGATTAGCGATATTGAGGTCAGCGAATTGTCCGAAGGGTCCGGGCCAGACAGTGGAATGTTCTGGATCGCCGGGTCGCTAGTGTTGCTAGTTTCTCTGATGGGAGCCGCGTTCTACATTATTCGGAAATCTGGTGGCAGTAGTTTCTACGACGAGGAATACGACGAGGAATACGACGAGGAGTACGACGAGGAGTACGGCGAGTAGTAATTGTATGGTGGCGTTCTGAAGAATCTACGAAAAGCGCCCCAGTACCGGATTATGCTACTGTCTTGTTTATAGGCCAAAGTAAGAAGTGACGGTTTGGGGGAGAGATCCTTCAGATGGGATGCGACAATGACAGAGGTAACCAAGTTAGATGATATGAAGCAGGAGCTGGAAGAGCTTAGAGCGCTAGTGAACACACTCCTGACGATAATTATGGAGGAGGCCGATGGAGTCCAATCTGGCTCTGCACAGCCGATTACTTCCCTGCCCAGAATAGGCTACTCGATGTAATTGCATTCCCCCATAGTTCAAGAGAAATGCCCATCTCGGGCATACATGGGCATGATTTCAATGTCGACCGAGCAATGGCTCCTCTCGGCCGCTGCAGCGGTAACCGTTTCATTTCTCGCGGTTGCAATGTTTCAACCAGGAATGTTTGATCCGGAACCAGATTGGGATGTTTCCGATGGCTGCTTAGGGGGTTTGGAGCATCAAGATGTCGGTATTTCTTTCCACTATCACCCAAATCTGAAAGTAATCTTGAACGGACAGCAAATCCCAATCGAACCGAATACGGGAATCGATCAGACCGGATGCCGTGAGGGGATGAGGTGGATTCATGTTCACGATGCATCGGACACGGGATTCACAAAGTTGCATATCGAGACTCCAACTAAGATGAATGTCCCACTCGGTGCCTTCTTCGAAATTTGGGAAAGAGATGGCGGCCCTGCCCTTACTGATGACCGGAATTTCGACATCGATAGGAATGGGGTTTCAGACTGGGAGGAGTACGACATCACCATGAACGCCGAAAACAAGAATGGGGAAATGGTCCCCAATGAGGAATTTGAGAGCTACATTATGGAAGACCTGAGGGACATCGAGTTAATTTTTACATCGAAGTAGCCCTGCTAGCCCTTGATCACAATTAGCGGCCTTAGGCGAGCCACCGGTCTAGCGAGCCCAGCCTTCTCAGTGAGGCTAATCACATCATCCACATCTTTGTACGCATCCGGAGCTTCTTCCGAGAGATACTTCTCATGGGTCTCGTATATTGCAACCCCTTTCTCGGCCAGCTCTCTTTTCACCGCCACGCCGTCTATCTTCTTCCTGGCCTCAGTTCTCGACATCGCCCTTCCAGCACCATGGCACGACGAGCCAAACGCACGATTGGTTCCACTAGAAGGACCGGCCATGACGTATGACGCGGTACCCATGTCGCCGGGAACCAGTACGGGCTGTCCGATCCCAGAGAAATTACCAGAAATCTCAGGGTTATCTCCGCCAAATGCCCTGGTCGCGCCCTTCCTATGTACACAACATGTGCATGAAGTCCCGTGTACCACGTGCTCCTCGACACGTGCAATATTGTGGCATACGTCGTAAACGACTCCAACCTCTACTTCTGTGCCCATATGGGCTCGGAGAGCCCTTCTAAGTTGATGAGTCACACTACTCCTATTCGCAAAGGCGTAATTTCCGGCGGCCTTCATAGCGTCAAAGTAGGCTTCGCCTTCCTTGGAGAAGAAAGGTGCAGAGGCCAGTTGAGGGTCAGCAATCGAAATCCCCCATTCCTCTGACCTCCATCTGCCATCTGACTTTCGGAATCTTCCTTCTAGGTTCTTTACATGCTCTGAGCACACCTGGTAACCCAACCCCCTGGAACCGGTGTGAATCATTGCAGTCAGTCTCCCTTCCTCCAATCCAAAGCTTCTCGCAGCCCTCTGATCCAGAATCCTGTCAACGACTTGGATCTCAAGAAAGTGATTTCCTCTGCCTATTGATCCGAGGGCCGACAAACCTCTCCTTTTCGCTATCTCAGAGATGCTTCCCGAATCGCTCTCCAATCTGCCATTCATCTCCATTCTCCCAAGGTCTTCATCATGGCCTATGCCAATATCGGCTGCTGCCTCTGCACCTCCTGCGAGGATTTCGTTGAGTTCGTTAGGACTAAGTTTGTGACCACTCTTCCCAGATTCTCCTGCTGGTACTCTAGCCTTCAGTCGATTCCCAAATTCTTTATTCCCGCTACCTGATTTTTTCCTAGTCAAGTGACCCAAGTCTTCTATTCCAAGATCTATCGAGCAGAGTCGAACTCCACAATTGATGTCGAATCCAACTCCTCCGGGGGAGATTACGCCACCGTTTTCAATGTCCGTGGCAACAACCCCCCCTATGGGAAAACCATAGCCTTGATGGAAGTCTGCCATCCCCCATGCTTCCCCAACTATTCCTGGTAGCGATGCAGTATTGGTCAATTGCTCTAGTGATTTATCATTGCTCTTGCCAGCGTGAGCGCTATCTGATACAATTACCGCATCGACAAGCATCTCTCCTCGTTTCTTAATCCTCATCAGGGAATCCTCATCCCCTTCTAGAAACTGGCTCCAGTCTTCCATCAACCCTTCTGGCAATCGTTCTCCTTTCAACACACCGGGGACATTTCGCGCATTGACTTCAAGACCCGGCATCCAATGGAGTGGCCGAGGGCGCCGTAGTGAACTTTGGAGAGGTTAACATTCCCTTCTGGTCCGAGTCAGGAAATGTTTGCAAGAAATGCTCTGTGACCGGAGCAAGATTCTGGACAAGGGACGAGAGAAGGGAGACCTGCGGGGACAGTACTGAGGACCCCTATACATTCATCGGAAACCCGATTATCTCTGGTTACTCGATAAGGGGAAAGGAACTCAAGGATGCAATGCGCGAGAAGTTCCAAGACTTCTTCGAACAGAGGGGGCATACTAGAATCTCGCCATATCCAGTAGTAGCTAGATGGAGAGACGACATCCACCTTACAATAGCAAGTATTGCCGACTTCCAGCCTCATGTGACCAGCGGACTTGTCCCTCCCCCAGCAAACCCCCTTACAATTAGCCAGCCTTGCATCAGGTTGACTGATGTGGCCGCCGTGGGCAGATCAGGGAGGCATCTATCCACTTTCGAGATGATGGCTCATCATGCCTTCAATAAGCCCAGGGATGACGACGTGGTCTATTGGATTGACCAGTGTGTCAGGTTTTGTGACGAGATGCTCGTAGAAGGGTTTGGAATCAGTCCAATGGAGTTGACTTATGTTGAGAATCCTTGGTCCGGAGGGGGTAATGCTGGGCCGGCTCTGGAAGTTATCGTTGGAGGTTTGGAACTGGCCACGCTAGTTTTCATGAACCTCGAGGAACACGAAGACGGCGATATCGAGATCAAGGGACTCATATACCGAGAGATGGACTTGCAGATCATCGATACTGGCTATGGATTAGAGAGATTCTGTTGGGCAGCTGCTGGCACCCCTACAATCTATGATGCAATATATCCAGAGTCTGTTGATTGGCTGAAAGACTTGATTGGATTCGAGGAAGTGGTGGAGGGACTCGGTCTTTCCGTGGACACCGACTTGCTTCTTGGCGAACTCTCACGATTGGCAGGGATTCTCAACATCGATGTGGGGACTGACGTCGAGTCTCTATTCCTGAAGCTGTCCGAGAGGCTTCAAGAATCGGGCCTGAATGTCTCTATCGAAGAACTCAAACGTCTAACTGAGCCTCTCTCAAGTATCTATGCCATCCCAGATCATATGCATGCAATATGCAATATGTTAGGCGATGGATTGGTTCCAAGCAACTCCAAGGCCGGCTATTTGGTCCGAATGCTAGCTAGGAGAGTTTGTCGAATGAAGGAAGAATTGGGACTTGCAGTGTCACTTTCCGAACTCGGCTCTCACCATATGGGATTCCATCTCGATCTCACCAATTTCACTCAATCTCGTGACGGTGTACTGCATATCCTGGATCTTGAGGAGAGTAGATTCTACGAAATGCTTCGTAAGGGGGAAGCAGCCGTAAAGACCGCTCTAAGGGACTTGCCAACCGATTCTGCCGAAGTTCCTGATGAGATTCTCTTCCGTTTGTCCGAGGAAAGAGGTTTGAACCCAGACATGGTCATCTCAATAGCCAAGCTATCAGGCTGGTCAGACTTGGGAGTCAGAGTCGGTTTTGCTGCAGATATGGCTTCAAGAAATGCAGAAAGGACCAAAGCAGCGGCCAAAGAAAGAACCCAAGTCAGCATCTTCTCCCCCGGAGCCTTCTCCGCTACAGCCGCAGACTATTATTCAGATACAACCAGAACTTCCTTCGAAGCAACGGTACTCGGTTGCGAAAAGCTGTCAAAATCACAATTAATTTCACTGAACTTGTCTAGCGAGGTACGTACTAACCCGACTCATTACGTGGTTCTAGATAGAACTCTATTCTACCCCGAGGGAGGAGGTCAATTAGGGGATCAGGGTTCTCTTGGGGATGCGAACGTCGCCGACACCCGCGTAGAAAACGGCATTATATTCCATCTGACAGATGGGCCTCTGCCTATGGGCGAGATTTCTGGTGTCGTTAATTGGGAAAGACGAAGACAACTCATGGATCATCACACAGCCGTGCATGTTGTTGGAGGGAGTGCCAGAGCCATAATTGGGCCCCATATTTGGCAGGCAGGATCGAACAAGGGTGCTCGCTACGCTAGGGTTGACCTCACTCACTATTCCAGACTCTCGAGAGATGATCTGAACCGTATCGAGGATCACTCAAATGAGGTTCTTGCAGCGAATACTGCTGTCGAAAAGCTCGTTATGTCGCGAGCCGAGGCAGATGAAGCATACGGTTTCGAGTTGTACCAGGGAGGCCCTCCAATGAATAGCGAAATCCGAATTATTAGAATCGGCGATCATGACGTCCAAGCATGTGGTGGCACCCATCACGATAATGTGGGCAATATTGGCGAGTTGCGTATCATTCGCTCCAGTCAAGTCCAAGACGGGGTGGAGCGTCTGCAAATCGTGGCAGGAGAGACGGCACGAGAGCATGCGAGAATGCAGGAGCAACTATTGAAAGAATCGAGTGAGGTCCTTGGGGTCTCTTCTGAAGATCTCCCTTCTGCTGTTTCGCGCTTCTTCGATGAGTGGAAAAACCAACAGAAGAAAATTGAGTCACTGGAGGCTGAAATCGTCAGATTAAGAACCAGTGGGAGTGGCGATGGGGCAGTAGAGATAGATGGAATTCGTTATGCAGTCATGGAGGTAGAGGGAGATATGAGGGCCATGATGTCTATGCTAGGAGAACTAACTAGGGACCCTTCTAAGCCAACTCTTGCAGTTCTCGGAACCCGAGATGGCGGTGGGAAGATTATCGTAGCCAGCACAGAAGGGACCCATGCCGCTGAGATCCACAATGCGGCTGAGATACTCAGTTCAATTTCAACCCATATCGATGGAGGAGGCGGAGGGAGCGCAACAATGGCACAAGGCGGCGGATCCAAATCTGACGGAATTCCCGATGCCCTTGAATCTGCTCGTAAACTGCTAGGGTTGTGAGTGAGTGAGCGATTTCATCGATGTCTCCAAACGCGCTTCTTCAATCGAGTACGCGATTAGAGACGTTGTCGTCCCTGCAATGGAATTGGAGAAGAAAGGCCACGATATAATCCGACTGAATATCGGAGACCCCCTAGCATTCAAGGGACTCCAAACCCCAGAACACATGATTTCTGCTTACAAGAAAGCACTCGACGCTCAAGACAACGGGTATGGGCCATCATACGGTGTCCCCACTCTACGCCAGGCGATAGCAACCACAGAGTCACGCAAGGGGTGGGAATGCACCGAGGAAGATGTTTACGTTACCCATGGGGTGACTGAGGCCCTGCAGATAATTTTCGCAGCATTCCTAGAGCCAGGAGACACGATTCTTGCGCCCGGGCCTCATTATCCGCCGTACATGGCATATCCGCAGATGTACGGGGCGAAGACAATCGAGTATGAGCTAGACTCGGACGACTGCTGGCGTATCAACTTCGAAGATATTCGTTCGAAGATGGATGAAACAGTCAGACTCCTGGTTTTAATCAACCCGAATAATCCAACGGGAAACGTTGCACTGCCTTCAGAAATAGACACGTTAATCGAAATCGCTAGTGGTTTTCCGAAGTGTACAATTATCTCTGACGAGATTTACGATGGACTAGACTTCTCAGGGAATTTCGTTTCGCTCGCATCGAGATCAACGGAGGTACCGGTAATCACGCTAAACGGAGTCTCGAAGGTCTATTTCGCCCCCGGATGGAGGATTGGATACATGGCGTGGCACGATCCAAAGGGAGTTCTATCTAGGGTCAGGGATGGGACAGAGAGACTGCTCCGAAGTCGTCTGTGCGCCTCAACTCCTGCTCAGCATGGATTCCTGGCCGGACTTATCGGAGACCAAGATTGGTTGTCCGGACACCGAGAGGTGATAAGAAAGAGGTTGGATTACTCATTGAGCCGAATCGATTCAATCGATGGCCTAGAATGCCAACCTCCGGGAGGCGCATTCTACTTGTTCGTTCGAATCACTGATCCATCTCTGTCACTGGACGACAAGAAGTTCGTCTTGGACCTCCTCCACGAGAAGCACGTTTTACTTGTACACGGATCTGGGTTCTCTCCCGAGATGGGCAACGGGCACTTCAGAATGGTATGCTTGCCGGAAGTGGAATTGCTTTCCGAGGCTTTCAACAGAATAGAGGACTTTCTGAAGGGTCTGTGACAAATTATCACTCTGCAGGATGTCAAATCTCCTGTATCACAGCAATCAATCTCCGTGAATCATTATAGCCGAACCCAAGTTGCATGAAACGCCCTCTTAGAGGGCGGGGTGTTTGAATGTCCTTGACCCACAATCAATATGCTGTAGCCGCAATTACCGCAACACTGTGTTTGGCAGGACTGTACACCGTAGTTGGAGCCGGACTTTCTAGCACAGACCGAGGGGGTTTCGAATCAGCTGTAGAGGATTTGGAACTGAATCCGGGCAACCAACGGGAGTGTCCGCCAGATATCCCCACAATAGGATGTGACTGGGACGGTGATGGAATTGCAGATCGTATGGAAAGCACCCTTTACGGAACAAATTGGCAGGAAGCAGACACAGATGGGGATGGCCTAGACGATGGATGGGAAATCGAGAACGGCCTTGACCCCCTGGACACCGGACAGCCATGTATCACAATAGGAGAGGGTCTCGCCGAAGTGGAATGCGAGGATATCCCTGTAGCATCAGTGGATACTGAGAGGGAAACCGGAGAGCAGAATGAGACATTCCCCAATCCTGATAACGGGCCACTGGGCGATCCTGACAGAGACGGATTGACAAATTTGGATGAGGCAGAGCTAGGTACAAATCCTCGTCTAAAGGATACCGATGGGGACGGCCTGAACGATCGGTGGGAGTCTAAACATACGCATGAGATCACCACTCCATCGGGAGTTGTTACGCTGCTAGATCCACTTGACGGAAACTGGAATTGTCCACTTCTCACCCCTTCAATGCAGGCCGAGATCAAACTAGACATTGGCGACGATCTGTGGGAGGAGATGGGTTCTCAGTTTGGGCACTCTTGCGATGCCATTCTGGATTTGGAGCTACCAGAGCCAGACACGTTGCGAAACTTCGTCGAGGAGAAATATGACACTAACCCTAGAGATTCCGATAGCGACGGGGATCTGATAGATGACCTGGTGGAGATTTCTACTCATCTGGTAGATTTGGAATCTTTCTGCGGGCGTCCCACCTTTGGGACTCTTACCTTGCCAGCTCCTCACCTCCGTGCCTTCGCATCAGAAATACAGTTCACGGCCCAGAACCTCCCAAATGGTGGGATTCAGACTACTCTTCAGAAGAAGAGTCCGTTGGATAATCCCAACTGGTTCAATGAGGATATGGATGGCGATGGTAGGCTGAACGGCCCGGGGGACTGGGATACTGATGGCGATGGAATGCCTGATGGGTTCGAATTCTGCTATTCTTTCAATTCCGAAAACAACTGGTTCCTAAATCCAGCAAACTCTACAGATGCTTATGGCGATAATGATGGCGATGGACTGAATAACGTGGAGGAGTTTTCAGTATCTTACGAATGGGGCCCTTCGAACTTCACCGACCCACTAGATCCAGATACTGATCATGACGGTATGCCCGACGGCTGGGAGTTCCAAAGCGGAATTCATCCTAACGACGGTAGCAATGCTGATGAAGACCCCGATTTCGATGGTTATGATGCCGACAACGATGGCTCAGTAACTTACAAGGATATGATAGGTGCAACTACCATTGAGCGGATCGATGTCTCCCTGGGAGAATATGTCCAGGCAAATCAGACAGTTCTCTGGGTCCGAACGGTCGTGGATAGTAACTACATCAACATCCCCGTAAAGACGGATACTTCCGGCTGGGTCTACCACATCCATGTCGAGGTGGATGATGAGGTAAAAAGTCGACTCCAGTCACTGGTTACTGTAGTCGAGCAGCACGAGAGGTTCACAAATCTTGATGAGTATAATGCTAGGGATCGCGATGGCGATGGTGTTGTCGATGGGAGGTCGACTGATCCCCTTGTCGCAGACACTGATGCCGACGGTCTCATTGATGGGATCGAGGTAATAGGATGGAAGATAAGAATTGTTGACTTCGGAGTCAGAGAAGTCATTGTGAGGTCAGATCCCGGGGTCTTCGATACCGACAGGGACGGTCTTTCGGACGCTGTCGAGTTCTACGAGACATTCACAAACGCCACAGACAAGGACACTGATAACGACGGCTTGGAAGACTACAGGGAGGCAGTCGACGGGCATCCATGGTACGACAATGGCACTCTGGTCTACTACTACACCAATGCCTCGGCGTTTGATACTGACAATGACGGCCTCGAGGATGGGGAGGAGGTTGTCGACGGCCTCGACCTGTACATCACCCATGGGAATAATGCCGATACTGACGGAGACGGTCTGAATGACGGCAGTGAAGTCCTTTTCGTTCCTCGGCCATGGCAGAGCGCAACAAACCCTCTTCTCAATGACACAGACGATGACGGGCAACCCGATGGCTGGGAGATGCAGGTATTCTCCGTCCAAGAGAATACCAATAGTCACAGCCTTTGGATTTCTACTACCAATTGGCTCCCCCCCGGTTGCGAATCAATGATGGAATGCGGAAAGGGACCTGGGGGGTGGATTTGGATTAACTACGTTTCAGGCTTCGATACTTCTGGCGACAGGAATGATGACGGAGTCCTAGACCCCCAATACTTCTTGCATGAGATGAACCTGTCTGGGTTCTCAATCCCCGATGAGGGAAGATGGGCATTAGACCCTTCATTCGGCTCCCTAGCGGACTCAATATTTGACATTGACAATGATACGCTGCAGAACTCTCTGGAAGCTCCAGATCGATGGGACACCAATCCCGTAGACGATGATTCTGATGGGGACAGACTGCCCGATGGTTGGGAGGTCAGTTTTTCTGAAGAGGCCATCGCACTCGGTCTTGTCGATAACAATACACTGAACGCACTCGGATCTAGGGGGCCGATGGATCCGAGGATGCCTGACTCAGATCTTGACGGTATTAACGATGGTAGCGAGGATATGGATAATGACGGTCTCAACAGGACCAACCTGATGAATCGATACTGTCCCGATTGGGACAACCCCGAAGGCTTCGATTGCCACATAGACCCATCTTCCGATGCCGGTTCACTTTTCTATGATGATTTGGAGAATTACACAAACTTCGAGGAGTACCAGAATGGAACGAGCCCAATCAGGAACGACACCGATGGAGACAAGTGGAATGATGGTTCAGAGGTTTTCCACCAAGACCAGGATGACGATGGCATGTGGGCTGGATGGGAGTACTATTTTGGATACGACCCGTTCGACCCGTCCGATTCACTGATCGACTCAGATGGAGATAGCTTTCTGAATAAGTGTGAGAGCAAATGGAATACCAACCCGAAGGATCCAACCAGCTTCCCCGGCCAAGGAGAGCTCTGCAACAACTACGACTAATCGACGTTGAAATTCTGGAACACTTCATTTGTTGTCATACTGACACGAATGAAAGTAGTGCATTTGGGGAGGTCCTTGATCCTCCTCGCGCCAACATATGAGCAAGCAGACCTAAGTCCTCCCAGAATTGACTGGACGGTGATTTCAAGGGCCCCCCGATAAGGTACCCTTACTTCCTTTCCTTCTGGAGCTCTGTGTTCTGCAATTTCCCCATAGTGAGCCTCCATTGCCTTTGCCGAGGACATCCCGTAGAATGACTTGTATTGCTTACCATCCCCTCCATCGATTATTTTCCCGCCAGATTCGTCGTGTCCTGCTAGCATCCCACCAAGCATCACAAAGTCAGCCCCAGCGGCGAATGCCTTGGATACGTCACCAGGAGAGGAGCAACCCCCATCTGACATCACATGCCCATTGAGCCCATGTGCAGCATCGGCGCACTCGGAAATTGCCGATAGCTGCGGGTAGCCAACTCCAGCAACCTTTCTAGTCGTGCAAACCGAACCGGGTCCGATACCGATCTTCACTATGTCAGCTCCAGCTAAAATAAGAGCCTCGGTCATCTCTCTAGTTGCAACATTGCCAGCAATGACGATTTTGTCATCGAACTCTTCCCTGACCTTCCTGACGAACTGCAGGAATACTTCTCGATATCCATTTGCAACATCGATACAAATCATCTTCAGTCCCTCGTCGGTCGCCATCTTCCTCTTTAGTAGGTCAAAACTCTCGTTCGTTGACCCACAAGTCACTGCTACGCAACTGGGATCGACCCCAACTTCCCATGCTTCTGAGAATTCTCTGGTGGAGTAGAATTTCTGTGTACAAGTTATCATCCTGTGCCCTTGAAGTACATTGGCAATAGAAAATAGTCCCGTAGTGTCCATGTTCGCGGCAACTATGGGAATTCCTGACCATGTCTCCTTTGTATGCCTGAACTTGAATTCCCTCACTAGGTCTACATCTGATCTTGAGACCAACGTGCTCCTCTTTGGCCGAATAAGAACATCATCGAAAGTAAGTTTCAGATCACGCTCTATACGCATATGACCTTACTACTCCAACGAAGGGGAACTTATGACTGTAATCGTCGTTTCCACAAATTGGTGCTCGTGCCGGGATTTGAACCCGGGTCGACGGATCGAGAGTCCGACATGATGGACCGAACTACACCACACGAGCGGCACCCTATGGGAAGACCGTCTCTATTTCAAAACGTTGCATTTCATAATACTACGAAAATTTTCACTTTCACTTTCACCTTCGGCTCTATTGGCCCTGTTAATATGGCAATGGCCAGACATAGGGCTATGATTATACGACAAAACCGATACACTGGAATCAGATACAGGAAGAGGCCCGACCCTCACCAAGTTGTCCCTCTATCGAGTCTAAAGATGACCGATACAGTACCAAGACACAGTAATGAAGATTCGATAGTCACTCACTCAGGGGTGTTCGCTCACAACCAATCATGGCTACCAATGAGAAGGGTTCCTGCTGCCGTTGAAGTTAGTCCTAGGGGCTGGACAGGTCTACATCGTAGGATGATTTCATCCAAGCCGATCAAAGTGGAGGTGTCCTAATGTCTCGAACAAGAAGGCTTAGGGAGGCGGTCCTCCTCCTTCTTGAGGAGAAAGAAACAGCAAATACAGTTGAGATATTCGATCACTTGAATGATAGATTTCGATGGGGGGCGACCATGAACCAGGTGGGCAACATCATGTCAAAGGACTCCCGTTTCTCAAAGGTAGGTCATGTTCGAGGTCCATTCCGAGGCAGCGTCTACACTGTATGCGTCTGGGGGCTCTCACATCAGGAAGCAGC